>Ga0310827_100022_pt1 | contig 318160 bp, 265 predicted proteins | sample WT_ome_2_FD_201309 | JGI IMG/M metagenome (GOLD analysis project Ga0310827, IMG submission 201309) | Sorghum-adapted microbial communities enriched on wild type (WT) sorghum from Joint BioEnergy Institute, Emeryville, California, United... ... | reverse complement strand
AAGGGCGACGTCTCACTCACCGGGGCACGGGAACGTCCTGAGGGTGGGTTCGCTGGTGCGAACCGCTGCCCGTGCTCACCGGTCGGGGAGGTTGAGTCGCTTCAGCCGCTCGTATGCGCCACTGATGTGCTTGTCGATGGCGTCCTGCGCGACCTGCGGGTCGCCCAAGGCCAGCGCGTCGCGCAGCTCGAGGTGCTCGATGTAGCCCACCTCGAGGAAGTCCGGGAAGCAGGCGTTGCGGGCGCGGAGGTAGGCCATCACCTGACCGCGAAGAGACGACCAGACCCGCTGCACTCGGCTGTGGTCACAGTAGGCGTAGATGATGTCGTGGAACCGGAGGTCGAGGAGGGCCGCGTCGTCCGGATCGATCTTCTTGTCCACGCGCTTCATCGACTCCAGCACGGCATCCATCTCGGCGAACCCCTGCCCCTGCATTCGGGTGCAGGCACGGCTGGCGGCCAGCCGCTCGATGGCACCCCGGAGGGTGTGCACCTCCTCGATATCCGCCTTGGTCAGCGTGCTGACGAACGCCCCCCGGTGCCGCCAGGGCCTGCCGGACGGGACCGCGGCTCACCTGGAGCGCGTTCGCCAGCTCGGACTCCTTGAGGTGCTGGCCAGGCTTGAACCTGCCCTTCATGATCATCTCGCGGAGCACGTCGGTCACGAGCTCGCCGAGAGGGCGCTGCGACGGCAGGGGCGAGATGCCCTCAGCCACGGACCACCTCCTCCAGGGAACACGTACCGAAACCAAGCGAACACTCCAGCGGAGCTGACCGAGATTGTACAACAAAAACAATTTGTCATTGACAGTTTCCTGGTAACAGGAGACACTCATGGCCCAATACCCGCCGCCAGGGTCGACGGGGGTGCTCTCCCTCGCTCGCGGGACCTCGCTCCAACCCGGAAGTGCCTCACGACCGAGGGAAGTTGAGGCTGCCCATGACACAGAGCACCGACACGGCCGCGGCCCACGTCAGCCGAGTCACCTTGGGGCCCTTCCCGCCGGCTGCCCCCAGCGATCCCCATGCGCCACACGTGGAACGGGCGCACGTGGACGTTGACGCGTCCGCCACCCAGGGACCCCTCACCCGGATCTGGGAAAGCATCGGGTACGACGAGATCAACTGGACCTACACACCGACCGGCAAACGCCTGCTCCGGACGTTCGCCGAGCTCTCAGGCGGTGGCTACTACATCCGTCCGCACTACGTGTTCTGCTCCGGCAGCGGCTTCGGCATCCCGCACTGGGGTTCCGGCAACGTCTACCACGAGGACGCCGAGGGACGTCCGTACTACGACTTCTCCATCGTCGACCAGGTCTACGACGCCATCGTGGGGGCCGGTCACCACGTTCTCGTCGAGCTCGGCTTCACCCCGCGCGACCTGCTGCCGCCGGAGGCAGCCGAGCTCACGGTGGTGCCCAGTCCAACCGTCTACACCGCCTACGAGGCGGGCGCCTGGGGCTACCCGCCCCGCGACTACGACAAGTGGGCCGGCCTGGTCGCCGCGCACGCCCGCCACTGCCTGGAGCGATACGGCGAGGCGGAGGTCTCCACCTGGCTGTGGGAGCTGTGGAACGAGCCCGACATCTACTACTGGCGGGGCACACCACAGCAGTACTACGAGCTGTACACGGTCACGGCGCGCGCCATCCGTGAGGTGATCCCACGCGCCCTGGTCGGTGGGCCGGCGGTCACCAGCGGCGGCCTGGAGTTTCTCAAGGGCTTCCTCGACTACACCTCGCGCCGCGACGAGCCCTTGGACTTCATCTCCTACCACACCAAGGGCTGCCGCTTCACGACCCGCGAGTACCGCCCAGCCGACAGCCCGCCCACCGAGCGGCTGAGCCCGATGTCCACGAAGATGCTGTACGACATCCGGGAGTTCAACCGGGCGATCGCCGAGCACGAGCGGTATCGAGACCTCCCGGCCATCGTGGACGAGTGCGACGCGGCCGTCCCCGCCCACTTCGGTCGATACGACAACCGCAACTACGAGTTCCAGAACACCGAGTACTACCCCGTGTTCCAGGTCAAGCTGATGAAGAAGATCCTCGACCTGAACGCGAGGGAGACCGTCAAGGTCCGACTAGCGACCTCCTGGAGCTTCTACTTCGAGGGCGAGCGGTACTTCGAGGGCACTCGGGCCTTCCTCACCGCCGGCGGCGTCGAGAAGCCTCTGTTGAACGCGTACCGGATGCTGTCACTGCTGGGTGACGAGCGACTCAGCGCCACCTCCGACGCCGCGTGGAGCGTCGACGAGCTGGACCACACCGACGGCAGCAGCATGCGCGAGGAGGTCGACGTGCTGGCCTCCCGCTCCCAGGACGGAACGGTGGCGGCCCTGGTCTGGCGTCACACCGACGACCAGTACCAGACCAGCGAGCGAGAGACGCCGGTCAGGGTGACGATACGCAACCTGGCCCACTCGACCGTCCACGTGCGGCACTACCGGATCGACGCTGAGCACAGCAACTCGCACACACGCTGGAAGTCCCTCGGCTCGCCGCAGGACCCGACCCCCGAGGAGCTCGCTCACATCAAGGCGGGACAAGGGCTCGAGGAGCTGGAGCCTGCTCGCACCATCGAGACCGACTCGGGTCGTGTCGTCCTGGACATCTCACTCCCGCTTCCAGCCGCGTCCCTCCTCATCCTGAAGCCCGCCCGTTGACCACGCGGGACCGTCCCATGGCGTGTGGAGGCACCAAGGAGCACCCATGAGCCAGCCCTACGTCACCCTGAACAACGGCGTACGCATCCCGCAGATCGGCTTCGGTGTCTTCCAGGTTCCGCCTGAGACGACGCAGTCTGTCGTGGAACGCGCTCTGGAGGCCGGATACCGACACATCGACACGGCCGCCGCCTACAACAACGAGGCAGGCGTCGGGGCCGCCGTGCGGGCGAGTGGCCTACCGCGGGACCAGGTCTTCATCACCACCAAGCTGCGCAACGGCGAGCAGGGCTACGGCTCGGCGTTGAAGGCATACGACGACAGCCTCGCTCGTCTCGGCCTCGACTACGCCGACCTCTATCTCATCCACTGGCCCAATCCGGCCGCGGACAAGTTCGTCGACAGCTGGCGCGCCCTCGAGCGGATCTACCACGAGGGACGGGTGCGGGCCATCGGTGTGTCCAACTTCCTGCCGGAGCACCTCGACCGGGTGCTGGCCGAGGGCACGGTCGTGCCCGCCGTCAACCAGATCGAGCTACACCCCACCTACCAGCAACGCGAGCTGGCGAGCTACTGCCAGCGGTCGTCCATCGCGGTGGAGGCGTACTCCCCGTTGGGTAGAGGACAGGACCTCGACAACCCGGTCGTCTCGGCGCTCGCCGACAAGCACGGGGTCAGCCCTGCCCAGGTCGTGCTCCGGTGGCACCTCCAGCGGGGCCACATCGTGATCCCGAAGTCGATCTCGCCGGACCGGATCCGCTCCAACATCGACCTCGCGGGCTTCAACCTGACGCCCGAGGAGATGGCCTCGATCACCGCGTTGGAGGCCGGCAACCGGACGGGAAACGACCCGCGGACCTTCTCCTTGAGCCAGATCCGGTAGCCACGGCCACGAGGGGGGGTGTGGCGATGTCCATCCGATCCATACCGTTCACCCGACGCGAACCGCGCGGCGTTCCCTCGACAACCGTCGTGCGCGTGCCCGCCGCACGCGACTGGAAGCGGACGCTCTGGATCTGGATCTTCCTGCTGCCCACGGTCGTTCTCTACGGCCTCTACACGGTTTACCCGATCATCGCGAGCTACTGGTACTCGTTCGTCGAGTGGAACGGGTTCGAGGCCGACCAGCGATTCGTCGGGATCCAGAACTACCGAGCGGTCCTCGAGGACCCGTTCTTCTGGAACTCGTTCAAGGTCACCCTGCTGTTCATGCTGCTGGTCGTCCCGGCACGCGTGCTGCTCAGCCTGCTCCTCGCCGTCGTCTTGAACTCCCCCAAGCTTCCACTCGTCGGCCTGCTCCGCTCGGCCTTCTTCATCCCCGTGGTCACCACGACCGCGATCATCGGCGTGGTGATGCGGTTCGTCCTCGATCCGGCGAGCGGACCGATCAACAACGGGCTTCGGATGTTCGGCTTCGAGGGAGTCGACTTCCTCGGCAGCGAGAGCGCCGCGCTTCCGACCGCGGCGGCCCTGTACGTGTGGAAGTTCTTCGGGATCACGATGATCTACTGGCTCGCGGCCCTCCAGACGATCCCACAAGAGCTCTACGAGGCGGCCCGGATCGACGGAGCGAACGTACGCCAGATCTTCTTCCACGTCACGCTACCGCTGCTGAAGCCGTTCCTCCTCATCATCACGGTGCTCACGATCGAGGAGACCTTCCGTGCCTTCGATCTCATGTACACGCTGACCGGCGGCGGACCCTACTTCCACACCGAGATCATCGAGATCTACATCTACCGGTGGGCCTTCGCGGCCTCGATCCCCCAGCTCGGGCACGCCTCCGCCGCGGCCGTGCTCTTCGGCCTGCTCGTCTCCATCGTCGGCGCCGTCCAGCTCTGGGCCATCTACGCGCGACGTGTGAGGAGGAGATCGCACCGATGACCACTCTCCCAGTCGCCACGCACCACGCGCCATCCTCGCGATGGCGGCGAGTCGCGCGCCGCCTGCCCTGGTGGATCGCCGCGGCGTTCCTGCTCGGCGCGGCCGCGCTGTGGGTGTTCCCGTTCGTCTGGATGCTCTCGGCCTCGCTCAAGGACAACATGGAGATGTTCGCCGGGGGCCTCAACCTCCTCCCGACCGACTTCGTCTGGAGCAACTACGAACGCGCCTGGTACGACGCCCACTTCGGCACCTATCTGAGCAACACCGTCATCGTGACGCTCGTCACGGTGCTGATCGTCACGATCAGGTGCGCCACCTGTGGGTACGTGCTCGCCCGGTACCGCTTCATGGGCTCGAAGGTCTTCCTCGCCGTCCTGGTCGCGACCCTGTTCGTGCCCACCGGCTACACGATCATCCCGGTCGTCAAGGTCTCCATGCAACTGGGCCTGATCGACTCGCTCACCGGCATGATCCTCGCGTTGAGCGGCGGGGGATACGTGTCAGCGGTGCTCCTGTACTACGGCTACTTCAGGCGTATCCCACGAGAGCTGGAAGAGGCGGCTGTCGTGGATGGTGCGGGGTTCGTCCGGACGTTCGTCTCGGTCATGCTTCCGCTCGCCATGCCGGTCACGGCGACTGTCGCCGTGCTGACGTTCATCACGACGTGGAACTCCTTCTTCCTGCCGTTGGTGTTCTCGTTCAGTCGGCCCGAGCTCCGGACGGTCAGCGTGGGGATGCAGGCATTCGTCGGCGAGACGGCAACTGACTGGACGGGAATGGCGGCGGCCGGCGTGATCTCGATCCTGCCGGTCGTCATCGTCTTCGTCTTCCTCCAACGCTACTTCGTCGAAGGCATATCGGGTGCGGTGAAGTCCTGACTCGCGGGACCACCGGCCCGCACGAAGGGAGGTGTCGATCATGACTGGACTCACTCGTCGCGGGTTGCTCGGAGCCTCGGCACTCGCGACGATCGGTCTCGCGACCGGTTGCGCCAAGTCGGGCGAGCCCAGCCGCTCCGGCGGACGGTCGGGTGGCGCGTCCTCCGGGACGCTGGACTGGTGGGACCACTTCAGCTCGTTCCAGCAGCTGAACGACGACTGGGCCGAGAAGCAGTCGGATGAGCTGGGCGTCCGGGTCGTCCACACCTACTACGACGCGTCCAAGGCGGTGCAGGCGTACCAGTTGGCGCATCAGGCGAACAAGATGCCGGACGTCTACTCGAACATCGTGGGGCTTCCTCTCGCCGCGCTCGTGAGCGGCAAGTGGGTGCACGAGCTGACGCTGCCGGACGAAGTCCTGCGGAAGATCCCCCCGAACACCCTGACGGAGGGGATCACCAACCTCGACGACAAGCTCTATGGGTTTCCGCTGTTCAGCTTCCGGCAGAGCACGACCTTGGTCTGGCTGAACAAGGACCACTTCGCCAAGGCCGACCTCGACCCGGACGACCCGCCATCCGACTACCAGGCGTACAAGGATGCCTGTCGGGCGTTGGCGTCGGCCGGCGTCACACCCATGACGTTGGCGCTGGGAGCCGACGGCTCACGCATCCGAGACCAGGTCGACGACATGGCGCAGGCCGCTGGCTTCCCCGGCTACCAGGGCCTCAAGTTCACCACGGGTGAGTACGCGTACCACGACGACAGCTACGTCACGGTGATCGAGTTCCTCAAGGAGCTGTACGACTCGAAGTTCATGCTCCCCGGTACGAACAACTTCAGCGTCGTGGACGCGCGAACGCGGTACGCGACCGGGGCGGTCGGGATCTTCATCGACGGCATCTGGTGCGCCGGCGGCTCCAAGGCCCTCGTTCCCGAGTTCGTCGACAAGATCGCGTTCGGCCCCATCCTGGTCCCCTCGCCCGAAGCTCAGCCCTGGACGTATCGCGGCAGGCCAAGCGCGACATGGTTCGTCGCGGCCGACAGCGAGGATCCGGAGAAGGCGTCCCTGCTCATCGCCTCGCTCATGTCGGACGAGTACCAGAAGGGCATGATCGCCGCGATGGACCAGCCACCGCTCAACCTGGACCTGGTCGCCGAGTCCGACGCGATCGACGCGTACAAGAAGGCGGTCGCCTTCTGCGGGGAGAACGTCTTCCTGATGCCGCAGGCGATCGTCCGCAACCCGGAGATCGCGGCGGTCGACGCGGAACGCAAACCAGTCACTCCGCACCTTGGCAACATCGTCCAGGGGTACCTCGGCGGATCCATCACCGACCTGCGACGTGAGCTGAAGAAGCTGAGCGACGCCTTCGAGGCCGACCGGGAGCAGGCGATGAGGAAGGCTCAGTCGGCCGGAGCGAACGTCTCGGAGGACGACTACATCTTCAGCGACTGGAAGCCAGGCGCCGACTACGAGCTCACGTAGGTGAGCGCCTGGGCGCATGCCTCGCCGTGCGGAATGGAGTGACAGTCGACGGAAGGTGGCGTCGATCGACGCTCGTCGCCACCTTCCGCCCCGGCGTTGGCCCGACGTGACACGGGCTCGACGGCCGCTGCGTGCGTCAGCTCCGTCAGCCCGCCCAGCGTGGCACTCGTTGAGGTCCTCACCCGGTGCCGCGGTCACCATGGGGTGAGCCGGATCACCGGGTAGACCCGGGTGGACTTGGCCTGGTACTTGGCGATCCGGGGCTGCGCGGCGGCGATGCGCTGCCACGCCTGCTCCCGCTCGGCGCCGAGCAGCTCGCGCGGCGTGACAGGGATGGGCTTGCGTCCTGGGAGCTCGATCGCGATCTGGTCGGGATGGGCGATGAGGTTGGCGTGCCAGTCCGGGTTCCGGCTGCCACCGCCCGACGCGACGATCAGCCACGCGTCGTCGCCGTCGGCGAACCACGCGAGCGGTGTCTCTCGCCGCTGCCCGCTCCGGCGACCCACCGTGTGCAGGATCAGCAGGTCCATGCCCATGAACGTGCCGCGACCCCGCCGGATCTTCTGGTTGGTCCGGGCGTTCATCGTCCGCTGGAACCATCGCGACAGCGCCCCGGGCGTCCCGGGCTGGCGGGCGGCGCGACGCTTCGTCTGCAGGCTCGTGGTCATCGGCGGCCTCCTGTCGGTCAGGTTGCTCTCGCCCGTCACGCTAGGGCTCGGGCCGTCGGCGGTGCTTCTCGATTCCTGACCGGTTCGCGGGACGACGACGGGACCTGTGGGACCTCTCCGCTCTTCCTGGCCGACCCGGGACATACCGCTAGGCGGCGCCCTCCCCCATCGCGCACTCTGCTCACCGACGCGCGGGCTGCTCCAGCCCCACGTGCGCGTGGGAGGTGGATGGATGCGCAAACGGTCCCTGCTGGGGTTGATCGCAGCGACGGTGCTGGCGGGCACGTGCCTCGCGAGCTCACCGGTGGCGGCGGACTCCCCCGGGAACCTCCTCTATCGCCCGACCACACAGAACGAGTCGAACGCGTACGCCCGTGTCATCCGCCTCCAGCACGCCGGCGAGCTCAACGGCCGGCTGCTCGCGACCTTCGAGCACTGGTTCGACGACGGCTCACCAGCTGAGTTCATCATCCGGGCCAGCGACGACGACGGCCGCACCTGGACGACGCTCACCACGGTGCCGGACCCGCTCGACGGCCCGGGCCACCCGGTGTCCCGGATGTGGCAGCCGTTCCTGTTCGAGTTCCCGCGTCAGCTCGGCCACTACCCCGCGGGGACGCTGCTCCTCGTCGGCAACATGGTGCCCGCGGACGCGGCGTTCACGGAGTTCTTCGCCTGGCGGTCCACCGACCACGGTGTCACCTGGGAGCCCGTCGGTGTCGTGCAACGGGGTGGCACGTTCGGCCGCGGTATCTGGGAGCCGTTCCTCACCCTCGACGCACGCGGCCGACTGCTCATGTTCTTCGCCGACGAGCGCGACGCCCCGCAGCACAGCCAAATGATCGTTCACACGGTCTCGACCGACGGCGGTGACACGTGGGGGCCGGTCGTCCGTGACGTGGCCAGCGCCGTCCCCGGCGACCGGCCGGGCATGCCCACGGTGACCCGCATGGGTCCGTCGGGAAGGTTCGTGCTGGCCTTCGAGGTGTGCGGCCGGCCGCACTGCGAGATCCGGCTCAAGGAGTCGGCCGACGGCAGCCGCTGGTCCCGCCCGGAGGACCTCGGCGTCCGGGCCGAGACGTCAGACGGCCGCTACCTCGGCCACAGCCCGTACGTCACCTGGGTGCCGACCGCACCCGGCACGGGGCACCTGGTGCTCGCGGGACAGCGCGTCCTCTCCGTCGTGGGCCACGACACCGTGGGCGAGGACTACCGCGCGGTGTTCCTGAGCGAGAACGGCGTGAAGGGTCCGTGGTCGTGGGCGCCGGCGCCGTGGCGGGTGTCGAACGCCTCGCCGCGGTGCAACGCGAACTACAGCCCGCACCTCATGCCGGAGGGCCCGCCTGGGGTGCTGCGACTCACCGCGCCGACCAGCATCGACGACTCCGGACCGTGCGGCGAGGCGACCGGGACGGCCTCGGTGGGCACGTTGCCGTTCCGCTCGGCGTTCGCCGAGAACGGCGACGCCGGCTGGAACACCTACGGCGGCTGCTGGTCGGTCGAGGGTGACGTCTACGTGGAGTCGTGCGGCGGGACGGTCGGCGCGAAGGCGCTCACCGGCTCGACCGGGTGGCGAGACTACACCGTGAGCGCGGACGTCCAGATCACCTCCTCGTCGGGCAACGCCGGCGTCCTCGCGCGCGTCACCGACCCGAACGTCGGCGCGGACTCGCACCGCGGCTACCACGCGTTCTTCGACGTCAACACCCGGGAGCTGATCATCGCACGGCAGGAGTACGCGTACCTGCGACTCGCCGCGGTGCCGGTGGAGGTGCGGTCCGGTGAGTGGTACCGGCTGACGTTCCGCGTCCACGGCAGCACCCTGACCGCCTCGCTCGCCACCATGCACGGGGCCGAGCTGGGTCGCGTCTCCTTCGTCGACCCGTACGCGTCGTTCCCGACCGGCCTCGTCGGTCTGCGCCACCACGCGGGGACGGCGTCGTACCGGAACGTCGAGGTGGTGAGGAGCTGACGATCGCTGAGCGTGTCGCTGTGTCAGTGAGGCGTCCAGTCGAGTCGCACCGTCGGCGGGACGTGCGCCCGCAGCGCGACGCCGAACGCCTCGTCCCGGCCGGAGAAGTCCACGGTCCGCACGACGAGGAGCGTCCTCGGGTCGTCCACGCCGAGGAGGCGGGCGAAACGTCGTCGGAACGGTGACAGCAGCGGCATGGCGCGCCCGGACGCGGTTCGCGCGACGAGGAACGTCGTCGGTCCGAGTCGCTCTGCGCGCACCTCGCTGATCTCCGACCACGGCACCGACGGCGCCAGGCCGAGGCCACGCAGGTGGATCCCGTCCTGGTCGACGCGCACCTCGCGGACCCTTGCCCAGAACCAGAACCACACCGGTCCGCCGAGAGCGAGCGCGACACCCGCGGCGACGAGGACCGCTCCCACGGCGCTGACCTGGTTGGCGCCGACCAGGACGAGGGCAAGCCCGAGTACCACGTCGACGGCGGCCACGGCCACGACCGGCCGACGCGGACGTACCAGCCGTACCGGTTCCGTCTCGACAGTCACGTCCTCCGAGAGTACGACGCTGGTTCGAGGAGCCATGCCCCGGGAGACGTACTCGTCCTCGTTCATTTCTGCGAAGACCCCGACGCTCTGACCCCCGAGAACAGTTCGATGACGCAGTACATCGCGGAGGGCATCAATGCACTGCTTCTTCTCGTACTCGCGACCTCCGCCGGACATGCTCAGTCGTAGCGCTGCGTGAGATCCATCAGACTCTCGTCGATGAGCACTTCGCAGTCTTGACGAAGGAGGATGCGACGCCCTCGAAACGATTTCTTCGCTTGATACGAGACCCAAGATTTCTCCAGATATCCACGATCCTGTTCATCGTCGGCACCGCGTCTCCGGTGATCCTCCCAGGCCTCACCCTGTCGGAAAGGGAAGGCTCGACGTTTTACCATCTCCGCACTGATGGCGGTGTCGGTACTCGTCTCTTGCCTGTGGTTGGGCCAAGGCCTCGTCCATTCCGCGAGACAACGACCCTTCGAGGGCAAGGCATACGACCTACTCGATGGTGTCGCCGAACGCGACCGCTACCAGGCCACACTGAACATCTTTTGGTACAACAAGCTGTTCTATGGCGCGATCTACGCCTGGGTCCTCGCGATAGCAATACCAGAGATCGTCACCGCCAGGTCTTCGCCCGGACCAGATCAAGTGGATCTGGACTGGAAGCTCACGCTCACTCTCTTCCTAGGTGGTCTCGTCGTCCGCGCGCAAACCCGTCTACTCGAGAAGCGTCACGCCGGCGTGGAGACGTTGGTGAAGATCCTGGAGATCTTCACCGGCGAGAAGGATGATCGACGCCCAAGCGTGACACCGCGTGATCCTCGTGATCCTCTCCAAGGGCAACGCCTGACGATCGCCGAAGCCGCCATCCTCATGCGACGGACGGCCAGACATGTCGAGAGGAGGATGCCGCGGAACGCGGCGCCGCACCCGGTCTCATCCCTCCTTCGCGCGTCAGCGCTGCAGTTGGAGAGATTCGTGACCAGCCAGCGCTCGCTCTCCCCCGAGCTCCCCTACGATGTCCGAGAGATCCTCGCCTTGACGGCGCGACTGCTCATCTCGTCAACCGCCACCCCCTACGCCAGTCTCGCCCGCCGGGTGGACGCGTTTGACGCCGAGGGTCAGCCGACGGTTGTCGAGGGGAAGGAGGAGTTGGCTGGCGTCCGCGGCCGAGGCGGTCGCCAGGTTCTCCGAGCAGCTCGGCCGCCTCAAGACCTTGGTCGTGGTCGCTCTTGCCGCACTCGCGATCTTTCTGTTCGCCTCCGGCCAACTCGCGCTGCCCGATCTTGTGAAACTCGTCCTCAAGTAGACATCCCTTCACTCCAGCGCGGCGAGCAGCGTCTGGCACGCTTCGCGGATCGTCTCTCGCTGGACGGCGACCCGGCGGTCGCGCCGGACCGTGACCATCTCCGCCTTCCGCAGCGCGGTGACCTGGCGGGAGATCGTGCTCTGGTGCACCTGGAGCGCCTCGGCGAGCTCCTGCATCGTGAGCGGGCCATGCTCCAGTAGGTGCAGCACGATCGCGAGGCGGGTTCGGTCGCCGAGCGCGTGCATGGCGGGTGCCAGCGCGCCGAGCCGCCCCACGGAGATGCCCGTCCGCTCACTGGTGCCGACCCACCGACCTGGCCCCAGCCTCGCGGTCGTCCTCTCCGGTGTTCGCGGCTCGTGCTGCGGGGTGAAGAGCACCCACGTCGTCTGGTCCGTGAAGAGGGACAGGCTCCGCCCGAGCCCAGGCGTGGGCATCACCACGAGCTCGGTCGCGCGCTCGGCCTCGGCCGCGTACTGCTCGTCGGGCCGAAGCCCGGTCACCAGGCTGATCCACTGGGCACCGCCACAGCCCGGCGGTGGCGGAGGCGTCGCCGCGACCACGGCGCGCATCTCGTCGAGGGACTCGCGCCAGGCGCGGTCGAGCCACCCGTCCCAGATGGCGTCCAGCAAGCGAAGCAGCGCGGCACGGAAGACCCGAGGGTCGAGCAGCTCACCCAGCCGTTCCTCGGCGTTGCGCACACCCCAGGCGCGGAGCACCTCGACGCCATCGCGGCGCACGGCCGGTGACGGCTGCGACAGGGGCGCGATGTCGGCAGCGGTGGGCTTGGGGTCGGGTTGCGGCTTGCCGTAGCGCATGACCGCGTCCACGCCCCAGGCGATCACGCCATGCGTGAACTCGTCCGACCACTCGGCGAGCCACCGCCGCAGGTCCGTCCACTCCTGGTGGCCGGGATGACCTGCCGGCAGGTGGTGCATGAGCACGTCGCGCAACACCGTGCCGTGAGCCATGGCGGCGCGGACCGGCCAGCTCTCCTCCACGATCTCGGCCGGCAGGTGCTCCGCCAGCGCCTGCAGCTCTGGTGTGGGCATGGCCATCAAGCCGAGCGCGTAGTCGACCAGCAGCATCGTCGTCGGCACGGTCGCCGCGAGGCTCGGCTCGGCGACCCGCAGGACAGGGGCGGGTCGCGCGATCGCGAGGTCTGGCAGGGGCGTCGTCATGCTACTAGCATGCGCACTGCGCAAAGCGCAACGCTGGGAGTGGTCGAAGGAGGACTTCGGCACGTGGGAACGGTATCGTTCGAGGGCTTGGTGATCTTCTGCGCGGACGTCGAGAAGTCCGCCGCCTTCTACGAGGGCTTGCTCGGGCTGCGACGACAGTCGTCCGACGGCGACATCACCCTCGCCCTGCCGACCAAGGGCAACCCCGAGGGCGCGTGGCTCCTGCTGCACAAGCGGCACGAGGGCATCGACGTCACCCCGCACGAGCTCGGCACCTTCACCGTCGACGACGTCGACGGGCTCGTCGAGCGGCTGCGCGCGGACGGTCACCGGATCACGAGCGAGCCGACTGACCAGCCCTGGGGTGTCCGAGAGGCGAATGTCGCCGACCCCGACGGGTACACCTTGACCCTCTCCCAGCCACTCCCCACAGCCAGCTCCTAGCCGCAACCGGTGACGCCCGTCGTGACGCTCCTGACGGCGGAGGCTGGCTCGTGACGACCCGTGACCCACGAGGGGGAGGCCCGGGCGGACATGGCGATAGCGACGCGGCTCGCCGGCGGCGTGCCACGAGCCTGGTGGGCCAGGCTCCGGCGCTCAGGAGAGTGGCAGCTGCTCTTCACATCATTTGGCAGGCCGACCGCCGGCTCGCGGCGGTGTGGTGGGCGCTGATCGTCCTCCGAGCGCTGCTGCCCCCGGCGCTCGCCGTCGCGACGGGCTGGCTGGTCGGGACGGTCCAAGACGGCGGCTCCCTCACGGTCCCGCTCGCGACGGTCGGTGTGCTCTTCACGCTGATCCAGACTCTCGGCCCCCTCCACACCGAGCTGGCGACGAACCTCGGTGACCGAACCACCGCGGCCCTCCAGGATCGGCTGCTCACCTCCGCCGTCGCACCGGTCGGCATCGCCCACCTCGAGGACCCCGAGCTCGCCGGCGACTTCAGCCTGGCCCGTGACTTCGACTTGGGGATCACCGCGCCAGAGCTGCGGACCTGCATGGGCTACATCGCGTCCGGGCTGGTGAACTTCGTCGCCGGCATCCTCTCGGCGCTCGTCGTCTGCGGCTTCCGGTGGTGGGCCGGGCTCCTGCTGCTCCTGGTCTGGGCCTCGCCTCACCTGCTGTTGAGGGAGAGCGTCGCGTGGAAGGACTGGCGATCCGACGAGGTGAAGGCCCACCAGCGGCACGCGGAGTACGCCTACCGGATGGCAGTGGACGCTCCGGCCGCCAAGGAGATCCGGCTGTTCGGCCTGGCGGACTGGACGGCGCAACGCTTCACCGAACGGCGCCGCACGCTCCTCGAGCTCTCCCTCCAGGCGATGCGGCTGCGTGAGCGCCCGATCCGGCTCACCGTGCTCGTGCTCGTCGTCGGCAACGGTCTCGTCGCGTGGGCGCTGGCGCACGCGGCCCTGACAGGCGATCTGAGCCTGTCCGGCCTGGTGACGTACGCCGGCGCGGCGATCGGCGTCAGCGCCGTGGCCTCGCTGGAGTTCGGGTGGTGGCTCGCGGACGCGTCGCGCCCAGTCCCCGTCGTCGCGGAGCTGGAGCCGGCCATGAAGGCCATCGGCGACCTTCCCGTCGGCACCACGTCGGCGCGAGACCTGCCGAGGCACGAGATCCGGTTCGAGAACGTGTCCTTCTCCTACCGGGCGGACTCGCGGCCCATCCTCGACGGGCTCGACCTCACCATCCCCGCGGGCACGTCGCTCGCCATCGTGGGGCAGAACGGCGCCGGGAAGACGACGCTCATCAAGCTGCTCGCGCGCCTCTACGACCCCACAGCCGGTGTGGTGCGGGTCGACGGGATCGACCTGCGTGACCTCGACCCCGACTCGTGGCGCGGCCAGATCGCCGCGGCGTTCCAGGACTTCGTCCGCTACCAGCTTCCGCTGCGGGAGAACGTCGCCCCCGACGGGGCGCCGGACGACGTCATCCGTAAGGCCCTCGAGCAGGCCGGCGCGGCCGACCTCGCCGCCCTCGACACCGTGCTGTCGAAGCAGTTCGCCGGCGGTATCGACCTCTCTGGTGGGCAGTGGCAGCGGGTGGCGCTCGCCCGCGCGCTGGCCGCCGTCGCTCGGGGCGCCAAGGTCGTGATCTTGGACGAGCCGACCGCACAGCTCGATGTGCGCGGCGAGGCCGAGGTCTTCGACCGCATCCTGCAGGCCACCCGCGGACTCACGACGATCCTCGTCTCCCACCGCTTCTCCACCGTCCGCCACGCGGATCGGATCTGCGTGCTGGAAGGCGGCCGCGTCGTCGAGATCGGCAGCCACGACGAGCTCATGGCGGCCGGCGGCCGCTACAAGACGATGTTCGAGCTGCAGGCGGCACGGTTCGCGGAAGGTCGTGACCTGGACGAGGACGCCGGTCTGGTCGGGGAGATCGGAGGCGACCGATGACCGACACGACTCCGTTGAACGGCGACACCGAAGCCGGTGCCGCCGCCGCGCCCGCCACCGCGACCGACGCTCCCAGCGGTCACCCGTCTGGGACGCCGCGCCACCGAGCGCCGGACGAGCTGCCTCGCACGCTGCCGACCCTGTGGCGTTCGATGCGCCTGGCGTACGAGGCCGAGCCGAGGCTCATCCTCTTGTCGCTCGGCATGGCGCTCCTCCAAGCGCTGCCGGACAGCCTCTTCGCGGTGTGGCTGATGCTGCTCGCCGACGGCGTAGCGCAGGGAAGCACGACACGGCTCGTCGCCGGGTGCGCCGGGCTCGCGGGATCAGCGGTCGGGTCCTGGCTGCTGATGACGCTCGCGTCCCGCGTCCAGCGGACGTTCCGGATGAGGGTCGGCGCCTCGCTCGAGGCCCACGTGGCGCGACTCCAGGCGCGCGTCCCCACGATCGAGCACCAGGAGCGACCCGACTACCTCGACCGGCTCTCGGTGCTGAAGGAGCAGACCTGGCAGCTCGACCACATGTTCCTCGCGCTGCTCGACCTGCTCGGCGCCGGAGTGCGGCTGGCGGTCACGCTCGGGCTTCTGATGTCGGTGCACCCGGCCATGGGATTGCTCCTGGTGTTCGCGCTGCCGACGGTGTGGGTCTCGGCCCGCCGGTCCGCCGTGACACAGCGGGTCACCGAGGAGGTGGCGCCGCACCAGCGACGGCACAGGCACCTGTTCACGCTCGGCACCACCCAGTCACCGGCCAAGGAAGTGCGCATCTGGCGGATCGGCCCCGACCTGGTCCGCCGTCGCCGGGCCGCGTGGGAGGCGTGGTACGCGCCGCTCGCACGGACGCGCTGGCACACCGCCTTCTGGCAGGCCGCGGCCTGGGCCCTGTTCGCCGCCGCCTACGTCGCCGCGGTGGTGTTGACTGCGACCGTCCTCTCCGGCACCGCCGGACAAGTCCTCCTCATCCTCACCGCCGGCAGCCGGCTCTCCCAGTACGTCGCCATGACGGCCGGGAGCGCCGACTTCTTGCGGATGTGGCTCGATGCCTCCCAGCGGTTGGTCTGGCTGGAGAGGTACGCCGAGCGGCACCGCGATACCGCCGACGGCGTCGTGCCCGACCGGCTCCAGCACGGCATCACCCTCGAGTCGGTGTCGTTCCGTTACCCCGGCAGCGACCGCTGGGCCTTGCAGAACGTCAGCGTCACCTTGCCGGCGGGCTCGGTGGTGGCCGTGGTGGGCGACAACGGCGCCGGCAAGTCAACCTTGATGAAGCTGTTGTCCCGGTTCTACGACCCCACGTCGGGACGGATCACGGTCGACGGTGTCGATCTGCGACGCCTTCCCGCCGCGGAGTGGCGATCCCGCATGGCCGGCGCCTACCAAGACTTCTTCACCTTCGAGTTCCCCGCCCGCCGGTCGATCGGCGTGGGTGACCTTCCGCGGGCTGATGACCGTCCGGCGGTGGAAAGGGCCGTCGACCGGGCGGGCGCCAACGACGTCATCGCTCGCCTCCGCGACGGGCTCGACACCCAGCTCGGCGCGACGTGGGACGGCGGTGTCGACCTGTCGTTCGGCCAATGGCAGAAGATCGCGCTCGCCCGCGGCTTCATGCGCGACGGGACGCTGCTGCAGGTGCTGGACGAGCCCACGGCAGCGCTCGACGCCGAGACCGAGCACGCTCTCTTCGAGAGCTACGCTCGACAGGCTCGCGAGGCTTCGGACAACGGGCGAATCACGATTCTCGTCTCCCACCGGTTCTCGACCGTGCGCATGGCCGATCTCATCCTCGTGCTCCAGGGCTCCCGGCTCGTCGAGGCGGGCACGCACGAGGAGCTGATGGCCGCCCGAGGTGTCTACGCCGAGCTCTACGAGATCCAGGCCAGGGCCTACCGCTGACCTCGTCGATCCCCTCGGCGGCGAGGGAACGCGGACCGACGCGGCGACATGCGGGTGCACGGCGCCAACGAAGATCCGGTCATCGGGTGGCCGCCAAGCCTAGAATGATCATCGGTCCTACGAAGTCTCCCAACGGAAACCTTGAGGACGGTAGGCGCTGTCGGTGGTGGGTGACGTCTCGCAGGCGTGGGGACCAGCGCCGATCCGCGTCTCCCTGGTGTCGACACGGGACCTGCCCCACCTGCGATCGATCTACGCTCGCCTGCCGGCTGACCCCGCCGCCATCACGCGCACACGCCCGTACCAGGTGGGTGTGTCCTTCAGTCACCACTCCCGACTCCGATACCGACTAGGGGCACGCTGGTCGACGTTGACGGTTCCCCCGGGGGCGGTGTTCGCCAACGGCGCCGACGAGATCGTCTGGGCCGAGGTGGTGGAGCCGATCGAGGCGCTGGAAATCTACCCCGACCTCGACCAGCTGGCGCGGATCGTGGAACCGGCCGGCTCAGGCCGGGTCGAGATCATTCCAGCCGCGGCCGCGCGCGACGCCACCGTGCTGGGGCTGGCGACCGTGCTCCGGCGCGTCCACGTAGGCCAAGACGACCTGGACCCGATGCACGCCAGTGCACTCGCCCACCGCCTGCTGGGCCACCTCGCTGAGCACTACTGCAGCCCGCGGCCCGGACGCCGGCTGCGGCACCCCGGACGTCTGGAGAGGAGGCTCGTGGACCGGATCGCCGATCTGGTCGAGCAGCGGCTCGGCGATCCGCTCCGCCTGGATGACCTGGCCGCTGTCGCGCACCTGAGCCCCTACCACTTCGCTCGCGCGTTCAAGCGCACCACCGGGCTGGCGCCGCACGAGTACGTCACCATCCGTCGGATCGAACGGGCGAAGGCGCTGTTGGTCCGCGGCGAGCACAGCATCGCCGCGATCGCCACGACTCTCGGCTACGAGAACGTGAGCCACTTCCGACGTCTGTTCCGCCGTTACACCGGGTATTCACCCTCGGCGCTCCGGCGGGAGCGGGCGGCCCGCAACTGAGCAAGATTCGACCCTCCCACCAGCCCGTCCACGTGTGACTCTTGACCGGTGATCACGTACCCCATCGTCTTCACGAGCAACGGCATCACACTCGCCGGCCGGGTCCACCGGCCAACGGACGACCTCACCGCCCGAACCCCGGTGGTGCTGGTCACCGGCTCCTGGTTGACCGTCAAGGAGCAAATGGCCGACCGGTACGCCGCGGAACTGGCTCGGCGCGGCTTCACCGCCATCACCTTCGACTTCACCGGCTGGGGTGAGAGCGGCGGGGAACCGCGACAGGCCGAACTCCCAGAGCGCAAGATCGCCGACATCGTGGCGGCGGCGCAGTACGCCTCCCGGCTCTCCTGGGCCACCCGAGGCGGCGTCGGGTACCTCGGCGTGTGCGCGAGCGCCCAGTACGCGCTCGCCGCGATCGCGCAGGGGGCGCCGATCAAGGCCTTCGCCAGCGTCGCTGGATGGTTCCACGACCTGCCCTCGGTAGCCCCCTTCTACGGTGGGGCCGAGGGCGTGGCCATGCGGCTGCGTCGCGCCCAGGAGGCCACGGAGCTGTTCCTGCGCACCGGCGAAGTGCGCATGGTGCCCGCGTACGATCCGGGCAACGAGACCGCCGGGATGTTCCTGGAGATGGACTACTACGGCAACCCGTCCCGCGGGGCGATACCGCAGTGGCGCAACGAGATGGCGGAGCTGAGCTGGCTGCCTTGGCTCACCTTCGACGGGCTGGCCGCGGCGGAGTCGGTGGCCGTCCCCTCGCTGTTCGTCCACTCCGACGGATGTGTCTTCCCCGACCACATCCGTGCCCTCGCCAAGCGTCTGGCTGGGCCGGTCGAGGTGGCCTGGGGCGAGGGCGCGCAGATCGACTTCTACGACCAGCCCGCCCAGGTGGAGTTCGCGGTGTCGGCGGTCGACGCCCACTTCCGGAGCGTCCTGGGTGACCCGGGCGCCCACTGAGCCGAGACGGAGGTCCTGGATGTCCGATCAGAACGTCGCCACGGTGGTCACCCGCCTGCTGCACGCCGTCGACGACCTGGACTGGGAGACCGTACGCGAGCTGCTCGCCGACCAGGTGGCCCTGGACTACACCTCCTTGTGGGGAGGGACACCGCAGGAGATCACCGGCAATGAGGTGGTGGCGGCGTGGCAGCAGCTGCTGCCGGGATTCGACGCCACCCAGCACCTGACCGGCCCGATCGTCGTCACCGCCGCCAACGACACCGGTGCCACCTGCGCGACCACGGTGCGCGCCTACCACACGCTGGTCGAGGACGGGCGGACTGACGTCTGGATGGTGGCCGGCCGGTACCAGATCTCGCTGGTTCCCGCCCCCAGCGCTACCCCGCCTTGGCGGATCAGCGGGATCACGCTCCGCCTCGCCTACGAGGAAGGCGACCGGGCGCTCGTGGAGCAGGCACAGGCACGCGTGGCCAAGGGTTCCGGAGGTAGGGCGCAGCCCGCGACCTGACCTGGGCGTGCCCCGTGCTGCGACCAAGCGATGGGCGAAGCCGCGGAACGTCACGCCGTGTCGAGGCGTTCCGCGGCTTCGTGATGCGACCTCGCGATCTACGAGCCGTCGATGGTGTAGGTCGTGATGACCGGCTTGTGGTCGGACGGCGCGAGGCCTTGGTGGAAGAAGTCGATCACCTCGCTCAGTCGCGGCGTGATCGGACCCCGGTGGAACTGGTAGTCCAGGGTCTTGCGCAGGTAAGCCGGCGCGGCACCGTCCTCCTTGACCGGGAGCGGGATCACCGGATGAGTCGTCGGTGAGCTCGTGCCCATCGCGGCGAAGGCGTCGCGGAAACCGGCGTCCCGCAGCACGGCGATGGGACGCGCGTGGTCGTTGAGGTCACCGACGAACACGCACGCGTCGTCACCCGCGATTCGCGTCAGCGCCTCGGCGGTGCGTCGCGCCTGCTCCACCCGCGGATTCCGGTCGTCCTCGACTTCCTGAGGGTTCCCGGGCCAGGTGAAGTGCGCGGTGGAGAAGACGAGCGAGGGGCCAGACTGGAAGCACCTCGGACGCAGGCGGACCCAGAAGAGCCGACGATACGTCTCCCGCATCCCGACGTCCTCGGCGCCGTACTCCACCAGCTCATACAGCTCGCGGCGCCACCAGATATTGCCCTCGACCGACCAGCCGGGAAAGTCGTCGTGTACACGGTCGTGCCCTGGCAGAGCCTCGTCGATGACCTGACGCGAGTGCGGCCGCAGCTCCTGGACACCGAGGATGTCGGGGTCGCGAAGGGTGAGGAGCGCTCGGAGGGCGGGCTCGCGTTGGGGCCAGAAGGTGTCGCCCCAGATGTTGTAGGTCATCATGACCGTCGTCAGCCTCGTCATCGCGTGATCGCTCCCTCTGGTCGACGTATCGTTCGACGGCTCAGGCTATGCGGAGCCTTGCAGCCAAGCGTGGGTTGCACTGTCGGGGACCTCGAGATTGGCGGACATCGGCCATAGGTGAGCCGGTGCGATCGTCCGACGCTCACCATCTCGACGACGCCAGTTCTCGGTTTGGACACGTTTTGACCTCGACGCGAACCGATGATCGCCGCCCTCCGTGTCGGTGGTGACGGGGGAACCCGACCAGTGTCGAGACGGAGGTGAAGTCTCGTGTTCCACGTCCGACCACGGAGGCTCGCCGGGACCCTGACCGCCCTCGTCGTCATCGTGGCAGGGGCCGCCGTCGGCGTCCCGGCGTCCGCCGCCGGCGACCCAGCCCCCGCCGCGCCCGTCAACGTCCAGGCGGAGGCCTACTGGAACCAGGTCGAGCTCTCGTGGGAGCCGGGCCAGGGTGGTTCCGACCCCGTCTTCTATCGCGTCCGCAACCTCACGACCGGTCTGACGAGTGCGACGACGGAGACGACCTACGTCTCGGGTGGCGGCATCGAGGAAGGTGAGACCTACACGTTCGAAATCATCGCCGTCACCAACGGCAAGGAATCTCCGCCGAGCGACAGGGTCGTCGCGACCATTCCCCACCTCGACCCAGCGACTGATCTCCACGCCAGTCTCGACGGTGACACGATCACCCTCACGTGGCACCGACCCGCGGCCGTGAACCCGCGCACCCTGACCACCTACGGCGTGCGGATCAACGGCCAGCTGGAGACCATCCACAAGGTCGGCGGTGACGTCGTGAGCCTCACGATCCCCCGTGTCCTCCCGGGCACGACCCACGAGTACACGGTGCAGGTGAGCAAGGGACTCAGCCCAGGGCCGGTGAGCGACCCGGCGACGCTGGCCGTTCCACCGTCCGCGGACACGACTCCTCCCACCGAGCCGGAATGGGTCATCGGGCTGGATCCCGGCTGCCAGCCCGGCTTCCAGATCGTGGTGGAGTCGACCGACGACACCACACCGCAGGCGAACATCCGCTACGAGCAGGTGGAGCCCACCGTCTCCTTCGGCACGACGGAGTCGTACGTCCGCAACTACGACCTGCCACTGCGCTCGAGTGACGGTCCGCCGACTGGGATCAGGGCAGTGGACGAGGCCGGCAACCGATCCGCGGTCGTCATGAGCGACGAGATGGCTGAAAGCTGCCGCTGATCATCAAGAAATCCGGTGGCCTGGCTCGCGGGCGCGTCCCGAGCCAGGCCACTGCCTCGTCTGCGATGTCCCTCGTCTGCGATGTCTCTGTCTGAGGCGCGTCCCCGGTCCTCGACCTTCGACTCCCCGACCGAGGTGGCACCACCGGCGTCGCCGCGCGAAAGGGGGATTCGCCTACGGCCCCGAAGACGAGCCGTTGGCGCTGCTGGATCCGGCGACCGGCGCGCATGCCTACACCCACGACTGGCTCGATGGGGTCGCCACCATGCTCTCCCCGACCGGCCAGGTCGAGGTCGGCTACGACTACGACCCGTTCGGCAACCCACGCGACGGGCCGTTGAGCGGTGGGGCTGAAGCAAGCGCGACCGACGGCCACAGTGCCGGCGGTCACACAGGCGACGTGGGTGGCGCGTCCGCCGACACGTTCCGCAAGCCTCTCGAAGGCTCGTCCACCCGCAATCCTCCGACGCCTCGCCCAACACAGGCCGCCCGAAAGACCAACAGCGACGCACCGAAGCCGACAGCGACACCGAAGGCCACAGCCGCGGCAGCGGCACCCGAGAATCCTCTGCGGTACGTCGGGGCGTACCAGGACCCGAACCTCGGTGAGGGCAACTACTACCTGCGGGCCCGCAACTACAACCCCGGATCCGGTCGGTTCACGGCCGTAGACCCGGCACCGAGCGACCTGGCCGCCATCTCGCCCTACGCCTACGTCAACAACAACCCTCTCGCCCACACGGACCCGACAGGCGCCAGGTTCATGGCATACGACGGCGGCAGCGGGGCCGGCGGTGGCGTCAGCCCAACCCCCGAGCCTGATCCCGGGCCGAACCTGGAGGAGTTCGGCGGGCCAAGCCCGGAGGAGCTCGCCCGAGCGCAGCAGATCCAGAGCAAGACTGGGTCGACGTCATCCTCGAGGCTGGCGGCGAGATCCTCATGGAGTTCCTCGGCGTCAACGACCTGCTCAACTGCCTCAATGGTGACCTCGGCGGCTGTGTGTCGTTGGTCATCGGCATCGTGCCTTGGACGAAGCTCTTCAAAGCCCCGCAGATCGCCGAGGCGATCTTCCGCGCGGGGAAAGCAGTCGTCAAGTTCACCGAAGAGCTCAAGTGGGCTCGCGCGATCCTCAAACGCGCCGAGGACGCAGCCCGAGCCGCGAAGGAAGCGGCCGCTCGCGCTGCGAGAGAGGCCGCGAAGAGAGAAGCGGCCGCTCGAGCGGCCGCCAGACGAGCCATCAAGGAGGCGGCGGAACAGGCGGCAGCCAAGGCAAGAGCCGTACGGTTGAAAGCCAAGAAGACCGGCAGAGATACAGGAAGTAGCACTCCTCGCAACAGGCCGAAATCCACTGGAGCCTCTAAGGCTACCGGAACCGTCTGGGATAGGATCAAGCCGACGCAATCAAACTGTCCTGGCTCGCAATTGCCCCGGTCGTTCGAACTGCACACGGACAACGTCTCGGTATGGGTGCATGGGAACGCCACCGAGCACATGGCTGAGTATCTCGCTGGAAAGGCGAGGCGTGGAGCGTCCAAGGCATCGATCGATATGGCGACACAAGCTCAGCTCTCAAGCCGTGAAGCTGCGGTGGCTGAGGCTGCGCGTGGTGGCCTCCCCCTCGACAAGCTGATCACGGTCGGCGACTGGGAGCTCAAGTTCGGGCCACCACGAGAGGCCGGTATGCTTCCTGTTCTGATCCATGCGCTCTACAAGGGTTAGGTAGAAGCGGCGATGATTCGGGTTGTCGGCCAGGCTCGATGCGCTGGAGCGGTCGTCGAGAGTGATCCCTGGCTGGAGCTGAAGATCTCATGGCTTCCACGGCCAGCGGACCAGCCTCTCTACCTCCGCCTGTCGGGCTCTGGTGGAGGCCAGGTCGAATTGAAGTTTGAAGGGGAGACCGGACGCCTCCTGCAGGCTGTCATCATTGACACTCCTCCGCTGCTTGACCTGGACAAGGAGGAACGCCCGATCGCGCAACCGGACATGAGCGTGCCGGTCGTCGACCTATCAATCTGGGGATCCAAAGAGAACGCCGACGTCAGCACACCAGCGCGGTCGATCGTCGAGATGGTCGCCGACTTGAGCTATTCGAAAAGCGAACGCATCAAGGTCCTGCGGCTATCCGAGGCGGAGGTCTCAGACTATTGCGGATGCCAGAACGCTTGGGTAGGGGTCTCACGTCATGGTGAGCTGGCCACAATCGCGGCACTGGATGTGAGCCACGGAGCGTAGCCGGCGCGATGTCGTGACCTTGCCAGCACGCGACTAAACTGATCCGTAATGCGCCCGGCGGCCTTCGGGCGTAAGTCGATTGGTTGGCCATGACGACTTGGAGCTCTCCCAGGATGGCCGTGGCCAGGCCGAATGGCTGCGGAACTGACTCATTGCCACCGGCGAGCTTCCCCACGCGACACGGTCGGGACGTCAAGCACATCGAGAACATCATCGCTCGTCGCCATCAGCTGCCCAAGAAGGGTCGGAATGTCTCCCGCCCGGATCCGTCGACCGGCCAGCTCACGCCCGAACAGCTTCGCGCGTTGGGCGCCGAGCTGGCGGAGGTCTTGGAGCGCCACCTGCCCCCACCGGCGTCCGACACTTCCTCCCCTCCCGGCCTCGCGACGCGTCCGGTCACCATCAGCAGCTACGCAGTGCCGACCGACGTCGACTCCGCCGGCACCTGACTCGGGGGTGGTTCGAGGTACGTTTTCCAACGGCCCCAGTGCCCGTTCGAGTCAGGAGCCGTGTGGATGAGCAGTCCCCCCACGTCGACCATCGATCGCCACGCCGAACAGCTCCGTGCGCGTCTCGTGGAGGACCTACGCGAGCGCGGACTCTTGTCTGACCCGCGAGTCGAGCAAGCGTTGTTCGCCGTCCCGCGGCACGTGTTCGTTCCATCCGCTTCAGTGGACGAGGCCTACAGCGATCAGACGGTCCACACCAAACACGACGCCTCCGGCGCGATCAGCGGGGCGTCCGCACCGAACATCGTGGCGATGATGCTCGAGCAGCTCGCCGTCGAACCCGGCCACAACGTCCTCGAGATCGGAGCCGGCACCGGCTACAACGCGGCCCTCCTCGGACACCTCGTCGGACCGACCGGACGGGTCACGACGATCGACGTCGACGACGACATCGTGACCAGCGCGCGCGAGCACCTCGCCGCCGCGCGAGCCGAGAACGTCGAGGTCGTCGTCGGCGACGGCGCCTTGGGCCATCCGGCGCACGCGCCGTACGACCGGCTCATCGCCACGGTCGGTACAGCCGAGCTGCCCAAGGCGTGGCTGGAGCAGACGAGCCCGCACGGCCGGCTGGTCGTTCCCGTCCGCATCCGCGGCGGCGTGACCCGGTCCATCGCGTTCGCGCGTACCGGCGACACCTGGACCTCCGTCGACAGCCAGCTCTGCGGCTTCATGCCCCTGCGCGCCAGTGTCGCGGCTGACCCGAGACGTACGATCGACCTCCTCGACGGTGCGGCCCACCTCCACGTCTATGCGGACCAGGACGTCGACGCGCGGCTCGCGTCACAGGTCCTTGCGAGGCCGGCGACCGAGGTGTGGACGGGTGCCACGTTCGTCAAGGGCGAGACGCTCGAGTTCGTGTGGCTGTGGCTGGCCTGCGCGTTGCCCAACTCGATCTCCTGGATGGAGGTCGAGCGTCGCGCCGTCGAGGCGGGCGTGCTTCGGCCGGCGACGAGCGGGGGGTCGATGGCGACCGTCGAGGGCGACAGCCTCGCCTACCTGACCATGCGAGCGTCGGGCGACGCGTACGAGCTCGGCGTCATCGGACACGGTTCTCGAGGGAAGGACCTGGCCGAGGCGGTCGCGGAGGCGATCGGCGGCTGGACCCGGTATCGAGACCACCGGCTGACGTTCGAGTTCCATCCAAGCGCCGAGGTGACTCCCCGTCGGCCCGGGCAGTATGTCGTCAGCCGACGCTCCGGGTCGCTCGTCGTGACCTGGACACCGTGACCCCACAATCCTTGTGAACCTGACGATGCCGCTGTCCGTCAACCGCACACGGTTGGTGGTCGAGGGCACGCATCTGTCGTCATCCATCCCGGGCGCGTCCGAGATCGTCACGGGCGGACTGTGCAATGAGAGGTTGCGGGCGACGATGACGCGAACGAACAACGCTCCTCCGGGGACGGATGTCGAGGCGTTCCGTGACAAGTCTCGGAGTGGTTCCAAGAGCACGGTCGGCTCAAGCCCGACACTGACATGCGGGGCGGAGGGCCGCCGCGCCGCGGAGGAGATGCTCGCTCGCAAGCCAGCCTGATCTGGTTCTGCAAGAGTGTGTCTTGATCCCTCGCGAGCTGCCAGCGAGCACCAACTCCTGGCACCTCCTCCTCTCGAGCCACATGCGGACACAGATCTTGACCATCCGTGAACGCTGAACCATACCGTTCGAAGCCGCTCGTACGGAGCACGTCCGCGGCTGGGGTCAGGACTCGCCGAGCACTCCCGCACTGAGTGCGATGACGACACGGAATCCGCCGCGAGCTGTGCGGCAGCCCGACAACTCGATCCAGCCGGCCGGCACGAAACCCAGGAGACGTCCCATGGCACGCCCCCAGCGCACACATCGGATCTGGCGACGCTTACTGGCCGGTATCGTCGGTGCCGCCTTCGCCGCGGCCCCGCTGGCTCCCCCTTCGTTCGCAGGTGATGCACCGGCCCCGCCTGCTGGATCGCTACGCCCGATCCTCCCCTATCCGCAAGAGATGCGACCACGACCGAGCGGTGTTCGACTCGACGGTGAGGTGACCGTCATCGCCGGCGAAGCCGTCGACCAGCCAGCCCTTCATGCCCTTCAGGACCTTCTCGACGAGTACGGCTTGCGGTCCCGTGTCCTTCGCGAGCCGGTGGCCGACTTCCGTCGGCCGCTGGTCGTCCTCGGTGGACCGACCGAGACACCAGCGAGCGTCGAGGCACTGAAAGCGCTCGGTGTCGCCGGCCCCGAAGGACTCCCCGCTGAGGGCTACGTCCTGGTCGCCGGCCGAGACGACCACGGACGAGCGCGCATCGTGCTGTCCGGTGTCGACGGCGCCGGCACCTTCTACGCCGTTCAGTCGCTTCGCCAGCTGCTGACGGCGCAGGCTAACGGCGCTCGAGTCGACGGTGTCGAGATCCGGGACTGGCCGGCGTACGGCGTCCGCGGCGGTATGGAGTCCTTCTACGGCCCGGTCTGGTCGCAGGAGGACCGTCGCTCACAGATCGAGTTTCTGGCCCGGCACAAGATGAACCAGTTCTTCTACGGGCCTGCCGACGACCTGCGCACCGGCAGCGAATGGGACCTGCCATACGGACCCGCCGAGCTCGCTCGTCTGGAGGAGATCGTCAATCTCGCACGACACCGCCATGTGGACTTCGTGTATCGGGTGTCCCCCGAAGCCCCGATGGCGCCAAGCCAAGGAATCTGTCACGCGCGCGAGTCCGACCGCCAGAAGCTGCTGGCCCGCTTCGAGCAGCTCTGGGATATCGGCGTACGCAGCTTTGTGATCGCGTGGGATGACGTGACCGGGAACTTCGTCTGCGAGGCGGACCAGGAGGCGTACGGCGACGACGTGTCACCGCTGGCGGCCGCCCAGGCCGACGTCACGAACTTCGTCCAGCGCGAGTTCATCGAGACCCACCCCGGGGCCTCCCGGCTGGTCACCGTGCCGACCGAGTACTGGGGCACGGAACGCACGACGTATCGCGAGCGATTCGACGAGCTGCTGAGCACCGAGGTCGACATCTACTGGACAGGACCAGCGGTGGTCTCGCCGGCGATCACCCTCGACGATCTTGCCGCCGTCAAGAAGGCGTTTCCCCGGCACCAGATCATAATCTGGGACAACTACCCGGTGAACGACTACACGCCGAATCGCTTGCTCCTTGGGCCACTGGTCAACCGCGAGCCAGATCTAGCCACCCACGTCATCGGCATCTCGTTCAACGAGCTTGTTCGGGACCAACAGGCATCACAGATCCCCCTCGGAACTCAAGCCGACTACGCGTGGAATCCGCACGCCTACGATCCCGAGCGGTCATGGACGCAGACGCTACGTATCCTCGGCGGCGACGCGTACGAGGAACTTCGCTTGTTCGCCGAGCACAACCGGGTGAGTCTGCTCGATACCACCGAGCGACCTGATCTCGCCGCCGTGATCGACGAGCTGCTCACCGCGTACACCGAAGGCCGCCCGGTCACCCGGCAGCTGAACTGGCTCGACGACGAGCTGCGCCGGCTCGAGAACCTCCCGACGACGCTGCGCGAGAAGCTGGATGACCAGCTGATGCTGTCGCAGATCGGGCCGTGGTTGGACCGGATAGGCGTGACCGGCCAGGCGGGTCAAGCCGCTCTGGACATCCTGCGCGCCCAGGACGACGGCCGTAGCGAGGACGTGTGGCGAGCCCGGTGCGAGCAAGCACGCCTTCGCAGCATCCTCGACCAAACCTGGCACCAGATCTCACCTGGGCCGATCGACCGACTTCTCGACTTCGCCGCGCACCAAAGCGATGGCTACCTTGGCGTCCGTTGGTACGGCGACCTCGGTGAGCCGTCAGGCACACCAGTCGCGGCCGACGGATCGAGCTTGGCCAACCTGACCGACCGTCGCGTGGACACCGCCTACGTTGCCAAGTCTCGGCCCGAGCCGGGCGACGCGGTGACCGTACCGATCACGAAGCAGCACCGACTCGCGTCTGTCACGGTCGTCCAAGACACCGACGCCCCCGCGCACGCGACGGTCCAGGCGAAGGTCGGCGACACGTGGGTCGACCTCGGCCCGCTCAGCGGCGGCTTCACCACGGTGCCGGCCAACGGGCTCACTGCGAGCGCGATCCGGCTTCGGTGGGCCAAGAGCAGCAACCCGCCCCGGGTCTACGAGATCATCCCCAAGTACGCCGACGTCCTGGGCGGTCGGGTCCGTCTCGATCCGCCAGGTGCGCCGATCGAGTCCGGCGCGACAAGACGGTTCCACGTCGAGCTCGAGGTGTTCGACGACGACACGTTTGCTGGCGACGTCATCGCGACCGGACCAGATGGCTGGATCATCGCCCCGGCGAAGCAGCGGGTGCGGGTACGGTCCGATGGCCGCACCGTCATTGCGCAGGTGCCATTGGACGTGACTGTCCCGGATAACACGCCGAACGGCCGCTACGAGATCCACGTGACGGTCCGCGTTGACGCCGCGACGTCCATCGAGGTCACTGGGGTTGTCTTGGTCGGTGAGGGAACATATCCCGAACTCGTTGGTCTCGCGAGCCCCGTTGGCTACTGGCGTCTTGGCGAAGCTGCCGACAGTCACGTCGCCGTCGACAGCTCACCCACCGGTCAGGACGGTGTGTACCGCGACGGGGCTCGACCCGGCGCGCCTGGTGCCATCGCGGACGACACGGCGGCCGATCTGGCGACCGGTTACGTCGAGGTGCCGCGTACACCGGCCACCAACCTCAACGGACCCTTCACCCTGGAAGCGTGGGTGAACCTCGACACGATCGCTCCCCCGCCGGGCCAGGCGATCATCGAGAGCTACACGGCACCCGCCGCCAACGGTTTCGCTCTCCGGGTCGACAACGGGTTCCTCCAGGCCTGGACGCTGGGTGGTCCGAATGAAGGTTACAGCGTCGTGACAGGACGCACCCGGCTCACGACCGGTGACTGGTTCCATGTCGCCGCTGTCTTTGACGGCTCGCAGCTGACGGTCTACCTCGACGGCAGGCCAGACGCCAGCATCGCCACGACGATCTCGCCGGCCGACGGTACAGCCTCGATCAAGCTCGGCGCACGCGGTGACGACGCTGCGCAACGCCTACGAGGGGACCTGGACGAGGTGGCGATCTACGATCGGGCGCTGTCCGCCGATGAGATTGAGCAGCACTATCTCGCAGGTGTGGGCTGAGTCATCCGTCGGTGACAGGGTCTCACGCGAGACGAGATGCCATACGTGAGAGGTGGCGAACGGCCCCTCCAGTGTGGACTGCCGGGTCACGAACGCTGGACTGTCACACCGGACGTGTGCCCTTCGTCCTATCGGTGGGACGGCGAGTCCCCAAGGCGACGAGTCACGTCACCTCCGGGTGCTGACTGTGCACCGGGGAGGCGAGAAGCGTCGCCTTGGGTCGGTGCCTGACATCCCCTGACCCTGCGTGATCGAAAGGCGTCACACATGGAGCAGAAGACACGTGCATTCGACCGCTTCGCAGCGCAGAAGAACGTCGTGCTCACGACGTACCGCCGCAACGGCACACCAGTTCCGACCGTCGTCCACATCGTGGTCGACGGCGATCGCGCCTACTTCCGGACACCCAGTACCGCGGGGAAAGTGAAGCGGCTGCGCCGTAACGCCGACGTCGAGATCGCGCCGTCGACGTTCGGCGGCAAGGTCGTCGGCCCCAGCATGCGGGCGCGGGCCCGGCTGTTGTCCGAGGAGGAGGCGCTCCCCGTACGTCGTGCCCTGGCCCGCAAGTACCCGTTCATCCAGGGCATCGTGGTACCGCTGCTGCACAAGTACTACTACCGCTGCCAGACCTTCCATTACGAGCTGACACCACGTTGAGACGGAGAGACCGCCCGAGCGACCGGGCACGATCAGGCCGAGCGGCGCCCAGCCGCTGCCCTTGCTCGATCACGGGCCCGGTCGTGGCGGCCGGTGGCGTGGGCCGGTGGTGGCTCGTGGACGACTCGGGCCTCTGGAGCCGGGCTGGCTCCACAGGCCGACGGCGTAGGAACTGACGGCCAGGCTCGGACGTGCCCGACATCGGACTCGCTCGAGCGGTACGCCCCGTGTGCTCGTCGATCACGATGGGACCACCCGCTCCCCCCGCACACGGACCGAGGTGGTCCTCATGGGCACGACGTTCGAACCACCGGACCGTCGAGGGCAGCGGCCGCGCCGCCGTCCGATGGTCCGACGGGCAGCACTCACCACGAGCTGTCTGGTCGGAGTCCTGATGGTGGCATTCGCCGCTCCGCCGGCCCAGTCAGCCGCTCCGCAGACGGCCACGGCGTACCGGGACGAGCTGGGCCCGGACGTCTTCGGCGCGGACGCGCTCGGCGTCCCCCAGCCCATGCCAGTCGAGGACCCCGCCTTCGAGGAGGGCGCGCCGGAGTGGGAGCGGGTCGCCGACGAGCCCGCGACCGTGGAGATTCGACACGGCGTCGGACGGGGCGACAGTGGCGGAGCCGTCGTCACCGTGCCATCGTCGGCTCCGGTCGCGTGGCCGAACGTCGGTCAGCGGACAGCTGCACCTCCGGCGCGCACGCTGCTCCGCCTGACCGCGTGGGTACGGACGAACGAGGTGGCCGACGGGTACGGCGCGTACCTCGGGATCGACTACTACGACGCGACGGGTTCACGGATCACCTGGTCGCAGTCGGGATCGGTCCGAGGTACCCAGGACTGGAGTCGCCTCGAGCTGCTGGGCGAGGTCCCCGCGAACACCACGACCATCGCGATCCGGCTGCTGCTGAACGGACACGGGCAGGCCGTCTTCGACGACGTCACCTTGGAGGCGTACGCCTCGCTCGACGAGCCTGCTCATTCGCCCCACGTGCGGCTGCACGAGACCGAGGACGTGCTCAACCTGGACGTGGAGGGTGTCGGAGTCGAGAACAACGTCTACGCCTTCGTGCCGGGCGTCCTCACACGCGAGCAACGCCGGACGGTGGAGGAACGGCTCGCGGTGCTGCGCCCGACGTGGGTCCGGGTGTTCACCGACACGAACTGGTGGGCCACGGCGGAGGGGTACGACTTCAGTGGCCCGATGGTGCAAGCGCTCCTGGCGGATCTCCGCCTCTACGACCGCCTGGGCGCGCGGGCGAACCTCGTCATGTGGCGTCCGCTGGACTGGGATCCGTCGCGCTATGGAGAGATGGCGGACGCCATGGTCGACTTGCTTCGGTGGCTTCGCGCTCAAGGGGTGGGCAACCTCGCGGCCTTGACGCTCTACAACGAGCCGAACGGCGAGTTCCCGGGATCCCCGTCGGAGTACGTCGAGATGTACCAGACGGTGGCGGCCGCGCTCAGGCAGGCGGGCCTCGACGACATCGAGCTGGTGGCCGGCGACACCAGTCAAGGTGGTGACGCGTTCTTCGACACGGTCGTCCCGCCGCTGCGAGGACTCGCGGGATGGTCGTCCTACCACGAGTACGTCGACTACCGGACGTCGCTCACCATCCCCACCTTGCACGCGCGGAACCGGGTCGAGGTAGCGAGGGACGCCGGCCTGCCGCGGCTGTTCCTGTGGGAGTCCAACCTCACCGGTGGGGTCGGCGCCGGAACCTACAGTCCAGGCACCCATGACGGGGTGCTGCTCCCGGAGCGTTATCCGGTCGCGTTGAAGCTCGCCGCCTACCACCTGCAGGCACTCGCCGGCGGGGTGACGGGCGTGTCGTACTGGGAGGCGTTCGACATGCGCTACGGCGGTCCCGACGCTCCGCTCATGTCGTTCGGCATGTGGAGTTCGGCCGAGGACGGGCTCCGGCTCCGGCCCACCTACTACAGCGTCCAGCTGCTCTCGCGGTTCGTCCGCCCCGGCGCGACGATCACGCGGATCGCGAGCGTGCCCGACCGCACCGTGCTGGCCTACGGTGTCCGGAATCGTGACGGCAGCAGGCTCGTGTACGTCCTCAACCCCTGGGACCGCGAGGTTCAGGTCGAGCTCGACCTCATCGGCACCGGCTCGACAGCCCTGCACTATCACGTCGACGAACGCTCCGTGACCGAGGCGATCGACCAGCGACGCCCGGTCCTGCGCCCGCAGCCACGACGCGTCTTCGACGGGCAGGTCCTCCGCGACGTCCTACCGCCGGAGTCGCTGGTGCTGTACCGCCTCGCGTCGACTGGCTGACCCGATCCGCCGCTATCCGACCTGGCTCACGCGCGCCGGCACCGTCGCGAGTCGCCCTGGTCGCTCGTCCACGATGTCCTGTGCCGGTCATGCGTTCCATCAGAAGAAACAAATTGTTCTTGTAGGGAACCAGAGGGCGACCTAGCATCGAACGCGCCAGCGGTCCCCAGGTCAGTGCCGACCGGCCAACGCGGCCACGCGGTGCAGGGGGTGCGGGATGCGAGGAGCCGATGCGGTCGAGGCGGCCGCCGCCACGCCCCCTGTGCGACGGACGAGTCGTTCCGCGAGCCCTTTCGACAGCGCAAGGCGACGAGCGCTCGGCGTGTTCGTCGTCCCAGCGCTCGCGGTCTACGTGCTGGTGGTGATCGCGCCCACGCTGCTGACGGTCTGGATCAGCTTCCACCGATGGGCGGGCGCCGGGCCGATGGAGTACGTGGGTATCGGCAACTACCGCTTCATGCTGCGCGATCCGGCGTTCCACCGGTCGTTCGTCACCACCATGGTGATCCTCTTCGTCGTCGGCGCGATCACGTTCACCGTCGCGTTCGTCCTCACCATGTTGTTGCAGGACATGGCCGGCCGACGGTTCGTGCGAGCCGTCGTCTTCTTCCCCAGCCTGCTGCCCGGACTCGTGATCGCGATCCTCTGGGGCTTCCTCTTCGACCCGCAGGGTCTCGTCAATCATGTCTTGACACTCCTCGGCGTCGACGAACCGCCCCTCTGGCTCGGAGCGGACCACCTCTTCTCGACCGTCATGGCGGGCAAGGTGTGGCTCAGCGCCGGCACCTACACCGTCATCTTCATGGCAGCAGCCGACCGGATTCCGCGGTACTTCTACGAAGCCGCCGACCTCGACGGCGCCTCCGCCGTCCAGCGGTTCCGCCACGTGACTGTGCCACTCATGAGCGGCGTCGCAGGGGTCTGCGCCGTCCTGTGGTCGATCTCGGCGTTGAAGTCCTTCGAGTTCATGCTGGCCTTCGCGGGGGCGACCGGCCAGCTCCCACCGGTGAGCCTCTGGACGTTCCCGCTCTACAGCTACGCGACCGCCTTCGCGGCGGACGCTGCGGCGGGATTCGGCGTGGCATCCGCCGCCGCCGTGATGACGCTCGCCCTCAGTCTCGTGCTCACCATCCTCGTCCGACGCGTGCTGGCCGAACGAACGCACGTGGAGTACTAGGACGACAGCATGCCGACGACCACCACGTCGCAGCCCGCTCGGCGAGACGCCCGAGCGAACCGGCCGCTGGCGCGACCGCGGCTGACCCGTCGGCCCTCCCGTCGGCCGCGACGAGGACGGAGCCCCCTCCACCTCATCCTCCTCCCCGCCGCGTGGTCGCTCGCGATCTTCGACCTCTTCGTCGTCGGCTGGCTGTTCCTCAACTCGCTGAAGACGACGCCCGAGATCTTCGAGGACCCTTGGGGACTGCCGTCCCGCCCTCGATGGCACAACTACGTCGACGCGTGGAACGTCGCGCACTTCGGTGAGGGCGTTCTCAACTCCCTGGTCCTCGTGGTGGCGAGCGGGATCGCGACACTGTCACTCGCGGCGCCCGCGGCGTACGCCTTGACCAGGTTCCGCTGGCGCTGGTCAGGCCCCGTCACGGTCTTCTTCGCGATGGGTCTCGGCGTTCCGGCACAGTCGATCTTCATCCCCCTCTACGTGGGGATGGACCGCCTCGGACTGGTGAACACGCTCTGGGGACTGCTCCTCGTCTACACCGCGACGAACCTGCCGTTCGCGGTCTTCTTCCTCACCGGGTTCTTCGCGTCGCTGCCCCACGAGCTCGAAGAGGCGGCCGCACTGGACGGAGCCGGTCCCGGCTACACGTTCTGGCGAATCATGCTGCCGCTCACCCGCTCGGGACTCCTGACGCTCTTCGTGCTCCAAGCCATCGGGGACTGGGGTGAGACGTTCTTCGCGCTCGTCTTCCTGCAGGACAAGAAGACGATCTCGCTGGCGCTGCTGAACTTCACCCAGACCGTGCAGTACACGGGCGCGGAGTGGTCGGTGCTGTTCGCCGGCATCTGCATCATCGTGATCCCGCTCATCGCGCTCTACCTGTGGACGGGTCGCCGCCTGGTCGAGGGAATCGCCGCCGGATACGGCCGGTAGGCGCACCCACGCCCGCGCCGAAGGGAGGGGAGCTATGGCGCACCACACGGAGTCCGACAGTCCGGCCTTCCGCCGCCGGACGCTGTTGACTGGTTCGATGACCATGGCCGGGCTGGTCGGCCTCGGTCTCCTACCGCCCCGACAGGGACGAGGGTGGCTCGGCGCCGTCTCGGCGAACGCGACGCCACAGGTTCTGGAGCCGACCAAGAGCAAACCGACGTTCTACACCTCGCAGAGGGTCGCCGCGATCCGCGCGAACGTCGCGACGTACCCGTGGGCGCGGGCCCTGCGCGACGAGGCGGTCGCCGCGGCCGAGGAGCTTCTGTCCCACGGCGACGACTGGATCTGGAACCTCGTCACGACCCAGGCGCTCCCCCGCGCGAACTACGTGAACGAGCAGCTCGGCTCGCCGATCAGCGGGCGGGACATCTACGAGTTCGGCACGTACCCCTGGCGAGCTGACCCGCTGCGCATGCCGTGGAAGATCGTCGATCCCGCGGTCGATCCCGCGAGTGGGCTCCCGACGACCTTCCCCACGAACGACTTCGCCGCCTACTACCGCAGCGGCCTCGACCAGCATGGCAACTTCGACCCTGACCTCGCGGACCGGTCTCTGCTCGTCAACGAGCTCTACCCCGAGCTGGGGCCGACGTGGGGAGTCGACGACGGCTACGGCTGGGTCGACGAGGACGGGAATCGGTGGACGTTCGTCGCGTACTACAACCACTGGTGCCAATGGCTGAACGAGCTCGGCGGGCACGGACTCATCGGGCGCGGCGTCAAGGCGTTCCGCGACGCCTTCCTCTACACCGGTGACCTGCGCTACGCGCACGCCGGCCTCATCCTGCTCGACCGCGTCGCCGACGTCTACCCGACCCTGCACCTCGACCCGTTCCCCGCGGCGTGGAACCGCAACGGCCACGGTGGGACCGGCAAAGGGAAGGCCGTGGGCTCCATCTGGGAGAGCTGGATGGCGAAGGACTACTGCCTGGCGTACGACGCCTTCTTCCCCGCGATCGCCAGACGGGACGAGGCCGAGGTCGTCGACTTCCTGCGGACCAAGGCCGAGCAGTACGGCCTCCCCGCCAAGGACAGCGTCGAGGCGATCCGGGTCAACATCGAGAACGGCATCCTCCGCACGATCTACCCGGCCGTCCGGGCCGCCGAGATCCGCGGCAACTTCGGCATGCACCAGTCGGCGCTCGCGATGGCGGCGGTCGTCCTCGGGAAGAGCGCTGAGACCGCGGAGTGGAAGGAGTTCCTGTTCAAGACCGGTGACCTAGTGCGCGACCCGGAGTGGCGAGTGACGGGTGGCAACGTCGCGAGCGCCCTGATCGACGACGTCGACCACGACGGGTGCGGCACCGAGGGGTCGCTGGCGTACAACCGGATCTGGATGCTGCAGATCCGTGATATCGCCGACGTCCTCGTCGTGGACGAGGACGACAACCTCTACCAGCACCCGAAGGTGGAGAAGCTCTTCGAGTGCATGTATCCGTTCACGATGCTCAACGCGTACGTGCCGAGCATCGGCGACACCGGCAGGACCGGCGCGCCAGACCTTCTCCTCAGCGCGCGGGACTACGTTCGCGCGTTCGAGCAGTACCCGACTCGGGAGTTCGCTCAGATGGCGTGCCTCCTCAACGGTGGGACAGCCGACGGCCTGTACGGCGACGTCAGCAGCCTCGACGTCGCCGGCACGGTGCGGCGGATCCAGGAGATCCTCGACAAGGATGGTCCGCTCAACCTGCCCAGCATGAACCTCACGGGCTTCGGGTTCGCCGCGCTTCGGGCGGGCACCGGCACGGGGCGTCGGGAGCTCTGGGTCTACTACGGACGGAACTACAACCACGGACATGCAGACACGCTCAACCTCGGCATGTACGCCGGCGGCGTGGACCTCCTGCCCGACCTGGGCTACCCGGAGTTCCTCGGCAACAACGCTCGCCGCCTCGAGTGGAACAGCAACACGATCGCGCACAACACCGTGGTGGTCGACGCCCAAACACAGGAGCAGCAGGACATCGGCCGGGCGCTGGGGTTCGCGGTCGGCGAGCGGGCGCAGTACCTCAGCGTCGCGGCCCCGAAGGTCTACTCGCAGACCAGCCTGTACCAGCGGTCATGTGTCCTCGTCGACGTCGATCCCGACCGGTGCTACGCAGTCGACGTCTTCCGCGTCGCTGGTGGACGCGACCACCACTACAGCTTCCACGCGGCCGAGGGACCGGTGACGGTCCACGGGCTGGCGTTGACGCCGCAGCCGACCGGAACCTACGCCGGGCCGGACGTCTACCCTCCGGACGACTTCGCGCCGGCCCGCCCACGCGCGAGCGGGTTCGACTGGCTGTTCGACGTCGAGCGGGACACGGAGCCGACGGTCCCGTTCAGCGTCGACTGGTCGATCCAGGACACCTGGAACGTCCACGAGGTCGACCCCGACCTCCACCTGCGGTTGACGATGCTGAGCCCCGTCGACGACGTGGCACTCGCGGACGGCATACCGCCGCGCAACAAGGAGGGCAACCCCGAGAGCCTGCGCTACCTCATCGCCCATCGCCACGGAGTCGATCTCACCAGCCAGTTCGTCTCGGTCATCGAGCCCTACATCGGCACCTCGACGATCGCCGACGCACGAACCGTGGACGTCGAGGTCCTCGACGGCGGCGCGCTGGCGTCACACGAAGCGGTCGCCGTTCGAGTGGAGCTCACCGACGGCCGAGTCGACTACGTGGTGTGCACGGTCCGGCCCGACCTGACCCTCCTCGTCGACGGGACCTACGTGACGAGCGGTGAGCTGTGCGTGTGGTCGCTCCGGAACCGCCGACCGGAGTACGGCCTGCTCTACAACGGCACCAGGCTTTCCGCTGTCCCGGGGATCAGGTCCGGCCCGGCGGCCGTCACCGGCACCGTCACGGCGTTCACGACGGAGCTCAGCAACGACAACTCCATCACGCTGGCGCTCGACGAGCCAGTACCAGCGGATGTCACCCTCGTCGGTTCCTCCATCTACGTCGAGAACGACGGGACCACCAACGCCGTCTACCGCATCACGGACGCGTTCCTAGGTGACCAGGGAGCCTTGACGGTGGGCATCGGCAACGTCAGCCCGATCCGCGGTCACGTCGCCCCCGAGAACCCCGACCTCGGCTTCCAGTACGACCTCGCGGTCGGAGCGGCGGCGCGAATCCCACTGACCAGGGAGTGGCGCGGCAGAGGCAGAGACAGAAATCCGCGATGACGAAGAGGTGAGACGCATGAGGGGTTTGTCACGACGACGCTTCCTCGGCGGCGCGGCGGCCGGAGCGGCGAGCCTGGTGGTCACGTCCGGATGTGGCGGCGACGAAAGCCCGACCTCGGGGTCGGAGTCGAAGGAGTTCACCCTGTGGAGCTTCTGGTCGGAGGGCGAGCCGAACCAGAAGGTACTGGCCGCCGCGATCGACAACTTCAGCCGCGCCTCGGGGGTTAAGGTGACGGTCCAGTGGAAGGGGCGGACCGCCATGCAGTCGCTCCTCCCGTCGCTGAACACCCGGAACGTCCCCGCCGATCTCATCGAGGCCAACGGCAGCCAGCTGACCACGATGTTCGCGCCGACCGGCGAGGCGCTCGACCTGAGCGACGTCTACGAGGCGGAGGTGCCGGGCGAGGCGCGGACGGTAGCCGAGGTCGTCGGCGAGGCCTACAAGCAGATCAGCACGACACCCGACGGACTCGTGGTGATGGTGCCGTACCAAGTGTCGACGTACGCGTGGTTCTACGACGGAGCAGCGTTCCCCGAGCTCACCGACTCACCACCTAAGACCTGGGAGGAGTTCATCGCCCTGCTCGATGAGCGCAAAGCGCAGGGCCGCAGGCCGGTGGCGCAGGATGGCAGCGTGCCCGGCTACAACGCCTACTACATCCAGCACTTCTCCCGCGCTCTCGCCGGCGACGAAGGCTGGGCCGAGGCCGTGACCGACACGACAGGCAAGACGTGGCGAGAGCCGGAGTTCGTCAAGGCCGCTGAGTACGTGGAGCGCTTCGCGAAGGCCGGCTACTTCCCCGACGGGTTCAACGCGAGCAGGTTCCCCGCCATGCAGCAGAAGTGGGCGGCGGGCGAGTGTGACTTCCTCTTCGGGGGAACCTGGCTGCCGAGAGAGACCCAGCCCTATGCCAAGGAGGGGTTCGAGTACCGCTCGTTCCCGTTCCCCTCGATCGAGGGACGCCAGCCGACACTCAACGTCGCGACGTACGGCTTCGGGATCCCGAAAAAGGCTCGGAACCCTGAGCCCGCCAAGGAGTTCATCCGGTACTTCCTGCAGAAGAAGTTCCAAGACCAGATCTCGACCGTGGCGAAGGAGATGCCCGTGCGGACCGACGTGCCCGCGGCTCCAGTGGTGGCCGAGGCGAAGCGGAGCCTCGACTCGGGTGCCGTCAACCGGGTCCCGAGTCCGCCGGCGTACTCCGAGTTCTCCACCAAGGTCCTGTGTCCCGCCAACGACAAGTTGCTCTTCGGCGAGATCGACGCGGCGACGTTCATCGAGCAGATGGTTCGCGAGAGCGAACGCTTCTGGAGCGCGCGGGGCTGACCAAACCCAGCCCACGCGGTCGCAGCGTGGCCACGGTCCGCGCGTGCGTCGCCGGCGGTTACACGGCCGGTTCGCTGTCCGGCGTCCCCGGTGAATAGCCGAGGCTGCGAGAACAGGCACCCGCCGCGTCGACGACCGCCGCCGCGATGCGCGCGATGAGCGCGTCGTCGAGACGAGTGTCGGGCGCGGAGACGCTGATCGCCGCGAGCACCTCGCCGTGCCGGCCACGGATCGGTGCGGCGATGCAGGAGACGCCGGGTTCGTTCTCTCCGCGCTCGATCGCGTAACCACGCTCGCGCACCTCGGCGAGCTCCCGACGTAGGGCGGTGAGGGAGGTGATCGTTCGGTCGGTGCGGGGGCGGAGCCGCTTGGGCAGCCAACCGCGCCACTCCGTCTCGGGAAGGCTCGCGAGCATCGCCTTGCCGAGTGCGGTGGAGTACATCGGATCCCGCGCGCCAAGGCGGGCCTGCATGCGGAGGGCCCGGCTGCTCTCGATCATCTCGACGTAGACGACGGCCTGGCCGTCCGGAAGTCCGAGGTTGACAGTCTCGTCGAAGGACCGGGCGAGTTTGCGCATCTCCGGCAGCGCGAGCTCACGGACCCTCGACTGTGTACTCGACAGCTTGCCGAGATTCCAGAAGAGCAGGCCGATGCGGTAGGTGTCGGTCTCCGGGTCGTGAGCGACGAAACCACTCTCCCGCAGCGTCCGAAGGTACTTGAACGCCGTGCTCTTCGGCAGGCCGACGAGCTGGCACACATCCGCGAGGGAGAGATCGCGCTCGGATTCGCCGATACAACGGAGCACCTGCAGCGCCTTGTAGACGGGCTTGACGATGTAGTCGGAATCGGCCATCGACCTGTCGATTCTCGTCACGGAACAGCCAGCTCTGCACGCGACTCTAGCGGAGTGCTCGGGGCACCCTCACAAGGCACGCCATGATCACTCGTGGTCGGAGCGTGACAGACCGATCAGCCACTCGCCACGCCGAGGAAGCCATCGCCCACGCCGTGACCGATCGGGTGGCTATGGGCGACGTCGCGAGAACGACCTGCCGGCACAGGTCGAGCAGTCCCTGGTCGACGTGGGGTGGTACACGCAGACCTCCGCGGGGACATGCGCGAGGCCGGACTCGATCGGACCGCGGCAGCACGTCTCGAGGTCGATGAACAGCGGGCCATCCTTCGTGCCGAGCACATTGCCCGGATGCGGCTCTCCATGGAGCAGCTGCTCCAGCGCTCCACACTCGTCGATCACCCGCCGCACAGCGCGTAGCCTGCCCCACAGCAGCTCGCGGTCCGCGTCGGTGACGAGGCGACCGATGTTGCCGTCCCGATCGCACGCGTCACCTGGGCCACGTCCATGTCGTGGTCACCCTACGAAAGGTGATCCTTGTGGGGAGTGGACTCGCCGGATCGCAGCTGCGGCATCAGGGCTAGTTCCAAGGTTCGTCGCAGGAATCCTCAGTCAACAGATCGTCGCTGGCCTAGTCGTCCTCGCCCCACACGTCCTCGCTCCAGTCGTCGTCCACGCACTTCTCGTACGACTCCGTCGGGCGCTTCTCCACCGCCTGTTCGGCCTTGATTGCAAGAACAAAAAGCCCCACCACCACCAGGAACACCAATGCGAGCCCGGAGACGAACCGGTCCACTTGGTAGCGGGCCTCGCTTGGCTCGTGGACCTCCGGATTCTTGTACTTCCACGCCTCGAGACTCCACCAGGCCGACTTCGGCGAGACGAGCCCTCACACCATCAAGGGGATTCCAATCACCATGACGACGACCAACGCCGCCAGCGAATCGCCGTGTCTGTGCACCCCGATGACCGTACCTTTCCGTGCGCACTCTCTCACCGACACCTACGAGCGCTTCGTGGACGCCCATCACAGTCAGCCGTCCACGGATCGTGAGCTGTCTCGACCCGTCCACCGGTCTCGTTCACTGAAGGTCACTCCTCCGGCGGCGGGTGCCAGATCTCACACCACTCCTCTGGCGTGAACAAGCTCTCGCGGCCGTCACGCTCCTCGAGGCACGCCTCGTACTCCCGCCACTGGCGCGTCCGCTCCCGGTCGCCCTCCGTCGCCGCGACGATCATTCCACACCCGACGAGAAACACCAGAGCGAACGCGGCGCCGAACCGTTCGAAGCGGTAGGCGGTCCCACTCGGCTCATGAGCCTCGGGGTTCTTGTACTGCCAGGCGCGCAGCGTCCACCACATGGCCCTCGGTGAGACCAGCGCCCACGCGAGGAAGGGAAGGGCAACCACCGAGACCAGGACGTACGTGACCATGACACCCCCCATGACCAGCGCGCAGACCGATCATGCCGTCTTCGTGGACGCGCCGTCGGTCGTTATCCACAGGCTCGCGGATCGGCAGTGAGGGCTGCCGTTCGATTACCGTGGGCAGCGATCACAGGCCGTCACATGGGCATCGACGGGATGGAGCATGGCGCGCCGACACCGGCAACACCTCTGCCATGTTCTACCTGGGATACACATTGAAGGAACGGAAGGATGGAGCAGGTGCCGAGTCATGGCACCAGCGCGCGGCCGACGCCGGCAATACCCTCGCAATGTTCAATCTTGGCTTCTGCTGAAGGAACGGGGGATGAGGCGGACGCAGAAATGTGGTGGCAGCGGGCCGTCGACGCCGGCGAAACCGTTGCCATGTTCAACCTTGGATGGTTGTCGTACGAGCGGGGGGACAAGGAAACCGCGGAGACGTGGTGGCAGCGCGGAGCCCAAGCCGGTGACGCAGCGTGCATGGTGGGATTCGGAAGGCTACTGGAACGACAAGGAGAGTTGGCAAAGCATCGTATTGGTTCAGACGAGCCAATGACCGAGGTGTCGGCCGACAGACTTACCTAGCTCTCCACAGAGATTTTCAACAATGGTTTAGAACATATGGCTATGTTCGCGGGACCTGGACACTAGTCATGTCACGCTGGGTGGGTAAGCGGCCAGGTCGCTAGGAACGCCCTTTCGTCACACGTGTAGAGGAGTTACGAAGTCGGCGTGCCCCTTTCCAGCATGGTAATCCGCTGACGACACAGGACTCGCGCTTGCATCACACCGAAACGAGCACACCGGCCGCAAAGCTCACCAAGTGAGCCGTAGCAGTCTCGGCGACACGTCGATGCAGAGGGTGCCGCACCCGCTGGCGGACACCTGCGCTTCTTGCACTTGCTTTTCGCTCCTGACCGTTTTCGGACCTGGTTCCCACCTGCCCGTGCATTGATCCTCCCGGACACCTTCTCTAGCTTCGGGCAGGCAGGCCGGGACAGCGGTTTGGCTCAGCCAGATCCAGGGAGGGCTTTGATGAACGGGAAGATGCGGCGTCGTCACGTCCTGCGTCTCGGCGGTCTGGTGACCGTGGCCGGCGCACTCGGGGTCCAGGCCGCACCGGCCCTGGCGGGCGGACACCCGAGTCCCGCCTCCGATCCCGTCGGAAGCGACAACCTGCTGGCGAATCCCGGACTGGAGGACGTCGTCGACGACCTGCCCGCCGCCTGGAACCTGTGGAACGCCGACTCTCGCGGCCTGGTGCGATCGTCGACCGAGCAGGTCCACGGTGGTGCGTTCAGCGTGCGGCTGGAGGACCCTTCGAACACCGTCGGCCCCGGCCTGCGCAGCGCGTTCGTCCCGGTCACCCCCGGCCTCTCCTACCAGGCGAGCGCGTTCTCCTATAACGTCAGCGGCTCTTCCCAGCTGCTCCTCGAGTTCTGGAACGCCGATCGCCGGCGGATCTCCGCGAGTACGGCGACGAATTCCACGACCGGCACCTGGCAGGAGCTGACCCTCGAGGCCGAGGCACCGGCCGAGGCGACGCACGCCACCGTGCTCTTCTACTGCCCGGCCGCGAACGTCGGAACGGCGTTCTTCGACGATGCCGCCCTGTCCGCCGTCCGGTGGAAGGTCTCGATCTGGGGCGGTGACTACCTCACCCGGGGCAAGGCCACCGACACCCTGACCGTACGGGTCGCGGCGCAGAAAGACCCGGTCGCGTTCGATCGGGTGGAGGCGTTCGGCACGGTGTTGACGTTCGTCGACAAGCACCGAGTGGCGGGCCCGGGTGGGATCAGGGCGCGCTGGTCGTCGAGCGGTGCGTTCCGCTGGGACGCGAAGGCGAAGGCCGTCACGCTCCCGGCGAACGAGGACGGCGGTCTCACGATCACGGGCCTCCGCTTCCACCCGTCTGCGCGCGAGGCCTTCGTCAGCGTCTCGGTGCACGAGGCCCACGGCGACCAGGATCACGACGTCTGGGTCGCCGCCGGCGGCTTCGCGACGCCCGACCACGCGGCCGAACGGCAGCTCGCACCCCAGGCGCTCGCGGCGGCACGGAAGGCGAGCGACTACCTCGAGACCCGTCGTACGTCCGACGGCGGTGTGCTGATCGGACACTCCACATGGCCCGACGACCCGCAGCCGGATCCGCAGGGCAACGCGGCCGTCGCCACCGGCAACCTGCGGTTGTGGCAGGTCACGGGCGAGGCGCGGTACCGCGACCGCGCCGTGCGCACGCTCGACTGGCTCGTCGACGTCCAGCTACCCAACGGAGGGTTCGGCTTCCCCTGGGCCTGGGGCGGCGACCGTGGGCACTTCACGTACGCCGGCCACTATCCGGAGAACGGGCAGAACCACCCGGCCGGGACCCCCTACGCGATCATCACCTCGAACGCCGCGAAAGCCCTGCTCGAGGGTTACGAGGCGTTCGGGCGGCCCGAGTACCTCGCGGCGGCCGAACGCGCGACCGACTACCTGCTGCACGACCGCAACGGGTTCCAGTGGCTCGACGACAACCACACCCGCGGCTCGATCCCGTACTGCACGATCGACCCGGTCGACGCCGACGGCGGCCGCTCCACGAACATCTGGAACATCGACGGCTCGTCGCTCGAGCTGTTCGCCCACCTCTTCCGGATCACCGGCGATCGGGAGCTTCTGACGTACGGCGATGCCCTGGCACGCAACCTGTACGCCCACATCGAGCCGGACGCCTCGATCGCGTACGCCTGGTACACCCCGACATACAAGCCGACCGGCTACGCGCAGATCTGCTACACCGGTCTGCTCACGTGGGGACAGCTGCGGGGCCGTGATCCCTGGGTGAAGCGGGCGTGTGACGGCTACACCTGGATGACGAACGTCGACCGGCCGTCGCTCCTGCTGTGGGAGGACCAGGCGAAAGCGCTCGGAGGACTCGACAACACCAACGCGGTCCTCGAGTACCTCGAGACCAAGATCTCCACCCAGCTCGAGGACGGTTCGTGGACCGGAGGGGCCAACACTCGCTCCGACGCCAGCGGGCTGACGACCCTCGCCGCCCTGCTGAAGCAGATGGAATTCCACGCGTGAGAGCACTCGGTCGGCGTACCGTGCCGCGCGGCTCGCTCGTGGTCGGCAGCGCAGCCTTCCTCGCGCCGGGCCTCGCGACCCCACCCGCCAGGGCGAACCAGCCGAGCAGCGCATCCTCGATCTGATCCGTGCCGCCCTCTAAAACCTGGCCCGGTGCACCGCTGCGGTGGATCCGGCTCTCTGAGCAGCCCGCTCTGACGCAGCTGATCGGGACGGGTGTGGTCGAGTGCGTGGAGGGTTAGCCCCTGTACGCCGAACCACATCTCCTGCCACGTCTTGGGCTAGGTCGCACGCTCGCGGCTCAGGACCGGCGCCTACGTGGGCAGGCTCTGGGCATAGGCGCCCGTGGGGTCCCCGGTCCTAGCCGGGTGGAGCCGGACGGACGTGCGAACGCCCTCCGCCTTGCTTTCGCAGGCCAGAGGGCGTTCGCCTGGTGTGGCAAGGCGCAGAATTCGAACCTGCGTAGGCTGAGCCGACGGTTTTACAGGGCACCCGCGTCACCTGCTCTGACCTGGCTCTTGCACTCAGGCCGACCGATCTTGGGACACATTTGACACGAGACTGAGCTCGGCGGCGTTGTCGTTCGCAGGCGATCTGTCAGGTCGCTGCAGGAAACTTTCGAAACTGCGTGGGATACGAGAGAAATCGCGGACCGCGCACCCGGGCTGGTAGGCGCGCGGTCCGTGTGGCTGCACTGGCGGCTGGCTACTCGCCGGTGGTGGCGTAGTCCACCGTGCCGTACAGGTCGCACCGGTCCGGCCTCGTGGTGGTGAGGATGCTGTCTACCTCGACCGCCTTCACGGCGCCGGAGCGGTGGAGGGCGTCCTGGTAGGTGAACCCGCCGCCGACGATTTTGCCGCCGGCGTAGCAGACGGCGGTGAGCCGGTAGTCACGGATGTCCTGCTGGAAGTTGCTCCGCATCTTGCCAACCACCTTGGCGGTGCCCTCGTCCTCGAGGTAGCGCACGTCTGAGGCGATCAAGCGCGAGTTGGGGTGGTCGTCAGGGAAGCTCTCGCTGACGTCGACCTCCGCGGTGACCTTGCCGATCTGGGCGTTCTCGCCGACGTCAACCGGGGTGCTGATGCCGGCGGTTTGGCCGGCAGCGAGCACGACGGTGTCAGTCTCCTGCCCGAGCACCTCACCAGCTTTGTCGTAGAACGCGAAGTCAACGTTGACGACGGCCTTGAGCTTGGTGGGGTTGGCGACGATGGCCACCGCCTCGGCGGTGCCCCACGAGTCGTCGGAGTAGCCGTAGCCCACGGCGGTGACGTGGATCTTGCCCTTCTCGGCGGCGGACTCCGCTTCCGGTTTGGGTTGCGGTTTCGCGGTGGCGGGAGTGGTCTCGGCCGGGTCGCCGGCGCCGCCCGTGGGGGCGGCATTGTTGCCACAGCCGGCTAGGGTGAGGGCCGCGATCGTCGCGATGGCGGCAGCGGTCAGGGCCGGTTTCACGGTGTGGGTTCCCCCCTGTGTTGTCTGCGTTGCCGTCGCCCTGCATCAGGGCGTGCGGGGTACATGGTGGTCCAAACACGGGCCGCGCGTTTGCACCCGCGACCGTGGCGCGTCTGCAGGGTTCCGTGGCCAGCTTCCGCAGGTGGCGGTGACGTTCACCACAGCGTCAGTGCGGAGTCGTCGTTCCCGGTCTCGCTGTTCGCGTCACGCACCTCCTCCTTCTGCTCGTCCTCCTTCCGCTCGTAGACGCTGTGGGGCCAGAGGACATCAAACTTGGCCTGCACGGCCATGCGATGGGTGTCCACGACCCATGTCTGAGCGTCGTACTCGTCTGGCTCGCCAAGCTTGCGCCACCACTGCTCGGCATGCGCGGCGTTCTCGTCGAGGACACGCTCAACCCACTCCGCCCTGTCGAAGATGTAGGGGTTGGTTGTGCCGAGCGGCGTCACAGGCTGGGTGGCCAGCCACACGATCCGTGCTCGGTCTACGCCGGCATAGCTGGCTGCGACGATCGCTTGCCGGAAACGCTCGGTAGCGTCGTGAGCGATGACTTCACGTTCTTTGCGGGTCTTGGGCTGCCAGTTCGCCAGGTGCTTCGACAGGTCGACCTCGGTCATCCTGCGCAGATGAAAGGTGAGGGCTGGTTCGAGAGCGTCCACCAGATCACGGAAAGACTTCCCCGTGCCCTCGCGGAACGAGTCATTCCACCACTGAGCCGAGGTGTGCGTGTGGGTAAGCCGCGTCAGCGCTAGCCGCAACCCGTCGTCGCACAGGCCCGCATCGCCAGCGGTGAGCGCGAAGTTCCAGGACACGATAAGCCGCTTTTTGTCAGCCAACCTGAGCTCGCTCGGCGGACCCTTCAACGCCGGCGCGTCCGCGATCACTTCGTCGATGACCGTCTTTCGCGAGCTGGCGGGCCTCTCAGGCTCTCCTGGGCCAGCCCTCTCTGGCCGCACCGGCGAGTCAATCCTCGTCGTGCTCGCGGTGGTTCCCGAGTCTCGCAACTCCGGTGCGGTGGCGAGCGCCTCGTCAGCATCCCGAGACGGTGCCTCGGGCATATCGTTGCTTGCGTTGACAGTCTCGCTGTGGGCGTCACGGGCCGGGGCGGGGCGCCGCCGATTGGATTCCTCCTTGCGGAGAACCGGGTGGCTTCCCAAGCCGGTAAAGGTATATGGCGGCGGCTCGCTCGTTGGTTTCAGGTCTGGACGCTTCTTCTCGACGAGGTCGTATAGCTTCTCCTCCAGGTCGCGAGCGCGTTGGTCCCTTGGCAGGGTAAAGGACAGTCCACGAAAAGGTTCGCCCCTTGGCCGCCACCAGATCTCAAGATTCAGCGGCTGAGTCGAGAGGATGGTCCGCGATCCAATACAGATCAACTCGTCGATCGGGATCCGCCATATATCGTCACTAAGGATCAGGAACAGGTCATTGATAGTCAGTACGAGGTAACAGCCTGCTGGGGTGTCCGGATCCCCGTCGGCCTCGGCATATGACAGTGCAATGGGCTCGCCAAAGACCAGAACCGCGGGTGCGAGCATCTCGACGAACTCCCTCATGGCGCGACGTTCCCGTGCCGCCTTGATCCACCTCCAAAGCATCGAATCCTTCCCTAGGCCAGCCTTGCCCGGAACACAAGAAATGCGGTCCGGCGCTCGCCGCAGTATGTGCAGCGGCGAGCGCCGCAGTCATGACTCGCACACCACCCCGTCGCCGTCGGCGTCGCGGTACCAGTCGTACTCCGGGTCCTTGCCGCGGTAGTACGGGCCGTAGCCGTGGGCGATGGCCTCCTTGCAGGTGCTGAACCTGGGGTCGAGGTCGCCGCCAGGGTTCTTCGGCTGCTTCTTCGGCTCCTGCGGCTTGGGACGCTTCGGCTGGGGCTTGGGCTCAGCAGGCTTGGTGGTGGGCTTGGTAGAGCAGGCACCCCAGAGCCCCGCGCCGGCGGCTCGAGCAGCCTGTTCAGCGGCGCGGAACCTCGCCTGGTACTTGTACGCCGCGTCGTAGGTGTACTCCTCTGCGAATCCCTGGCGGATCATGACCTCGTTGAACAGGCGCCCGTCACGCATCCACACATACGCGAGGGTCCTGCCGTACTTGTCGAGCCGCCCCTGGGACGGATCGAACTCGAGCCGGACCGACGCTGCGTCGAGCAGCTCGTGCGCCTTCCTGGAGGCCTCGGGGCCGTAGCACTCCACCGGCATGTTGGGGTGCACCGTCTCTGGAGTGTCCATGCCGATCAGCCGGAGCGTCACGGCCTCCCCGCCGCGGCGCACCTTGATCGTGTCTCCGTCGACGACATCGACGACTGGTAGCCACTCCCCCTCCGGGGTCTGGGTACCGGTGGCGGCAGCGGCTGGCGCTGCAGACCGTGTCGCGGCCACAGTCGGCGTCGACGTGCCTGTCGGTGTCGTAGAGGCGGCCGCGGTGGGAGTGTGGTCCGGCTCTGCGGTTGTGGTGGTCGTCGTCGAGGTGTCGTTCGCGCCCGCACCGACCCCAAGGAAGAAGACCAGCACGTAGCCGACGGCCCACAGCCACAACGGCCGCGGTGCCTGGAACGACCGCCGCGCCCGTCCCTTCCCCGGGACGGCTGGAGGGAAGGGTAGACCTGACGGCTGCACAGGTGACGGTAGACCAGGCTCAGACGACATGTCCCCCCCAAAAAAGACTTGGCTACTGAGCAGCGATCAACGCTGACCGGATCATGCCAGCACGCTCGCGCTCGCGTGACCCAATTGGGAAAGTTCCCTCCGGACATGGACTGCCGGAGCGTCGCATCAACCGTGGACCGAGCGAGCGCCTCGTGGCCATCGAGACAGTGTGCGTACGTCTCGAGCAGTACCTTGACGCTGTGGCCCGCCCACTCGGCAACCTGGGCCGGGCCGACACCGGCGTTGAGTCATGTCGAGACGGCCGCATGCCGTAGGTCGTAGGGACGTATAGCGCGTGGTGAGTTCACTTGCTCCGCTGTCACGGCCTTCATACGCACTTTGGCCCAGACTCGCTCGTAGGTGCTGGAGTCCAGCGGACCGCCGCTTATCCTGCGGAACAGCCGCCCCTCGCCGTCGGTGCCGAAGCGCTCGGGGTGACGGTGAAGCAGCTCTGTGAGTGCCGGGGCCCGACGTTGCTGCGCCAAGCCGCTTCAGATCGGCATACTCGCACGCGAGATCGAACATCGAACGTTCTCGGTGGCTTGAAGCAGGGATACGGGTATCCCATCTGACGTGTCGAATGCTTCACCTTTCGCGCGGGCCTGATGAGCTCGGCGTGGAGACCGTGGCCAGCGCCCGTGGGTCTCCTACTGCCCGTCGTGGCTCCCCAAGTACTGGCCTGTTCGCTTGTCCAAGGGCAGCGACGGACATGGACGTTAAAGCCAGATGGATGGCGACAGCAGATTGGTCTTCTCGATCGGCGGAAGACCGTCGTCGAGGCCGCGCAACCGTGCGTACATGTCGCGCATGACAGCTTTGTTTGGGATGTAGTCCGTACCGGCCGCGCGCTCCAGGACAGTGGGGGTGCTGATGAGCCGGATCATACCTACCGGTCGGCCGTCAGCCTGCAAGCGCTGAAGTCGGCGGATCTCTAAGGTGGCGATCTTTGCTCCGGGGCCGTCATCGATGAGCACGGTTACGTCATTGCTCGCTTCGGCGGCGACAACGGCGTGCGCGATGACCATCGTTTCGCCGAGATCTTTCCGGTGTTTGAGCCGCTCGCGCATGGGAAGCCGGCTGATCCGGCGCACGACTGCCTCGAGCTCGGGTGTCACGTCATCAGGAAGGACCTGCATCAAGCGTTCCGGCAACTTGCGCCAGACGACCTCAGCAGCGCGGAAGCGTTCATCCTGTCGCGACTTGCGGAGTATTTCGTCACGAACGGTTTCGGGCACGCTCAGCGGCCCGAGAGTGTCGAAAAGAAGTCGCTCCTTGTTAATGGCGAAAAAGTTCAGGCCGGGCCCGGCATCGATGATCGGCCTCTGGCTCATCCCCCGCGACCCTCTTACGTTGATTCCTGCTAGTCGTCGCTGTCAAGGTCGCTCAGATCCACGTCAACGTCGGGGAGGTCACGAGCGGCACTCCACTCGACGGGCTGATCGGGCGCCACGACGCCAGCTTCTTCCAGCTCTGCCTCGACCTCACGGAGGGGAATACCACGCAGGGTCGCGATGGCTTGCGCCGACAGGACACCCTCGGCTAAACCCATGATCGCGCGCGCGAGAAGCCGCTGCGGCGCCCTCCGCCGGTTGGAATCAGCCTGCAACGCGTGGTATTGATCGCTCCATCCGAACCGGGCCGCCAACTGCGGAGTGAAGACCCTTGACCATTTCTCTTTGGTGGCGTTGTCGATGTACCCGGCCTGCTCCAGCGCGATGGCGGCGATCGCGGGTGATACGAGGAACCGCTGCACGACGGCCGACAGCGTCGCCAGGGTTATTTGGTCTTCCTGGTCTCCGAGGAACTTTCGCAGACCTTCGAGGGGGATCAACAGGTGCCGCGCGAAGGCCCGACAGCGTTCCTCCTGAGGGGTCTGGTCGCTCCACTTCACGGCGGCATCCTGTGGAACCCAGTCTCCGAACAGAACGTGACCGAGTTCATGGGCGAGAGTACTGCGCTGCCGCATTGGCTTCTGCGTGCGAGCGACTCCGATGAATACAGTACCCCGCTCCGGGTCCCGCATGGCCAGGCCGTGCTCATCGGGGCCCGCGTCAAGGACGGCGACGTCGACACCGGTGGTCTGTTCGATAATCGCCACCAGGTCACCCAGCGGCTGTACCCCGAGATGGTGCTCTCGGCGGAAGCGTTCGGCCGCAGCGCGCCCTTCGGCCTCGGGACTCATGATCCGCGTCCGTCCTGCGCTCATACCACCGCAGGGATGGCCTGGTCATCTAGGTAGTCGGACAGTTCCAAAAAGTGCAGCAGTGCCTCCCGCATGCTCTCCATGTCGGAGTCGTTCGTCGCGCGAGCCGCGCACACCGCCCGGTCGGCCACCGTCCCCGTCCCTGTCAGCTCCGCGACCGTGTGCCCAGTCGCCTCCGCGATCAGGACGATCTCCGGCATCTTCGCTGGCCGATCCCCTGAGATGATCCGTGACAGCGTGGACTGCGAGATTCCGGTCACGTCCGCCAGGGCACGCTGGCTGAGGCCCGCGGCCATGCGAGCACGCTCGATCCGCTCCCCCACGTTCGCGATCGTCATGGCCATCCCACCCCCTGAATCAAGATTTCTCAACGTGATTCAGTATAGGTGCCGGCTCGAGGTGCGCCAACCGCCGGACCCTTGCCCCGTAGAGGCGTCACACGGCATCAGACGCAGAGCAAGCTCTTGAGTTGTGGGGACGGTTGCGCTCGGCAGGTCCAGCGACGCAGCGACGGGATCACAGCCACAATGCACGCGCGACGCCGGCCGGCCCCACGACGTGGCTACACGGCGAACTCGTGTGGAGCGGCTCGCCGAGGTGCCACCACATCGCACCGCGCCTTGGGCTTGGTGCACGCTCGACGCCCGGTGCGGCGCCTAGGTGGGCAGGCTATGGGAACGGATGACCGTGGGGAGCCAGTCGAGCCGGGGCGGACGCGCGAACGCCCCCTGGCCTGTTTCCGCAGGTCAGGGGGCGTTTTGCGTGGTGTGGCAGGTGCAGGATTCGAACCTGCGTAGGCTGAGCCGACGGTTTTACAGACCGCTCCCTTTGGCCGCTCGGGCAACCTGCCTTGTGCCGACTTGCGGCATGCGAGTTGAGAGGATAGCGCAGAGGTCGTGGCGCCGTCACCGCGGCCGGCGCCTTCGAGCAGCCGTCGTAGAAGGGAGCCCCATGCCCGCTGAGTCGTCGTTCGACATCGTGAGCCGCGTCGACCGTCAGGAGGCCGACAACGCTCTGAACCAGGCGGCTCGCGAGATCTCCCAGCGGTACGACTTCAAGAACACCGGAGCCCGCATCCGCTGGTCTGGTGAGCTGGGGGTGGAGATCGCCGCGAACTCCGAGGAGCGGGCGAAGGCCGTCCTCGACGTCTTCAAGGAGAAGCTGGTCAAGCGGGGCGTCTCGCTGAAAAGCCTCAAAGCGGACGAGCCGAGGCAGTCCGGCAAGGAGTACCGCATCCACGGCAGCTTCGAGCAGGGCATCTCGCAGGAGAACGCCAAGAAGGTCGCCAAGATCATCCGCGACGAGGGCCCGAAGGGCGTCAAGGTCCAGGTTCAGGGCGACGAGCTGCGGGTGTCGAGCAAGAAGAAGGACGACCTCCAGGCGGTGATCGCCCTTCTCAGAGGCAAGGATTTCGACTTCTCCCTGCAGTTCACCAACTACCGGTGAGACCCGACGAGCTACCGGCAAGGGGCGGGATTGCTCGCTGACGTCAGCGCCATGGGAACGGCCGTCGGGGCAAGCCGGCGAGCGCCTCGAGGCGAGCGACCCGCTCCCTCGTTGGAGGGTGGGTGGAGAACAGCCGCATCAGGCCGCGCTCCCGGAACGGGTTGGCGATCATGAGGGCGGCCGTGCTGCGCAGCTCGGGGATCGCCGGGAGCGGTGCGCGCCGCACCGTCGCGTCGATCTTGCGCAGCGCGCTTGCCAAGCTCGCCGGATCACCGGTGACCCGCGCCGAGGTCACGTCCGCCGCGTACTCCCGCGACCGCGCGATCGCCAGGTGGAGGAGGGTCGCGGCGAGCGGCCCGAGGACGACGAGCAGGGCCCGGCCGACCCGTCCGGCACGCCGCCCTCCACGGCGACCACGGCGGGCAGCGCGGGCCTCCACGAACCAGGCGAATCGCGCGATGTAGAGGATCATGCTCGCCAGCGCGGCCGCCACCGACGAGACCAAGATGTCGCGACTCGCGACATGTCCGAGCTCGTGACCGAGAACAGTGCGGAGCTCGCGCCGGTCGAGGAGGGACAGCAGCCCTTCGGTCACACAGATCGCCGAGCGACGCGGGTTGCGGCCGGTCGCGAACGCGTTCGGTGTCGGGAGGGGCGAGACGTACACGGCGGGAATGGGCAGCCGCATGGTCGTCGCCAGCTCGCGCACCAACCGGCACAGCTCCGGCCGGTTCGCCTCACTCACCGGGTACGCGCGCATCGACCGGAGCGCGATCCGGTCGCTCCAGAAGTACGCGCCGAGGTTCACCGTCACGGCCAGCACGACCGCCAGCGCGAGGCCCACGCGCCCGGCAACGACCCGACCGACGACCACGAGCAGGACCGACACCACGACCAGGATCAGCGTGGTCTTGATCTGGTTGCGGTGGCAGTGCGCGCGATCGTCCATACCTCGGCCGAGACCTCCATCCGAGGAAACGGTCGCCGGCCAGGGCGACGTTCCCTACGCGGCGGAGTTACACCGTTACACCTGATGCCCTGATCCGGGAGGGTCTGACCCAGTCGGGCCCGGCCGGCCCGCGTGTCGAGGGCGGTAGGGCTCGCCCACGTCCAGCGGCTCGGTCGTGCCCACCATGTCGGCCAGGTAGGCGGCCGCGATCTCGGCGTTGGCGTTCGACCGGAGACCCACGTAGCCGTCGGGTCGCACCACGAGGAGCGTGCCACCTCGCCGGCCGAGCAGTCGACGCGCCTCCCCGTACCGGTCGAGCAGGGTCACCCCCAAGGCCCCCGAGGCGCCTCCCCCGATGACCGCCGTGCGGACCGCGTCCCCGAAGCGCCGCTTCAGCCGAGCCACGGTGTCGGCGGTCGCCGAGCCGAGGCCGAGCACCGTCCAGTGGGTGCCCCGCATCAGGTCGGATGTGCGTACATCGGCGGCGTCCGTCATGCTCCACAACCGCACGTCCGGGAGTCGGTCGCCAGCCTTGAGCAGGTCGCGCTTGCTGCCGAGCTCCTGACTCAGGCGCGACGTGCGGTAGTGGTCACCGGACGCGTCGTCGCGACGACGCGTGAGCCTCCCGACGAGCGATGTCCCGAACGTGAGGATCCGCCGCATCGGCGAGGCGGGAGTGGCGGTCGCGCCGGTGGCGCGCGCGACCGGGAGCCGCTCGCTCTCGTAGGTGTCGAGGAGGAAGTCGTCGGCACCCTGGACCACCGCGGCGAGCTTCCAGCCGAGGTTGTAGGCGTCCTCGAACGCGGTGTCCAGACCACCGGACGCGACGTGCGCGGCTCCGCCGGCGAGGAGGACCCGCCCGTCGCGGTACCGGTCGGGCTCGACGCCCGGCAGCGCCCGCACCCCGACACCAGGATCGCCGGTCCTGACGACGTACGCCGCCCGAATCGTGTGGACAGCACCCTTCGAGCCCGCGGACGCGACGACGGTGACTGTCACGCCGTCGTCGTCCTGCTCGAGGTCGGCGAGCGCGTCCACCGGCCACGCATCGACACCACACGCCGCGAGGCGCTGGCGAAGCACGGCCTCGACGTCGCCGAGCCCGAGAGCAAGCGGGGCGCCGTCCTGACCGGTGGACGTGCGCAGACACCCCGGACGCCCGCTCACCAACGGGTCGAGAACGCCGAGGTCGTCGAGGATCGTTTGAGTCCGCGGGTTCAGCCGCACCGACTCCGCTGACGCACGCCGGCTCGCCGCGGCCCGGACGACCCCGGCGCCACGGTGGTCACCCCAGTCACGGCCTGCGCCGCTCCGGTGGTCGTCGTCCGGGTCGAGGAGAAGGACCCCGATCCTTCGCCGAGCCAGGTCGAGCGCCACGGTGAGACCCGTCGGGCCGGACCCGACGACGAGCACCTCACACGCCGTGGGCCCACGGTCGGCGGCGTGCCTGGCGCGTTCTCCCACGCGGGAAAGGCTTCCAGTTTCGCCCTCGCCCCGCAAACGACCCTCCCCTCGCCCGGGTGACCGGCGGGGGCCGTCGTCTCACACGCGAGGTCGACGCGCCGGTCACCTCGACAGGGCGAGCGGTAGCTGCGGCAGGACGTCGAGCGCCACGCCAGGAGCGACCGACAAGACGATGCCTAGGACGGCGGTGACGCCGATGGCGAGCATCGCGGGCCAGGGCACCCGGCGCCCGTGGTCGGCATCGGTCGACGGCGCGGTGCCGACCGCCGGCATGAACAGCCGCGCCGTCCACGGCAGGTAGTACGCCAAGCCGATCACCACGTTCACCGCCACCACGACCGCGAGCCAGCCCGCGCCCGACTCGACGGCGGCCCGGAAGATCACCACCTTCGCGAACAACCCCGCGACACCCGGTGGTAGACCGGCCAGGGCGAGCAGGAAGAACGCCAACGCCACGGCACGCGCCGGATCGCGCCGGATCATCCCGCGATAGTCCTCCAGCCGCACCCCACGCCCTTCGGCGCCGGTGCCGGAGCCGATCACCGACGTCACCACACCGAACGCACCGAGGTTGAGCACCGCGTAGATGAGCAGGTACGCCACCGTCGCGGCGAGCACCTCCGCCACGTCCGCGGACCGCCCGCCGGCCGACGTCACACCGCCCGAGCCCGTCACCGCGGACACGGCCCCCAGCGGGACCAGCAGGTAGCCCGCCTGCGCGATGCTGGACCAGGCGAGCAGCCGGACCGCGGTCTGCTGCCGGAGCGCGACGAGGTTGCCGACGGTCATCGTCACCGCCGCCAGGACGCCCACGAGTGGTGACCACACGCCGGCGTACGACGGGAAGGCGAGGCTCACCACCAGCAGCAAGCCGACCAGCCCGGCCGCCTTGGAGACCACCGACAGGTACGCGGCGACGGCGACCGGCGCGCCGACGTAGGTGTCGGGCACCCAGAAGTGGAACGGGACCGCGGACACCTTGAACGCCAGGCCGACGAGCGTGAGCACCACCCCGACGGCGGCGACACCGGTCAGGCGGGACTCGCCCGCGGCCGCGGGGGCGAGTGCGGCGGCGATCCGGTCGACGTGGACGGCGCCCGTCACGCCGTAGATCAGCGAGACGCCGAGCAGCATCACGGTGACCGACACCACCGAGACGAGGAAGAACTTCAGCGCCGCCTCGGCGGATCGCCGGTCTCGGCGCAGGCCGACCAACGCGAACGCCGGCAACGACACCAGCTCGAGCGCCACCACCAGGGTCACCAGGTCGCGTGCGCCGGCGATCGTCATCGCGCCAGCGGCCGAGGCGAGCAGCAGGAAGTGGTACTCGCCGGTCGGCAGGTGCCCCGCCGACGCCCCACCATCCACGGACACCTCAGCGTCCGTCGACGACGTCTCCGGCCTCGCTGGTTCCGCCGCCGTCCAGGTCGCCGTGGCCGACAGCAGCACCACCAGCGCCGCGCCACCCGCCGCCACGAGCTGGAAGACGAGCGTGGTCGTGTCCACGACGTACGAGCACGCCTCCCCCGCTCCCCTGCTGTCCGGTGCGCAGAACACCGACCGGGTCGTGCCCAGCAGCGGCAGGAGAAGCAGCAGCGCCACCACCAGACCGCCGAGCGACAGCCACGTCACCAAACCACGCCGGATGGCGGTAGCCGGGGCGACCACGCTGGCCACCAACGCGGCGACAGCCGTGAGCGCCACCACCAGGGGCGGTCCCACGGCGAGCCAGTCGACCGGCTGCACCAGACTCGTCACGTCCCGCTCACCTCCCCACCAGCAGGTGGACGGCGGGCTCGGTGAGAGCCAGGACCGCCCGCGGATACAGCCCGAGCACCAGGGTCAGCGCCACCAGCGGCGCCCACGACCAGACCTCGATGGCGGTCACGTCGCGAACCGTCGAGGACGCCGCCCGGTCGCTCCCCTGGCACAGACGTCGAACGAGGACGAGGAAGTACGCCGCCGTCAGCACCGCACCGAACCCGGCCAACACCATGAGCACGACGTAGGTGGACCGGGTGAGCGCGGCGTTCGGCTGGAAGGCCCCCAGTAGCGCGAGCATCTCGCCCCAGAAGCCCGCCAACCCCGGCAGACCGAGGCTGGCGACCGCGCCGAAGAGGAACAGCCCGCCCAGCCGCGGCATCCGCGCGTACAGGCCGCCACCGATCGCGGCGAGCAGGCCACTGCCATGACGGTCCTTGATGGCGCCGGCCAGGAAGAACAGCAGCCCGGTGATGAGTCCGTGCGCCACTCCGGCGAAGATCGCGCCGTTGACGCCGACCGGGCTGAGCGTGGCGATGCCGAGCAGCACGAACCCCATGTGCCCGACGGACGAGTACGCGACGATCCGCTTGAGATCCCCCGAGGGCGCCGCTGGACCGATCCCGGCGAGTGGCCGCAGCGGCCGCGTGCCGCACTGGGCGAGGCAGGCCAGCGCCCCGTAGAGGATCCCAACGGTCGCGAACGCCGCGAGGTACGGGGCGACGACCCGGGCGCCGTCGGGCACCACAGGCAACCAGACCCGGATGAACCCGTAGGTGCCCATCTTGAGCAGGACCCCGGCCAGCAGCACCGACCCGATGGTCGGCGCCTTCGCGTGGGCGTCCGGCAGCCAGGTGTGCAGCGGCCACAGCGGGCTCTTCACCCCCAGCCCGAGCCCGATCGCCACAGCGGCGGCGACCTGGGTGCCGAGGGCGATGCCGTCTCCCCCGCGTCGCGCGAGCTCGACCAGGTCGAACGTGCCGGACCCGGCGTAGACGACGAGGAACCCCACGAGCATGACGGCGCTGCCGAGCACCGTGTAGAGGATGAACGTCGTCGCGGCACGCCGCCGTCCGCCCGGGTCGTCCGGGTCACCCCAGACGGCGATGACGAACCACATGGGCACCAGTACGACCTCGAAGAAGAGGAAGAAGACGACGAGGTCGAGCGCCACGAAGGTGCCCAGCATCCCCACCTCGAGCAGCAGCACCAGGCCGACCAGCGCACGCGCGCGGCGGGGCGGGGTGCGGGTGAGGGAGAGCAGGCAGAGGAACGTGAGCAGCGCAGTCAGCGACACCATCGGCAGCGAGACGCCGTCGATGCCGAGGTGCCATCGCACGTCGATCGCGCCGATCCACGACACGTCCGTCTCGAACTGCACCCGGTGTGCGGCGGACCGGTCGAACGCGAGCCCGAGGACCACGGCGGTGGCCAGCGTGGCACCGCTGACGCCGACGCCGACGGGCACCACGGCGCGCTCGGGAACCAGTCGGGGCATGCCGGCCACCACGGCGGCGCCGACCAACGGCAAGGCCAGCACGATCCATACGAGGACGTTCATCGCGCCACCCACCCTGTCCACAGTCCGGACCTCCCGAACGCCGGCGCGCGAGCGAGCGGCGACCGGGAGACGACTGTGCTTCTCAGGGGGCCTCTCAGTGGGTCTCTCATGTGATCGCCCCCCATGCCGCGACGGCGAGGACGACGACCCCCGCGAGGAGCAGGCTCAGGTAGGTCTGGACGTTGCCCGTCTGCGCCAGGCGCAGGGCGCCGCCGAGCAGCCGAGCGAGCCGACCGGCGCCGCTCACGTAGACGTCCACGACGTCGCGGTCGCCGGCGATCGCCGCACGGGACAGCGTCCAGACAGGCCGGACGACGAGCACGCCGATGAGGTCGTCGAGCCGGAAGCCGCTCCGGATGAGGGGACGTGCCCGCCCGAGCAGCTCGGCCGGGTCGCGCTGGCCGTGCTCCCGCCAGAACCACACCACCGCGGCGATCGAGCCGACCACGAGCAGCGTCGACACGAGCGTGGTGCTCACGTGGAGCAGCGACCGGTCGTCGGCGTCCGCGGGCCCACCGCCCAGCCAACCACTCCAGGTCATGGGAGCGAGCGCGACGAGCCCGAGCAGGACGCTCGGCACCGCCAAGCCGACGACCGGCCAGCGCATGAGCGCGGAGACCTCGGCGGACGCCTCCACGTCGTGCGCGCCTCCCGCCGTGGACAGGGCGTCCTGGCCGGTCGGACCGTGCTCGCTCGTCGGAACGCGCTCGTTCGTCGGCGCGGGGCCGAAGAACACCCGCAGCCACAGGCGGGTGCAGTACGCCGCGGTGAGGACGACGGTCACCAGCCCGGCGAGGAGCAGCAGCCACGCCGCACCCCTCGGCAGCGCGCCCCCGCGCAGCGCCACCTCCTGGACCGCGCCCAGGACGGCGTCCTTGGCGAAGAACCCGGCCAGCGGGGGCAGCGCCGCCAACGCGGCGAGCCCCACCGTCATGGTCACGAACGTCACGGGCAGCCGCGACCGCAACCCACCCATCGCCGCCAGGTCGTTGCCGCCCGCGACGTTGGTGAGCGTGCCGGAGGACAGGAAGAGCAGCGCCTTGAACGCCCCGTGGACCACGAGCAGCAGGACCGCGGCGGCGTACCCACCGGCGGCGAGGCCAGCGAACATGACGGCGAGCTGGCTCACCGTGGACCACGCCAAGATGCGCTTGACGTCGTCCTCGGCGAACGCGGCCAACGCCGAGCCGACCATCGTGACGGCCGCGATGAGCGCGAGGACGACGAGCGTCGCGGGAGCGGCCTGGAAGACGTCGAGGAGCCGGGCGACGACGAACACACCGGCCGCGACCATGGTCGCGGCGTGGATCAGCGCGCTCACCGGCGTCGGGCCGGCCATCGCGTCCGGCAGCCAGACGTGGAGTGGGAACTGTGCCGACTTGCCCACCACCCCGCACAGCAGGAGCAGCGTCGCCAGCGTCGCCGCTCCGGTCGTCAGGTCCCCGGCGACGTGCTGGATCTCGCTGATGCGGAAGCTGTCCGCCGCCGTGCCGAGGACGAAGATGCCGAAGAGGAACCCGATGTCACCCAACCGGGTGACGAGGAACGCCTTCACCGCCGCGTCCCGCGCCGCCGCCAGCTCCCAGTGGTGGCTGATGAGGAGGTAGGAGCACAGGCCCATCACCTCCCACCCGACGAGCAGCACGAACAGGTCGTCGGCCGCCACTACGAGCAGCATGGCGGAGGTGAAGAGCGAGACGAGCGCGACGTAGGACGGGTAGCGGGGGGCGGCGCGCATGTAGGTGACCGAGTAGACCTGCACGGCCAGCGCCACACTCGCCACCAGCAAGCTCACCATGGCCGACAAGCCGTCCGCCCGGAACGCGAGGTGGAACGCCAGCCCGCCCGTCGGAACCTGAGCGAGCGTCAACGTCTGCGTGCCCAGCGTTCCGAGCAGGTTCTGGGCGACCACCACGCACGAACCGAGGGTGGCGAGTCCCGCGCCGGCCACGCCGACGGTGGCGACGAGACGCCGACCGCGCTGCCCGAGCGCCAACGCGAGCGCGGCGGCGATGAACGACGCGACGACGCCGAGGAGCAGCCCGCTCATCCTCAACCTCCGCTCCTTGCGGGCTGTGTCGGTCGGTCGGCTTCCTCGACGCTCTCGCCGTCACCCGTCCGGCCGGCGGAGCCGTCGACCGGCTCCCCGGTGCGGTCACCGGCCCACTCGTCGCCGATCTCCACCTCTGGTCCAGCACCCGTCTCTGGCCCGGCACCGTCTCGATCGGCGAGGTCGCGCACGCGGTCGACGTCGACGTGGGCCCGAACGCGGAACAAGCGCAGCACGATCGCCAAGCCGAGCCCGATCTCGGCGGCCGCGATCGTGATGACGAACAACGTCAACACCTGGCCGGAGCGAAGGCCGTCACCGTGCCAGGTGTCGAACGCGACGAGGTTGAGGTTGACCGCGTTGAGCATGAGCTCGACGCCCATGAGGACGAGGATCGCGTTGCGCCGGGCCAGCACGCCGTAGACGCCGATGGCGAACAGCAGCGTCGAGACCAGGAGCGGATACAGCAGTGGCATCAACCGCTCCCTTCCCCATCGTGGACCCCATCGTGGATGCCCTCGCGGTCGCGCCGCCGGGCCCGCGCGGTGGACAACACGATCGCGCCGACCAGGGCGGCCAGCAAGAGCACCGACAAGACCTCGAACGGCAACACCCAGGTGGCGAAGACAGCGGTCCCGATCGCCTCGGCTCCCCCGATGGACGCACCGGCCAGGTCGATGACCTCCCCGCGGAAGCCAGCCACCAACGTCGTCCCGACGACTCCCGCCACCGCGACCGCGACGATCCCGGCGAACCACGCGTTGGCGGTGGTGAGGTCCGCGACCGGAGCGGTCGGTGACCGGGTCAGCATGAGCGCGAACACCAGCAGGACGACGACCGCGCCCACGTAGATGAGGACTTGGACCCACGCCACGAGCTCGGCCGTCAACAGCAGGTAGCACCCGGCGAGCGCGCCCAGCGTGACGACGAGCCAGAGCGCGGCGTGGACGACTCGTCGGGTGGTGACGACCAGCAGGGCCGAGCCCACCGCCACCACACCGAGCAGCAGGAACAGCACGCGAACCGCGGTCACCCGACCACCACCTCCCCGTCGGGTCGGGTCGTGGGTCCCAGGGTGGGATGACGCCGCGGCTCACGTCGTCCCATCACGACCCCCTAGGCGACTCGACGTCCTCGGACCGGTCGACGCCGTCGGGTCGAGTGCTTCTCGCCGACGTCCTCGCCGCGGCCCGCTCCGCGGCGGCGAGCTCCTTCGGCGGCTCCGCCCTCTCGTCATCGGCCGGCGGGGGTGGCACCGTCCACATCCACTCGCGCAGCCGGTCCTTCTCGTGCGTGAGGTCACGGATGTCGGTCGCGGCGTACTCGAACTCCGGTGACCAGAACAGCGCGTCGAACGGACACACCTCGACGCAGATCCCGCAGTACATGCAGAGCGAGAAGTCGATGGCGAAGCGGTCGAGCACGTTGTGGCTGCGCTCCCGCCCGCCCGGGGTGCTCGGCGGGACCGTCTCCTTGTGGGAGTCGATGTAGATGCACCAGCACGGGCACTCCCGGGCGCACAGCATGCAGACGGTGCAGTTCTCCTCGAGCAGCGCGATGACCCCACGCGAGCGTGGCGGCAACTCGGGCTTGACGTCGGGGTACTGGGCGGTGACCGCCCGTCGGGTGAGGTTCTCGAACGTCACCTTCAGCCCTCGGGCGAGCCCCTTGCCCGGAAGCTCCTTCACGCTCACCTCACCTCCACCATGGGCTCGTCTGCCCTCCCGTCCTCACAGCGCCACCGCCACCACGCCGGTGAGGGCGAGCTGGACGAGCGCGACTGGGACCAGCAGCTGCCACGCGAGCCGCTGCAGCTGGTCCGCCCGGAACCGCGGGAAGGTCACTCGCACCCAGATCACGACGAACGCCACCGCGAAGACCTTGAGCAGCGTCCACAGCCACCCCAGCCACTCATCGAAGGGACCGCGCCAGCCACCCAGGAAGAGCACGGTGGTGAGCGCGGACAAGACGACGATCCCGGCGTACTCGGCGAGCAGGAACAGCGCGAATCGAATGCCCGTGTACTCGGTGTAGGGGCCGAAGATGATCTCGGCGTCGGCGACCGGCATGTCGAAGGGAGGGCGGTGCAGCTCGGCGAGGCCGGCGACGAAGAAGACGAACAACCCCGGCAACTGCCAGAGCAGCCACCACGGCCGCCACGCCTCGACGATGCCCGAGAGCGACAGCGTGCCGGCGGCCATGGCGACGCTCGCGGCGGCGAGGACGAACGGCAGCTCGTACGCCAGCAGCTGGCCGGCCGCCCGGAACGCCCCCAGCAGGCTGTACTTGTTGGCGCTCGCCCAGCCGCCCATGAGCGAGCCGAGCACGCCGACCCCCATGACGGCGATGACGAAGAACAGGCCGGTCTCCAGGTCCACCCCGACCAGCCCGGGGGCCAGCGGGATGGCCACGAGCGCGACGAGGTACGGCACGAGCGCGAGGACGGGGGCGAGCTGGAAGACCCGGCGGTCGGCGTTCGCCGGGACGACGTCCTCCTTCTGCGCGAACTTCACCCCGTCCGCCACGAGCTGCGCCCACCCGTGGAAGCCGCCGGCGTACATGGGGCCCAGGCGGCTCTGCATGTGTGCCATCACCTTGTGCTCGGTCTGTCCGACGACGAGGGGGAGCACGAGGAAGGCCACGAACACGCAGCCGGTCCTGAGGGCGAGGTCCACCACGTCAACCATGCGACTCGCCACCTTCGAGGCCGTTGGTGCGGTCGTCGCCGGCAGCTGACGTCGGCTGGTCCCGCCCCGACGGGACCGACCCCGATGGAGCAGGCCCCGAGGACCCCGGCGCTGGTGAGCCCGGCGCTGGTGAGCCGGGTGCCGGGGAGGCCGAGGAGGAGGGCGGCTGGTCCGCTGTCGAACGAGGCGCCGTCGCGCCGGGCGGCGTCGAACGAGCCGGCCGTGAGGCACGGGCGGGTCGCTCACGACGGCCCGGACGGGCCGGCGCGGTCACCGCGAGCGGATCGGGCTCGGGAGAGCCCGGCGGACGCGGGCCCCACGCCTCCGGTGCCGGGACACCGGGTGGCGCGACCCGCCGCCGGCTCGGGGCTCGCGCGGCGTCATGGTCGGACTCTCCCGGCTCCTTCGCACCCGGCCAGGGCTTGGCGACACGTGCGGCCAGGACGAACTCCTTGCGGAGCGGATGGCCCTCGAACCCGTCAGGCAGCAGCAACGGCACGAGATTCGGGTGGCCGTCGAAGTCGATGCCGAACATCTCGTGGGTCTCCCGCTCGTGCCAGTCGGCGCCGGCGTAGACCGTGGTCGCTGTCGGCAGTCGAGCGGCGTCCCGTGGCACGCGCGTGCGCAGCAGCACGTGGACGAGCGAGTCGTCGTCTGCCGCGTCACCCTGGGCGGCCTCGCCCGCCGCCGAGCCTCCGCCCCCCGTCGACGCCCTGTCCTCCTGCGAACGCACGTGACCCGGTGGTCTCGGTGGCCGCGCGACGTGGCACACCACGGCGAAGCCCTGCTCGAGCTCGTCGACCGCCGACAGCCAGTCGAAGTACGTGCAGCCCACGTCGTCGCGCAGGACGGTGAGCGCTTCGATCCACCGGTCCGGCGGCACGTCGAAGGTCGGCGGGTCGAAGGCATCGTCGACGCCGACGTCGACCCCCAGCGCCGTGGCCAGTCGCTCCCTCACCTGCTCCGTGACGCTCACGGCTGATCACCTCGCCGCAGCGGCCGTCGGAGCAGGGAGGCCGGGCTGCGCCACCGCGGCGACCTGCCGGCGTCCGCCGACCCGCTGGCGTCCTCGGGGCGGTCGGCGGTGTCGTGCCCGGAGCCCTGCGCGCCCTGGTCGCGGGTGTACCGGGTGGCCAGCGACTCCCCGGCGATCTTGTTCTGCAACGTCACGATGCCCTGCAGGAGTGCCTCCGGACGCGGTGGACATCCCGGCACGTAGACGTCGACCGGGACGATCTGGTCGACGCCCTTCGTGACGCTGTAGGAGTCCCAGTACGGCCCGCCCGAGTTGGAGCAGGAGCCGAACGAGATCACGTACTTCGGGTCGGGCATCTGCTCGTAGAGCCGTCGGATGGCCGGCGCCATCTTGTCGGTGACCGTGCCCGAGACCACCATGAGGTCGGCCTGGCGCGGCCCCGGAGCGAACGGGATCACACCGAGGCGGATGAAGTCGTGCCGCGACATGGACGACGCGATGAACTCGATCGCGCAGCAGGCCAGGCCGAAGTTGAAGACCCAGAGCGACCAGCGACGGCCCCAGTTCAGCACGAACCGCAGGGGCTGGGGCGCCAGCCTGCTGAGCGGACCGAGGCGCACCGGCGCCGCGCCGGCCGCGCGGCCACCCACCTGCGGCATGGGCAGGTCGACCGGGCGACGACCCGTGCCCGAGGCGGTCACGTCCACCGCAGCACCCCCTTCCGCCAGGCGTAGAGCAAGCCCACCGCGATGAAGCCGAGGAACACGAGCATCTCGACGAGGGTGGCCCAACCGAACGTCGGCGCCGTGAAGACGGTCGCCCACGGGAAGAGGTAGATCGCGTCCACGGCGAACACGACGTACAGGTAGGCGTACACGTAGTAGCGGACGTGGCTCTGCGCCCACCCCACGCCGACCGGATCGATGCCCGACTCGTAGGTGACGAGCTTCTCCGACGTGGGTCGGCTGGGCCGCAGCAGTGCGCTGGCGGCGAAGGCGGCGCCCGCGAACCCCACGCCGACGAGGATGACCGCGAGCACGGTCGTGTAGGTCGCGTAGTAGCTCGCGTTCTGAGACAGCGACACGCCTTACCGCCTCCCCTCGCACCCGTGCACGCGAGTCTAGGGGTACGGCACGGATCATGGTCGACTCACGACGCCAGGTGAGACCGGTGACCCGTGCCCGGGCGGCGATGGCGGCGCCGTCCGGCGGCGGCGTCCTACTCGAGCAGGTAGATCTGGGTGTAGTCCGGCATGCCGAGGACGGTGTCGACGACGACGTTGGCCACCTTCGAGCCGTGCAGCAGGGTCGTCCCGCCCTCGCCCAGCGGCACCACGGGCAGGTACTTCTCCATGATCATCTGGTCCAGCTTGCCCCACTCCGCGAGCGCCTTGTCGGCGGGCAGCCGGCTGATCCGCTCAATCTCCTCGTTGACCTCGCGCACGTTGAGGAACGACTGGATCGGGGCGCCGGGCAGGTCGGCCTTCCGCCCGTCAAGGATGGCCGGCAGCACCGAGTCGCCGCTACCCCAGTCCATGCACCAGCTCCCGGCGCGGAGGTTGGCGGGGCGGATGGCGTCGTCGCTCAGGTCGCGGGCCAGGCTGGACGGCGCCGGCAGCGTCTTCACCACGAAGCCCGCCCGCTCCAACGCCTCCGCGCGCACCTCCGCGATCTTGGTGTCGATGGGGTCGTCGGCGGAGTAGTAGAACGACAGCTCGAACCCCAGCTGCCCGGCCTCCTCCAGCATCTTGCGGGCCGCCTCCGGGTCCCCGTCACCCTTGCCGCCGTTGCCGATCGCGTCGTGCGGGATCCAGCCGGGCGTCGCCGAGGGCATGATCGTCGTGGCGGGTCGCCAGGTCAGCCCTGGCACGGCGCCCGCCGCGCGGCTCTCGGACTCCAGCGGCCAGGCCTTCGCGATCGCCCGGCGGACCGGCAGCGGCACCTTGCGGGTGTCGATCCACATGTAGGTCGTGCACGGGCTCGGGCCGGTGACCAGCCGTTTCTCGGCTTCGGTGCCGCGGATCGCGCGGTAGTTCTCGACCAGGATGTCGTTGTAGGTGATCGCGTACTGGTCGGGGCCCTCGTCGGCGATGATCCGCTTCTGGACCTCGTCCCCGTCCAGCCCGAACTCGAAGACGATCTTGTCGAGGAGCTGGTGCCGACCCGGGTCGGTCTCGGGGTCCCAGTGCTCGTTGCGGACCAGCGTCAGCCGCTTGCCGTCCCAGTCGCCGTCGAACTTGTACGGACCCGTGGCGAGGGGGTGCTTGCTGTACTCACCCCGGGTGTCCTTGTCCTTCGGGATCGGCGCGAACGCCGGCAGCGAGGCGTAGTAGCGCAGCGACGGGAACGGCTTGCGCATCTTCAGCACGATCGTCTTGTCGTCGGGCGTCTCGACCGCCTCGAAGTCGTCGCCGTCCTTGAACGGCCCCCGGTAGGTCTCGCCGCCGAGGTAGTAGTCGATCCCGTAGGTCGGACCACCGGGCAGCTCCTCCTGGGCGAACTGCCGCTTGATGGCGTACGCCACGTCAGCCGCCGTGACCGGTGTGCCGTCCTCGTACTTCAGGCCGTCTCGCAGTGTGAACTCCCACCGCGTGAAGTCCTTGTTGGGACGGCCAAGATCGGTCGCCAGGTCCGGGACGAGCACGGGCTTGCCGTTCTCGTACCGGGTCTGGGTGAGGCTGCGCGTGACGAGCTTCATGATCGCCAGCGTGTCGAGGTGGTAGACCCGCGTGGGGTCGAAGGTGTGGGGGTTCCTGGAGGAGAGGACGCGGAGGGTGCCCCCGGATCGCGCGTTCGGCACCGGCGGCGCGGGAGGCTGCGCCTCGGGGTCCTGGGCTTCGACGTAGGTCACCGACGTGGGACGCGGTGACGGTGACTGTGCCGCGCTCCTGGAGAGGTCTGGCAGGGGAATCGCATGGCAGGCACTGACCGCCATGGCCCCGATGACCGCCGCCACCGTCCACTTTGGCCGTCGCATCGACCGGCTCCCCTCCCTCTCGATGGCCGGACTTGGCGGTACCGCTGTCGTGGGATCCACCGAGAGTTACAGTCGACTCGCACGTTGCGGTGGTGATCCACTGTCCGGCGGCACCCGCGACTCATACCAAGCCGGACGTAGCATAGAAGCACGACAAGGGAATGCGCCGCCCAGGAAGGCGCAGTTTGCCCTGGAGCGGCAAAGGGAGGTCGTTCAACCGGTGACCAAACAGGTCCTGCAGGTCGACCGGGTCATCATTCGCTTCGCCGGGGATTCCGGTGACGGAATGCAACTGGCCGGTGACAGATTCACTCAGGAAACCGCGGCGTTCGGAAACGACCTCTCAACATTGCCCAACTTTCCGGCGGAGATCCGCGCGCCGGCGGGCACCCTGCCCGGGGTCTCGTCGTTCCAGATTCACTTCGCCGACCACGACATCCTCACCCCGGGCGACGCGCCTGACGTCCTCATCGCGATGAACCCGGCGGCGCTCAAGGCCAACCTTCCGGAGCTGCCGCGCGGCGGGACGATCATCGTCGACTCCGACGAGTTCACCCCCCGCAATCTGGCCCGCGTCGGGTACACCAGCAATCCCCTCGAGGACGGCTCCCTCGACGGGTACCAGCTGCATTCCCTGCCGCTCACCACCCGGACGACCGAGGCGATCAAGGCGGCGCTCGGTGACAAACTCGGCGGGCTGTCCCGCAAGGAGGCCACCCGGGCCAAGAACATGTACGCCCTCGGTCTGGTCTCCTGGCTGTACAACCGTCCGACAGAAACAACGCTGTCGTTCATTCGCTCGAAATTCGCCCGAAACCCAGCGGTCCGCGACGCCAATATCGCGGCGTTCCAGGCCGGGTGGAACTACGGCGAGACGGCGGAGGCGTTCGCGGTCTCCTACCAGGTCCGGCCCGCGCAGATGAAGGCCGGCCGGTACCGCAACATTTCCGGCAACCTGGCGCTGGCGTACGGCTTGATCGCCGGCGCCCAGCGGGCTGGGCTCAAGCTCTTCCTGGGCTCCTACCCGATCACACCGGCCAGCGACGTGCTCCACGAGCTCAGCAAGCACAAGCGGTTCGGGGTCATCACGTTCCAGGCCGAGGATGAGATCGCCGGCGTGGGCGCGGCGCTCGGCGCCTCCTTCGGCGGCGCCCTCGGGGTGACGACGACGTCCGGCCCCGGCCTGTCCCTCAAGACGGAGACGATCGGTCTAGCCGTCGCGCTCGAGCTGCCGCTGGTCGTCTGCGACATCCAGCGCGCCGGTCCCTCCACCGGCATGCCGACCAAGGCCGAGCAGGCCGACCTCCTCCAGGCGATGTTCGGCCGCAACGGGGAGGCACCGGTCCCCGTCGTCGCGCCCGCGTCCCCGTCGGACTGCTTCGACACCGCGATCGAGGCGATCCGGATCGCTGTGACCTATCGCACCCCCGTGATCCTGCTCTCCGACGGCTACCTCGCGAACGGCTCGGAGCCCTGGCGGATCCCCGACATCGCGGAGCTGCCGACGATCGACCCGAACTTCGCCACCGAGCCCAACCACGAGACCGAGTCCGGGGAGCGGGTCTTCTGGCCGTACAAGCGGGACCCGGAGACGCTCGCCCGCCCGTGGGCGATCCCCGGCACGCCCGGCCTGGAGCACCGCATCGGCGGCCTGGAGAAGGGCGACGGCCACGGCAACATCTCCTACGACCCCGCCAACCACGACCTCATGGTCCGCACCCGGCAGGCCAAGGTCGACGCGATCGCGCGCAGCATCCCGCCGTTGGAGGTGGACGACCCGACCAACGACGCGCGCGTGCTCGTCCTGGGATGGGGGTCGACGTACGGGCCGATCGGGGCCGCCTGCCGGACCCTGCGTCAGCTGGGGATCCCGGTCGCTCAGGCGCACCTGCGCCACCTCAACCCCTTCCCGCCTGACCTCGGCGAGGTCTTGCGACGTTACGAGCGGGTGCTCGTCCCGGAGATGAACCTCGGGCAGCTCGCCATGCTGCTCCGCGCCCGCTACCTCGTCGACGTCGTGAGCTACAACCGTGTCCGAGGGCTGCCGTTCACGGCGGCCGAGCTGGTCGACGCCATCACCGAGGTCGTCGGCTCGCTCGACGATGACGCGACGGCAGGCCGCGTGGACCCCTCCCGCAACGGTCACGCTGACCGGTCCGGGAGCGGCCAGCGGATGGCCCGGACCCGTGGAGAGGACCCGACCACCCCATGACCACCACCGACCTGCCCTTCCCTGGCCTACGCGGTGTGCCCACCGCCACCGCTCCCGCGACCCGCAAGGACTTCACCTCCGACCAGGAGGTGCGGTGGTGCCCGGGATGTGGGGACTACGCGATCCTCGCCGCCGTCCAGGGCTTCCTGCCCGAGCTCGGCATCCGGCGGGAGAACATCGTGTTCGTGTCGGGCATCGGATGCTCGAGCCGCTTCCCGTACTACCTCAACACCTACGGCGTGCACGGCATCCACGGTCGCGCACCGGCGATCGCGACCGGCCTGGCGACCGCGCGTCCCGACCTGTCGGTGTGGGTGGTGACCGGTGACGGCGACGGGCTGTCGATCGGCGGCAACCACCTCCTCCACGCCCTGCGCCGCAACGTCAACCTCAAGATCCTGCTGTTCAACAACCGGATCTACGGTCTGACGAAAGGGCAGTACTCCCCCACCTCCGAGGTCGGCAAGGTCACCAAGTCGACCCCGCTCGGGTCGCTGGACACGCCGTTCAACCCCGTGTCGCTCGCCCTCGGCGCGGAGGCGTCCTTCGTCGCCCGGACCATCGACAGCGACCGGGCGCACCTGACGTCCGTCCTACGCGCGGCCGTCACCCACCGCGGCGCCGCCCTGGTGGAGATCTACCAGAACTGCAACATCTACAACGACGGGGCGTTCGACCTGCTCAAGGACAAGGACACCCGGGACGAGGCGGTGATCCGGCTGGAGCACGGCCAGCCGATCCGGTTCGGACGTGACGGCGAGCTCGGCGTGGTCCGCGATCCGGCCACCGGCTCCCTGCGCATCGCGCGCGTCGACGAGGTCGGTGCCGACGCCGTGCTGGTGCACGACGCCCACGCGGCCGACCCCACGACCGCGTTCGCGCTGTCGCGGCTCGCCGACCCGCAGACCCTCCGGCACTCCCCGATCGGGATCTTCCGCCTGGTGGAGCGGCCCGCTTACGACGACCTGGCGCGCGACCAGCTCGACGCGGCGCGCGCCGCCGACGGTCCGGGAGACCTCGCCGAGCTCCTTCGAGGCACCGACACGTGGGTCGTGGGTGATGAGGCCTGACCTCGACCTCGCTCACGGACCGACGACCGTCGCCTCGTAGCCTGCCTGTCGTGCACGAGCGACACGCGCGAGGGCTGGTCTACGGCGCCTCGGCCTACCTGATCTGGGGGATCTTCCCGGTTTACTGGCCGCTGCTCGAACCGGCCGGGTCGCTGGAGATCCTGGCGCACCGCATGCTCTGGACGCTGGTCTTCGTAGCCCTCCTGCTGTGCGTGCGGCCACGGCCGAACTGGTGGTCCACGCTGCGGCGCCAGCCCCGATCCCTCGCATTCCTCGCGGTCGCCGCGCTCGTCGTCACCGCCAACTGGGGAACCTTCATCTGGGCGGTCAACCACAGCCACGTCGTCGAGACCGCGCTGGGCTACTTCATCAACCCGCTGGTCACCGTCCTGGTTGGGGTCGTCGTCCTCGGTGAACGGCTCAACCGTGCCCAATGGTGCGCGCTCGCCATCGCGGGGCTGGCGGTCGTCGTCCTGACCGTCGACTACGGACGCCCACCATGGGTGGCGTTCGCGTTGGCGTTCAGCTTCTCCGCGTACGCGCTGTGCAAGAAGCAAGCCAACGCGGGTGCGGTCGAGAGCCTCGCGGTGGAGACCGCGACGGTGGCGCCTCTCGCCCTGGGCTACCTCACGTACCTCGAGGCGACCGACGTGGCGACCTTCGGGCACGCCGGTTGGGTCAACGCGGCGTTGCTCGCGGGCACCGGTGTCGTCACCGCCATCCCCTTGCTGTTGTTCGGCGCCGCCGCGACCCGAGTCACGCTGACCGCCATCGGCCTCCTCCAGTACATCGGGCCCACCTTGCAGTTCCTCATCGGTGTCCTCGTCTTCCGCGAGCCGATGCCACCTGAGCGACTTGCCGGCTTCGCGATCGTGTGGGTGGCGCTCGTGATCTTCACCTGGGACGGGTTGCGACGCCGTACGCGACGGGACGTCACGGCGACGACCACGCAGGTCGAGCACGCGGCACGCTGAGCCGCACCAGGGTCCGGCGGCCGCGCCCGCACTCCAGGGCCCGCACCCGCGGCGAGCTACGCTTCCCGTCGAAGGTCCGATGCCACCTGGCGGGCTCACCCCGGACGCGGTCCGCCGGCACGGATCGCCGAGGTCGGGACACCGGGCACGACCGGTCCCGACGCGACGAGAGGACGACCCGATGAGCGGGACTGTCGTGGCGGTGTGCCGCAGCGCCACCCACACCTTCAGCAAGCCGACCCGCGACCGCATCCGGCTCGTCGCCGGCGTCGGCGTGGAGGGAGACGCGCACGCCGGCACGACGGTCAAGCACCGCTCGCGGGTCGCCCGTGACCCCAGCCAACCCAACCTGAGGCAGGTTCACCTCATCCACGCCGAGCTGCACGACGAGCTGCGCGACGCCGGCTACGACGTCGAGCCGGGCGACCTGGGCGAGAACGTCACCACCAGGGGCACCGACCTGCTCGGTCTCCCCACCGGGACGCTGCTCCACCTCGGTGACAGCGCGGTCGTCGAGGTGACCGGCCTGCGGAACCCCTGCACCCAGATCAACGACTTCGCGCCCGGGCTGCTCAACCAGGTGCTCCTGCGCGGCGAGGACGGCCGGATCATCCGCAAAGCCGGCATCATGGGCGTCGTCCGCACCGGTGGCGAGGTCCGCCCCGGCGACCCGATCAAGGTGGAGCTGCCGCCCGAGCCGCACCGGCCGCTCGACCGGGCCTGACGCCCGACGCGGCTCGGCGACACCATCGCCGCCCCATCATCTCAGCGTCCTGCCGGACCACTTCGGCATCCCTGCCGGATCATCCCTACCGGATCACTTCAGTGCGAGGATGCGTTCCGCCATCGCGACGAAGATCTCGCGGCGACGCTCGAGGCTGATGGGTCCCCACAGCGACCGCTCCAGGCCGGCGATACGCGGGTCCATGCCGAACCGCGCGATCCAGTGCTGGAGCCACTTCGGGTGGGGGCAGTAGCGGTTCTCGGCGGCGAACCATGCCACGAGCGCGTGCCGCAGGACCCGGCTGAGCATCTCGTGGAACAGCAGCCCGTCACCCCGGCGCGCACAGGCGGCGAGGTCGCGATCGTAGGACGGAAGCTCTCCGGCCAGGATCGCGTGCGACCGCTCCTTCAGCAGCGGTGGGAACTGGGTGAGCTCGTTGCGCGCGGCGGCCGCACGGCCGTCGTCCGCGAAGACCCGCCCGTAGGCGAAGCCCGCGACGGCGTACAGCGGCATCGAGGCGTCGCTGTCCTCCCAGCCCCAGCCCGCCCGGACGTCGCGGATCCAACGGCCGAACACCTCGTGGGTCTTGTGGCAGACCTCGACCTGCTCACCGTTGAGCCAGAACCGATCGAGTGAGTACGTCGGATAGTCGTACTGGATCGGCTTGCCCGGACCGTTGTGGAGCTCCTTGAGGGCCTCCGTGCGGTTCTTGGGAGTCCGGCCATCCCACACGATGACGATGTCGAGATCGGAGTCGTTCGTGAACCCCGCCACCACCGGCCCTTGGCCGTACGCGAACGCCATGCCGGGAAGCTGTCGGTAGGCCTTCGTGACACGCATGGCGATCTCGAGCGCGGAATCCACGGCCCTCCATCCTCCTTGCCGACACGGCGCACCACCACAGGTGCGTCCTACCTTGTCCTTCCCCCTCAACGGCTGATCAGCCCTCATCGCCACTGATCAGCTCGCTCAGCGGAGATCAGCCCCCGGTAGTCCGCCCTCAATGATCGATCGTCGGCTGATCAGCCCTGCGTGTGCGTTCAGCGATCAGCACAGCTATCAGCGAGCAGCGCTGGGCGTCATCCTGGCGCGTCAAGGCCAGTGATGACGAGACCGGGCTATCTCGCCCCGTCCTCCGTCGCGACCGCTGGCCGCCATTGGCCGTTCAGGTCACCGTCACGCACTGCTCTCATGTCGGACCTAGTGTCACCATGAAGCCGACCAAGGCCAGGCGCGTGCCCCACCCGAGTGCGGATAGGAGTGACAGCCGGCATGAAGCGTCTACTCCCCCTCCTCCCCCGATACGGCTCGCGGAGCTGGATGACCTGCGCCTACCGGTGCGCCAACGCCTGCGACCATCCCGCGCCGAACCCCACCGACAGCCCGTACTTCGGCGACATCGTGCGTCAGGCGCTGTCCCGGCGGACGCTGCTCAAGGGCGGTGCGGCCGGCGCAGTCGTGCTCAGCGTGGGCGCGGCACCGGCGAGCGCGGCCACGCCGGACGCCGGCGCGCGCCAGCGGGGCAGGAAGGGTGGTGGTCGTCGGGTCGACCGCCTCGACTGGACGCCGGTCGAACCGAACACCGCTGACGCCCTCGTCGTGCCGGAGGGCTTTCACCAAGCGGTGGTCGTCTCCTGGGGTGACCCGGTCCTGCCCGACGCACCGCCGTTCGACTTCGACAACCAGACGGCGTACGCCCAGGAACGCCAGTTCGGCTACAACTGCGACTACACGGCGATGCTTCCGCTCAAGCGTGGGCCGCGGGGCGAGGAACGCGCACTCCTGGTGGTCAACCACGAGTACACCAACGAGGAGCTGATGTTCCGCGGCTGGAGCGGCGGCGAGAACGCCACGCTGGAACAGCTGCGGATCGCCATGGCCGCCCACGGCCTCAGCGTCGTCGAGATCGAGCGGGTGGGCAGGACGGGTCGCTGGCGCCTGGTGACCAAGGGGCCACGACCGTACAACCGCAGGGTCACCGCCTCCACCCCGTTCGTGATCACCGGGCCCGCGGCAGGCCACCCACTCCTGCGGACCGAGGCCGACCCCACCGGACGCCGGGCGCTCGGCACCTTCAACAACTGCGCGGGCGGCACCACGCCGTGGGGCACCACCCTGCACGGCGAGGAGAACTTCCACGGGTACTTCGGGGCCTCGGACGCGATCGACCCGGCCTACGTCGACGGATTCCGGCGGTACGGCCTGCCCACCGGTCCGGCGGCCGGCAGGTCCTGGGCCCGGGTCGACGAGCGGTTCGACCTCAGCAAGCACCCCCACGAGGCCCACCGCTTCGGATGGGTCGTCGAGCTGGACCCCTACCGGCCCGACGAGCCGCCACGCAAGCGCACGATGCTCGGCCGGTTCAAGCACGAGTGCGCGACCATCACCTTCACCCGCGACGGGCGGATCGCCGCCTACTCGGGCGACGATGAGCGGTTCGAGTACCTCTACAAGTTCGTGTCCCGCGACCGCTTCCGTCCCGGCAACTCCGAAGCCGCACGCCGGCACAACCTCACCCTCCTCGACCACGGCACCCTCTACGTCGCGCGTTTCACCGGCGACGGCACGGACGATGGCGAGTACGACGGCGTCGGCGAGTGGATTCCGCTCACCAGCGACACGACCTCGTACGTCCCCGGCATGTCGGTGGCCGAGGTGCTGGTCTACACGCGTCTGGCGGCCGACAAGGTGGGTGCGACGCGGATGGACCGCCCGGAGGACGTCGAGCGCAACCCCGTGACCGGCTCGGTCTACGTGGCGTGCACCAACAACAACCAGCGCACCCCCGAGCAGGTCGACGAGGCCAACCCGCGCCCCAACAACCGGCACGGCCACGTCGTCGAGATCGACGAGCTCCACGACGACGCGGCGTCCACCCGGTTCCACTGGCGGCTGTTCCTGGTCTGCGGTGACCCGGAGGACCCGTCGACGTACTTCGGCGGCTACGACAAGTCCAAGGTGAGCCCGATCTCCTGCCCCGACAACGTCACGTTCGACGCCTCCGGGAACCTGTGGATCGCCACCGACGGCAACGCGCTGGGCTCCAACGACGGGCTCTTCGCCACACCGGTCCGCGGACGCGAACGGGGCCACGTCCGCCAGTTCCTCACGGTGCCGATCGGCGCCGAGACCTGCGGCCCGGTCATCAGCCCGGACCAGCGAACGGTCTTCGTCGCCGTCCAGCACCCAGGCGAGGTCGACGGCGCGTCCGTGGAGAACCCAGCGTCACGCTGGCCCTACGGCGACCAGCCGCGCCCGTCCATCGCCTGCGTCTGGAGGGACTGACGACCTGACGCACCGACTGGCCACGCGGCGGTGGCACGAGGGCGGGGGCTCGGCCTCCGCCCTCGTCGCGTCGCGGGTGACGCCAGTACGGTGACGACATGCCCGAGCCATCCGTCGCGGGGCTGCTGCTCGCCGCCGGTGCTGGTCGCCGTCTCGGCCAGCCCAAGGCGCTCGTCGAGCTCGACGGCCGTCCCCTCGTCGACCGCGGCATCACGCTGCTCCGCGACGCCGGCTGCACGCCGGTCCACGTCGTCCTCGGCGCGGCCTACGACCAGGTCGTCGCCGCCGCCGCGCTCGACGGCGCGACTGTCGTCCACAACCGGGACTGGCGAAGCGGCATGGGATCGTCGCTGCGCGCCGGCCTCGCCTCACTCCCACCCCACGTCGGCGCGGTGGTGGTCGCGCTGGTCGACCAGCCGCGGGTCACCGGCGAGGCCGTTCGTCGCCTGATCCGGGCGTACCGGAGCGGCGCCACCGTCGCCGTCGCGACGTACGACGACCAGCCCCGCAACCCCGTCCTGCTCGCACGGCCCACGTGGGCAGCTGTGGCCGAGGTGGCCCACGGCGACGTGGGCGCCAGGCCTTTCCTCCGCGCCCACCCCGACCTGGTGACCCGGGTGCCCTGTGACGACGTGGGCAGCCCAGAGGACATCGACACCCCCGACGACCTGGCCGCCCTGCGCTCAGGCGACCGCTGAGAGCTTCCGGTCGCTAACCGGTGCGGGAGACCACGATGTCGCAGAGCGCGTCGAGCGCGTCGCGCGCCGGGATGTCCGGCAGCATGCTCAACGTCTGCCGGGCGTCGTCCGCCCACTGCCGGACGATCGCCTGGGCCTGCTCCATCGCCGGGTGGGCGCGCAAGAGAGCGAGCGCCTCGGCGTGGTCGTCGTCGTTCGTGATCGGCCCGGACAGCAGCGTGCGCAGCCGCTCGTCAGCCGGATCCTTCGACTGGCGCGCCAGCAGGACCGGCAGGGTGGCGACACCTTCGCGCAGGTCGGTGCCAGGCATCTTGCCGGACTGCGAGGCGTCGCTGGCGATGTCGAGGACGTCGTCGGAGAGCTGGAACGCGACACCGATCTTCTCCCCGAACTCCGTCACCACCTTCTCCACCTCTGGGGAGGCGCCCGCCAGCTTCGCCCCCAGGCGGGCGGAGGTGGCGATGAGGGAGCCGGTCTTGTCGGCGAGCACGGCGAGGTAGTGCTCGAGCGGGTCCTCGCCCTCGCTGGGCCCGAGCGTTTCCCGGATCTGGCCCTCCACCAACCGGCTGAACGTCTGCGCCTGGATCCGAACCGCCTCGAGACCCAGCTCCACCATCCGGTCGGAGGCCTTCGCGAACAGGTAGTCGCCGGTCAGGATCGCGATCGTGTTGTTCCAGCGGGCGTTGGCGCTCGGCGCACCACGTCGCAGCACCGCCTCGTCCATCACGTCGTCGTGATGGAGCGTGGCGAGGTGCGTGAGCTCGACGATGACTGCGACCTGCACGATGCCGGGCGCCGTGGGGTCGCCGAACTCGGCCGCCAGGAGCACCAGCAAGGGCCGAAACCGCTTGCCCCCGGCGTCGATCAGGTGCCGAGCGGTCTCGGTCACGAAGTCGAACCGACTCGCGACGGCGGTGACGAGCTGGCGCTCGACGTCCTCCAACCCAGCGCGGACGCGTGCTTCGAGGTCGGCGTCGACGTACGGCACAGTGAGCCCGGCCATGCTCATCACCACACCTACCCTCAAGGTGCGTCGTTCACGAGGGACGTGCCCTCGCGACGGTCGTCAACCCACCAGCTGCCCGGCCCGTGCCGCGAGGTCCAGCAGCGGCTGCGGCATCAGGCCAAGCCCAACGGTAACCGCGACCCCCGCCGCGACCGCGACCGAGGTGAAGACGCTCGGCACGGCGACCGTCGGACCCTCGGCGGCTGGCTCCGAGAAGAACATGAGGACGATGACGCGGACGTAGAAGAACGCGGCGACGACGCTGGCGACCACGCCCACCACGACCAGCGGCCAGGCACCACCTTGCCAGGCCGCGCTGAACACCGCCCACTTGCCCATGAAACCGCTGGTCAGCGGGATACCAGCGAACGCCAGCAGGAACACCGCCATGATGCCGGCGACCAGCGGCGACTTCCGACCAAGCCCAGCCCACCGCGACAGGTGGGTGGCCTCGCCACCGGCGTCACGCACCAGTGTGACGAGCGCGAACGCGCCCACCGTCGCGAAGCCGTAGGTCAGCAGGTAGAACAGCACCGCCGACGTGTTGGCCTCGACCGCGTCCCGGACGCCGACGAAGCCGATCAGCAGGAAGCCGGCGTGCGCGATCGACGAGTACGCCAGCAGCCGCTTGATGTCGTTCTGGGTGAGGGCGAGCACCGAGCCGACCGCCAAGGTGATGATCGCCACCACCCAGATCATCGGCTGCCAGTCCCACCGAGCCGCGCCCAACGCGACGTAGAACAGCCGCAGCAGACCACCGAACGCGGCGATCTTGGTGCACGCCGCCATGAACCCGGTGATCGACGTGGGCGCGCCCTGGTAGACGTCCGGCGTCCACATGTGGAACGGGGCGGCGCTGACCTTGAACAGGAGACCCACCGCCACCAACGCGGTGCCGGCCACGAGCAGCCCGTCGAGACCGACCTTCGCGCTGACCGCTTCCGCGATGCCGGCGAAGCTCACTGTGCCGGCGAAGCCGAACAGCAGCGCCATGCCGTAGAGGAAGAAGGCGGAGGCGAAGGCACCCAGCAGGAAGTACTTCATCGCCGCTTCCTGCGACAGCAGCCGACGCCGGCGCGCCAGACCGCACAGCAGGTAGAGCGGGAGCGAGAGCACCTCCAGCGCCACGAACATGGTGAGCAGGTCGTTCGAGGCCGGGAAGAGCAGCATCCCACCCACGGCGAAGAGGAACAGCGGGAAGACCTCGGTGTGCTCCAGCCGACGCGCGGCCGCCTCCCTCTCGGCTTCCGTACCGGGCAGCGCCGCCGCCTGGCCGGCGAACGCCGTCACGCCGCCGTCGACCTTCCGCTCGGCGATCACCAACGCCGAGATGAACGCCAAGGCCAGCAGGAGGCCCCACACGAAGAGCGTGAAGCCGTCCACCGCGATCGACCCTTCGGCCACGACCAGCTCGCTCCCGGCGATGGTGATCGTGGCGACGAGCGCCGCCACCAGCGCCACCAGCGTGAGGGTCACCTGGGTGCCGTAGCGGTACCGGCGCGGCAGGAACGCCTCCAGGATGACGCTGAGGACCCCGGCGCCGAAGACGATGAGCAGCGGCGCCACCTTGCCGTACTCGATCGTCGGGGTGCTGAACTCCTGAGCCAGGTTGATCGGAGTCACTTCCCACCTTCCGAAGGAGCCGTGACGGGAACAGCCGGCGCCGGGTCGGTGACACCGACCCGCGTCATCGTCTGCTCAACGGCGGGCGAGATCACATCGATGGCCGGCTTGGGGAACAGGCCGAGCGCCAGCAGGAGCACCACCAGCGGCGCCACGGCGAGCGCCTCACGCGGCCGCAGGTCCGGCATCGACTCCACGGCCGGCTTGGTCGGCCCAGTCATGGTGCGCTGGTAGAGGATCAGCATGTACAGCGCGGCGAGGATGATCGACAGCGTGGCGATCACCGCGGCCACCTCGTACCGCCGGAACGTGCCGGCGAGCGCGAGGAACTCGCTGACGAACGGCGCCAGCCCGGGCAGCGACAGACCCGACAAGATCGCGAACAAGAACACCCCCGACAGCCTCGGCGCCACCTTGTCGACGCCACCGAAGTCGCCGATCTCGGCCGAGCCGCGCCGCGCGATCAGGTAGCCGGCGACGAGGAACAGCGCGGCCGTCGACAGACCGTGGTTGACCATGTAGAGGGTGGCACCGGTCTGTCCCAGGCTCGTCATCGCGAAGATGCCGAGGATGATGACGCCGAAGTGCGAGACCGAGGTGTAGGCGATGAGCCGCTTGATGTCGCGCTGGCCGATCGCCAGGATCGCGCCGTAGATCACGCTGATCACCGCCAGCACGATCACCGCGGGCGTCGCCCACCTCGACGCCTCCGGGAACAGCTGGAGGCAGAAGCGGATCATGCCGAACGTGCCGATCTTGTCGAGGACGGCCACGAGCAGGACGGCCGTGCCTGGCGTGGCCTCGCGCGCCGCATCGGGCAGCCAGGTGTGCACCGGCCACATCGGCGCCTTGATCGCGAACGCGACGAAGAAGCCGAGGAACAGCCACTTCTGCGTCGCGGGGTCGATGTCGAGCTGGGCGAGCGCGCTCAGCAGGAACGACGGCCCGTCCTCGAGCTCCTGGGCGGAGACCACGTACAGCCCCACGACGGCGGCGAGCATGAGCAGACCGCCCACGAGGCTGTAGATCAGGAACTTGACCGCGGCGTAGGCGCGGCGCGGGCCACCGTAGCTTCCGATGAGGAAGTAGATCGGGATGAGCGTCGCCTCGAACAGGATGTAGAAGAGGAAGACGTCGGTGGCCGCGAAGACCCCCAGCGACAGCGCCTCCAGCGCCAGCATCAGCGCGAAGAACGTCTTGACGCTGCGCTTGGGCACCACGCGCTGCTCGCCGCTCGGCGAACCCACCCCAGGGTCGGCGTCGTTCCAGGAGGCGAGCACCACCACCGGCGTCAGGAACGCCGTGAGGAGCACGAGGACGAGCCCGATCCCGTCGACACCCACCGCGTAGTGGATGCCGAACGCCGGGATCCAGGCGTACTCCTCGACGAACTGGAACGCCGGGTCGGCCGGGTCGAAGCCGGTCGCCATCACGACGGCGAGCACCAGCGTGAGGACCGAGAAGGCGAGCGCGGTCTGCTTGGCCAGCAGGTCACGGCCCTTCGGGAGGAGAGCCACGACGAGCGCCCCGACCGCGGGGAGCGCGGCGATGACGGTCAGCCAGGGGAAGTTGGTCACGACAGCCTCACCAGGACCATGGCCGCGATGACGAGGGCAGCGCCCCCGAACATGACGAGCGCGTAGGAGCGGACGAACCCGGTCTGGACCCTGCGGACCCAGGCCGACAGGCCGCCGACGAAGGCGGCCAGACCGTTGACGACACCGTCGACACCCCGGTCGTCGAAGGCGACGAGGCCGCGGGTGAGCTGCTGCCCGGGCCGCATGAAGACGGCCTCGTTGAAGGCGTCGCCGTAGAGATCGGCGCGAGCAGCCGCGGTGATCGGCGACACCTTCGTGGGCGCCTCGACCGGCACCTCACGCCGGGCGACGAACACGACCGCGGCCGCCACACCGAGCAAGACCACGAGCAGGGTGAGCGCGGTGAGAGCCAGCACCGGCATGGGCAGGTGCGGGTGCTCCTCACCCACCACCGGCTCCAGCCAGCTCACGATGCCACCGCCGAGGTAGGCCAGACCGACCCCGCCGACGACGCTGAGCGCGGCCAGCAGGATCAGCGGCACGGTCATGACGGTCGGCGACTCGTGCGGGTGCGCGTCCTTCGCCCACCGCTGACGTCCGAGGAACGTCAGGTACATCACCCGGGACATGTAGAAGGCGGTGATGCCGGCACCGACCAACGTGCACAGGCCCACCCACACGTTCGTGCCGAACGCGGCCTCGATGATCTTGTCCTTGCTGAAGAAGCCGGCGAACGGCGGGATGCCGATGATGGCGAGGTAGCCCACCGCGAAGGTGCCGTAGGTGACCGGCATGACCTTCGCGAGGGCCCCGTAGCGCCGCATGTTGACCTCGTCGTGCAAGCCGTGCATGACCGAGCCCGCACCGAGGAACATGTCGGCCTTGAAGAAGCCGTGGGTGAGCAGGTGGAAGATGGCGAACGCGTAGCCCACCGGTCCCAGCCCGGCGGCCAGCATCATGTAGCCGATCTGGGACATCGTGGAGCCGGCGAGCGCCTTCTTGATGTCGTCCTTGGCGCAGCCGATGATCGCGCCCATGAGCAGGGTGATGGCGCCGACCACCACCACGGCCGTCTGCGCGGTGGGCGCCAAGTCGTAGATCGCGTTGGACCGCACGACGAGGTAGACACCTGCGGTCACCATCGTGGCCGCGTGGATGAGCGCCGACACCGGGGTCGGACCCTCCATCGCGTCCAGCAGCCAGGACTGCAGCGGGAACTGCGCGGACTTCCCGCACGCGCCGAGGAGCAGGAGCAGGCCGAGAGCGGTCGCCACGCCCGTGCCGGCCTCACCGATGCCGGCGAAGACGCCCTCGAACGAGGAGGTGCCGAACGTCGCGATCATGAGCATGATCGCGACCGACAGTCCGACGTCACCGACGCGGTTGACGACGAAGGCCTTCTTCGCCGCCGTGGCGGCCGACGGCTTGTGCAGCCAGAAGCCGATCAGCAGGTACGACGCCAGACCGACGCCCTCCCAGCCGATGAACAGCAGCAGGTAGTCATCGGCGAGCACCAGGAGCAGCATCGCGGCGACGAACAGGTTGAGGTACCCGAAGAAGCGCTTCCGCCGCTCGTCGTCGGCCATGTAGCCGATCGAGTAGACGTGGATGATGCTGCCGACGCCGGTGATGAGCAGGACGAAGCACACCGAGAGCTGGTCCAGCAACAGGCCGACCGAGACGTCGTAGCCGGCCAGCGGGATGAAGGTGTACAACTCCTGCGCGACGGCGCGCTGGTCGGGGTCTCGCCCGAGCATGGCGCCGAACATCACCACGCCGAGGACGAACGAGGCGATCGGCGCCGCACAGCCGAGCAGATGCCCCCAGGACCTGCCGGCGCGTCCGGACAGCAGGATCACCGCCGCCGAGACCGCGGGGATGGCGACGATCAGCCACAGGAGGGAGAAGACGCCGCTCGCCTGTGCCGCGTGCTCCTGGGCTTGCACCAGAGCACTCACCGAGGTGGTCACGTAGATCTCGCCTCTCGCATCGAAACCGAAAGCCCCGTCAGAACTTCAGCAGGCTCGCGTCGTCGACGGACGCCGACCGACGAGTCCGGAAGATCGTCATGATGATGGCCAGGCCGACCACCACCTCCGCCGCCGCGACGACCATGACGAAGAACGCCACGACCTGCCCGTCGAGGTTGCCGGTCTGCCGCGCGAACGCGACGAACGCCAGGTTGGCCGCGTTGAGCATGAGCTCGACGCACATGAACACCACGATGGCGTTCCGCCGTACCAACACACCGACGGCGCCGATGGTGAACAGCAGCGCCGACAGCACGATGTAGGAGGTCGTGGTCATCCTTCACTTCCCTTGGCAGGGCTGCTCGTGCTCTCGTCACGGCTTGTGCTCGCTGAGCCATTCTCGTCGCGGCCCGCGTCGCTCCGGTCGGTGGTCTCCGGCTCGTCCGGCCCCCGGAGCACCCGGGGACGCGGCCGGCCGGTGTGCTGCTCCAACCCCAGGACCGTGTGGGTGAGCCGGGACGGCTCGGGAACGACACCCCGGGCAAGGAGGACCCGCGACACCGAGCCCTCGGCGACGCTGCCGTCGGGCAGCAACGCGGGCGTGGCGATCGAGTTGTGGCGGGCGAAGGTGCCCGGAGGCGGCTGCTGGCCCGGGTGCCGACCCTTCTCGGCGTACTCCTTGAACCGCAGACGCGCGAGGTCCTTCTGGCTCAGCTTCGGAGTCAACCGCTCGCGGTGGGCCAGGATCATCGCGCCCAGCGCAGCGGTGATGAGCAGGGCGCTGGTCACCTCGAAGGCGAAGACGTACCGGGAGAACAGCAGGGCCGCCAGCGCGGGAATGTTGCCGTCGGAGGTGGCCGCCGCGAGACCCACCGGCTCGGCGAACGTCACCCGCCCGATGCCGGTCAGCAGGAGCGCGCCGAACGCGATCGCCCCGAGGATCGCGAGCGCCCGCTGGCCGCGCAGCGTCTCGACCGGGGAGTCGGAGGCGTCGACACCGACCAGCATGAGGACGAACAGGAACAGCATGATGATCGCGCCGGTGTAGACGATCACCTGGACGGCGAACAGGAACGGCGCGTCCAGGCTCGCGTAGAGCAGCGCCAGGCAGATCATCACGCTGGCCAGGAACAACGCGCTGTGGACCGCCTTGCGGGCGACCACCATGCCCAGGGCCGCCAGCACCGCGATCGGCGCGAGCACCCAGAACGTCACGGTCATGAGCGAACTGCCTCGCTCTCCACATCCTCGTCGGCATCCGCCGCGCCGCCGGCGTCGCGCTCGGACCATCCTGGGAGCCCGGCGCCGAGGTAGTAGTCGCGCTCGTCGTCACCGAGCCGCATGGGGTGCGGCGGCTCCTCCATGCCCGGCAGCAGCGGGGCCAGGAGGTCCTTCTTCTCGTAGATGAGCTTGGCGCGACTGTCGTCGGCCAGCTCGTACTCGTTCGTCATGGTGAGCGCCCGGGTCGGGCACGCCTCGATGCACAGCCCGCAGAAGATGCACCGCAGGTAGTTGATCTGGTAGACCCGGCCGTACCGCTCCCCTGGGGAGTAGCGCTCCTCGTCGGTGTTGTCCGCACCCTCGACGTAGATCGCGTCGGCGGGACACGCCCAGGCGCACAGCTCACATCCGACGCACTTCTCCAGCCCGTCGGGGTGGCGGTTGAGCTGGTGCCGGCCGTGGTAGCGCGGCGCCGTGGGCCGCTTCTCGAAGGGGTATTGGTAGGTGACCGGCTTCCGGAACATGGTCCGGAAGGTCACGCCGAAACCCGCGATCGGGTCCCAGATCTGCTCCTTGAGACTAGCCACGGCCATCCTCCTCAGGTGAACCCTCGGACTGGGCTCCTGGCGTCCCGTCCTCGGCCTTGGCCCCGGACGGCGACACCGTGACCGCCGCTGGCACCAGACCGGGCACCTTCTGCCCAGGCATCGGCGGGACAGGGTAGCCACCGGCGAACGGGTCGAACTCCGCCTGGTCGGTGGTCCGCCGCGCGGTGACGTCCTCCTCGCCCTCGCGCCGCTTGGCCACCTCTTCCCAGATGACCGATCCGACGAAGACCACGAGCGCGAAGCCGATGACCACGAAGAGGAACGGCCGCTGGTAGCCGGCGTTCATGCTGGCTCGGGCGACGGCGACGAAGATCGTCCAGACCAGCGCGAGCGGGATCAGGAACTTCCAACCCAGCTGCATGAACTGGTCGTACCGCATCCGCGGCAGCGTCCCGCGCAGCCAGATGAAGACGAACAGGAAGGCCAGGACCTTGGCGAGGAACCACAGGAACGGCCACCAGCCCTGGTTGGCGCCTTCCCACAGCGAGATCGGCCACGGTGCCCGCCAGCCACCGAGGAACATGGTGGTGGCGAGCGCGGAGACGGTGACCATGTTGACGTACTCCGCGAGGAAGAACAGCAGGAACTTCATCGAGGAGTACTCGGTCATGTACCCGGCGACGAGCTCGCCCTCCGCCTCCGGCAGGTCGAACGGCGCCCGGTTGGTCTCGCCCACCATCGCGATCAGGTAGATCAGGAACGACGGCAGCAAGACGATGGCGTACCAGCTGGGCAGGTGGAGGGTGAGGCCCAGGACCTCGACCTGGCCTCCGTTCGCCTGCGCGGCCACGATCTCAGACGTCGACAACGAGCCCGCGTAGAGGAAGACCGCGACGAGCGCCAGGCCCATCGCCACCTCGTAGGAGATCATCTGCGCCGACGACCGCAGACCGCCCAGCAGCGGGTAGGTCGACCCCGACGCCCAACCGCCCAGCACGATGCCGTAGATCCCGAGTGAGGCGGCGGCGAGCACGAACAGCACACCGACCGGCAGGTCGGTCAGCTGCAACGGCGTGCGGTGCCCGAAGATGCTCACCTCCGGGCCCATCGGGATGACCGCGAACGCGGTGAACGCCATCACCGCCGAGATGACCGGCGCGAGGACGTAGACGACGGTGTCGATGCCCTTCGGGCGGATCGTCTCCTTGAGCGAGAGCTTGATCCCGTCCGCCAGGCTCTGCAGCAAGCCGAACTTGCCGTGCACGTTCGGCCCGACCCGGTGCTGCATCCGCGCGACGACACGTCGCTCGTACCAGACGTTGAAGATCGTGAAGACCAGCAGCAGGACCGTGATACCGGCCGCCTTGATGAGGATGACCCACCACGGGTCATGGCCGAACGACGACAGGTCCGGCGCGGCGAGCGGAGCGGCGGTCATGCCGTACCTCCCTGACTGCTGACGGAGCCGACCTGACCGTTGGTCGAGGTCGATGCGGAGTTGGCGCGGGCGACCGTGACGACGGCGCCGGCGTCGACGCCGAGACTGTCGCGGACCGCCGACCCCGGCGAGTTGGTGGGCAGCCAGACCACCCCGTCGGGAAGGTCGGCCAGCTCCAGCGGCAGCTCGACACTGCCGCGGGCGGTGGACACCTGCACCTGGTCACCGGGAGCCAGGCCGAGCACCTTGGCGGTGGTGGCGGACAGCCGGGCACGCGGCGGTCGGGCGGTCCCGGCGAGGTAGGGCTCGCCATCCTGCTGCCGACCCAGGTCCAGCAGCTGGTGCCAGGTGGCCAGCACCGCCTCGCCGGCCCGCGCCCGGGCGGGACCCGGCGCCGGGAGCTGGGGCGGAGCGGCGCGCTGGCCGTCCCACGCGCCGAGCTCGCGCATCTCGGCCCGCGCCTCCTCGACGGTCGAGAAGCCCAGCGGTCGGCCGAGCTCCTCGGCGAGCCCGGCGAGGACCCACAGGTCCGGCTGGGTGTCGGAGTCGCGCAGAGCGGTCTCGAACGGCCGGAGCCGGCCCTCCCAGTCGACGAACGTGCCGGACTTCTCCGCCACGGCGGCGACGGGGAAGACCACATCCGCGTAGGAGGTGACCTCGCTGTGCCGCAGCTCCAGGCTGATCACGAACCGCGCCTTCCGCAGCGCCACCCGCGCCGCCGCGGGGTCGGGCAGGTCGGAGACCTGGACGCCGCCGACGACGAGGGCACCCAGCTCACCCAGACCGGCCGCGGTGAGGATGGCCGAGGTGTCGCGGCCGGGCTCGATCGGCAGGTCGCCGCAGCCCCAGGCGGCGCTGAGGTCGACGCGAGCCGCGGCGTCACCGGCGGGACGGCCGCCCGGCAGCAGGTGCGGCAGGCAGCCGGCGTCGACGGCTCCGCGCTCGCCGGCCCGGCGCGGGATCCAGGCCAGTCGGGCGCCCGTGGATCGGGCCAACCGCACGGCGGCCGAGAAGGCGCCCGGGATGGTCGCCAGTCGCGAGCCGACCAGGATCACCGACCGCTCGCCGCGCAGCGCCCTCGCGCACGCCAGACCGGCCGCGTCCAGACCACTCTCGATCCCGCCGAGCGAGAGGGCGTCGAGGACCTCTGCCTCCGTCCCCGGCGCCGCCCGCAACAGCGTGCCGTTCATCTTCTCCAGCCCGCGGGTGGTGTACGGCGCCACGGACCAGATCCGCGTGTTGCTCTTCATCGCCGCCTTGCGCAGGCGGAGGAAGACGATCGGCGACTCCTCCTCCGGCTCGAAGCCCACGAGGAGGACCGAGGCGGCCTGCTCCAGGTCGCGGTAGGTGACGCCGAGACCGGTACCGGCGACCGTCGAGGCGAGGAAGTCGGCCTCCTCGCCGGAGTGCGGCCGCGCGCGGAAGTCGATGTCGTTCGTGCCGAGCACCGCGCGCGCGAACTTCGCGTAGGCGTAGGCGTCCTCCACGGTCAGCTGTCCGCCGGGGAGCACGCCGACACGGTTCCCGGCCGCGGCGAGCCCTTCGGCCGCCACCCGGAACGCCTCCGTCCACGACGCCGGAACCAGCTCGCCGGTCTCCTGGTCACGGACCAGCGGGTGGGTCAGCCGGTCCTTCTCCGAGGCGTAGCGGAACGCGAAGCGACCCTTGTCGCACAGCCACTCCTCGTTGACCTCCGGGTCCTCGCCGGCGAGCCGCCGCAGCACCTTGCCTCGCCGGTGGTCGGTGCGGATGGCGCACCCGCTCGCGCACCCCTCGCAGACGCCCGGGGTCGACACGAGGTCGAACGGACGGGCGCGGAACCGGTACTGGGCGCTCGTGAGGGCACCCACCGGGCAGATCTGGATCGTGTTGCCGGAGAAGTAGCTGGAGAACGGCTCCTTCTCGTAGATCCCGACCTGCTGCAGCGCCCCACGCTCGAGCAGCTCGATGAACGGGTCACCGGCGATCTGCTTGGAGAACCGGGTGCAGCGGGCGCACAGGACGCAACGCTCCCGGTCCAGCAGGATCTGGCTGGAGATGTTGATCGGCTTCGGGTAGGTGCGCTTGACCTCGGTGAAGCGGGACTCCGCCCGCCCGTTGGTCATCGCCTGGTTCTGCAGCGGGCACTCGCCGCCCTTGTCGCAGATCGGGCAGTCGAGCGGGTGGTTGATCAGCAGGAACTCCATGATGCCCTGCTGAGCCTTGTCCGCCACCGGCGACGTCAACTGCGTGTTGACGACCATGCCCTCGGCGACCTGGATCGTGCAGGACGCCTGTGGCTTGGGGAAGCCACGCCCGTTGCCGGCGTCGGGAATCTCGACCAGACACTGCCGGCAGGCGCCCACCGGGTCCAGGAGCGGGTGGTCGCAGAACCTCGGGATGTGGATCCCGATCATCTCCGCCGCCCGGATCACGAGGGTGCCCTTGGGCACGCTCACCCGAACGCCGTCGATGGTGAGGGTGACGAGGTTCTCGACCTCGGTCGACGGCTGACCAGGGCTCTGCACAGTCATGGTCGGGTTCGCTCCTCGTTCGGCTCGCGGGTGGCCGTCGCCAGGGCGCCGCGACGCCCCGGCGTGGCCGTCCGCTGGACCAGTCGCTTCGTCATACCGCCGCCCCCGCACTCGCCTCGCTCGACGCGAACAACGTGGCCGCCATCGGGTCGAACGGGCAGCCACCGTTCTCGAAGTGCTGGATGTACTCGTCGCGGAAGTGCTGGATGGACGACTTGATCGGCGCGATCGCACCGTCGGCCAGCGCGCAGAACGACCGGCCGCCGATGTTGTCGCACAGGTCCAGCAGCAGCTCGAGATCGTCCTCGCTACCCTCGCCGCGCTCCAGGCGCTGCAAGATCTGGACCAGCCACCACGTGCCCTCTCGGCACGGCGTGCACTTCCCGCAGGACTCGTGCTTGTAGAACTCGGTCCAGCGGAGCACCGCGCGGACGACACAGGTGGTGTCATCGAAGATCTGGAGCGCCCGCGTGCCCAGCATGCTGCCGACGCTCATCATGCCCTCGTAGTCGAGCGGGACGTCGAGGTGCTCCTTGGTGAGCATCGGGGTCGACGAGCCGCCGGGCGTCCAGAACTTCAGCTCGTGGCCGGGTCGGATGCCGCCCGCCAGGTCGAGGAGCTCCCGCAGGGTGATCCCGAGCGGCCCCTCGTACTGGCCGGGCCGGCGGACGTGACCGGACAGCGAGTAGATCACGTGTCCCTTGCTCTTCTCGGTCCCCATGCTCGAGAACCACTCGGCACCGCGCTTGACGATGCCGGGGACGCTCGCGATCGACTCGACGTTGTTGATGACGGTCGGCGAGGCGTACAGGCCCGCCACGGCGGGGAACGGCGGACGCAGCCGGGGCTGGCCGCGGCGCCCTTCCAGGGAGTCCAGCAGCGCCGTCTCCTCGCCGCAGATGTAGGCGCCGGCGCCGGCGTGGACCACGACGTCGAGGTCGAAGCCGGTGCCCAGGATGTTGCGCCCGAGGTAGCCCGCCTCATAGGCCTCACGTACCGCCTGCTGCAGACGGCGGATGACGTGGAGGACCTCACCGCGCACGTAGATGAACGCCTGGCGGGCGCGGATCGCGTACGCGGAGATGATGACGCCCTCCACCAGCGTGTGCGGGCTCGCCATCATCAGCGGGATGTCCTTGCACGTGCCGGGCTCGGACTCGTCCGCGTTGACGACCAGGTAGCGCGGCTTGTCACCCGGCGGAGGCAGGAACCCCCACTTCATCCCGGTCGGGAAGCCGGCGCCGCCGCGGCCGCGCAGACCGGACTCCTTGACGAGGTTGACGATCTCGTCGGGGTCCATGGTGACCGCGGTGTAGAGGGCGCGGTAGCCGCCCTGGTCGAGGTAGGCGGGCAGCGTCCACGACGCCTTCTGGCCCCAGTTGGCCGTGAGGACCGGAGTGAGCGGCGGATTGGTCATCCCTGCTCCTTCCCACCCCGCGAGTCGTCGCGGTCGGTGTCGTCCTGGTCAGCGGCGCCGATGCCGGCCTCGGCCACGCGCGACTCGTCCGCCGCCCGCGTGGTGTCGGCCTGCTCCGCCGTCCGCGTCGCCTCGGCGGGGGTGGTCGGGCGCGTGGTCATCTCCGGAGCGGTGCCGTTCCCCTCGGTGGGGGCGAACCAGCCGCGCTCGGCGGCCACGCGCAGGCCGGCCAAGGAGGCCTCGCCCGCCGACGGCCCCTCGTCGGCACGGCCGTCGGGGAAGCCGGCCAGCACCCGCTCCGCCTCCCGCCACGTGCACAGTCGCGCGCCCCGCGTGGACTGGACCTCCACGCCGGCGCGCAGGTCGTCGACCAGCTGGCGAGCCTTCTCCGGCGTCATGTTGTCGAAGAACTCCCAGTTGACCATGACGACCGGCGCGTAGTCGCAGGCGGCGTTGCACTCGACGTGCTCGAGGGTGATCTTGCCGTCGGGGGTGGTCTCGTCGTTGCCGACACCGAGGTGCTCCTTGAGCGCGGCGAAGATCGCGTCGCCGCCCATCACCGCGCACAGGGTGTTCGTGCAGACCCCGACGTGGTAGTCACCGACCGGCCGCCGCTTGAACATCGTGTAGAACGTCGCGACGGCGGCGACCTCGGCCGGCGTGATGTCGAGGAGCTCCGCGCACACCTCGATGCCCTCGGGGCTGACGTACCCCTCCACGCTCTGCACGAGGTGGAGCATCGGCAGCAACGCGGAGCGCTTCTGCGGATAGCGGGCGATGATCTCCCGCATCTCCTCACGCGTCTTCTCGGTGATCAACGGTCCACACCCCCCATCACGGGGTCGATGCTGGCCACCGCCACCACCACGTCAGCGACCATGCACCCCACGCACATCGCGGCGGCGGACTGGAGATTGGCGAACGAGGGGTCCCGGAAGTGCACGCGGTACGGGCGCGTGCCGCCGTCGGACACCACGTGGGCGCCGAGCTCGCCACGCGGCGACTCCACCGCGAAGTAGGCCTGCCCCGCCGGCACCCGGAAGCCCTCGGTGACGAGCTTGAAGTGGTGGATGAGGGCCTCCATCGACTCGCCCATGATGTGGCGAATGTGGTCCAGGGAGTTCCCGAGGCCGTCCGGTCCGAGCGCGAGCTGGCTCGGCCAGCCGATCTTCTTGTCCTGGATCATCACCGGACCTGGGGTGGCCTCGAGCCGGTCGATGCACTGCTCGACGATCTTCAAGCTCTCGTGCATCTCGGCGAGCCTGATCCGGAACCGCCCGTAGGCGTCAGCGGTGTCCCAGGTGACGACGTCGAAGTCGTACGTCTCGTAGCCCCAGTACGGCTGGGTCTTGCGGAGGTCCCACGGGTACCCGGTGGCGCGCAGCACCGGACCGGTGGCGCCGAGCGCGATGCAGCCGGTCAGGTCGAGGTGAGCGATGTCGCTCAACCGCTGCTTGAAGATGGGGTTCTCGTTGCAGAGCTCGGCGTACTCCTTGAGGTGCTTCTTGAACCACGCGACCAGCTCGCGCAGCCTCTCGATGCCGTTCGGCGGGAGGTCCTGCGCCACACCGCCGATGCGGATGTAGGCGTGGTTCATCCGCAGGCCCGTGATCAGCTCGAAGATGTCGAGGATCTTCTCCCGCTCCCGGAACCCGATCGTCATGACGGTGAGCGCGCCGATCTCCATGCCACCGGTCGCGATGGCCACCAGGTGCGAGGAGATCCGGTTGAGCTCCATCATGAGCACCCGGAGGATCTTGGCCCGCTCGGGAATCTGGTCCTCGATGCCGAGCAGCCGCTCCACGGCGCCGACATAAGCCGCCTCGTTGAAGAACGGCGACAGGTAGTCCATCCGGGTGACGAACGTGACCCCCTGGGTCCACGTCCGGTACTCCATGTTCTTCTCGATGCCGGTGTGGAGGTATCCGATCCCACACCGCAGGTCCTTCACCGTCTCGCCATCGAGCTCCAGGATGAGCCGGAGGACACCGTGGGTGGACGGGTGCTGCGGGCCCATGTTGACCACGACCCGCTCCTCGGCCACCTCGGCGATCTCTTGGGCGACGGCGTCCCAGTCCTGACCGGTGACGGTGAAGACCTTGCCCTCGGTGGTCTCGCGGACGCTGGCGTAGGGGTCGTAGGCCGCGTCGTGTCGGGTGCTGTCTGTACGCGTGGACATCAGTTGTAGGCCCTCCGCTCGTCCGGGGGCGGGATGGTCGCGCCTTTGTACTCGACCGGGATACCGCCGAGTGGGTAGTCCTTGCGCTGCGGGTGACCCGGCCAGTCGTCCGGCATCTCGATCCGCGTCAACCCCGGGTGGCCGTCGAAGATGATGCCGAAGAAGTCGTACGTCTCCCGCTCGTGCCAGTCCGCCGTGGGGTAGACCGGGACGACCGACGGGATGTGCGGGTCGGCGTCGGGGCAGACCACTTCCAGCCGGATGCGACGGTTGTGGGTCATCGACAGCAGGTGGTAGACCGCGTGCAGCTCGCGGTCCTTGTCACCTGGGTAGTGGACGCCGGAGACACCGCTCAGGAACTCGAACCGCAGCGCCGGGTCGTCGCGGAGATGACGCGCCACCCGCACAAGGTGCTCGCGCCGGACGAAGAAGGTGATCTCGCCACGGTCGACGACGACCTTCTCGATGGCCTCGTCGAAGGAGGGGCCGTCGCCCTCGCCGAGGACGGCCTCCAGCCGCTCGGCCACCTCGTCGAACCAGCCGCCGTAGGGCGGCTCCGTCCCACCCGGCAAGGCGACCCTGCGGACCAGACCGCCATAGCCCGAGGTGTCTCCGGAGCCGCGCACACCGAACGCCCCTCGCCGGACGTCGATGACCTCCGGCGGGGCCGGCTCCCGCCGCTTCGGTAGCCGCTCGTCCGGCACCTGGTCGGGTGTCTCGTCGCTCATCGCAACAGCCCCTTCATCTGCGAGGTCGGCACGGCCTCGAGAGCCTGACGCTCCTCCTCAGCCAGCAGGCGCTCCTTGTTGACACCGAGCTTGGCGGTGCGGATCTTCTCGTGCAGCTTGATGATCGCGTCGAGGAGCATCTCCGGCCGCGGTGGACAGCCCGGCAGGTAGATGTCGACGGGAACGACGTGGTCGACGCCCTGGACGATCGCGTAGTTGTTGAACATGCCGCCGCTGGACGCGCACACGCCCATGGCGATCACCCACTTGGGCTCGGGCATCTGGTCGTAGATCTGCCGAAGCACGGGCGCCATCTTCTGGCTGACCCGGCCGGCGACGATCATCAGGTCGGCCTGTCGCGGCGACGCTCGGAAGACCTCCATGCCGAAGCGTGCGGTGTCGTAGGCGGGCGCGCCCGTGGCCATCATCTCGATGGCGCAGCACGCCAGACCGAACGTCGCGGGCCAGACGGACGCCTTGCGGAAGTACCCCACGAGCCCTTCGACGGTGCTGAGGAGCACGCCCGATGGCAGCTTCTCCTCGATGCCCATGTCAGCTCTCCTCTGTCCGAGTGGTTCGGCCCTCGCGCGGCACGGTCACTCCCATTCGAGGCCTCCTCGCCGCCAGACGTAGGCGTAGGCCACGAACACCGTCAGGATGAACAGCACCATCTCGACCAGGCCGAACATCGCCATCTGGTCGAAGGCGACGGCCCAGGGGTACAAGAAGATGATCTCGATGTCGAAGATGATGAAGAGCATCGCCGTGATGTAGTACTTCACGGGGAAGCGTCCACCACCGGGCGGCTGCGGTGTGGGCTCGATTCCACACTCGTAGGACTCGACCTTCGCCCGGTTGTAGCGCTTCGGTCCCATGAGGGCCCCGGCCAGGACCGAGATCACGGCGAAGCCCCCGCCTAGCAGAAGCAGCGCCAGAATCGGCACATAGAGGTTCACGCCGACCCGCTCCCTTTCCTCGACACGCTCCAGCGCGCGACCAGCGCAGGCAAGCTCGACATCCTAGGACTCCCCCTCCTCACGCCGCCGGGGTGACCTTGCACATCGCGTTGATGAGGCGGTCCATGGCATCACCTCCGCGCGGGTCGGTGAGGTTCGCCAGCAGCTTGAGCGTGAAGCGCATCAGCAGCGGACGTGGCAGTCCGTGCCTGGTCGCCACCTTCATCACCTGCGGGTTTCCGATCAGCTTCACGAAGATCCGGCCGAGCGTGTAGTAGCCGCCGTACCGCTCCCGCAGCGCCCTCGGGTAGGCCGCGAGGACGCGTTCGCGAGCCGGGCCAGCGGGGCGGGTCAGCGCCTGGGTGATCACGTCAGCGGCCAGCTCCGCCGACTCCATGGCGTAGGCGATCCCTTCGCCGTTGAAGGGGTTCACCATGCCGCCGGCGTCGCCGACGAGCAGCAGCCCCGAAGCGTAGTGGGGTTTGCGGTTGAACCCCATCGGCAGGGCCGCGCCACGCACCGGCCCGACCTGGTTCTCCTCGGTGAAGCCCCATTCCTTGGGCATCCCGGACAGCCACGCCCGCAGCAGCTCGCGGTAGTCGGTGTTGCGGAAGCCGCGGCTGGTGTTGAGCAACCCGAGCCCGACGTTGCTGGTGCCGTCGCCCATGCCGAAGACCCAGCCGTAACCCGGCAGCAGGTTGCTGCGGCCCGGCGGACCGTCCCACAGCTCCAGCCACGACTCCAGCCAGTCGTCGTCGTGCCTGGGGCTGGTGAAGTACGTCCGGACCGCGACACCCATCGGGCGGTTCTCCAGACGCTGCCGGCCGACCGCCACCGACAGTCGCGAGGAGTTGCCGTCGGCGGCGACGACGATCGGGGCACGGTAGACGACCTCGCTCGACGCACGGTCGCCGGCCGGCGTTCCGTCACCGGCGCGCTCGGGCTCGACGCCCGGCTCCTCGCTCGTCGTCCCGGTCCCGGCCGTGGTCGTGGTCTCCGCCACCGTCTCAGCCGTGGTCGCGCGGACGGTCGGTCGGACGCGAACACCGACGACGCGTCCGGTGCGCTCGTCGAGGACCGGTCCGGTCACCGTGGTCCGCTCGTGGAGACGTGCACCGGCCTTCTGGGCGTGCCGAGCGAGGAGCTCGTCGAAATCGATGCGCTTTCGGACCAAGCCGTACGGCGGGAACTCGACCAGTTCCGGCCACGGCAGCTCGAGCCGCATGCCCCCGCCGAAGATGCGCAGACCGCGGTTGCGGAGCCAACCCTGCTCCGGCGAGGTGTCGATTCCCATCCGAGCGAGCTGCTTGACCGCGCGCGGGGTCAACCCGTCACCACAGACCTTCTCCCTCGGGAACGCGGTCTTCTCGAAGAGCAGCACGTCAAGGCCGGTACGCGCGAGGTGGTAGGCCGCCGTGGAGCCAGCGGGACCCGCACCGACGACGATGACGTCCGCGTCGAAGTCAGTGGTGCTGCGGCTCATCGATCCTCGCGCCTGGGTGAGAGATGTCCGGACCCCTTGTCGCCCCCGTGAGCGAACTTGTGAATCTCTTCACGAATCCGCGTCGAAGCCAGTCTACGGGGTACTCGTCGCGCTGAACGCAACCCCCCGCACCGCCGAGATCCCACGAATTTCGGCACTTTCCCTTTGCGAAAAACCTCCGCTGGGACGCCGATCGGCCGCGAAACGGTCGGACGAGGACACCACGGGACATGGTGTTTCCTACGGACGTCGCCCGCGGTGCAGAGCCACGATCCCGGCGCTGAGGTTGCGCCACTCCAGCGCCTCCCAACCGGCCGCCGCCATCATCGCCGCCAGCTCCGCCTGCGTCGGCCAGGCCTGGATGGACTCCGCAAGGTAGACGTACGACTCCGGGTCCGACGCCACGCGTCGGGCGATCGCGGGCACCACGCGGGCGAGGTAGCGCTCGTAGACCGCCCGAAACGGCCGCCACACCGGGTGGCTGAACTCGCAAATGACGATCCGCCCACCCGGTCGGGTCACCCGCCGTAGCTCGACGAGCGCGCCGTGGACGTCGACGACGTTCCGCAGACCGAACGACATGGTGACGGCGTCGAAGCTGGCGTCCGAAAACGGCAGTCGCAGCGCGTCGCCGGCCACGAAGGGAAGCCACGGCCGGGTGCGCTTGCCCACGCGCGCCATGCCCAAGGAGAAGTCGCACGGCACGACGAAGGCGCCGGTCCTGGTCAGCGGCTGCGTCGACGTCCCAGTGCCAGCGGCCAGATCGAGCACCCGCTCCCCCGGTCTCGGATCCACCGCGCGGACGACCGCACGGCGCCACAGCCGATCCTGGCCAAGGGACAGCAGGTCGTTGGTGAGGTCGTAGCGGTCGGCGATGCCGTCGAACATCGCCGCCACGTCGTGAGGGGACTTCGCCAAAGACGCACGAGGCACGTGTCCAACCTCTCACGCCCGGGCCGGACACAGCGACCGACCCCACAGCCCTCGCCCCCTACCCTGGGGTGTCGTGACGGAATCAGCCATCCGCGACGACCTCGCGGACCGGGTTCCCCGTCTGGTGGCCCGGACAACCCAGGTCCCAGACGAACCCGACCTCCTCGCCCTCCTCGCCGTCCACAACCCGACCGCGTGGATTCGTCGAGGCGAGGGATTCGTCGGCCACGGTGAGGCCGCTCGCCTCGAGGTCGCCGGACCCGACCGGTTCGCCATCGCCAGCCGCTGGTGGTCGCAGCTCACCGCCGCGGCGGCGGTGCGGGATGACATCCAGGAGCCTGGAACCGGGCTCGTGGCGTTCGGCTCCTTCGCCTTCGCCGACGTGCCTGGTCACTCGACACTCGTCGTGCCTGAAGTGGTGGTGGGACGCCGTGCCGGGCGGACCTGGGTCACCACGGTCTCCGCGGAGCCGTCACTTCCGAGCACGTCCGCGCTGGGCCGGCTCCGGGCGACGACCCCGCCGTGCCCGCCGCGAGGCGTCACCTTCGCCGACGGCGCTCTCACCGGTGCCGGGTGGTCGGCCGCCGTCGCCGAAGCGGTTCGACGGATCCAAGCCGGTCAGCTCGACAAGGTCGTCTTGGCCCGAGACCTGCTCGCGGTCGCGAAGGCGCCGATCGACCTGCGCTGGCCGTTGCGGCGGCTGGCCGAGCGGTATCCGGTGTGCTGGACCTACGCCGTGCGTGGCCTGTTCGGCGCGACGCCCGAGATGCTCGTCCGCCTGGAGAACGGCCTGGTCACCTCACGGGTCCTCGCCGGCACGATCCGCCGCAGCGATGACGACGCGCACGACCTGGCCTTGGCCGCCTCGCTCGCCCGCTCCAGCAAGGACCTCGAGGAGCACGAGTACGCCGTCCGGTCGGTCGCGGAGGCACTCGCCCCGCACTGCTCCAGCATCAACGTCCCGGAGTCTCCGTTCGTCCTCCACCTGCCCAACGTCATGCACCTGGCGACCGATCTCGCTGGGGTGCTGAAGGACTCCTCGACGTCCCTGGAGCTGGCCGCGGCGCTGCACCCGTCCGCCGCCGTGTGTGGCACGCCGACCTCCGTCGCGCTGCAGGTGATCGGTGAGCTGGAGCGGATGGACCGCGGTCGGTACGCCGGACCCGTCGGCTGGATCGACGCCGCCGGCAACGGCGAGTGGGGCATCGCGCTGCGCTGCGCCCAGGTCGACGACCACGACCCGACGAGGCTGCGGTTGTTCGCCGGCTGCGGGATCGTGGCCGACTCGATCCCCGAGGCGGAGCTGGCCGAGGCCCAGGCCAAGCTGGTCCCGATCAGGGACGCGCTCAGCCCCTGAGCTCTCGCGGACCCCAAGCTCCTCGGGGACCCGGGCCTCTCGCCGACGCTGGGCGCCAGTCGCGGGCGTTAGGTGAGCCGGCGGCCAGGACGTCTTGTCAGGCCGCGACGGCGGTCACCGTCAGGACGACCCCCGCGAGGTGGGACATGAAGGCCAGGATCGTGCAGGCGTGGAACACCTCGTGGAAGCCGAACCACCGCGGCGACGGATTGGGTTTCCTGATCGCGTAGATGAGGGCGCCGATCGAGTAGAACAACCCGCCCACGACGATCAGTGTCACGATCGTGACGTTGCCCCGGGCGAGGAAGTCCGGCAGCCAGAACGCCGCCGCCCATCCCAGCGCGACGTACACGGGCACGTACAGCCAGCGTGGCGCTCCCAGCCACAGCACCCGGAACGCCACGCCGAGCAACGCTCCGACCCAGACCACCGTGAGCAGCACCCGGGCCCGGGCCCCGTCCAACAGCAGCATGGTGAACGGCGTGTAGGTGCCCGCGATGATCAAGAAGATGTTGGCGTGGTCGAGCCGACGGAGGAACGCGACGGTTCGTGGCGACCAGCGACCCTGGTGGTAGAGCGCGCTCACGCCGAACAGCAGGGCCGCCGTCACCGCGAAGATCGCGGTGCTGATCCGCGCCCGCGGCGTGGGTGCCAAGGTCACGATGACGATCCCCGCCACCACGGCGAGCGGGAAAGTGCCGGCGTGCAGCCATCCCCGCATCTTCGGCTTGACGGTCTGGGCGACGTCGTGAACGGCGCCGCCGACGTCCGGCATGTGCATCGCTGAGCCTCCCGCTGTGCTGCCTCTCAGACAGACACTACGGTGCGAACCGGCCGGTTACCGGGAGAAACCGTGGCTCGACGACCCGTCGTCACTCCCGAAATCGGGCGAGCCGGACACGGAGCGCGTGGAGACGACGGCACCGAGGCACCACCAGCAGCGTCGACTGAGGACCGTTGACGGAGGAACACGTCGACCAGAGGAACGGCGTCAACTCGGGCGGAACGCAGCCGACGCCCACGACCGGCACGAACGTCCGCTGCCCGGCGGCGTGCCGCGGATCGGGACCTGTCGTGAATCCCGGATTGCGTCGCCGGTACCTGTCGAGGGATTCTCAGCTGGCGCGGTTCTGGCTTGGCGGGATCGCGTCGGTCGCGGGACGCCCGAAGCGATACGTCCGCACGTCGGCGACCGGCCGGTAGCCCACGGCGGCGTAGATCTTGTTCGACGTCGGGTTGGCCAGGTCCGTGTAGAGCATGGTGGCGACCGCGCCCTCGTCAAGGGCTGCTTGACTGACGGCCGCGACCAGCGCGCTGGCGTACCCTCGCCGGCGGTGCTCGGGCGGGGTGTACACCGGGGCGACCCGCACGACGTCGGCAACCGGCCGGCTCGTACCGGCGTAGGAGACCGGGCCGGCGTCGTCCCAGAGGAAGACGCGCCCCTCGGCCACCTTCCGCTCCAGCTCTCGACGCCACATCTCGATCGGCTCGGGCCCAGCCTCGCGAGCGGCCGGAGGGGTGGCCTCGCGATGGAACGCCACCGTCCAGGCCAGGAGCAGGTCCAGGTCGGCGGGTCCCGCCCGGCGCATCGTGCCGGACACTCGCGCGGGCGGGGTCACCTCGTCGAGTCGGTAGATCCGGCCGTCCATCTCCACCTCGACCGGTCGACCGGTGCGCCGACCCCACGCGGGCGCGAGCGCGTCCGCCTCCGCCACCGTCCCGGTGAGTCCCGCGGCGTCGGGGCAGGCCTCCAGCAAGGCGTCGAGCACGGGCTCGATCGCCGCCGCGGGCAGCCGGGAGACGTAGACCGGATACGGCGGCGTCCGCATCGCCGCGCCGACCACCGCGCCGGAGCCGTCCCGGACCGTCAGGTAGCTCGCCGGGGCGGGATCGGTGATGGTCCCCGACCGCCGCGCGTCCACGTTGACGAGGATGACGTTGTTGAGCACCGGATCGGTGAGCAGGAAGTCCGCGGTCGTCGCCCAGAACCCGCCCGGGTCCGAGGTGATCTCGCAGCGCATGCCGGCGAGCATGCCAGCGGGCGACGACGCCGCCAAGCGAATTCGCCACCAGTGGTTCGCCGCGTTCGGACGGCGCCACTGCGAGGACGAGTCGGCGACGTCACCACCCGCCGGACGCGCTCAGCCCACGACCGCGTCCGCGACGGCCGCGCGCAGACGCTCGTGCAGCTCCCGCAGCCGTGACCGGTCGGTGCGCACCTCCACCACCCGCAGCCCGCGGGAGCGGGACAGTGCCGCGCGCAGCTCCTGCCGGGTGCGGACCAACGTGTACGGCGTCCGCGTGGCCGCCGCCAGCGTTCCGATGTCCACGCCGTGCGGTGTCCCGAAGAGCCGGTCGAACACGTCCTCGTAGGCGGGCGCGCCCTGCTCCAGCGTGGTGAAGATGCCGCCGCCGTCGTCGTTCACGACGACGATGGTGAGGTCCGGCCGAGCTTCGTAGGCCCCGCGCACGAGCGCGTTGGAGTCGTGGAGGAACGCCAGGTCGCCGACCAGCGCGAACGCTGGTCCCGTGCGGTGGACGAGCGCGGCGCCGATCGCCGTCGACAGCGTGCCGTCGATGCCGGCCAACCCTCGGTTGGCGAGCACCCGCCGGTGGTCGCGGGGGTCGATCCGCCCGCTCTCGTCGACGAGCCGGTTGGTCCATGGGTCGGCGGCCAGGTCGAGATCGCGGATCGCGTTGGAGGAGCCAGCCACGAGGAGGCCGCCTCCCGGCACCGCCGCGGCGACCTCCCGCGCGACGAGCGGGCCGGTCAGTTCCGGCTCCTCAGCGAGCACCTTCCGTACCGCCGCCCGAGCGCGCTGGTCCGCCTCGAGCCAGGCCGACAGCCACTCGTCCGGTTCCCTTCGTCCGGCGCCGTCGACGGTCCCCTCGAGGGCCACCGCGCCACTGACCCGGTACGCCCGATGCCCGGGGTCGGACCAGGCGGGGCGTCGCGACACCACGACCACCTCGACGTCGTCGCGACTGAGCAGCTGGGTGACGGGGCGGGACAGGGTCGGCCATCCATAGACCACGACTCGTTCGACCTGGCGGACCAGGTCGCTGTCACTGGCCAGAATCAGCCGGTAGGGTCCGAGCGCGTTCGGACCGGACCGCGCACCACTCGACGGCTCCGCCAGCAACGGCCACCCGGCGGTCTCGGCCAGCCACCGGGCCTGGACGTCAGCGCCGTCGCCCGCGACGACGATCGTCCGCGGCCCCGGGTCCAACCAGGAGATGCGGTCGGTCGTGGCGCGTTCGATGCGGGTCCACCGCGCACCGTTGGGCCGCCCCTCCAACGACTCCGGCCAGTCCTCGCCGGTGTCGCCGACGTCGGGGACCAACGGCTCCCGGAACGCCACGTTGAGGTGCACCGGTCCGGGGTCGCGGTCCCGGAACCCACGAGCGATCGCGAGCGCGCGCCCGATGAGCTCCCGCCAGTAGGCGTTCTGCCCGGCCCGCCGTTCCGGCGCCCCCACCTCGTGGAACATGCGGACCGCGGTGCCGTACAGCTTGAGCTGGTCGGTGGTCTGGTTCGCGCCGACGCCCCGCAGCTCCGGCGGCCGGTCCGCGGTGAGGACGACCAAGGGGACCCCGGCGTGGTGGGCCTCCAGGACCGCCGGGTGCAGGTTGGCCGCGGCCGTACCCGACGTGCACACGACAGGAACCGGACGTCGACTCGCCTTGGCGAGCCCGAGGGCGAGGAAGCCGGCGGCGCGCTCGTCTATCCGGACGTGCAGCCGGATCCGCCCCTGCGCGTCGGAGGCGTGGAGCGCGAAGGCCAACGGCGCGCTGCGAGAGCCGGGGGCGAGCACGGCCTCGCGCACGCCGTTTCGCCACATCTCGTCGACGAAGACCTGCGCGAGTGCCGTGGAGGGATTCATACCGCTTGCTCCACCTGCGCCAGTCGCTCCACCCAGCGTGCGGTCGTGGCTTCGTCAGCGGCGACGGACGCCAGCAGCTCCGGATCGGGTTCGGGTCGAACGATCGGCAGGACGCCGTTCCGCGGGACGAGGGAGTGGGTCACCACGTCGGCGTCGAGCATGGTGATGGTCCCGAGGCCGCAGGCGTACGGCAGCTCCGGCAGGGCGGCTGCCAGCGCGACGCCCGCGGCCAGGCCCACCGAGGTCTCCAGCGCGCTCGACACCACGACGGGTAGGCCGATCTGCTCGGCGATGCGCAGCGCCGGCCAGACCCCACCCAGCGGCTGCACCTTGAGCACGGCGATGTCCGCGGCCTCGAGCCGGGCCACGCGGTAGGGGTCCTCGGCGCGGCGGATCGACTCGTCGGCGGCGATGGGCACGTCCACCTTGCGGCGTACCTGCGCCAGCTCCTCGACGGTGGCGCACGGCTGCTCGACGTACTCGAGCCCGCCCGCCTCCTTGTCCAACAGGCCGATCATCCGGACCGCGGTGTCGACGTCCCAGGCGCCGTTGGCGTCGACGCGGACGTGACCGTCCGGTCCCAGGGCGTCGCGGACCGCGGCGACCCTCGCGAGGTCGTCCGCCTCGGTCTGGCCACGCTCAGCGACCTTGACTTTGGCGGTACGGCAGCCGTCGCTCTCGGCGACGACGCGTTTCGCCTCCTCCGGACCGACCGCGGGAACGACGCAGTTGACCGGCACGGTGTCGCGCACCGGCGTGGGCCAGACGTCGTAGGCCGCCTCGCGCGCCGCCCGCAACCACGGGACACAGTCGACCGGCTTGTAGTCCCAGAACGGGCTGAACTCCGCCCAACCGGCCGGACCCCGGACCAGGATCCCCTCACGAACCCGGATCCCGCGAAACCGGGTGCGCATGGCCATCGCGAAGACGTGCGGAGACTCGCCCCCGCCGATGATCATGGTCACACCCTCCGTCTCTGCTGGCCAGCTTGTCGTGACCAGACGTGCTCCAGCGGCCAGGTGTCCGTCCTGGCCCGCTCATGGGACGTCCGCGACACACCGTCACGGGGGATTGGCCCCGTAGCCTAGTCCCGTGCGTTCGCTCGCGAGCCGCCGGCTGGCCCTGGTCGAAACCGACCGCATCCCCGACGACCCAGCTGGAGCTGACCGCGCGGTCGAGCGGCTCCTCGCCTCGCTGGGCGCCGCCCTCGACGGATCCGGCCCGGCCCTCGCGCTTCTCGACGCCAGCCCCGAGCGGGAGCGGCTGGTGAGCACGCTGCGGGTCGACCTGCCGCTGGAACGGGACGACGTGGCGGCCGTCGTCGCCACCTCCGGCTCGACCGGCGAACCCAAGGCGGCCCTGCTTCCCGCCACGGCGCTGCTGCACTCCGCGCGGGCGACGCTCGACCGACTCGGAGGTCCCGGACACTGGACGCTCGCGCTCCCGCCGACACGCGTCGCCGGCCTCCAGATCGTCGTTCGGTCCCTGGTCGCGGGGACCACGCCGGTGCCGGTGGTGGGTCGGTTCGACGCCGAGGCGTTCCGGGTCGCGACCGAGCGACTCGTCGCGACCCCGGGCGTCCGCCGCCGCTACACCGCGCTCGTCCCCACCCAGCTGGTGCGCCTGCTCGACGCGGGACCCGCCGTCGTGGCCGCGCTGGCGGCCTACGACGCCGTGCTGGTGGGCGGCGCGGGATGCCCGCCCGCGCTGGTGACACGGGCTCGCCAGGCCGGCGTCCGCGTGGTCACGACGTACGGCATGACGGAGACGTGCGGCGGATGCGTCTACGACGGCTGGCCCTTGGGCGGGGTGACCGTGCACGTCGACAGCGCCGACGAGCAGGGCGTGGGCCGGGTCCGCATCGGCGGTCCCGTGGTGTTCGCGGGCTACCGGCTCCGCCCGGACCTGACCGCCGCGGCGCTGGTCGACGGCCACCACCTCACCAACGACCTGGGGCGGCTGCGTCCCGACGGTGGGCTGGAGATCCTCGGTCGGCTCGATGACGTCGTGATCTCCGGCGGCGTCAACGTCCCGCTCCAGGCGGTGGAGCGAGCGGTCGCGTCGTATCCCGGCGTGGCCGAGGCGGGTGCGGTCGGTGTCGAGGACCCGGAGTGGGGCAGCAAGGTGGTCGCGTACGTCGTGCTGCGGCCCGGCGCGCGACCGCCCGCTCTCGCCGACCTGCGAGACCACGTCGCCGCGACCCACCCCCGAGCCTGGGCGCCACGCGAGGTCGTCGTGGTGGACTCCCTCCCCATGCTGCCGTCGGGCAAGCTCGACCGCTCGGCGCTCGCGCGGGCGGCGGGATCGGCTGGCCGCACCAGCCGCCACGCGGTTAGCCCTTGATCCCGGGCCTTGATCCCGGGCCTTGATCCCGGGCCTTGATCCCGGGACTGCGTCGTCGCGCGGCCCGACGCCACAGGAGCCCTCCCTCACCCGGCGCCTGTCCCTCGTCGGTGTCCGTTCGCCTGTCGGTCTGCGCTCGCCTGTCGGTCTGCGCTCGCCTGGTGGACGCCTCGGTCAGGGGCGTCCCGCGCGCTCCCACGCCTCGTGCGCGGCCCGGACCCGATACCACAGCGCGGTGAGCTGGTCCGAGTCCACGTCGTCCAGCCGCAGCCCGAACTCGTCCCGGAGCAGGTCCAGCCACTCGTCCTGCTTGAGCACGTCGCGGCTCGCCTTCCCTGTCGCGTCGACACGGGTCAGTACGCAGCCCCTCAGGGTGAGCGCGTGGTCGGCGCGCCGGAGCTGGACCACCAGCTTCTGCACGAAGGGGGACTCCGGCGAGGTCGAGAGCTCCTCGTGCTTGGCGGCGAACGCCGTGAGCGCGACCGGGCTGACGTCGAGGTCGAAGCCGGTGATCGAGGCCAGGGCGTCGTGGTGGAAACGCCAGAGCGTGCCGGCGACGTGTTCCAGGCGGTAGTGAAACGGCGGCTGCGGCAGGTCGGCTGGCTCGAGCGGGAACGGGTCACGGAACCCGTCGCCCAGACCCACGTCGACCAACCACGTCCGCTCCGCCAGCCGCACGAGCGGCACGAGGTGGTTGCCCCACGCCGTGCCGTCGCCCGCGGACGGGACGGCACCCCGGGTGAGGACGACGTCGTAGCCGAGGCTGACGAGGAGAGCGGCGAACGCGCCGTTGAGGTGGAAGCAGTAGCCGCCCCGCCCGGTGACGATCCGCTGCGCTGACTCCCGGGGGTCGATGGACGTCGGCCGTCCCAGCTGGATCTCGAGGTTCTCGTACGGCACCCGGTCGAGGTGGGCGTGTTGCAGCGCTCGGAGTGCCTCCGGCGACGGCGGCCCGAGCCCGTCGCTCAGGCCCAGGTGGCGGAGGTAGCGATCGCGCAGGTCGGCGTCGTAGGGCTGCAGGCTCACGCCGCGCGAGCCTGCCACGCTCCACCGACAGGTGTGCCGCCGACTGACGCCCACCGACAGTCCCCCGCCGAGGCTCGGCCGGTCGGCGCCACCTCGACGGGTCTGTCACGCCGCGCGTCGTGCGGTGAGGCCGGCGGCGGCGACGGTCCGCCAGCGGAAGCCGCAGCGCTCGTACAACGTGACCGCGGCGCTGTTCTCGCTGTCGACCATGAGCGCCACCCGACCGTGCTCGGCGAGCAAGGCGTCGACGGCGAAGCGAAGGACCGCGCGGGCGTAGCCCCGGCCCCGCCAGCGGGGGTGGGCCGCGACGCCGCCGACGTAGCCGACCTCCGGTGCCGCCCACGCGTCGGCGCACACCGCCGCGAGGTCCCCGTCCGCGGTGAACGCCCCTGCCCAGCGACGGACCGCGGACATGCCGGGACGCACCCACGACCCGGGATACGCGACGTCGAGCAGCTCGGCGACGGGCCCCTCCCAGCTCTGGCCCAGCCAACGCACGTCGCCTCGACCATCGGGGGACTGACCAGCGTGGTCCGCGGACGCCTGGCGCGGCGGACCGTTCAACTCCATCCAGCCCCAGCTGCCGTAGTGGCTCAGATCAGGGACTCGCTCGGCCACGGCCGTGACGAGAGAGTCGTCGCCGAAGAGCCGGTAGGTGGGTCCCACGATCCCGAGCACCTCGGTCACGAGAGCGGCCACCTGGTCGGCGGGTCCCCGCACGGCCAGCCGGTTGCGGCACGCCACGAACGGTGCCGCCACCGCGACCGCGTCACCTCGCCGCCACGCGCGAACTCCCGGGGCCATGCCCTGGGCGGCCCACAGGACCACGCTGTCACCGTCAGAGCAGCGACGGAGCTCGTCGGCCGAGGTGACCTCCCGGGTGGACGGCATACTCATACCTTATACAGAAATTCCTTGCATAAGCAGCTCGTGGCGCTGCGCGACCGTTCGCTTCAGCCCCAGACTGGGACCCAGGCTGGACGGTTCCGCCCCGGACTGGCACCAGTCCGGTGCGAAGAGGCGACCCCGGCCGGTGGTCGCGCCAGCGAGCTTGCCACACTCCACAGCCGTGGCGACCCCCGCACAGTGGCTGGAAGGAGCCCGACCGCGCACGCTTCCCGCCTCGATCTCCCCTGTCCTCGTCGGCTCCGGAGCGGCCGCCTCGGTCGGCTCCTTCGTCGCGTGGAGGGCGGCACTCGCTCTCGTCGTCGCGCTCGCCCTGCAGATCGGCTGCAACTACGCCAACGACTACTCCGACGGCATCCGCGGGACGGACGACCACCGCGTCGGGCCGCGACGCCTCGTCGCGTCCGGTGCCGCCAGTCCCTCGGCCGTCCGGACCGCGGCGTTCGCCTGCTTCGCCGTCGCGGCGCTCTGCGGCCTCGTCCTCGCGCTCGCCACCGCGTGGTGGCTCATCCTCGTCGGGGCCGCGGCGGTGGCGGCGGCGTGGTTCTACACCGGCGGCTCGCGCCCCTACGGGTACCACGCGATGGGCGAGGTCAGCGTCTTCGTCTTCTTCGGGCTCGTCGCGACCGTCGGCACGACGTACGTGCAGACGTCGCGGGTCACCTGGCCGGCGGTCGCCGGGGCGATCGCGATCGGAGCGCTCACCTGCGCGATCCTCGTCGCCAACAACCTCCGCGACATTCCGACGGACGCCGCGAGCGGCAAGCGCACCCTCGCCGTCGTGATGGGCGACCACCGCACCCGACACCTCTACGCCGCGCTCCACGGCGTCGCCTACCTCGTCGTCGCGGTACTCGCGGCCACCACGGAGGTCTGGGTGCTCCTGGCCTGGCTCGCGCTCCCCCTGGCCGTCCGGCCCGTTCGGCAGGTCCTACGAGGCGCGGAGGGACGGGCGCTGATCGGCGTCCTCCGCGACACCGGCCTCGCCGAGATCGCCTTCGCGGTCCTGCTCACCGTCGGGCTCGTGCTCAGCTGACCGCTCGTGCTCGACGGACCGGTCGTGCTCGACGGACCGGTCGGTCGGCCAAGGCTGTCGGTCACGACCCTTGCAGAGGAGCACCGAAGGGCCACCTCCGAGCCACACCCAGCCGGACCGATCGGGCCGAAACCCGACCCGGCCGACTCCTGGGGCCCGTCAGTCCCGCTCCGTGGGGTCGTACGTGGTCGAGCTGGTCCCCATCGCGCCGTCCGTCTCCTGCTCGGCGTGGGTCACCTGCCGGTGCTCCTGGAGACGGCGGACGTACTCGGGGGACAGCTGCTCCTCGTCGATCTCGCGCGGGTCCTCACCTTCGGTGGCACCCTCCTTGGTCCACCGGTTCGTGGTCTGCGGGTCGCGGTGAGGTTCGTCCGTCACCTCGACCAGGTACCCGGTGACGCGTGCCGTAACCAGGCCCGGTCGACGGTGAGAGCGCGCGTCAGTGGCCGCCGGCGAGGTTGAGGCCGACCACTCCGGCGATGATGAGGAGGATGGAGGCGATCTTGAGCGGGCTCACGCTCTCCCCTAGGAAGAGGATCCCGATGATCGCCGTCACCGACGCGCCGATCCCGGTCCAGACGGCGTAGGCCGGCCCGGCCGCCAGGAACCGCATCGCCCAGCCCAGACCGAGCAGGCTCGCGATCGTCAGCACGAGGAAGCTCACCGTGGGCCACAGCCTGCTCAGCCCGTCGGAGAGCTTGAGCGACACCGCCCAGCCGGCCTCGAAGAAGCCGGACACGATCAAGACCAGCCACGCCATGGCACCCCCAGAGCGCGTCACACCGAACCGTCCAGACGGACCCAAGCTCACCAGGTCATGCCGGGCTCAGCACAGCCGGACCGCAGCAGGATCACCACAGGCCGGACGGCGGAGCCGAACGGACGCGCGGACCCGCGTGGCTCAGTCGACGTCCTCCTTGCGAGCGGCGGCGTCGATGCGACCGCGGACGGCGGCCGCTGCCCCCACCAACACGCGGCCCGCCTCGGCGCCCTGCCGCCTGAGGAGCAAGAGGGACAGACCGGACGAGAAGAGCAGGGCCAGCAGCGCGATCGCCCAGCCCGTGACGTAGCTGCCGAACAGCAGGTACAGCACACCGAAGCACGCCGCGAACACGACGAGCCTCAGCAGGGTGTAGACGAGCAGCTGACGCACAGTGCTTCGCAGCGTACGTCAGCCGGCGAGCAACGAGGCCAGGAGGGCGGGGTCGATGTTGCCCCCGGAGACCACGGCCACGACGGGGCCCGGAGGCAGGTCGGCGCGGTGCTCCAGGTAGGCCGCCGTCGCGACGGCTCCACCCGGCTCCGCCACGAGGCGAGCCCGGGTCGCCAACGCCACGACCGCAGCGCGAATCGCGTCCTCGGACACGGTGAGGACGCCGTCGACCCGAGCTCGGATGTGCTCCCAGGTCAGCTCGCCCACACTGACCCGGAGGGAGTCCGCGATCGTCCGATAGGTCTGGTCGACCGGCCAGACCCGGCGCTCGCCGTGCCGCATGCTGTCCGCGACGTCCCCGGCGAGCTCGGGCTCGCAGGCGATGACCCGAACCTGCGGGGCGCGGGCCTTGATCGCGGTCGCGACCCCGGCGACGAGGCCGCCGCCCCCGACGGGCACGAGGACGGTCGCGACCTCGGGGAGGTCGGTCACGATCTCGAGCCCGATCGTGCCCTGGCCGGCGATCACGTCAGGGTGGTCGAACGGCGGGATGAACGTGTAGCCGTGCTCGGCGACCAGCTCGGCGACCCGGGTGGCGCGCTCGGCGGGTGGCACGAGAGTCACGTCGGCGCCGAGGGCACGTGTGGCCTCAACCTTCACCGCCGGACTCGTCGTGGGCATGACGACGTGCGCCTTGACGCCGTGGCGGCGCGCCGCCAGCGCGAGCGCCTGGGCGTGGTTGCCGGAGGAGTGCGTGACCACGCCGCGGGCTCGGGCCTCCGGGTCGAGCGCGGCGACCGCGTTGACCGCGCCACGAATCTTGAAGGCGCCGATGACCTGGAGGTTCTCCGGTTTGAGCCACAGCGGCCGGTCACGGTCCCCGTCGGACCAGGGCACGAGCTGGGTCCGGACGACGTGGCCGGCGATGCGCGCGGCGGCGGCCTCGACGTCGGCGAGCTGCACGAGGGTGACTGGGCGACCCATGCCGGAACGGTAGCCCGCCAGGGGTCTCACCGGTCCCACCCGGTCGGCGCCACGGAGGTCACGCTGGCGTCGCGACGGACGGGTCAGCCCTTCGGCTCCCGCGTCGGCTCGTCGACGCCGAAGGCTCCGAGGTCACCCGGCGGCATCCGTCCCTCCCACTTCGTCGACAGGACGAGCGTCGTCCGGGTCCGGCTGATGCCGCGAATGCGCTGGAGCCGCCCCAGCAGCTCCTCGAGAGCGTCGACGTCACGGACCCGCACCTTGACGATGTAGGACTCCCCGCCCGCGACGTACCAGCAGTCCTCGATGTCGGAGACCTTCTCCAAGCGCTCGAGCACTTGACTCTGGTCGGCGTTGTCGGAGAGCACGAGGCCGATCAGCGCGGTGACGCCCAGCCCGAGGGCGGAGGGCCTCACCAGCGCGCGGTACCCGGTGAGCACCCCGCGCTCCTCCAGTCGACGGATCCGATCGAGGACGCTCGGCCCCGACAGCCCCACGATCCGTCCGAGCTCCGCGTACGAGGCACGACCGTCCTTGCGAAGGTGCGCGATCAACTGCCGATCCACGTCGTCCAAGGACCCACCGATCATCCGCCCTCCCCATAAATCGCTAGCCGACTGTCGTCCTTCGCCTTAGAATTTGAGGCAGTCGAGCGAGTTTCATCATAGATTCGAGGGGGATCGCCCACTACATGCACATTGGCTCGCCAACGTATGCCACTCTCCGCCGGCTTCCGCACCTGGGCGGAAGCTCACTCCTTGCCGGTCCACGCATCCCTGCTCCGTCGCAGGGCTCGGCTGCCCACGAGCTGGCTGGCGCCAGCGTCCCGGCGGTGCACCGACGGACGCATCGCCTCCAGCGCCAGCTCCGACGCTGGTGGGCCGCGCGCCACGCTGGCTCGGTCGGCCTGTCCCGTTCCATGCGGTCTGGCGACACCGGCACCACGGCCGAGCACCTGACCGGTGACGTCACCACCGTCTCCCACCAGCCAGCTCACAGTGGTCCTGCGCGGATCCCGAAGCAGCGGCGCGCGGCGGATACCTCCACGACGCGGTGCCCCTGACAACCCCGAACCCGACGATCCTGACCTCTGACGATCCTGGTCCCTGACGACCGCCGGCGCCCAGAGATCGTGTGCGCCCCCGCGACGACTCGTGGGACCGGCTGTGAACGCTGAGCGGCGGGACCCCTCCGGCGGCGACTACGCTCGGAGACCACATCCGTCGTACGCCGCTGGGAGGGGTTCCCGTGCTCCGCGTGTTGCCCGTCCTGGTCGTCCTCGTCCTCGTGGTCTACTGCCTCATCGACCTCGCCCAGAGTCCAGCCGACGAGGTCCGGGCCTTGCCGCGGTGGGTGTGGGCGCTCGCCATCCTCTTCATCCCGGTCCTCGGCCCGATCGGTTGGTTGCTGATGGGCAGACCGGGTCGCCAGGCCGGCGTACCCACCGTGTCCGGTGCGAGCGCCACCCGTCCAGTGGCACCCGACGACGACCCCGTCTTCCTCGCCCGGTTGAAGGAGCTCAGGCTGAAGGCCGAGAGTGAACGCCTCCGGCAATGGGAGGCCGACCTCGAACGCCGGGAGCGCGAGCTCGGTCGTGGCGACGACCGCGGCGACCAGAGCCGCCCCGACCCTGGCTCCTCCACGTGAGCGTGGAGCGCTGCGGGTTCAGCACGCGAGGGTCCACGGGGAAGGGCCCGTCACGAGGGTTCGGCCCTTCACGCGCGGTCCACCGGGGAGCGCCGGGTCGAGAGGACGCCTCCGAGGCCGTCGCGGGATCGGTCTGAGGGCTACACGCCGGCGTAGGAGTGCAGGCCGGGCAGCAGGAAGTTGACTCCGATCAAGTTGAACAGCAGCGCGCCGTAGGCCGCCAAGCCGATCCACGCGACCTTGTCCCGCCACCCGGCGGTCGCCCGCGCGTGCAGGTAGGCGGCGTAGCAGACCCAGGTGATGAACATCCAGGTCTCCTTGGGGTCCCAGCCCCAGTAGCGTCCCCAGGCGGCCGCCGCCCAGATCGCGCCGGCGATGAGGGCGAAGGTCCAGATCGGGAACGCGAACGCGTTGAGGCGGTAGGCGATCCGCTCGAGCGCTGCCGCGGACGGCAGCTGGGCGAGGTAGCCTCCCGGAACCCCCTGCGCAGCGCGGCGCTCCTGCCGCCCCTTGAGGAGCTGGAGCAGGCTCGTCAGTGCGCCGATCGTGAAGACACCGGTGGCCAGGACCGCCGCGGACACGTGGAGCGCGAGCCAGTACGACTGCAGCGCGGGGATGAGGCCGGACACCGGCGTGTAGAAGATCACCACCGCGATGCCCAGCGCCACGAGGAGGAAGCCGGTGACCGGCAGACCGAGGAAACCCAGCCGCAGCGGCCGCAGCAGGGCCAGGTAGCCGACGGCGATGACGAAGGCACCGCTGATCGTGAACTCGTAGAGGTTGCTCCACGGCACCCGCTCCGCGGCCAGGCCTCGGGTGAGGACTCCGGCGCCCAGCAGGAGAGTGGCCAGGATGGTGAGGGCGACGCCGATGCGGGCCAAGACGTCGGAACGGTAGGCACGGGTCGCCTCGTCGTCGGGAGGCGACCCTGCGGTCACGCTGTCGAGGCCGTCCTGGGTCTCCAACGGGTCGAGAGTGGCGACCGCCACGTCCGCCTGCCGCGTCCCGTCACCCGACGCGGCCACGGCGACGGCCGGCTGACGGACTCGAGCCGCGAGGCGGCGCTCCGCCAACGCGGCGGACCGGCGTTCGCGGGTGAACGCCCACGCCCCGGCGTGCGCCAGCATCGCCAACGCCATGACCCCGGTGGCGGCGTAAACCAGGTTGTCCGACAGGCTCGCGAGCGCGAGGTTCACTGGTGCTCCTCATCGTCAGCGGCCGCGCGCCCCGGAAGGCCCGCGGCGATCGTCTCGATCTCCGCCGCCAGGTCGTCGCCCTCGGCGGAATCGCTCGTCGGCATGTCGTCGTTCGAGCGTGTCCGGGCGAGGCGCTCACCCTTGTCGAGCCCGGCGATCGTCACCTCTGTACGCCCGGCGTCCTCGGTGATCCGTACCCAGACCCGCCGGGGACGTACTACGAGGGATAGTAACAGTCCGGCGAGGCCGAGCAAGGCGCCGCCGAGCGCGATGGGCTCACCCGGGTTGCTGCTGATCTGCAGGTTCACCCACCGCTCGTAACCGTCGAAGCGGATGCTGCCCGCGCCACCGGGGAGCGTGGCGCTCTCCCCCGGCGACAGCGCCAACCGGAGCGCGTCCCCGTCGGCCGTGCGGAACTGTGTCAAGCCATCGGTGCGCAGCCGATAGACCGACTGAGGAACGCCGTCATCCAGGCCGAGGTCACCCTGGTAGGCCGTGAGGTACACCGCTGGGCTCAGCGCATCGGGAAACGCCGAGACCGGCCCCAGCTCTTGGTCGACCACCGCGGTCGGGAGGAAGAAGCCCTGGAACCCGAGCTGCGTGGGTCGCGCGTCAGGGACCTTCACCACACCGGTCGACGTGAAGCGGGTGTCTTGGGGCAGGAACGGCACCGGTCCGGAGAACGCCACGTCGCCGTTGCCGTCCCGCACCGTGAAGCGTGGCGCGTAGCCGTGACCGATGAGGTGGATCTGCGCGGTCCCGATCCGCAACGGATGGTTGACCCGCAGGCGGTACTCGCGCTCGGGCTCGCCGGGAGCCTCGGTGTAAGTCAACGTCGCGTCGAACGCGCGCGGCGCGCCGGCCTGCTCACCCGCGACCTCCCAGCGCGCCTGGAAGTCCCGCACCGTCAACGCGAAGGGAGGAAGCTGGCTCTCCTCGAAGAACGCGCCGGCTTGGTAGCCGTCGTACTGGGTGACCGTGTTGGCGAAGCCGTTTCCGACGATCACCAGGGCGGTGCCGCGGAACCCGAAGAGGCTCCCGACCGCGACGCCCACGAGAACCACGACGATCGCAAGGTGGAAGAGCAGGTTGCCGATCTCGCGGGAGTAGCCACGCTCCGCCGAGACCGTCCAGGTCCGCGAGCTGGCCTCGGTGGTCGAAGTCGGAGCCGTCCCGGATGGCTCAGGAGCGGGTGACCCAGGAGCGGGCCGGCGCACGACCACCCGGTAGCGACGAGACCGCAGCCGCGCCACCGCAGACTCGACGAGCTGCTCGGCGGCGGCGTCCGTGGCCCACGTCGACGAGACGGGCAACCGGTGGAGACGCCGTGGTGCGGGCGGCGGCGGGGACCACATGCGCCGCGCGTGCTGCGCCGCTCGCGGCAGGATGCAGCCGAGCAGCGAGACGAGCAGAGCGAGGTAGATGGCGGCGAACCAGGCCGACCCGAAGACGTCGAACAACCCCAACCGGTCGTACCAGCGGGCCAGCTCTGGATGCTGTTGCGCGAACTCCGCCACCGTCACCGGGTTGACCCGGCGCTGCGGGATGAGAGACCCGGGCACCGAGGCGAGCGCCAGCAGGAAGAGCAGAAGGAGGGCGGTCCGCATCGAGGTGAGCTGACGCCACGCCCAGCGGGCGAGCTCCCAGGCGCCGAGCGGAGCTGGCTCAGCCGGCGCGGTCTGCCGTTCCGGCGCCTGCGTCTGCGTCATTCGTCACACCACCGTCGAGAAGTCGCTGACCCACTGTCGCATCGGCCCCACGAGCAGATCCCACCCACCGGTGACCAGGAGCACGCCGACGAGGACGAGGAGGGCGCCACCGGCGCGCGTCACCCAGACGTGGTGGCGACGAACCCAGCCGAGGGCACCGACCAGCCGCCGGAACCCGACGGCGACCGCCACGAACGGCAGTCCCAGGCCGAGCGCGTAGCACACCATGAGCACGGCGCCGCGTCCCGCGGTCGCCTCGTTGACCGCGAGGGTGGCGACCGCGCCGAGCGTCGGACCGATGCACGGGGTCCAGCCCAGCCCGAACAGCACACCGAGCAGCGGAGCGGCCCCGAGCCCCACGGCTGGCACCCGGTGCACCCGCAGGTCGCGCTGGAGCCACGGCACCGCGCCCAGGAACACCAGGCCGAGCCCGATGGTCACCGACCCGAGCGCCACGGTGAGGGCCCGGGTGTGAGCGGCCAGGAAGGTTCCCACCGCGCCGAACAACGCTCCCGCAGAGACGAAGACCGCCGAGAACCCGGCCACGAACAGCAGGGCGCCCGCCACCATCCGCCCACGCCGGCCCTCCGCGAGGTCGGCGCCCGACAAGCCGGTGACGTAGGACAGGTAGCCGGGCACGAGGGGCAGGACGCAGGGCGAGAGGAACGACACCAGCCCGGCCACGAGTGCGACGGGTGCCGCGAGCACCATCGAGCCGTGGAGCACGGTGTCGGCGAAGCTGTCACCCACCGACGCGCTCACACCGGCCACCTGGTCGAGTGCTGTGACCGGGTCGGGCACCGCCACGTGATCGGTCGGAGCCACCCGGTTGAACACCGCCACCTCGGAGACCACCATCCCGCTCATCCCCGCGCTACCACGTCGTCCACGAGATGTCCGAGCGTGCGGTCGTCCACGGGTCCGAGCACCCGGGCGGCCACGCGCCCCTCCGTGTCGATGACGAGCGTCGACGGGATCGCGTTGGCTGGTAGCGTCTCGCGGAAGCCGAGCAGCTGCTCCCCGTTCGGGTCGTAGACGCTGGGGTACGGCACCTCGAAGGTGCGGACGAACGCTCGCGCCGGCTCGGGATCCAGGTCACGGGTGTTGAGCCCCACGAAGGCGACGTCCTTGGCTTCGAGCGCCTTCGCCGCCTTCACCAGGTCGGGCGCCTCCTTGCGGCACGGCGGGCACCAGGAGCCCCAGACGTTGAGCACCACGACCCGACCCCGGTAGGACGCCAGGTCCAGCACGTCACCCGTCAGCGTCGTGCCGCGCAGTGGCGGTGCGGGGCGGCGCTGCTCCGGCGGGACCGTCGTGACGGTGCCGCCTCCGCTGACGTACCGGGTCTCGGCCGTCACCTCGGCGGACGAGCCCGCACCGGAGCATGCGACGAGCGGACTCACCACCGCGACCAGCACGACCACCAGCGACCACAACCGACGAGACACCAACGCTCACGCTCCCGCCACGAAGGTTCGCTTGGACGGTGGAGCTGGCAGCAGGTCGGCGGCCGGTTCGGAGTAGTCCACCGCGACGAGCCGGTCGTCGTCGTAGGTGAACGACGTGAGGCTGGCGAGCGTGCACTGACGCTTGCGCGGGTCGTGCCACAGCCGGCGACCCTCGACGTAGGAGCGCACGATCCAGATCGGCAGCTGGTGGGAGACCAGGAGCGCCTCGTGCCCGTAGGCCGCCTTCCGGGCGTCCGCGATCGCGGCGAGCATGCGGACGACGATCGCGCGGTACGGCTCGCCCCACGACGGCCGGAACGGGTTCCGAAGGTGCACCCAGGCCCGTGGTCGACGAAGCGCCCCGTCGCCCACGCCGAACCGCTGCCCCTCGAAGACGTTGGCTGCCTCGATCACCCGGTCGTCCACGACCGGCGTGAGCCCCAAGGCCGCCGCGATCGGCTCGGCTGTCTCCTGCGCCCGCTCCAACGGCGAGGTGACCAGGTGGACGATGTCGCGCCCCGCGACCGTCTCGGCCACCCGTTGGGCCATGGCCCGGCCCCGCTCCGACAGGTGGTAGCCGGGCAGACGTCCGTAGAGGACCTTGCGCGGGTTGTCGACCTCACCGTGCCGCAGCAGGTGCACGATCGTGCGGGTAGGACTCACGGGCTCTCCTGGGGACTCCGTCAGGTGTCGGGCTCGCTTGCGGGTGGACCGTCGTCGGCGTCCGGACGCGCCGCCGCGGCGGCGCGAGCGGCGGCGGGAACCGCGGCCGCGATGCGCTCGAGCGCCTCGTCGCCGTGTGCGGTGCTGACGAACCACGCCTCGAACGGGCTCGGCGGAAGGTGGACGCCACCGTCGAGCATGGCATGGAAGAACGCCCGGAAGCGGTGCTGCTCCTGGGAGCGGGCGTCGTCGAAGTCGCGCACCCTGGGTATCCGCTCCGGGTCGACGAAGAAGACGCTGAAGAGGGTGCCGGCGAACTGGACCAGGTGCGGCACGCCCTCCTTGGTCAACGCGGACGAGACGATGTCGGCCACGTTCGCTGCGATCTGGTTCAGCTGGGTGTAGGTCTGCTCCGTCGCCAGCCGCAGCGTGGTGAGGCCGGCCGTCGTGGCGACCGGGTTTCCTGAGAGGGTGCCGGCTTGGTAGACGGGGCCGGTGGGCGCGAGCTGCTCCATGTACTCCGCCTTCCCGCCGAACGCCGCGGCTGGGAAGCCTCCGCCCATCACCTTGCCGAACGTCATGAGGTCCGGGACCACGCCGTCGATGCCGTACCAGCCGGAGCGGCTGGCCCGGAAGCCGGTCATGACCTCGTCCGAGATGAACAGCGCACCGTGGTCGTGGCACACCTGGGCCAGGAACGCGTTGAACCCGTCCTCCGGCGGGACGACGCCCATGTTGCCGGGAGCCGCCTCGGTGATGAGGGCGGCGATCTCCGTGCCGTACCGCTCGAACGCCGCGCGCACCGCCTCCCGGTCGTTGTACGGGAGCACGAGGGTGTCGCCGGCCTGCGCAGGAGTGACGCCGGGCGAGTCAGGGAGACCGAACGTCGCGACGCCGGATCCGGCCGAGGCCAGGAGCGCGTCGACGTGACCGTGGTAGCAGCCGGCGAACTTGACGATCTTCGCCCGCCCGGTCACGGCCCGTGCCAACCGGATCGCCGACATGGTCGCCTCGGTGCCGGACGAGACGAATCTCACACGGTCGACCGGGGTTCGCGCGACGATCTCCTCGGCCAGCTCCACCTCGGGCACCGTGGGCGTGCCGTACGAGGTCCCCGCCGCGACCGCCGCCTGCACCGCGGCCACGACCTCGGGGTGGGCGTGACCGAGGATCATCGGCCCCCACGAGCCGATGAGGTCGACGTACTCGCGGCCGTCGACGTCGACGAGGTAGGGGCCGTGGGCCCGGGTGATGAACCGTGGGGTGCCGCCAACCGCCCGAAAGGCCCGGACCGGCGAGTTGACCCCGCCAGGTGTCACCTGCTGAGCCCGGGCGAAGAGCCGCTCGGATGCGGTGGGCACGGCTGGATCGAGGCGAGCATCGGTGGCCACCGCGCCATTGTGCAACCTCCCGCGGCGGGAGGGCTCGGGGTGGTCAGGGCCGAGGCGATCCGCGTCGAACGGCGCGGCGTCGACCGCGCGGGTCCGGATCAGGCCCGTTCGAACCGAGCAGCGGCCAACCGGGCAGGTCGAGCCAGGCGGCGGCCAACCAGGTTGGTCCGAACGAGGCCGGTTCGAAATCGGATGTGATCACGGCCGTAACCCCATCGCGCTGCCGTCGTTGATGTCGACGACGGGCTCGACTGTCACCGACATGTCGGCCTGCGACGACAGGTAGTGGCCACGTAAGGTGAGTCGTGAGCTTCGGGGGGAGGTCACACATGACGCGAGAGCGCGCTCGGTGGTCTGCGGCGCGTGCTGTGGGTCTGTGCCTTCCCTGTCCTCACGCCACCATGTCGACCAGGCGCGTCCGTCGTTACTCCATGTCCGCTCCTTCTCCATAGTGGTTCCTCCCTCGACCCCTCCGAGGGTCCGTACGAACGCGGCCTCCGCGACTGGCTCGGCGCCCTCACCCCCCCCCGGGCGCGCCGGGCCTCCTCGGCCGCCGCGGTGCCCGGTTACCTCCCCCCCGACTGGGCGCCGCGGCGGCCCCTCCATGACGGCGTCGTCCTCGTGTGAGAAGGCACACGTCACCAACCACCGTCACCAAACGCAACAACGCTGCTACGTCTCGTCAGAGACGAGGGGCAGACCGTCACGGACCTGCGGCGCCACGCAGCGCCGCCACCCGACCCAGAGGGTGCTCAGCGGAAGTCGCGCGCGACCTCGGTCGCCCAGTAGGTGAGCACGATGTCGGCGCCTGCGCGTCGGATCGAGGTGAGAGTCTCGCGGATCGCCCGCTCACGGTCGATCCAGCCGCGCTGCGCGGCGGCCTCCACCATGGCGTACTCACCCGAGACGTTGTAGGCCGCGACGGGGACGTCGACCGCGTCCTTCACCCGGCGAACGACGTCGAGGTACCCCAGCGCCGGCTTGACCATCACCACGTCAGCGCCTTCGGCCACGTCGAGTGCGACCTCTCGCAGCGCCTCGACCGCGTTCGCCGGGTCCTGCTGGTACGTCCGGCGGTCGCCGCGCAGGCTCGACTCGACCGCGTCCCGGAACGGCCCGTAGAACGCCGACGCGTACTTCGCCGAGTACGCCAGCACGCCCACGCCGGTGTGACCGGCGGCGTCGAGGGCACGCCGGATCACCCCGACCTGGCCGTCCATCATCCCGCTCGGACCGACCATGTGGACGCCCGCCTCGGCCTGGGCGACCGCCATCTGCGCGTAGCGCTCCAGCGTGGCGTCGTTGTCGACGTCCCCCTCCGCGGTCAGCACGCCGCAGTGCCCGTGGTCGGTGAACTCGTCGAGGCACAGGTCGGCCATGACGACGCTGGCGTCGCCGACCTCCGCGACCACCTCGCGGATGGCGACGTTGAGGATGCCGTCGGGATCCGTGGCAGCCGAGCCGACCGCGTCCTTCTCGCGCGGGATCGCGAACAGCATGAGCCCGCCAACGCCAGCCTCGACCGCCTCCACGGCCGCCTTCCGCAACGAGTCGAGGGTGTGCTGGACCACACCCGGCATGGACGGCACCGGGATCGGCTCGGTCGCCCCCTCACGGACGAACAGGGGAAGCACCAGCGATCGCGGCGGCACCTCGGTCTCGGACACCAGCCGCCGGAGCGCCGGCGTCGCCCGCAGTCGTCGGGGACGAATCTCCGGGAACCCCATGTCTCCTCCCCCTGCCGCTGACCGGACGTCGCGACCGAGCTGTCAGCGCCAGCGTGCCGCGCCGCCGGACCGGATGGCTACCGGGCGCGCCGGCGTGACCCCGCCTTGCGCTCCGACGGCTTGGTCACCGGCTCGCCCGCCTCGATCTGTGCCGCTCGACGGGCGGCGCCGAACTCGGCGAGGGCCTCGGCGAGCGCCTCGATCGACGCCTCCTCGGGTTGGACGTCGACCCGCAAGCCGTGCTCCTCCGCGGTCCGCGCCGTCTGAGCACCGATCGCCGCGATCACCGTCGTCGCGTGCGGCTTGCCCGCGATCCCGACCAGGTTCCGGACCGTCGAGCTGGACGTGAAGGCGACCGCGTCGAACTTGCCGGTCTTGATCGCCTCGCGGATGGGCGCCGGCGGAGGCGCCGCCCGCACCGTCCGGTACGCGGTGACGTCGTCAACCTCCCAGCCGAGCTCGATGAGCCCGGCGACCAGCGTCTCGGTCGCGATGTCAGCCCGCGGCAGGAACACCCGATTGATGGGGTCGAGCACCGGGTCGTACGGCGGCCAGTCCTCGAGCAGGCCACGGGCGGAGTGCTCGCCGGACGGGACGAGATCGGGCTTGATCCCCCACGCCTGGATCGCCTCGGCCGTCTTGTCGCCCACGGCGGCGACCTTCAGCCCTGCGAAGGCCCGCGCGTCCAGGCCGTACTCCTCGAACTTCTCCCGCACCGCGCGGACGGCGTTGACGGAGGTGAACGCCACCCACTGGTAGCGGCCGGTGACCAGACCCGTGATCGCCCGGTCGAGCTGCTGCGGGTTCCGAGGCGGCTCCACCGAGATGGTCGGCACCTCCTCGGGCACCGCGCCGTACTGCCGGAGCAGCTTGGACAGCGCGGCCGCCTGTTCCTTGGTGCGTGGAACCAGCACGCGCCACCCGAACAGCGGCTTGGTCTCGAACCACGACAGCTTGTCTCGCTGGGGCACCGTCGGGCCCACGACCAAGACGAACGGGCCCTCCACCTTCGCGGCCTTGACCTCCTGGGCCAGCGTCTCGAGCGTGCCCTCCACGGTCCGCTGGTTGGTGGTCGTGCCGGCCGTGGTCACCGAGGCGGGCGTGGACGGCTCTCGCCCGGCCTTCACGAGCATGCCGGTGATGTCCTTGAGGTTGTCGGTGACCCCGGTGATGACGTGTGTCGCGGAGCCGTCGGAGAACGTCTCCCACTCCGGTTCACCCGCGCTCACGTCGACGATCCGAACCTCCCGCACCTTGGCCGTCATGAGCGGGATCCCGGCGTACGTGGGCACCGCGCTGGCGATCGGCAGACCTGGCGTCACCTCGAACGGCACGTTGTGCCGGACGAACGCCGCCACGTGCTCGGCCGCGTGCCCGTCGAGGAAGGGATCGCCACGGTAGAGACGGACGACGTGACGGCCCTCCTTCGCGTGCTTGGCCAACACGCGACCGGCCTCCGCCGGAGTGACGGAGTCCTCGGTCAGCTCGATCCGTTCGGCCTCGTCGGATACGTAGGCGGACAGCACAGCCTCAAAGGTCGCGAGCTCGCCCGCGACGACATCCGCCCGCTCCAGCAACTCCTTGGCCCTCGCCGTGACAAGCGCCGGGTCGCCCGGCCCGACACCAACGAAGGACACCGAGCCCTGGGACTTCTTCGTGGTCTTGTTCTTCGCGGTCACGTGACGCGTTCCTCGATCAAACGGCTGGCTCCCTCAGCGAGGAGAGCGGACGCGAGCTCACGGCCGAGTCTCTCCGCCTCGCCGAGAGATCCCGATGTGGACAGACGGACGCTTGCTGAGCCATCAACCGCCGCCACGACGGCGTGGAGGGTGAGCTGGCCCCCCTCCTCGCCATCCGTGGTCTCGGCGAATGCTCCCATAGGTGCGCTGCAGCCGGCTTGCAGCTCGGCCAGCACGGCGCGCTCGGCGGTCACCGCCGCCCTGGTGCGTGGGTCATCGAGCTGGGCGAGAGCGCGCACCACACTCTCGTCGGCCCTGCGGCACTCGACGGCGAGCGCGCCCTGGCCGGGCGCCGGCACGAACTCCGTCGGGTCCAAGGTGTGGGTGATCTCGGCCTCGCGCCCGAGCCGAGCCAGCCCAGCCCTGGCGAGGACGACGGCGTCGAGCTCGCCGCGGTGAACTTTGCCGAGCCGCGTGTCGACGTTGCCTCGAATCTCGACCAAGGTCAGGTCGTCCCCTCGGGCGAGCCGCAGCTGGGCGAGTCGCCTGGGCGCACCGGTTCCCACGCGCGCGCCTCGTGGCAACGTCTGCAAGTTGAGGCCGTCCCGTGCCACGACCGCGTCGCGCGGATCCTCCCGGGGCGGTACGGCCGCGAGCACCAGCGCCTCGTGCGGCTGGGTGGGCAGGTCCTTCAGCGAGTGGACGGCGACGTCGATCTCACCGTTGACGAGCGCGTCGCGCAGCGCGGCGACGAAGACACCCTGGCCGCCGATGCGACGCAGCGGGCTGCGATCCCGATCGCCCTGCGTGGTGATCTCCACGAGGGTGACGTCGATGCCGAGCCGCTCCAGCACCGTGGCGACCGTCCGGGTCTGGGTGACCGCCAGAGCGCTGGCACGGGTGCCGATCCGAAGCTTCACGATGCGACCCCCGTCGTCTCCTCGCCCGGCTCCGGACGTTCCACAGGGCGCATCGGGTCCGCGTTGGTGACCGCCTCGACGGTGGCCTGGTCGAGCGCGAACAGCGTGCGCAGCGCGTCGGCGTAGGAGGTCTCCACGGGCTGCTCGGCCAGCTCCTTCACCCGGATCGTCGGCGCGTGCAGCAGCTTGTCGACCACGCGGCGGACCGTCCACTCCACCTCGGACCGAACCGTCTCGTCCAGGTCGGGCAGACGGCTCGCCAAGCGGCGCAGCTCCGCGTCGACGACCTCCGCCGCCATCGTCCGCAGCGCCACCACCGTGGGGACCGCCGCGGCCGCCCGCCTGGACGCCGCGAACGCCGCGACCTCCTCGGCGACGATCGAGCGGACCGCCTCGATGTCGCTGGCGGCGGCACCTGAGGTCTCGCCACCGCCGGCCGCCAGGCTTTCCAGGTCGATGAGCGTCACGCCGGCGAGATCCCCGGCACCGGGCTCGACGTCGCGAGGCAAGGCGAGGTCGCAGACCACGAGGGGCGCGCCGGCCCGGGCCGCGACCGCGGACGCCAGTCGCTCGCCGCTGAGGACCGTGCCGACCGCGCCGGTGCAGGAGATGACGAGGTCGGCGGCCGGCAGCTCGACGGCGAGGTCGCTCATCGCGACGGCCCGACCGGACACGTTCTCGGCCAACCGGCGGGCACGTTCGAGGGTGCGGTTGACGATCACCACGCGCGCGTCGTGGTCCCGGCGCAGGGTGGTCGCGGCGAGGGCGGCCATGGACCCGGCGCCCACGATGAGCGCCGAACGCCCGGTGAGGTCACCCAACACCCGGGCGGCACGCTCGAGCGCGGCCGTCACCACGGAGCGCCCAGCCCGGCCTAGGTCGGTCTCGGCGTGGGCTCGCTTGCCCACCCGCAGCGCGTGCTGGAACACGGCGTTGAGCGTCGAGCCCACCGTCTCGGCGTCCTGGGCCGTGCGCAACGCGGCCTTGACCTGGCCGAGGATCTGCGTCTCGCCGACCACCATGGAGTCCAAGCCACACGCCACCGAGAACAGGTGGCTCACCGCGCCTTCCTCGTACCGCACGTACAGGTAGGGCGTGAGCTCGGCGGTCGTGACGCCAGCGCGCCGCGCCAGCAGCTCCGTCAGCTGCTCGACGCCACCGTGGAAGCGCTCCACCTCGGCGTAGACCTCGACGCGGTTGCAGGTCGCCAAGACAACCGCCGCCGCGACTCGCGGGCACTGGACAACCTCCTCGAGGAACTTCTCGACGCCCTCGGGAGCCGGGACAACCCGCTCCAGCACGTCGATGGGCGCTCCTCGGTGGGACAAGCCGACAACGAGCAGGCTCATGCGCGACCTCGCTTCGCTCCGAGTGCGCGCAAGGCACGCGAGAGTCGAACCGCTGACTGGCGCCGCTGGCTCATGGGGCGACGGAACTCCTCTCGGCAGGCACACCGTCGACCTTCGTCAACCGCGCGGACAGCGCCTTGCGCTGCTCGTGGTAGGCGAGGATCTGCAGCTCAGTGGACAGGTCGACCTTGCGGACATCGACACCAGGAGGGACGTTCAACACCACGGGGGCGAAGTTCAGCACACTCGTGATGCCCGCGGCGACCATCCGGTCACACACCTCTTGTGCGGCCGACGCCGGCGTGGCGATGATCCCGATCGACACGTTGTACTCGCGAACGACGTCCTCGAGCTCGCTGTATGCGCGGACGACGTGATCGCCGACTCGCTCACCCACCTTGGCCGGATCGGCGTCCAACAGGCCGACGATGCCGAAACCTCGCGAGACGAAGCCAGAGTAGTTGGCGAGCGCGTGGCCGAGGTTTCCGATGCCCACGATGATCACGGGCCAGTCCTGGGTGAGACCGATCTCCCGTGCGATCTGGTAGCGGAGGTACTCGACGTCGTAACCGACGCCGCGGGTCCCGTAGGAGCCGAGGTAGGAGAGATCTTTTCGGAGCTTGGCGGAGTTGACGCCGGCGGCGCGGGCCAGCTCCTCACTCGACGCGGTCGCGATCCCACGTTCGGACAGCGCGGTCAGCGCGCGGAGATACACCGGGAGCCGCGCGACCGTCGCCTCGGGAATCCCGCGACTCGGCCGCGCGTCCGTGTCATGGGTACGGCGGGGACGCGACGAACTCACTTCACTCCTGAGGTATGAGACGTTCCCACGACGCCTCCGGCCGACCGGACGAACCCGGTCGGCGATCCAAGCCTAGGACTTTGTGAACGCGCGAACAAAATCGAGCGTGGACGCTTGATCGTCAGGCCGCCGGGAGCGGCGTGCCAGGTGTGACCCTCGCCGCCGAAGCACGGGGCGCGACCGACCGGCTGTCACCTCGCGGACGCTCCGCGTGGTCTGCGCCCACCCCTGCTAGGCCAGGGCCGCCCGCAGCCGCGCCTCGTCGACGCGCCAGAAGTCGTGCTGGCGTCCGTCGACGAAGGTCACCGGGATCTGCTCCCACCACCGACGGTACAGCTCTTCATCCGTCGTGATGTCCACCTCGACCCAATCGACGCCCAGGTCCTCGCACACGGCCGCGATCACCTCGCGCGCGTCGTCACACAGGTGACAGCCGGGCTTGCTGTAAAGGGTGACCCTCGCCATTCGTGTCCGTTCGTCCCAGTGAACGTGTTTGTCCTCTATGTCCAGGCGGATGTTCAGTGTCGTCGGTCCCAGCGAGCGGGGCTCGCCGTGACCGTCAAGCCTTTCTAGCGGGCCCGCCTCACCTGCCGGTCACGCCGCCGGGACGCTCCGGCGCGACAGGTCAGCCGGACAGCTCCGCGGCGAGTCGGGCTCGGAGCACATTGCCGGTGGCCGACCTGGGCAGCTCGTCGACGACCCGAACGACGCTGGGGCGACGGAACCTGGCGAGTCGAGCGGCGCAGTGAGCGGAGACCTCGCCCGGCGTCACCGTCCGTCCTCGACGAGGGACGACGTAGGCGACGACGGCCTCCCCTGTGGCCGGATCCGGCACGCCGACCACGGCGACGTCGGCCACCGAGTCCAGCTCGGCGATGACCTCCTCCACCTCGCGGGGATAGACGTTGAACCCGGAGACGACGACCACCTCCGAGCGCCGGCCGGCCAGGGTGAGGCGGCCCTCCTCGTCCAGGTAGCCGACGTCGCCGGTGAGGTGCCAGCCGTCCGCACCCGGGTCCTCTGAGCCATCAGGCCAGTAGCCGGAGAACATGCTCCGGCTCCGGAGGAGGATCTGGCCGGGCTCACCCGGCTCGACATCGACCCCCGCGTCGTCGACGACCCGGATCTCCACCCCGGGCAGCGGGACGCCGAGACCTTTGGGTCGTTGTGCAGCGTCGCCCGGCGCGGCACCCGGCAGGGTGGTCGTCACCAGCCCGGCCGCCTCGGTGAGCACGTACCCATCGTGGACGACGAGTCCGGTCGCCGTCTCCACCTCCTGCCGAACGCCGGCTGGAAGCGGCGAACCCAGCGACTGAAGCACACGCACGCTGACGAGCCCGTCGGCCAACTCGGCGCTCCGGCTCCAGGCGGCGAGGATCGGCGGGACGACTGGAACGACCGTCACCTTCTCGGTGGCCGCCACTTCCAGCGCGCGCTCGGGCTGGTCGTGGCGCACCACGACGAGGGTGGCGCCGGCACGGGCCACCGCGCCCAGCACCGCTGTGCAACCGACGACGTGGCACAGCGGCACCGTGGCCAGAACCACGTCCTCGCCTCGTACAGGCGTCGGCTCGGCAGCCGACCACTGGTCGATCGCCGCCACGAGTGCCCGATGGGTGAGCATCGCCACGCGGCGTCGGACACCGCTTCCAGGCGTGCGGGCTAGGAGAGCGAGGGCCTCGGGGTCAGCCGGCGGAACGGCGGGAGTGCGCGCCGGCGTGGCCATCAGGTCGTCGTAGGACCGTTCGCCGGCCGCGGCCGGGACACCGACCGGCACCACGCGAGGCACGAACTCCGCGTCGTGATCGGCACTGCCTGGCCCTCCGACCCCGCGCGGACGACCGGCGATCTGGCGCACGGCGGACCGCACCGCGTCGACACTCGCGGCGTCGGCGAGGACGACGCGGGTCCCCGTCTCCGCAAGCACGTCGGCCATCTCCGCCGCCGTGCCGGCTGGATCGACCAGGACCACGACGAGCCCCGCCCGCAGCGCGCCGAAATAGCAGAGAGCGAACTCGATCGAGTTGCTCAAGGCGAGCGCCACTCGGTAGCCCGCGACCAGGCCACCACCCGAGAGCGCGGCAGCGCAACGGTCGACCGCGCGGTCGAACTCCGCCCAGGTCAGGCGGCGTTCCTCTGCGACGAGGGCGGTCCGGTCAGGGCTCGCCTGAGCGGCCCGGCGGACCAGGTCGGCGACGTTCACGGCCCCTCCCTCGGACTGCCAGGCCGGCGCGACGCCGGCACAGGGAGTCTGGCACATGCCGGCGCCGACGCGCGGCACGGGCACGCTCCGTGGCAAGGGTTTCACCCTGACGATGGCACGGTCCAGACGGCGCGTACCGGACATCCCTCCCAAGCGAGTGGCGTCCAGGCTCTAGGCTGGATGACCATGACGCGCGCGGAGGATGCGGCTGAGGCGACGACTTCCGCCCGCGAGACCGAGGTCACACCCGACTCCCGCGCGGCGGCGTTCTTCGACGTCGACAACACCCTCATGCGCGGCGCGTCGCTGTTCTATCTCGCTCGTGGGCTGCACAGCCGCAAGTTCTTCTCCACCCGCGACATCCTCACCGCCGGCTGGCGACAGCTGAAGTTCCGCGTGGTCGGGTCGGAGGACCCCGATCACATGCGGCTGATCCGTGAGCAGGCGCTGGACTTCATCGCGGGCTGGCCGGTACACGAGCTCCTCGAGCTCTCCGAGGAGATCTTCGACGAGGTGCTGGCGACCAAGATCTGGCCTGGCACCGCCGCCCTCGCCCAGCGTCACCTCGACCAGGGGCAGCGAGTCTGGTTGGTGACCGCGGCGCCCATCGAGATCGCGAGGCTCATCGCCGACCGCCTCGGTCTCACCGGCGCGATCGGCACTGTCGCCGAGACCGTCAACGGCTTCTACACCGGCCGGCTCGTCGGCGACCTCATGCACGGAGCCGCGAAGGCCAACGCCGTTCGTCAGCTCGCCGCCGAGGAAGGGCTGGACTTGCGCCTGTGCTCGGCCTACTCAGACTCGTCCAACGACATCCCCATGCTCTCCCTGGTGGGGCACCCCTGCGCGATCAATCCTGATCGGAAGCTCCGTGCTCACGCCCGTCGACACGGTTGGCGCATCCGCGACTTCCGTCGGGGTCGGCGCGCCGTCCAGGTGGGACTTGCCACCGCCGGGCTCGCCGGAGCCATCGGCGGCGCGACCGCGGCCGCGGCGGCGCTTCGACGCAACGCGGGCCGTGTCCGCGACCGCCGTTCCGGAGCGTGACCGCGTCGCCCGTGAGCCCAGGACCGCACCCGGTCGCCTGTCTCAGAGCGTGACCGCGTCCGCGGCGACGTCCAGGAAACACCGAGGAGACACCGAGGAGACACCGAGGAGACACGGTATGCATTAGCCCGGCGTATTCCAGTCTGGGCGGATGTCTCCTACGATGCCCTCGGTGGGACAGAAGTCCGTGTGGTCGGGGGGTCGGGAGCAGACATTGACGCCGCAGACCGAACGACCCATCACCGCCGACCGGGAGGGAGTCGCGGAGCTCTTCGCCCTCCTCCGCGCGCTCCTGGAGGGTGCGACCGCCTCGGCACACCCCGTCCCAGCCGGTGCCGTGGTGGCCGACGACCGTACCTGCCCCAGCTGGCCTCATACCACCGGTGGGTGTCCTGACGACACCCGGCTGCTGCAGGCCTCGCACCAAGAGACCGCCGAAGCGCGCCCGGCCTCCCTCTCGTTCCACCGCGCGGGCGTCCGGACCGAGCAGGAGACGACGCAGGATCCCCGCATCGTCGCGCTGGTCGAGCTCGCCAAGGACGGGGACGCCGAGGCGTTCGGCCAGCTGTACGACCACTACGTGTCCACGATCTACCGCTACATCTACTACCGCGTCGGCACACACGCCCTGGCCGAGGACCTCACGAGCGAGACGTTCTTCCGGGCGCTGCGGGCGCTGTCGTCGTTCCGGTGGCAGGGACGCGACTTCGGCGCCTGGCTGGTCACCATCGCCCGCAACCTCGTGACCGACCACTTCAAGTCCGGACGCTTCCGCCTCGAGGTCGCCACCGGCGAGATCCTCGACTACGACCTCGCCGCCGACGGACCCGAGGACGACGTGCTCGCCACCCTGACCAACGAGGAGCTCGTCAAGGCCGTCCGCAAGCTCAAGCCAGACCAACAGGAGTGTCTCGTCCTGCGCTTCCTCAACGGGCTCTCCGTCGCGGAGACCGCCCAGGTGCTGTCCAAGAGCGAGGGGGCGGTGAAGCAGCTTCAGCTCCGCGCCGTCCGCAACCTCGCGAAGCTGCTTCCCAAAGGCATCAGATGACGCAGGTGGGTGCGCTCTGGACGGTGTGGCGTATGGCGTGCTCAGCGGGTCGTAACTCCAGACACGGCGGATCGTTGGTGCGGGTGTCTGATTCGCCGGAGGTCGTCCTCTTACACACTATTCGACCTCCTGTCCGAGAGGACCGCCGATGACCTCACTCCTGGCTTCCCGCCGGCGGGCTGAGGACTTCGCGCGCCTCGTGGAGGGGTCGAGGCGCACGTCTGACCCGGAGCTGGCTTCCCTTCTCGGACTGGTCAACCGGTTGCGCCCGGCCGAGATCACGCCTTCGGAAGACTTCCGTCAGTCACTGCGGGCCCAGCTGGTCGCCGTGGCGGCCGAGCGAGCAGCGAGCACGGCGCGCGCCGCGAGCGTGGCGGACGACGTGGTGGAGGCGCCGGCGAGCAGGCCCGCTGACCGCAAGCCGACCCGGCTCCGGGTGGGCGCGATGGCCGCCTCCATCGTGCTGGCGGGCGGCATGGTCGGCACCGCGGCGGCCGCCCGCTCCGCCCTCCCTGGCGACTTCCTCTATCCGATCAAGCGCGGCCTGGAACGCACCGAGGCCGCGGTGACCACGAACGCCGAGTCCCGTGGTCTGGAGTACCTCGCTCACGCGTCCACCAGGCTCACGGAGCTGGGCGAGCTCACCGCGGAGGGCCGTATCCACTCCGACGACACCACACGGATCGACCTCAGCGTCTCCACGCTCGAGGAGTTCACCCGCGACTCCCGAAACGGTGGCGCGCTCCTCATCGAGGCGTTCCGTAGCGACCAGCGCACCGCGCCGCTCCTGCGCTTGCGGGAGTTCGTCGCCGACGCCAAGCCCCGGCTGGAAGCGACGGCTCCGCTCCTGCCGGCCGAGGCCAATGGCGCCTACCAGAAGGCGTGGACCACGCTGGAGCGACTCGACAACCAGGCTCTCGCGCTGTGCCCCCTGTGCGACCCGGGCAGGGGCGGAGTCGAGGACGCCGAGGTCGTGAGCAAGGGACGGGACCCCATTGGACGGTCGGACACGTCGACGCGCAAGCGTGACGAGTCGTCGAGCGACACGTCACAGAGGCGTGACGAGTCCGAGCCCACCTCGGAGTCCCACTCCGACGACGACGGCACCGAGACCGAGCCCGACACAACGCCCACGAGCGACCCCAAGCCGGATCCCTTCCCGCCCAAGCCCTGGCCGACGATTCCACCGGAGCCCCAGCCCACGTCGAAGCCGTCGCTGCCGGTGCCGTGGCCCACGTACCCGCGGCCGACGACCACGACGAAGCAACCACCGACGCCTCCGGAAGACGAGCCCCTCCCTCTCCCGCTGCCACTCCCTCTGCCCCTGCCGACGGCGCTGCCGTTGCCCCTGCCGCTTCCCACGGTGCTCAAGCTGCCGCTACCCCTGCCGTGGTTCGATCAGCAGGAGCCACCGGCACCGAGCCCGGTGCCCGTCACCCCGCCGAGCTCGCCGAGTCCCGTGGCGGAGGAGATGAGCCGTCGGCCGAGCTCGACGGCGACCCCATCCTTTGATCCGTCACCTGAAGCGTCGGTGCCTCACACCCCCAGCCCGACGCCGACCACGACGACGCCCTCGGATGACGACCCCTTCGGCGACATCCTCGAGCTGAAGCGGTGACACCCGAGCGGCGTCCGAACCGGCGTCCTGACGATCGGTGGCCCGAAGGGCACAGGGGTTGGGACGTCGCCGCTCGGATCCGAGGGGACGCCGGGCCGACCGCCGCGGGGGCTCGCTAGAAAGCATCGGGACGGTCGAGCAGCAGCGCGTACAACGTGTGCTGGATCGTCTCCCGCACCTGGTCGGTGAGGTCGAAGACGAGCATCGGGTCCTCAGCCGCCTCGGGTTCGTACCCGTCGGTCGGCACGGGTTCGCTGAACTCGATGATCCACTTCGACGGCAACGGCACCAGCCCGAGCAGACCCAGCCAGGGGAACGTCGGGGTGACCGGCATGTAGGGCAGCCCGAAGAGCCTGGCCAAGGGCTCGATGTTGCCCAGCATCGGGTAGGCCTCCTCGGCACCGACGATCGAGCAGGGGATGATCGGCACCCCGCTCCGCAGCGCCGCCGCCACGAAGCCACCTCGCCCGAAGCGCTGGAGCTTGTAGCGTTCCGAGAACGGCTTGCCGAGCCCTTTGTAACCCTCCGGGAAGACGGCGACGAGCTCACCGCTCCGCAGGAGGCGTTCGGCGTCTTGGGCGCACGCCAGCGTCGTGCCGCCCTTGCGCGCGAGCTCCGACACGAACGGCAGGCGGAAGACGAGGTCGGCACCGAGCAGCCGGATGTGGCGATGGGCCGGGTGGTTGTCGTGGACCGCCACGTGGATCATCAGACCGTCGAGCGGCAGCGTCCCGGAGTGGTTGGCGACGATGAGCGCGCCGCCCACCGCCGGGATGTTCTCGATGCCACGAGCCTCCGCCCGGAACCAGGTCTGGTAGAGCGGTCGAAGGACGCTCAACAGGACGTTCTCGGTCAGGTCCGGGTCGAAGCCGAAGTCGTCGACCTCGTAGTCGCCGGTGAGACGACGCCGCAGGAACGCCAGGCCGGAGGCCACCTTCGACTGCCAGCCCTCACCGAGCGTCCGAGCCGCGACGCCCCGCGCGGCCATGCCAAGCGCCCCGAGAAGCAGGTCCGTGGCGGAGAAGGACACCCGCTCGTGCGCCCCCCGGAACTGCCCGTTCTCCTCACGCCCACGACTGGCCCGGATCGGGATTACCTTCGCCTCGGACGAGTCAGCCATGGCGTTGTCGTACCCCGTTCAGATCCTCCCGCACACCGAGGAACTCGGCCACGCGCTGCTCGGCGGACCTGACCCGCTCAGCGTTCAGTACGCCGGGCTCGTGCGCCGCCGCGAACGTCTCGAACGCCTCAGGCGTGGTGTAACACGGTTTGAACCCCAGCTCTTCCCGCATCCGGGTCGTGTCGACCCCGCGGCCGTAGGTGAGGAAGTCCAGTTGCTCCGGGGTGAAGTCGGCGAGTCGGAACGCTCGGAACGCCTGACCGAGCGTCGCCGCCGCGAAGGCCGGTACCGGAAGGGAGGGCCGGCCCATGCGTCGGATCGCCTGCGACAGCATGAGGACACCCGAGCCGGCGACGTTGAACGTGCCCGGCCGGTCGGAGACGACGGCGAGCCGCAACGCCTCCAGAAGGTCGTCCTCGTGGGTGAACTGCAGTCGCGCGTCGAATCCGAGCACGGTAGGGATGACGGGCAGCGTGAAGTACCGCGTGATGGGGGTGCGCACGCGCGGGCCGATCACGTTGGCGAAGCGCAGCGTCGTGACGATCACGTCAGGACGCCGCCGAGCGAAGCCTCGCACGTACCCCTCGACCTCGACGGCGTCCTTGGCGAAGCCGGAGCGCGCCCCGCGCGGCTCCATGTCCTCGGTGAACATCGCGGGGTCGTCTGGCGAGGCGCCGTAGACCGCGGTCGAGGACTTGACGACGACCTTGCGCACGGACGGCAGCCGCTGGCAGGCGGCCAGCAACTGCATCGTCCCGATCACGTTGATCTCCTTCATCGTGGCCCGGCCGCCGGCGTGCTGAGGCGCCGCGATCACGTTGAGGTGGGCCACGGTGTCGACCTCTTCGCGAGCGAGCACCCGGGAGACCACGGGGCTGCGCAGGTCGACGCGGACGAACTCCGCTCCGCCTAGGTCGTCGCGAGGGGGGACGACGTCCGCTCCGAGGACACGGTCCACCGCGGGGTCGGCGGCGAGCAGGCGCGTGAACCTGCTCCCGATGTCCCGGGAGACACCGGTGACCAGGACAACGCGCGCCATCTGCCGCTCACCCCGTGGAGTCGAGCACCGCTACTTCCCCAGGCGCCTGCGCTGGATGCGCGTCTTCTTGAGGAGCTTGCGGTGCTTCTTCTTCGACATGCGCTTACGACGCTTCTTGATGACAGAACCCACGTAACACCCTTTCGGAACAACTTGGTACCCCACCGGACGCGGATCGGAACTCGCTCATGTCGGATGAACGCTTCGCGTTGGTGAGGAGCACGACGTACTGGCGCGGTCAAGCGTACAGGCCAAGCGCCTCGAGGTCGGCGCCCCGGCCCGCCGCCGGCCGGGCGTCACGCTGGGCCGGCGCGCCGGACCGGGACCCTCGGCTCCCCCCTAGGACCGGTCCCTCGACCGGGTGTCGCACGCCGAGGCGGCACCGAGAGCATCCGTCCGGTGCCGCCCGTCCGGACAGGGGTCAGTCCGGATCCAGGCCGTGGGCCGGGAAGACCGCGCGGCGCGTGGCGCGAATCGCGCGGTCGACGGGATCAGCCGGGTCGTAGCCGGCGGACCACTCGGCGTACGAGGCGTGGGCGCCGTCGGTCATGGCCTCGGGCGCGGAGCGTCCGCACTCGTCCGCCACGAACTGACGCCACGCGAGCGGTGTCGTCGTCTCGGGCCTGATCGCCTGCCCGCCGACGATCGCGAGCAGGTGGCTCCAGATGCGTGGCACCACGTCCACGAGGGCGTACCCGCCACCTCCGGTGACGACCCACCGGCCCTCGGCGACGCGATGGCTGAGCTCGTGCACCGCGGCCGCGGCAGCCCGCTGGGCGTCAATGGAGAGGTTGAGGTGGGCCAGCGGGTCCAGCCGGTGGCTGTCGCAGCCGTGCTGGCTCACGATGACGGCGGGCTGGAAGGCTTCGACCAGAGCCGGCACCATCGCGTGGAACGCCCGCAGCCACCCCTCGTCGCCGGTTCCTCGAGGCAAGGCGATGTTGACGGCGGTCCCCTCCGCGCCCGGGCCCCCGGTCTCGCTCGGGAAGCCCGTGCGGTAGGGGAAGAGGGTGCGCGGCGACTCGTGCAGGCTGATCGTGAGCACCCTGGGGTCGTCGTAGAAGATCTCCTGGACGCCGTCGCCGTGGTGGACGTCGAGGTCGATGTAGGCGACGCGCGGGCACCCGGCGTCGAGGAGCCACCGGATCGCCGCCGCCGGGTCGTTGTAGACGCAGAAGCCGCTGGCCATGGCCGGCATCGCGTGGTGCAGCCCGCCAGCGATGTTGGCCGCGTGGAGACTCGTCCCTTCCCAGACCGAGCGAGCGGCTTCGATGCTCGCACCGACGACGCGCGCCGCGGCCTCGTGCATCCCGGCGAAGGTCGGGTTGTCCGGCGTTCCCAGCCCGAACGTCACGTCGATGAGGCGTGGGTCGGCGCTCGCGCGCTGGACCGCCTCGATGTAGGCGTGGTCGTGGATCGTGGCCAGGACGTCATCGGAGGCCCGGGGAGCCGGGACCATCGTCAGCCCTTCGAGACCGCAGCCGTCCAGCGCCACGACGTGCTCGTCGGACCGCTCGCGCTCGCCGTCCCGGATGAGCCCCAGCTCCCTGGTCAGGGCGACCGTGAGCCGCACCCGGATCGGCGCGAGCGGGTGCCCAGGGCCGAAGTCGTACGCCGTCAGTCCCTCGTCATACACGAGGCGTCCGAGTTCCGTCACAGGCTCCACCTTGCCCTACGTCGGTCTGGTGGGCGACATGGACGCGCCTGACCACACCGGAGCCGGGCCGGTAGAGTCCGCGAGCGTGACGACCAGCCCGAGTCTGGCCGAACGCTTCCCTACCCTGTTCACTCCGACCCGGTGGGAGTGGGCCGGGTTCGACGCGACGTTCTCCGTCGACCGGCCACCGGAGTCCCTCGTGCAGAGCGTCCACGTCGTCGGCTTCGTCGGATCGTCCATCGTGGTGTGCCGGCACAGGGGGAACGAGTGGTTCCTGCCCGGCGGAACCCGAGAGCCGGGCGAGAGCATCGAGCAGACCGCTGACCGGGAGCTCTTGGAGGAGGCGGGCGCTCGGCGGCTCGGGCCGCTGCGGTGGCTTGGCGCGCACCGCGGCGTCAGCGACCACCCCGCGCCGTATCGACCTCACCTGCCCCACCCGGAGAAGGCGTGGCTGTGGTGTGTGGCCGACGTCGAGCTCGTGGCGACGCCCACGAACCCACCCGACGGCGAGCAGGTCACCGAAGTGCGGGTCACCAGCCTGTCCGAGGCCCAGGCACTGCTCCGAGAGAACGAGGAGTGGTATCCGGACCTGCTCTTCCTCGCCGCGGAGACGCGGCGCGCGCAGGCGCTCAGCTGAGCGGTCGCACCATGCCGATCTCGTCGAGGGTGGGATCGGAGGGCAGCGGTTGCCGCTCGTCGGTGGGCACGAAGCCGAGCCGTTCGTAGAACCGCCGCGCCCGTTCGTTCGTCGCCGTCACCCACAGGTGCACCCGCGCCGCTCCCCTGGCCACGGCCCAGTCGAGGACGGCGCGCACCAACGCGTCCGCCACACCGCTGCCGCGGGCCTCGGGCCGTACCCACATCGACACCAGCTCCGCGGTGTCCGGAGTCGACTCCTCGAAGAACCCGCCACTGATCCCCACCGCCGTCGCGGGATCGTCGTCACGGTAGGCCAGGAAGGTCGCCCCACCGGCGCTGAGCCGGCGACGCCAGTCAGCTTCCGTGAACGCGCTCTCCCGGGCGTAGGTCGAGCCGAAGGCCCACGGCGACTCCCGTAGTGCCTCCAGTCGAACCGCGCGCAGCTCCCGCCAGTCGTCTGGCCCCAGGAGTCGAGTACGCACGGCCGCCGTGCGATCCCCGGTCTCCACTCCGCGACCGCCCATGCCGCTCCTTTCGTCCTCGGCGTCCCGTCCTCGGCGTCGTGTCCTGTCGCGCATTCGACGAAGCGCGACGAAGCCGGCGGGCGCGCTCCCGTGGGCCGAGCCGAGCCACCGGTGCCGATCGTCGGCCCATCGTAAGGAGCGGCGACCGGCTCGGCGTCGGGTAGTGGAGGCGACGTGGACTGGAACCTCATCTTCGCCCCTCACCTTCCGCTCCTGGAGGGGGTCGTGCGCGGCACGGTGACCTACCTCGCGCTGCTCGCGCTCCTTCGTGTCGTGGGGCGACGTGAGACAGGCGGTCTGGGACTCACCGACGTCCTCGTGGTCGTGCTGGTCGCCGACGCGGCCTCAGCCGGCCTGTACGGCGAAACCACGTCGCTGGCGGACGGCATGGTGGTGGTCGTCACGATCCTGTTCTGGAGCGTCGTCGTCGATGCCGTCGCCTACCGCTTCCCGAAGCTGGCGACCCTGCTCAAGGCCACGCCGAAGACGCTGATCGAGAACGGCAAGCTCAACCGCGCCGTCATGCGGCGGGAGCTCATGACCACCGAGGAGGTCTCCTCCCAGCTGCGGCTGCACGGCATCGACGACATCGCCATGGTCGAACGCGCGTGCATCGAACCCAACGGGATGATCAGCGTGATCCGGCGCGACCAGAGGGACACCTCAGCGGTCGAGTCGCCCGAGCCCTTGTGACGACGACGGTCCCGGGCCCGATGTCTTCGTGCTGTGAGCGCGCTGCCGAGTCAGCGGTGCGCGTCTCCGCCAGGCTGGGTCGCGCGTGCGGTCGCGGCTGATCGGTTATCGTGCCGACGTGCGCACGATTCGCTCCCGTGGCTGGTGGCCGCCCGAGGGCGGCCTTGTGGCGTGCGCGCGATCAACCTGACCCGACCGAGGCCGCCCGCGAGGGCGGCCGACGGACCTGGGCGTCCCCGCGGCGGCGACTTCCGACCCGACGAGGAGTCCCATGCCGCGCACGATCGTCTCCGGCGTCAAGCCCACCGGCTCCCTGACCCTCGGCAACTACCTCGGTGCCCTCCGACGGTTCGTCGACCTCCAGCACGACGCTCGCTGTGTCTTCCCCGTGGTTGACCTGCACGGGCTGACTGTTCCCCATGACCCGGAGCGGCTCCGCCGGCTCACCGTGGAGACAGCGACGCTCTACCTCGCCGCGGGCCTGGACGCAGCCTCCTGCGTGATCTTCCGGCAGAGCGACCTGTCGCTGCACACGGAGCTGGCATACCTGCTGGAGTGCACGGCCTACGTCGGCGAGCTGGATCGCATGATCCAGTTCAAGGAGAAGGGGCGCGGCCGGCCCAAGACCCGGGTTTCCCTCTACACCTACCCGGTCCTCATGGCGGCCGACATCCTCGCCTATCGCGCCACCCACGTGCCGGTCGGCGACGACCAGCGCCAGCACCTCGAGCTCACCCGCGACCTGGCACTGCGGTTCAACCGGGCCTACGGCGAGGTCTTCGTGGTCCCCGAGATGATTCCCGCCGTCATCGGCGCTCGGATCAAGGACCTGCGGAACCCCTTGGCCAAGATGAGCAAGGACGCTCCGGACGACGCCGCCGGCTGCGTCCGCCTCCTCGACTCCCCGGACGTGATCCGCCACAAGGTGATGCGCGCGGTCACCGACTCCCGTCACGAGGTCCGGTACGACCCGGAGAACCAGCCGGGCGTCGCCAACCTCCTGGACATCCTGGCCGCGTGTGTCGGCGAGTCCGATCCCGCCGCGCTCGCCACCCGGTACAGCTCCTACGGAGCGCTCAAACGGGACGTGGCCGACGCCGTGATCAGCCTGCTCGCCCCACTGCGCGCCCGGTACGCCGATCTCGCCGCCGCCCCGGAGTATGTCGACGCGGTCCTGCGGGATGGGGCGGAGCGGGCGCGAGCCCTCGCCGAGCCGACCGTGGCCGCCGCCAAGCGCGCCATCGGGTTGTGACCGCGCCGCAGTCGCGTCGGTGCCCGCCGGTGGGGCTCGACGCGCGGGTCAGCGCGAGTCCCGAGGGGCTCCGGTCAGTCGACTTGGGCGGCGATCTCGCGCGCCCGGTCGCGTGCCGCCTCGATCGCGTCGAGCACCGCGGCACGCACCCGGTGGCGCTCCAGCTCGCGGATCGCGCTGATCGTGGTGCCACCCGGGGACGTCACCGCCTCCCGCAGCGTCACCGGGTGCTCGCCGGACTCCCGCAGCATGACCGCCGCGCCCAACGCGGCCTGGACGATCAGCTCGTGCGCGACCTGGCGGGGCAGCCCCAGCAGGATGCCGGCGTCGGTCATCGCCTCGACCAGGTAGTAGAAGTACGCCGGACCCGAGCCGGACAACGCCGTGACCGCGTCCTGCTGCGACTCGGGCACCCGCACCGTCTTGCCCAGCGGGCGCAGCATCTCCTCGGTCAGCGCGAGGTGCTCGGCGCGCGCGTGCGAACCCGCGGAGATCGCGCTCATCGCCTGGTCGACCAGCGCCGGGGTGTTCGACATGACCCGGACGACCGGCGTCCCCTCGGGAAGCCGCTTCTCGAAGAACGACGTCGGCAGGCCAGCGCAGATGGAGACGACGAGCTTGCCCTGAGGAACCCGCGGGCCCAGGTCGGCGAGCAAGGTCGACGCGTCCTGCGGCTTGACGGCGATGACGATGACGTGCGCTTCGCGCACCGCCTCCTCGTTCGGGAGGACCCGGATGCCGTAGCGCGTCTGGAGGTACTCACCGCGCTCCGCCCGACGGACCGTGGCGATGAGACCCGACGCGGGCCAGCCAGCGCGCAGCAACCCCGACAGGAGGGTCTCCCCCATCTTGCCGGCGCCGATGACGGCGATCGTGTGCTGCTCAGGACTCATCCGCTCTCGCTCCTCCTCACGCTGGGCCTCCTCACGCTGGGCCTCCTCACGCTGGGCTTTCTCGTGCTGGCCCTCCTCGTGCCAGACCTCCTCCGCCGGTCAGCTCCGGGTGACCAGCGAGCGCAGGAAGAAGCCCACGTACGCCGGACGCTCCGCGAGCCGGCGCATCAGGTACGCGTACCACTGGTCGCCGTACGGCAGATACACCCGGACCGTGTCCCCGAGGGAGACCAGTCGGCGCTGCTCCTCCGGCCGCACACCGTAGAGCATCTGGAACTCGTAGCTGCCTGGTGACCGGTCGTAGCGCATCGCCAGCGCGGAGGCGATCTCGATGAGCCGCGGGTCGTGGGTGGCGACCATCGGATAGCCCTGGCCAGCCATGAGGATCTTCAGGCAACGCACGTACGACAGGTCGATCTCGGACCGACGCCGGAACGCGACCGACTCCGGCGCGGCGTAGGCGCCCTTGCACAGCCGGACCCGAGACCCCTGGTAGGCCAGGTCCCGGCAGTCGCCCTCGGTTCGCCGCAGGTACGCCTGCAGGACCGCACCGGTCTCCGGGAAGTCGCGGCGCAGCTCCTGGACCACCGACAGCGTCGAGTCGACCGTGGTGTAGTCCTCCATGTCGATGGAGATCGCGGTGCCGGCGTTGCGCGCCGCGAGCGCGATCGTGCGTGTGTTCTCGAGCGCGAGCTTCTCGCCGTCGGGCCGAAGGTCCCGCCCTAGAGCGGACAGCTTGAGCGACACCTCGCACGACCGGGCCACTCCCGCCCGAGACAGCCGGTCGAGGAGATCGAGGTAAGCCCTCGTCGCCGACTCGGCACCCTCCCGGTCCTCGGTGTGCTCACCGAGGTGGTCGATCGTGACCTGGATCCCCTCGTCGAGGAGCTGTCGGGCCACCTCGATCGCTTCGTCGGCCGTCTCGCCCGCGACGAACCGAGAGACGATCGTCGATGACACCGGCATCGTGGAGGCGAGCTTCTGCACCCCTCGGCCACGGGCGGCGGCTAGCAGCGCTCTGCGTAGCACCACAGGAGTCTCCTCTCGTGCCCGAGTGTGATGACCCATCGCCGCTCCCGCCCCGCCCGGTCGGCGAGCCCAGGGTACGCCGTGGGCGCGTCCCGGCCGGACGGGCCCGCCGATCACCGCCCCGACACCCCGGCCGGTCACCGCCGCGTGGGAAGACCCGCAGGCTCACCTGGCTCCGGCCGCTCCTCCGTCGGCGCGGGCGGGACTGTTCCGCCGGACGGTGCCGCCGCGGACGGGGCCGGCTCCTCCGCGCTGGCATCGGTGACGTGTCGGGCCGGCACGAGTCGCAACAGGACGTCGTCGAGCGTCAGCACGCCGATCGTCCCGCCGTCCGCGTCGTCGATACGGGCCAGGTGGCTCGCCCCACTGCGCAGCGCGGCGAGAACGTCGACGAGCGGTGTCGTGGCGGTGATCACCGGCAGTGGCCGCACCTTTGTCGGCGCGATCGGCTCGGACGGCCGCTCCACGGTGTCGGTGAGGACGTCCTTGAGGTGGACGTAGCCAGTGAGCTGGCCGCGCTCGTCCAGGCGGGGGTACCGCGAGTGGCCCGTCCGCGCCGCGAGCTCCTCGATCTCGGCAGCCGTGGCGTTCGGTCCCACCAAGACCACCGACTCGAGCGGGATCGCCACGTCCGAGGCGGTGAAGGTGGCGAAGCCCAACGCCTGTTCGGCGAGCCGGTGCTCGTCGGGGTCGAGCAACCCTTCGCGGCGGGACTCCTCGAGCAGGTGGGCGACCTCCTCGTGGGTCACCGCGTCCGCGACCTCGTCCTTCGGTTCGACCCGAACCAGCCGCAGGAACGTGTTGGCCACCCTGGTGACACCGGTGACAGCTGGGCGAGTGGCGCGGACCAGCGCGCCCAGCACCGGCCCGAGCACGAGAGCCGACTGGAGCGGTGCGGCCAGCGCGATGTTCTTGGGGACCATCTCCCCGATGACGACGTGGAGGGCCACCACGAGCAACAGGGAGATCGCCACCGCCACCGGGTGCGCCAGGCCCTCGGGCAGGCCCACCGCCTCCAACCCGCGGGCCACCACGCCGGCGACCGCCGGCTCGGCGACCGCACCCAGGCCGACCGTGCACAGCGTGATGCCGGCTTGCGCCCCGGTCATCATGAGGTTCACCCGGCGGATCGCCCACAAGGTGGCCCGCGCTCGCCGCGATCCCCTGGCCACCAGCGGCTCGATCTGGCTCCGGCGGACCGAGACGAGAGCGAACTCCGCGCCCACGAAGAAGGCGTTGCCGGCCAGCAGGAGGATGGCGACGACCAACGCCACGCCCTCACTCATCGCCGGCTCCTTCCCCGTCGTCGACCGCGACCCGCTCGATCCGAACCAGGTCGACGCGGCGGCCGTCCAAGCGTTCGACGGTGACGCGCAGGCCATCGACTTCCGCCGAGTCGCCGACCCTCGGCACCTGGCCGAGGACGTGCATGACGAAACCCGCGACCGTCTCGTAGCGAGCGTGCGCCTCAGGCAGCCGCAGCCCTGTCTTCGCGTGAACCTCGTCCGGACGCAGGAGCCCGGAGACGATCCACCCGTCACCGTCGCGCCGGAACGTCACCTGGGGCGCGTCGTGCTCGTCGGCGACCTCACCGACGATCTCCTCCACGACGTCCTCGAACGTCGCGATCCCTGCCGTGCCGCCGTACTCGTCCACGACCACGCACAGCTCGGTGCCGTGGTCGCGTAACGCCCACAGGACCTCGTCGAGCGGGGTCGTGTGCGGCAGGAAGAGCGCGGGCCGGGCCAGTCGTCCGACCGGTGTCGAGCTCCGCTCGGCGACCGGTACCGCGACCGCGTCGGTCAGCTCGACCACACCCACCACGTCGTCGAGGTCGGCGCCGGCCACGGGGAACCGCGAGACGCCGTGCTCGCGCGCGAGGTCGACGACCCGTTGCACAGGGTCGGCGGCGTGCACCCACACCACGCGGGTGCGCGGGGTGAGGACGTCACGGGCGCGCTTGTCGTCGAAGCGGAGCACGCGCTCCACGAGGGTCGCGGTGGTGGGTGGGAGCACGCCCGACTCGGCGGAGTTGCGCAGCACCGAGACGAGCTCCTCGGGCGTGCGCGCGGACGCCAGCTCCTCCTGAGGTTCGACGCCCAGCGACCGGACGATGTGGTTCGCGACCGTGTTGAGCCCGACCGTGAGAGGTCGGGTCGCGGCGGTGAACGCGCGCTGCGGAAGCTGGACGACCCGCGCCACCGCGAAGGGGTGGGCGAGCGCGAGGTTCTTCGGAACCAGCTCGCCGAACAGCATCGTGACCACGGTCACGCCGACGACCGCCAGGGTCAGCGACACCCCGGTCACCATGCTGTCCGGGACACCGAGGCGCGCCAGCGGTCCGTCGACCAGGCGAGCCACCGCCGGCTCGGCGAGCCAGCCGATGGCGAGGTTCGTGAGGGTGATCCCGATCTGGGCGCTGGACAGGTGGGTGGAGAGTGACTTCAGCGTCGTGTGAACACCCCGGGCGCCCGGCAGGCCCTGGGCGGCCGCTCGTTCCACGCCCGGGCGGCTCACGGTGACCAGGGCGAACTCGGCCGCGACAAAAACTCCGCAGGCGACCACGAGCAGGGCTGACAGCCCGACGAGCAACACGCTGGTCACCGTCGGCCCCCCGTCTGTCCGGGCCGAGGATCAGCCGCTCGTGACGGGCGTTGTGATCCCGGTGTCCGTGACCCCGATCGTCGGGGGGTCGGTCTTCGGGGAGTGCGTTCTGAACCTTCCATTCTCACCTTGTCAAAGGCCCGGCTCACCGCGGCGGGCGTCACGCGGTGAGCGTCGCCAGAGGCGTCAGCGCGAGACGACCCGCACCGGCCTCCTGGCACCGGGCCAGTGCCGCTTGCACGTCATCGTATGCCCGCGACATACAGACGAAAAGGTACGGGGTCGAAGTTCCGGCCGATGCGCTAGTCCCTGACGACGGGAACGGCCGACACGGCACCGCCAGGGTGTCGTGTGGCCGGTTCGCGGTGTTTCGCGAGACCTGTCAGCTCTCCGCCGACGGTGGCGCGTGTCGCTCGAGGAAGCCGTAGACGTCCGTCTCGTCCACCCCCGGGAACGCTCCCGGCGGCAGGACTGCGAGCACGTGCGAATGAGCTCGTGCCGACGGCCAGCTCCAGCCCTGCCACCGCGACGCGAGCTCGGCCGGTGGCCGCTGACAACACGAACCGGACGGGCACTCCGACACCGCGCGATTGCGGGTCTCGCGGCCTCGGAACCACCGAGAGTCCTCGTAGCGAACACCGATGGTCACCGCGAAGTGTCGCTCCCGGGTCGGGTCGACGTGCGCGACACACCAGTGCGTGCCGTCTGGGGTGTCGGTGTACTGGTAGTACGACGGAAACCGCTCGGGTGCGGTGAAGACCTGCCGTCCCGCCCACCGACGACACATGCGTTGACCTTCGATCGCGCCACTGGCGTCGGCCGGGAAGATCAACCCGTCGTTCTCGTACGCCTTGTAGATGATCCCGGCCTCGTCGTTGCGGACGAAGTGGCAACGCAGGTCCAAGTGGCGGGTCGCGAGGTTGGTGAACCGGTGCGCCGCCATCTCGTACGACACCGAGAAGGCGTCCCGCAGATCCTCGATGGCGAGGTCGCGGTCGGCCTTGGCTCGCTTGAGGAACGGCACCGCGGCCCGTTCGGGCACGAGTACGGCGGCGGCGAAGTAGTTCGCCTCCACGCGCTGCCGCAGGAAGTCGGCGTAGTCCCGGGGCGATCGGTGATCGAGGATGACGTGGCCGAGAGCTTGGAGGACGACAGCTTTCGGCGTGTGCATCCCCAGCTGCTCGCTGCGCAGGTAGATACGGCGGTGGCGCAGGTCGGTGACGGACCGCACCGATCCCGGCAAGTCCTCGGCGTAGTGGATGGAGAAGCCATGGTGGGCCACGATCGCTCCCACGTGGGCGTCCGAGAGCGGACCACCTCGGTAGTCGACCGCGGTGAGACTTTGAATCGCGAGCCGTTCGATCTCGCCGAAGTAGTTGCCACGCTCCCTCATCTTTCGGCGCAATTCCGCGTTGGCGGCGCGTGCGTCCTCTGGTGTCGCCGTCGGTCTGCTGTCCCGGCGCTTGAGCTCGTCGTACAACGCGACCAGGTGCTCCAACACCTCGCTGGGAACCCGGGGTCCGACCCGCAGGTGCGGCAGACCCAACGCCTGGTAGCGAGGATCTCGCTGAGCCTCCTCGAGCGCGATCTCCAAAGCGGCACGCCGCGTCGGGGGCGTGGGTGACAACAGCTCATTGACAGAAACGTCCAACGCAGCCGCGATCTTGCTGACGAGGGAGAGCTTCGGCTCACGTCGGCCGTTCTCCAGCAGGGACAGTTGGGACGGCGCTCGACCGACCCGTCGACCAAGCTCGGCAAGCGTCATACGCCGGCTTCGCCGCAGATGCCGCACTCGCTGGCCCAGAGTGACAAGATGCAGATCCTGCGGAATCGTCCGGCGTTCTTCCCCCCGAACGTCTGACACAACTTGATGCTAGGAGAACATTCGCGGAAGTTTCTAGGGCCGAACGCCGCGTCTTGCCCCGTTCCCTCCAAGACTCAGGTGTAACAGGGAGAGGTCATCGACAAAGGGGGCAGCAGCGATGACGCCGAGCGAGCCGACATCGACCACGCCGGGGTCGGGCAACGGGGGAACCGCCACGCGCAAGGTCCGGGCTTCGCGCCCGCGAGAGGCCGCACGGACGTCCAGCCGCGCGGACATCGAGGCGGCCGCACGCCGCGCCGCCGAGGAGTTGCGACGCGAGTGGGAGACCAACCCACGGTGGCGAGGGATCGAGCGGACGTACACCGCCGAGGACGTCATCCGGTTACGCGGTTCGATCCAGGAGGAGTACACGCTGGCTCGGCTTGGCGCAGAGCGGCTCTGGCACCTGCTGCAGACCGAGGACTACGTCGCCGCGCTGGGCGCGCTCACCGGCAATCAGGCGGTCCAGCAGGTTCGGGCGGGGTTGAAGGCCATCTACCTGTCCGGGTGGCAAGTCGCGGCTGACGCGAACCTGGCCGGCCAGACCTACCCCGACCAGAGCCTGTACCCGGCGAACTCCGTCCCCAACGTGGTGCGCCGCATCAACAACGCCTTGCTGCGGGCGGACCAGATCAGCTGGGCCGAAGGCGAGCACGACGCGCCGTACTGGTTGGCGCCCATCGTGGCCGACGCGGAGGCCGGATTCGGCGGCGTCCTCAACGCCTTCGAGCTGATGAGGGCGATGATCGCCGCGGGCGCCGCCGGCGTGCACTGGGAGGACCAGCTGGCGTCGGAGAAGAAGTGCGGCCACCTGGGTGGGAAGGTGCTCATTCCCACCGGGCAGCACATCCGCACGCTCAACGCGGCTCGGCTGGCCGCCGACGTGTGCGGAGTTCCCACGATCATCATCGCCCGCACCGACGCGCAGGCCGCCACGCTCATCACCAGCGACGTCGACGAACGAGACCGTCCGTTCATCACCGGAGAGCGCACGCCTGAAGGCTTCTACCGGGTACGCAACGGTCTCCCCGCAGCCATCGCACGTGGCCTGGCCTACGCGCCGTACGCCGAGCTGCTGTGGATGGAGACCTCCACTCCCGACCTCGACGTGGCTCGGCAGTTCGCCGAAGCGATCAAGGCGGAGTACCCAGACCAGATGCTGGCGTACAACTGCTCCCCGTCGTTCAACTGGAAGCGCCACCTCGACGACGACACGATCGCCAAGTTCCAGCGCGAGCTCGGGTACATGGGATACACGTTCCAATTCATCACGCTCGCTGGGTTCCACGCCCTCAACGCGTCGATGTTCGAGTTGGCGAGGGGCTACGCCACTGAGGGAATGCCCGCCTACGTCGCGCTGCAGGAGCGGGAGTTCGCCGCCGAGCGGTTCGGCTACACCGCGACGAGGCACCAGCGTGAGGTCGGCACGGGCTACTTCGACCTGGTCAGCACCGCGATCTCACCGGACTCCTCGACGACGGCGCTGCGCGGATCCACCGAGGAGGAGCAGTTCCAGACACGGTGACGGCGCACGCGGTCCGACTCGGGCCTGGCCCCGACACGCCACCGGCTGGCCATCCGCAGGATGGCCAGCCGGTCCCATGACCGAGGGTCGGCGAGGCGCCGGTGCTGGGGTGGTCTAGACCCGCGACTGCGTGTCGAGCTGCAAGCCGGGCTTGCCCGCCTCGGTCACGAAGCTGGCCCGAACGGCGATGGGCGCTCCAGGACGTGACACGTAAGGCATCACGAGGTGGTCAGCCCGACACTGCTCGCGGGTCAGGGTGAGGCGAAGGTAGCCGCGCTGGTGGTTCATGAACCGCACGTGCGGGTTGGCCGCCAGGACGACCTCACTGTGTGGGTCGAGGTCCTCGCCGTCTTGGTCGGAGCTGATCGACGTGCCGCCGAACTCGACACCGACCGTGGCGGAGTCGGGGTCGTCGAAGTTCAGCTTCAGCTCGGCGGCGATGTGGCGATGCCGGTCGCCGGTCACCACGACGGGGTTGAGGTCCGGTCGGTCGGCGAACAGGTCGAGGAGGCGCTGACGGGCCGCGGGGTAGCCGTCCCAGGCGTCCATGAACAGGGGAAGAGGATCACCGACGTCCAAGTCGAACTGGCTCATCGGTACCTGGTTCGCGAGCAGGTTCCACCGGGTTCGAGCGCCGGTGAGGCCCTCGGCCAGCCAGCGCTCCTGCTCCGCTCCGAGCATCGTCCGCGTCGGGTCGAGTCGTTCCGCGCAGTCCTCCTGCTGGCCGTCCCCACAGGCCTGGTCGTCGCGATAGGAGCGCTCGTCGAGAACGTGGACGGTCACCAGGTCGCCGTAGGTGAGGCGGCGGTACAGCCGGATGTCGGCTCCGTTCGGCTTCTGGGGCAGACGGAGCGGCAGGTGCTCGTAGTAGGCCTGGGCAGCCGCCGCCCGGCGCTGCCGGAACGTCGCGGGATCCACGTCGAGGTCGCGCGAGAAGTCTCCAGCCCAGTTGTCGTCGACCTCGTGGTCGTCCCAGGTGACCACGAACGGGAGCGCGGCGTGCGCCGCCTGCAGGTCCGGGTCGGTCCGGAAGAGCGCGTACCGCAACCGGTACTCGGTCAACGTCCACGGTTCCGTACGGATCTCCGTGGGCAAGGTGACCTTGCGGTGCAGGCCGTCGGCCGGGATCGTGTTCTCGTAGATGTAGTCGCCCAGGTGCAGGACGACGGCGAGGTCGTCGTCGCTCATGTGGCGGTAGGCGGTGTAGAAGCCGCCCCACCACACCTGGCACGACGCGACGCCGACGCGCAGCGTCGTGAGCGGCGTACCCGGAGCGGGCGCGGTCTTCGTTCGGCCCACCGGGCTCACGAACCGTCCAGCGCGGAAGCGATAGAAGTACGTCCAGTTCGGACGCAGGCCACGCACCTCGACGTGGACCGCGTGGGCGAGCTCCGGCACGGCGAGGACCTCGCCACGCTGGACGACTCGCCGGAACCGCTCGTCGAGCGCGACCTCCCACCGGACGGGAACCGCCAGGTTCGGCATGCCGCCGTGGCCGTCGAGGGCGAGCGGCTCTGGCGCGAGACGGGTCCACAAGACGACTCCGTCGGGATGCGGATCACCCGACGCGACGCCCAGCGTGAACGGGTCCTCGCGTAGGCGCGGCTCCGCCCACACCGGAGCGTGGGAGAAACCGGCCGCGAACAGGCCCAGGCCGGCCAGACCGGAGAGGACGTCTCGCCGACCGAGGATTCGCCGGAGCGCGGTCGTCGACACCATGTCCGTCCTCCTGTCCTTAGCGAGGGCACGTTCGTGCGGCACCGGCCGCTCGTGGGGGATGCCTGACGTGCCCTGTCATTCCGTGGATCCGTCATTCCTTGCGGTTCGGTGACGACGTCTGGGAAGCACGGACGCCAGCCGCCGCTGCGACGAGGTCGGCGTAGCCCGCTTGGCCGAGACGGTTCGGGTGGTAGGACTCGCCGATCGGGTTGGACAGTCCGTTGATCCACTCGACGTCGTCGCAGACCGAGTGCCCGGTGAACGCGGGACGGGCGTCGACGAAGTCGAACCCATGCGCGCGCGCCCGACCGCCGATCGTCGCGGCCAGCAGGTCGGCGCTCGCGTTGAGCTCGGCCTGCTCGCCTGGGCTGATCCGAGCGGCGAGGTTGCACTCCTCGCCGTTGAAGAGTCGCGGGTAGCCGACCACGATGACGTGGGCCGTCGGCGCGGCCGCACGGATCGCCGTGAACAGCGAGTCCAGTCGGCCGGGGAGGACATCGCGGATGAAGCCGTTCGCCGACTCGATCTCGTCCCAACAGGTCGTCGGCCACGGCTGAGCGCACCGGAAGAGAACCGAGGCCCAGCCCGCGTCATTGCCGCCGACCGAGACGGTCACCAGATTCGTCGCCGCGTCGAGGCCGGCGAGCTGTTTGTCACGCACGTCGGCGACCGTGGCGCCCGAGCAGGCGGCGAAGGACAGCGCCGCGCCTAGCCGCGTGGCCACCAGCACTGGATAGGCGTAGGGCGACCGCTTGCAGTCGGTGCCGTCCGAGTAGTAGGAGCGGGTGCCCACGCCGGACGAGTACGAGTCGCCCAGAGCCACGTAGCGAAGCGCGTCGGCGTGCGCCGGCGCGGCGGCCACGGGGAACCAGAGGCTGACCAGGCCGAGGACGAACGCTAATCGAACGAGGCGACGTCGGACCCCGCCCATCTCGGCCCCCTTCACGCCGGCCGGGCAGACCCCCGCACCAGGACCTTCCGCCAGGGAGCGGACGACAAATCCGGTAACGGGTCAAATCGTCCCGTTCAGGGTGAAGGACAACGAGCGCCCGATCAAGGGCGGGATGACGGTGAGAACCGGACAGCGGCCGCGACCGTCCGGTGGCAGGGCTCGACTCAACCAGGACCGGGTCCGTCTTCCCGTCGCGCCGAGGCGCAGAGCGCCGCGGGACCACGAGGGGCTGCGAGAGGCAGCGCTACGAGAGGTGGGTGGGAGGTCTTGCGCGCGGCCTACTGACCGACCGCCTCGATGGTGCCGTCGGAGGCGACGGTGTACGCCGGCACCACGGGTGCGGCGAAGTGGAGCCGCGCGAAGGCGAGGGCTTCGGCGAGGTCGGCTTCTCGCTCCGAGCGGCTGGCCGCGCGTCGGGTGTTGACCTCGAGCACGATGGCGCCGGTGAAGCCACGGCGGGCCAGCAACTCCAGCACATCGGCGCATCGCTGGTTACCACGACCAGGCACCAGGTGCTCGTCCTTGATCGATCCGTTGCCGTCCGCCAGGTGCACGTGGGCGAGCCGGTCGCCAAGGTCGTACGCCATCTCGTAGGCGTCGACACCGGCCGTCGCCGTGTGGGAGAGGTCGAGCGTCACCGCCGCGTAGTCGAAATCACGGGGGTCCCACCCCGGCAGGTACGCCTGCAGGCCCTGACCGGCCGCCTTCCATGGGTACATGTTCTCGACCGCGAAGGTGATCCCGGTCTCCTCCGCGCGCTTGGCGACTCCCGCCACGAACTGACGGGCGTAGTCGCGCTGCCAACGGAACGGCGGGTGCACGACGACGACCTTCGCGCCCAGCGCCTTCGCGGCCTCGGCGCCGCGATCCAGCTTGCCCCACGGGTCGGTGCCCCAGACCCGCTGGGTGATGAGCAACGTCGGGGCGTGGATCGACACGATCGGCATCTGGTGGTACTCGCTGAGCCGGCGCAGGGCCTCCACGTCCTGGCTCAGGGGGTCGGTGCCCACCATGACCTCGACCCCGTCGTAGCCGAGGCGGGCGGCCAGCTCGAACGCTGTCGCCGTCGACTCGGGGTACACCGACGCCGTCGACAGGGCGATTGGGGCATTGGGTACCCGAACGACACCCTTGCCTCGGACGTGCGTGTTGGCGGCACCGTGCACGGCGTCCAGGGTACGGCGCGAGCCGGTGCCGTCGGCCTCGACACCTCCCACATTCGTACCTTACGGCTCACTCAGCGTGACTCGGGCGCCGTAGCGCTCCCGCATCCGGTCGTTGTGGGCGTCGCCCTCGGGCACGTTCGCCGACACGTAGACCGGTGGCTGGTGCCCAGCCGCGAGCAGCCGCCCACACACCTCGACGGTCAGCATCTGGGCGATGAGCGCGCCGGTCAGTGAGGAGGTCGGGCAGATCGAGACGCCACCGGACAGCTCGAGCTCGGCGTCACCCCGGACAGCGCCGTTGTCGATCACGATGTCGGCGAGCTCGAACAGCCGGAGCCCCGAGGGGTGGCGGGAGGTGATCGCCCGGCTGTGCTGCAGCGACGTGACGGCGACGACGGGGTGGCCGCGTTCCTTGACCAGCCGCGCCATCTCGACCACGGAGCCGTTGCCTCCAGAGTTGGAGACGATCACGAACACGTCCCGTGGGTGGATCTCGTGCAGGGCGAGCACCCGCGCCGCCAGGCTCGGGTCCCGCTCGGCGAGCGGGTCGAGAAGGGAAGCAGGATCCTCGCCGCCCAGGAACACCAGGTCCTTGATGGCCAGCATGTTGGCGCAGACCAGGCCCCCGGCTCGGCCGGCGATCTCCATCGCGAACGCTCTGCTGTGGCCGGTCCCGAAGACCTGGATGATCCCCCCTTCGGGGATGGCAGCGGCGATGAGATCCGCGGCGGCCGCGATGGCGTCCCGCTGCGTCTCCACCACCCGCTCGAACGCCCCGCGCAGGACGCGTACCGCGTCGTCGAGGGTGGGCTGGTCGATGGGCGCGGCCTCGTTCTGGGTCACACCGCCCTCCTTCCTCGTCTCCTCACCGCGTGAGCGACAGCGGTCTGGGTCTCGTTCCGGTCAGGGAGCCATCGCAGCGGCGACGTCCGCCTGACAGCGACGGCGCCAGCCTGCCAGTGACCCCCCTGACAGTGACTCCTGACAGTGACTCCTGCCAGCGACCACAGTCAGCCGGACAACGCCGGGTGCGCGACGACGTTGGCCAGATGGGGGACGTCCACCCCGCTCGCCAGCCGGACGGCGCCGCTGAGCGAGTCGCCCTGCGGCTCGCGAAGGTCGGCGGATGGGCAGAGCTGGCTGAGACCGGAGGCGAACGCCTCGAAGATGATCGGGGCTCGGAGCAGCCCGCCGGCCCACGACACCGGGACAGTCCGGTCTCCGGCTCCCGGGAAGCCCCGCCGCACCGCGGCGGTGACGCTCACGGCGAGCTCCTCCCCCGCCGCCTGGCACAGCACCCTCGCCACGGCGTCGTCCTTCGCCGCCTCGGTCACCTCGGCGGCGAACGAGGCGACGTCGGCCACCAGCGTCGGTCGGCGATACCACCGCTTCACCGCGTCCCGGAGCGGCCGTCCAACACGTTCCTCCGCACGAGCGGTGAGTGCGGTGGGCGCACCGCGTCCCTCGTAACCGGCGAGGGCGGCGCGCAGCCCCGCGAGGCCCAGGGAGAATCCACCGCCGGCGTCGCCGAAGAGGTAACCAAGCCCATCGACGTTGAGCAGTTCACCCTGCGGCGTCACCGCGAGGCACGCCACCCCTGTCCCCGCCGCCACCACGACGCCCACATCTCCGCCCAGGACGCCGAGGTGGGTGGTCACGTCATCCCCGGTCAACAGCACCCGACGGGCGCCGAGCCGCTCGGCGACGAGTGGCGCGAGACGCTGTCGGCTGTCTCGGTCGGAGGCCCCGCCGGCCAGACCGAGGGCGATGACCTCCACCGGTCCGGGCCGACCCAGCTCCTCCCACGCGGCGACCACCCGGTCGCACTGCTGCTCGACCGGGTCCATGCCGGCGGTCCACTGGAAGCCAGGGACCAGCACCTGGGCGCCCACGCGAGCCTGATCTCCGTGGCCCTCCACGGTCGCCATGACGAGCTTGGTTTGGCCGCCATCGACGGCCAGGCGAACGCCGGGTGAATGGTCGTCGTCGTTCACTCGAATGCCTCCGAGCGCATCGTGTCCAAGTGCCGGAGTATGACACCTTCACGGAGAGCCCACGGACACAGCTCGAGCTCGTGGACGTCGAGGACCTCCATCGCGGCCTGGGCGACGACCGCGCCGGCGAGCAGCTGAGGGGCCCGCGTCGGCGAGACGCCCGGCAGCACGGCCCGCTCCGCGGCCGTCATCGCCGCGAGTGAGGGCAGCCATGCCCGAAGGCTGTCGAGGGTCATGGTGCGCCGCGCGTACGGTCCCGCCGCCGACGGCGCGGCGCCGCAGATCCGCGCCAGCTGCCGAAAGGTCTTGGACGTGCCCACCACACGGTCTGGCTCGCGGTGGCGTCGGATCACGTCGGCTTCGCGTTCGATCACGGACCTGACGTGCCGGGACAGCGCCGCGACGTCCTCCGCCGGGGGCGGGTCGGAGGTGAGCCACTCTCGGGTCAGCCGGCCGGCGCCGAGCGGCAGCGACAGGGCCGCGTCTGGATCCTCGTTGTCGCCGATAGCCAGCTCGAGTGACCCGCCGCCGATGTCGAGGACGAGGAGCCGCCGTGACGACCAGCCGAACCACCGTCTGACCGCGAGGAAGGTCAACCGCGCCTCCTGCTCGCCGGACAAGACGGTGAGGTGGACGCCGGCCGTGGCCGCGATGGAGCGCAGGACGTCCTCGGCATTCGTGGCGTCTCGGATCGCCGAGGTCGCGAACGACACCACCGTCTCGCACCCTTCGCGCTCGGCGATCTCCAGGGCCTGACGGACGCTGGTCGCCAGCATCCGCGTGCCGGCGTAGGTGAGAGCGCCCACCTCGTCCAGGTGCTCGGCGAGCCGGAGCTCGGTCTTGTGGGAGAAGGCCGGGAGAGGGGGAGCGCCGGGTTGCGCGTCGACGATGAGCAGGTGCACCGTGTTGGAGCCCACGTCGAGCACGCCGAGCCGCATGGTTCGACGCTACCCGCTGGACGCCCGCCGGTCCCCGACGAAGCGTGGCCGGACGCAGCTGATGCCGACATGACGTCTCGCGGCCTTGCGCCTCGTGCAGCATCTCTCCTCGGTGTGAGGCGCGGAGCGATGTCTCCACAGGCCGCCCGACGCCGGACACAGTGCGACCCGCGGGACGCTCCACGGCGTCGGCTCAACTGCTCGGCTCGCTTGATCCGCCCGACGGTCCGGCGGGTCAAGCACCATCGGCCGCGCCCGCCACATAGGGTTGCGAGAGTGCCTGAGGTACCGCTCGACTTCCCGCGCGCCTGGGTGGAGTTCATCGATCCCGCCGACGCCAACCAGGTGTTCCGTGTCGATCTGACCTGGTTGACGTCGCGCTGGAACTGTCTGTTCAACAACGGCTGTCCGGGGATCATGACGGAACGCGCTGACGCCGGGTGCTGCCAGCTCGGCGCGCATTTCGCGGGCAAAGAGGACGAACGCCGCGTCCGGCGCTGGGTCAAGCAGCTCACCGCTGAGGACTGGCAGAACCGGGCCGAAGGGCGCAAGAACGGCTGGATCGACGTGGACGAGGAGGGTGAGCGGAAGACCCGCGTCGTCAACGGCGCGTGCATCTTCCACAACGAGCCCGGGTGGCCGGGCGGCACTGGCTGCGCCCTCCACATCCACGCCCTCCGCGTGGGCGTCCACCCCGTCGAGACCAAGCCCGACGTCTGTTGGCAGGTGCCGATCCGTCGGCTCTACCGCGAGGTCGAGCGCACCGACGGAACGTCGTACCTGGAGGTGACGATCACCGAGTACGACCGTCGGGCGTGGGGGCCTGGTGGCCACGACTTCGAGTGGTACTGCACAGGCAACACCGAGGCGCACACCGCCCGCGAGCCCCTGTATCTGTCCGCCCGGCGCGAGCTGGTGGAGCTGATGGGCGAGGCCGCCTACGCCGAGCTGGTCAAGCACTGCGAGGCGCACCTGGCTGCGCGTCAGCGGTTGACCCGCCACCCCGCCGACCCGGCCCGGCGGGCCTCGACCAAGACCACCACGGGTCGGCGCCGCACCTCGACCGGCCGGGCTCGCCTGATCAGATAGCCGGCCCGGCTGGGACGCGCGGCGCCGCTACCCTCAGCGTCGTGCCGCTCATCGCGCAAGGGGCCCGGCCGAGCCCCAACATCTGGAACCACCCAGATCGCTACGAGCTGGAGAATCGGGCCGCCGACCCCGACCGGGTCATCGAGGCGGCGATGCATCGGCGACGCCCGTGGGCTGGTGCGCGCGTCCTCGACATCGGCTGCGGCACGGGGTTCCACCTCCCCCGGTTCGCGGCCCTGGCCGCTCACGTCGTCGGCGTCGAACCGCACGGCCGGCTCGTGGAGTACGCCCGCCGACGGTGCGCGCGACTCCCCACGGTGGAGGTTCGCCAAGGCGTGGCCCAAGCGCTGCCGCTGCCGGACGCGTCGGTCGACGTCGTCCACGCCCGCTGGGCGTACTTCTTCGGCCCCGGCTGCGAGCCCGGACTGGCCGAGATCCGGCGGGTGGTGCGCCGCGGCGGGGCGGCGTTCATCATCGACAACGACGCCACGCGCAGCAGCTTCGGTCGCTGGTTCCGCCAGGCCTTTCCCTCGTATGACCCCGACCGCGTCGAGCGCTTCTGGGCTCGGCAGGGGTACGCGCGGGACTCTCTCGACATCCGGTGGCGCTTCGAGCGGCGGGAGGACTTCGAAGCGGTGGTCCGGATCGAGTTCCCTCCCGCCGTGGCGGAGCGCATCCTCGTCGAGCACGACGGGCTCGAGGTGGACTACGCCGTCAACCTGTGGTGGCGGCTTTTTGACCCGTGACGCCGACCGTCGGCTCGGCTTCGGCGAGGCTGATCGCGATGTCGGCGGGAGGCCCTAAGGTTGTCGGCCATGGCCAAGGCAACCACCTCTCGGTCGCGCAAGCCCGCCTACCGCTGTGTCGAGTGTGGATGGCAGACCGTGCGGTGGGTCGGTCGGTGCGGCGAGTGCCAAGCCTGGGGCACCGTCGAGGAGGTCGGTCTCGCCCGCCCGGCGGCTGTCACCTCCCCGGGGCCCGTGAGCCAACCCGCCGTACCGATCGACGAGATCGACGTGGAGGCGGCGCGGGCCGAACCCACGGGGATCGGTGAGCTCGACCGAGTGTTGGGCGGTGGCCTCGTCCAGGGGGCCGTCGTCCTGGTCGCCGGTGAACCGGGCGTGGGCAAGTCCACCCTGCTCCTCGAGGTCGCCGCGGAACGGGCCCGCGCCGGCGGTCGCAGCCTCTACGTCTCCGGCGAGGAGTCGGCGGCGCAAGTCCGGCTCCGCGCCGAGCGCGTCAACGCGATGACGTCGCGGCTCTACCTCGCGGCCGAGACCGACTTGTCCGCTGTCCTCGGCCACATCGACGCGGTGCGGCCTGACCTCCTCGTGCTCGACTCCGTGCAGACCGTGGCGTCCAGTGAGGTCGAGGGGGTGGCGGGCGGTGTGACACAGGTTCGAGAGGTCGCCGCGGCACTCATCCGGGTGGCCAAGGAACGTGGTATCGCCACGATCATGGTGGGCCACGTCACCAAGGACGGCTCGATCGCCGGCCCACGGGTGCTGGAGCACCTCGTCGACGTCGTCCTCCACTTCGAAGGAGATCGCAGCTCCCGCCTCCGGATGGTCCGCGCGGTCAAGAACCGCTTCGGTCCCACCGACGAGGTCGGCTGCTTCGACTTCGCCGACGGCGGCCTGGTCAGCCTCCCCGACCCGAGCGGGCTGTTCCTCACCCGACGCCCCGAGCCGGTGTCGGGCAGCTGCGTCACCGTCACCCTCGAGGGTCAGCGCCCGCTGCTGGCCGAGGTGCAAGCCCTCGTCGCCCCGTCCGCCCTGGCCACTCCACGCCGCGCGACATCCGGGCTCGACTCCAGCCGGCTGGCCATGATCCTCGCCGTGCTCCAACGCCGCGCCCGGCTGCTGCGGCTGGGGAAGGACGACGTCTACGCGGCGACGGTGGGCGGCGTCCGGCTGCGCGAACCGGCCTCAGACCTCGCCGTCGCCCTGGCCATCGCCAGCTCCGCCACCGACCAGCCGTTGCCGTCCCGTCTCGTGGCCCTCGGCGAGGTCGGGCTCGCGGGCGACCTGCGACCAGTGACCGGTATCCAACGGCGGCTCACCGAGGCCGCCCGGCTCGGCTTCACCGAGGCGCTGGTGCCGCCGCACAGCGGCACGCCACCCTCCGGCGTGCACGTCCGGGAGGTCGCCAGCATCGGGGAGGCGCTCCACGCCGCGGTCCGGCTCGGGAACGTCGTGAGCCTTCCACACCGCGAGGCGGAGGCACGCTGACCTCGCCCGGGCCGCGCCGTCGGCGACGCTGCCGTCGCCACGAGCGCTGCCAGCGCGTCGTCGCCGACGTCCCGAGGCCGCCCACCGGTCACGAGCGGAAGGTGTGCGTCCCCGGCCCGCAGTGCTGGACGACGTAGTCCCCGGTGGGTTGCGGCACGTGCACCTCCGCGGTCACGCCCGGGGGCAGCTCCACCCGGACCTCGAAGCCGTCGTCGACCCGACGCCAGGAGGAGGCGACCCGTCCGCGGACGGTGTCGAGCGCGACCCTCGCCCGCCCGAGGGCACGCGGCGGCACCGGTCGTACCCGCACCCGCGCGAAGCCCGGTGCGGCCGGTGCGACACCGGCGAGGTCCTCGATGAACCACTGGTCGATGTGCCCGAAGAAGTGATGGTCCCGTGACCGGGAGTCGGCCTGCCAGTGCTCGTACAGCGCGGTCGCGCCCTGCTCCAGCCAGAACCCGTAGCCCGGGTAGGTGCGCTGGGTCGCCACCGTGTAGGCGAGATCCACCAGGCCGTGCCGGGTGAGCAGTGGGAACAAGAACTTCGTCCCGATCACCCCGGTGTCAAGGTGATCCTGTCGCGCGTGGATGTCGGCCACAAGGTTGTCAAGGACAGCCTGCCGAACCTCCTCCGGGGCGAGCCCGAACGCCAGCGCCACCACGTTGGCGGACTGCCGGTACCCCGTCGGGCGTTCACCGTGATACGTCGCGGTCGCTGGGTCGAAGAACGCGCGGTTGAAGCCGTCCCGCAGTCGAGACATCAGCTCGTCGTAGCCGGCGAGGTCGGCTCGCTTGTCGAGGACGGTCGCGAACTCGCGGAGCAGCTGGACGAACCGGTAGGTGTACGCCGTCTCGTACACGCCCGGGCCCTCCGGCGGGACGCCGCCGACACCGGGTGGGAGGTAGTCGCCGAGCCCGACCAGGACGACGTCGTCCTCCAAGAACCCGTCGACGAGGTAGTCCAGGTAGCGCCGCGCCCCGTCGTAGTGACGGGCGAGCACCCGCTCGTCGCCGTAGAAGCGGTACATCATCCACGGGATCTCGACGTACGCCACGTCCCAGGCGGGGATCGGTCCCACGATCGCCGCGTTGGGGTCGCCGGGATAGCCCCAGCCGCTGGTCGGGACGATCGGCGGGAACGCGCCGTTCGGGAGCTGCGCATCCACCCAGTCCCGCAACCACTTGGTGTACAGGCGCGGCATGTGGAAGTTGTACGCCGCGACCGCAGCGGTCAGGTGTGCGTCACCGGTCCACCCGTTCTTCTCGAACACCGGCGTGTCCGTCGGGATGCCATGGAGGTTGTTCAGCACCGCCCACCTGGTCCCGGCGTGCAGCCGATTGACCACCTCGTCGTCGCAGTCGAACTCGCCGGTCGAGGCGACCGCGGTGTGGACGACGACCCCACGCAGGTCTTCCAGCGTCGGTCGACTCGGGTGACCGTCGACCTGGACGTACTGGAAACCCTTGTAGGAGAAGCGCGGCTGGTAGACCTCGACGTCGCCCCCGCGCAGGACGTAGTGGTCGGTCTGGATGTCGCGGTAGATCAGCCGCTGCTCGATGTCGACCGTCCCGTCGGGGCGCAGCCGCTCCCCGTAGCGAATGCGGACCCGCGTGCCGGCCGGGCCGGACAGCCGTAGCCGCGCCCATCCGGCGAGCTGCTGCCCGAGATCGAAGACGAACACTCCGGGAGCCGGCTCGGTCAGACTCACCGGTGCGATCTCCGCCACCGGCTCGATCTGCTCCACCTGCTGCGAGCGCAGCACGCCACCGGGCGGCCGGACTGCCACCGCGCGCACCCAGGCGCTGTCGTCGAAGTCAGCTCGGGTCCACCCCGGCTGCTCGTGGCGAGCGTCGTACTCCTCACCCGCGTAGAGCGAATCGGCACGCGTCGGTCCGTCGACGCACCGCCAGGTCTCGTCGCTCACGACGCGCTCGATCCGCCCGTCGGCGTACCAGATCACCAGCTGAGCGAGCAGCGCGGGATGGTCCCACCACGGAGCCTTCTCCCAGTACCAGACGTTGGGCGTCGGCTCGCCGTACCGGCCGCGGCCCAACGCCGCCGCGAGCGCGTGTGTCGTGCCCTCGCCCCGCAGGAGGTCTGTCACGTCGTATGTCGAGTACAGGACCGTCGCGTGGTACGCGGTGGGCGCCGGGTCCAGCACCGCGCGGCCGACCCGCTGCCCGTCGAGGAAGTACTCGCCGTACCCGAGTCCGCTCACGTACAGCCGGGCCCGCGTCACCTGCCCGGCTGGCAGCGTGAACGTTGTCCGCAGCAGCGGCGACGGGGGCACCGGCGCGTGGGCGTCGCCGTCCCGGCCGGCGGGGTGCCCGATCCATCGCGCGCCGCCCCAATCGTCCTCGCCGAGCAGGCCCGTCTCGAACGAGGCGGGTTCGGACCAGTCGGAGAGCCGTCCGGCGCCGTCCCAGACGCGCACCGCCCAGACGTACCGAGTGGCCGACCGCAGCGGCGCACCCGCGTACTCCACCTGGTTGGTCTGGTCGGAGTCGACGCGTCCGGAGTCCCACACATCGCCCTGACCGGCCCGCAGTCTCTCCACGTCCCTGGCCACGATGACCTGGTACGCCGACTGGCGTGCCGCGGCGGCGTCGAGCTCGCCCGACCCTTGCCCGTCGGAGGCTGGGAGGCGGACGCTCAGCAGCCACGAGAACCGCGGTGCGGGCTCGTCGACGCCGAGAGGTTCGTCGGCGTACTCGGTGCGCAGCCGGTAGGGAACGAGGGCAGCGGTCATCGCTGACGTCCTCCTGGTCCGTGGATCGCGATGTCGCGCTCCAGGATCGCCGCGCGCCCATCACAGCGCCCACGCTCGGCATCGCTGTGTCCACTACCGGTCACCTCGCGGACGTCATGATCCATTTCTGATTGCTCGGCGTCGAAACAAGACGAGGGCCGACGTGTGCCTGCGCCCGCATGGTGGGAGGAATCGCGACACGCCAGGCCCGTAAACTGACGCGAGCAGGCCTGAGGAAACCAGGAGTGTCGTGGCTGCTAGTGACAAGAGCTCGGACGCCAAGCTTCGGGCGACGCTCGCCCTGGTAGCGCCCGGGACGCCGCTCCGTGACGGGCTGGAGCGGGTGCTTCGCGGACGCACGGGCGCGCTCATCGTGCTTGGTTACGACCGTACGGTGGAGTCACTGTGCACCGGCGGCTTCCAGCTCGACGTGGAGTTCACAGCCACCGGTCTGCGGGAACTGGCGAAGATGGACGGCGCCATCATCGTCGACCGCGACTGCACCCGGATCCTCCGTGCCGCCGTCCACTTGATGCCGGACCCGTCCATCCCCACGGAGGAGACGGGCACCCGCCACCGCACCGCCGAGCGAATCGCCAAGCAGACCGGCTTCCCGGTGATCTCCGTGTCGCAATCGATGCGGATCATCGGCCTCTACGTCGACAACATCCGGTATGTCCTGGAGGACACCAGCCAGATCCTGTCGCGGGCGAACCAGGCGCTCGCCACCCTCGAGCGCTACAAGCTGCGGCTGGACGAGGTCTCGGGCACCTTGTCGGCGTTGGAGATCGAGGATCTGGTGACGGTGCGTGACGTCGCGCAGGTCGCTCAGCGCCTCGAGATGGTGCGCCGGATCGCCAACGAGATCCAGGGCTACGTGGTCGAGCTGGGGGTCGACGGTCGTCTCCTCGCGCTCCAGCTCGACGAGCTGGTCGCGGGCGTCGAACCGGAGCGAGAGCTGATCGTCCGCGACTACCTCCCGGCACCAACGCCGGGCCGCCGGGCCAAGGACGTCCGGGAGGCGCTCGAGGAGCTCGACTCCCTCTCCGCTACGGACCTGCTCGACCTCGGCGCTGTCGCCAGGGCGCTCGGCCACAGCGGCGACGCGTTGGACGCGGCTGTCAGCCCTCGTGGCTACCGGCTCCTGGCGAAGGTGCCTCGCCTGCCCAACGCCGTGATCGACCGACTCGTCGAGCACTTCGGAAGCCTGCAGAAGCTCCTCGCCGCGAGCGTCGACGACCTGCAAGCGGTCGGGGGTGTCGGCGAACAGCGCGCCCGATCGGTCCGCGAGGGTCTGTCGCGGCTCGCCGAGTCGAGCATCCTCGAACGGTACGTCTGAGCTGCGGTGCTCGCCTGGGCCGCCTGGTCTTGGCCGGCCGTCGCGACCCAAGGGGGCCGCCACCGTACTCCTTGACGACCCCTTGACTGTTGGCCCCTCGACGGCTGACCCCTCGGGCCTTACCCCTCGAAGTACGCCACGACCGCCGGGTCGGCCTCCGGGACGCGGACGGGGGTGCCACCCGCCCGGAGTGACTCCGCGCCCGCGCAGCCGGTCGCGACGGCGTACCGCGCGGCGATCGGCGAGGTCTCAGTCGCGCCACCGGAGCGCACGTAGCGCAGGAACTCGGCGACGATCCGCGGGTCGGCACCCCCGTGACCGCCCGTCTCCGGCTCGATCGGCACCACCACGTCGCCTTCCGCGTCGTAGTTGTGTCGGCGGTTCCATATCCGGATGACGGTGCCCGGCTCACCGTTCCCGAAGTTCTCGATTCGCCCCTCGGTGCCGATGATCGTGTAGTTGCGCCAGTAGTCCGGGGTGAAGTGGCACTGCTGGTACGACGCCAGAATCCCGTTCTCCAGTCGCATCAGGATCATCGAGACGTCCTCGACGTCCATGCGCGGGTTGAGCCCGGTGAGCGACTTCGGTGGCCAACGGTCGAGTGAGCGACGCTGCCACCACGGCGCCTCCTCCCCCGCCTGGTCGACGTCGTAGACCAGACGGTCACCCATGCCGGTGACGTCGCGCGAGTAGGAGCCGCACAGCCAGTGCAGGACGTCGATGTCATGGGCACCCTTCTGCAGCAGCAGGCTGGTGGCGTAGCGACGCTCGGCGTGCCAGTCGGCGAAGTAGAAGTCACCGCCGTGCCCGACGAAGTGTCGACACCACGCCGCCTTGGGCTCGCCGATGGCGCCGGAGTCGATCAGCCGCTTCATCTCCCGGACGAACGGCATGTGACGCATGTTGTGCCCCAGATACAGGCGTCCGCCCGTCTTCTGGGCGACCCGGAGCACCCGGTCGCAGCCCTCGGTGGTGATCGCCATCGGCTTCTCCAGGTAGACGGCGATGCCCGCCTCCAGGAGGGTGACCGCGTGCTCCTCGTGCATGTGGTCCGGGCTCAGCACGAAGACCGCATCCAGACCAAGACGGAGGAAGGCCTCCAGGTCGTCGCCGACGTGGACGTCTGCACCGAAGTCGGCGCGGAACCTCTCGTGCGCAGCGGGGTCCGGGTCGTACAGCGCCACCACCCGCGACCCCTCCCCGGGGTGGTGCGCGTGCTTGGCGAGGCTGCCTCGCAGGCCGTATCCGATCACACCGATCGCCAGGTCGCTCATGGCGTGCGCTCCGTTCCGCTACCGGCTCGTGCCGCCACCGAGCCAGCTGCGCGTAGGTGTTCGAAAACGAGTTCTCGCGGTCCGATTCACGCAGTCCGCGGGGAAACGCTAGCGCCCGTCCCTCGGTCGTGTCAGCACCGCGTGTCGTCCCGGCGCGGGTGACTCTGCTCCGCGAGCTCGCGATCGAGCACGTCAAAGACGTCGCCGCGCGGGCGGAGGCGACCGGGAACCGCCGTCAGGTCAGCCGGAAGCGGACATGACCGTGGTCGACGCCGGCCACGGTCGCCCACGCGTGGTAGTAGCCGGGCAGCGCCGTCGCCGTGTCCGACGGGCAGCCGTGCGCGGACCGCCGACCGGGCCAGGTCACGACCAGACTGCTCGTCGTCCCAGGCTCGAGGACGACCGGCCCGCGGGGCAGAGCCGCGGGACACTGCTCGCTATCCCAGATGAGGTCGGACCCCGACGTGATCCGAAGTCGCAAGGTCTCGGGTCCGATCGTCAGCCGACAGGGCCTGGGCGCGGTCTGGTCGAGGCGAAGCGTGATCGCCAGCGGCTGGCCCGCCGCGACCGAGTCCTTCTCGAGGTCCATGGCCACCCGGATCTGGTCGCTCCAGCAGTCCTCCGGCTGGCCAGGTGACCGTCTCGTCGATCGTTCCGCTCCCTCTGGGCTCGTCCCGACCGGCGCGGGTTCCTTCGCGTTGGATCCACGGGCCGCGCCCGAGGTTCGCTCCGTGGCCTGGTCGCTGGATCCTGATCCACCACCGCCGCCGCTCGACCGGTGCCGGCGGGACACCACACCGCCGGTCGGTTCGTTCGTCGGTGTGATGAGCGCGGCCGGCGTCCGCGAGGACGACGGGCGAGGGGAGGCCTGTGAGGACGTCTCCGGCTCATCCGGCCGCAGCAAGCTCACCGCCAGGTAGATCACGAGTCCGACGGCGGCGAGCAGCACCAACCGGCGCACCCAGTAGACGGATGCCGGCAATGGCCCGACCGGCCGCAGCAGGCCCCTCATGATCGGGAGGGTAGTAAGCCCACCGCGGGACGCTGCGGTCCCACGCCGGAGGACCGGACATCATCACCGACGAAGACCGGCCGACCCCCCGCGTCCTGACGCCCTGGGCCGGTCCCCCGTCGGCGTGCGCGAAGGGACAATGCGAGGATCAGACCGCCATGCCGACCTCATCGCCGCCGACCTCATCGCCGCCGACCCCATCGCTACCGGCCCCGTCGCTACCGGGTTCATCGCTGCATGGCCCCGTCCTCGCGTGGTACGCCGGCCACGCCCGTGACCTGCCCTGGCGCCGTCCCGGAACGACGCCGTGGGGAGTGCTGGTCAGCGAGGTCATGCTCCAGCAGACGCCGGTTCGTCGCGTGCTCCCCGCCTACGAGGCCTGGCTGGCCCGGTGGCCGACCCCCGCGGCGCTGGCCGCCGACCCGCCCGGCGAGGCCGTCCGGCAGTGGGGTCGGCTGGGCTACCCCCGACGCGCCCTCCGGCTGCACGCCGCCTCGGTCGCCATGGTCGAGCGCCACGACGGGCAGGTTCCCTCCGCCTACGAGGACCTCCTGGCCCTGCCGGGCGTGGGCTCCTACACGGCCGCCGCGGTGGCGTCCTTCGCCTTCGGACAGCGGCACGCGGTGCTGGACACGAACGTCCGCAGAGTCCTCGCGCGGCTGCTTGACGGCCGCGAGTATCCGCCGCCCACACTCACGGCCGCCGAGCGGCGCGCGGCGGAGGCCCTGCTTCCCGACGAGCCCTCCCTCGCCGCCCGCTGGTCGGTCGCGGTCATGGAGATCGGCGCGTTGGTGTGTACGGCGTCGAGTCCGCGCTGCGACGCGTGTCCCATCTCCCGTCATTGCGCCTGGCGGCTCGCCGGCCGCCCCGCCTACGACGGCCCGCCTCGTCGGCGACAGCTCTACGACGGGACGGACCGGCAGTGCCGTGGCCGGCTGTTGCGCGTGCTTCGAGAGGCGCGGGACCCGGTCCCGCGGGCCCAGTTGGAGGCGGTCTGGCCCGACGCCGTACAGCGGGAACGCGCCCTCGACAGCCTCGTCGCCGACGGGCTCGTCGAGCCGCTCGACCACGACCGCTACCGCCTGCCGCAGGGCCGGATGGTGGCCGAGCGACGTCCGGAGCGAGCGGGGGCGAGGCGCCTCGCCGCGACCAGTCCCGACGAGGGCTACCCTCCGAATCGCCGCAGCAGCTCCTGAGCGTCGCGCAGCGGATTGCCGGTGTTCGGCAGGCGCAGGTCGGTCCCTCGGACGCCGGCGATGTCGATGACGCCGAAGTCCAGCCAGTCCAGCTTGGCGTCCGCGATCGCTTGCTTGGCGGTCACGATGCAGTCATAGGGCCCTTCCGGGGCGATGAGCTCCTTGGCGCCACGAACGATCTCCGGCCCATTGATCTCTGGCATAGCGCATCCGATCCCGGTGTCACGTCCGCCGACATGACACCGCCGCCGAGGTGCCCTTCTCGGGGGGACACCAGCCCATGAACTCAGATCACACTAACAAGGACGACTGGTCCAAGAGGACGATCTACCTAGGCTGTGGACAACTCGCGCTCACGAGATGGAAGGCGGATCAAGTGGACCAGCCCATCCGTACGACGTTCGGTCCGGGCCCTCGACGGCGCTCGGCGGTCTGGCGAGGACTTCTCCTCACCCTCGGCCTCTTCGTCGTCGGCGTCGTGCTGTGGAACGTGGGCAATGTCGGCGCGGGCGCCATCTTGATCATCCTGAGCCTGCTCCTCGGCGGCGTCATGGCGTACGGCCTGATGACCTGGCTCCGTCCGGTCACGCTACGCATCGGCGAGAACGGGCTGGACGTGTCCGTGTCCGGACACCGGTTCGCCATCCCCTGGACCGACGTCAAGAGCTGGGGGATCGGAGAGTGGGGCATGGGCCGTTTCACGGACTCCGCCAGCCCCAGCCTGATCGTGTGGCCTCACGACCACGTCCCCGACGCCGGTCAAGGCGCCGATCAGTCGCTGTGGATCCCCTCCGGCAGATGTTGGCGGCTGTGTCGGCTGCACTACCTCGACGGGACCATCGAGGATGTCGAGGCCGCCATGAACCACTTCGCCGCTGGCAAGCGGCGGGCGGTCGGAGCTTGACCGCTCTCGCCGAGTGAGCGCGGGCCAGGCGTACGCCGAGTGAGCGCGGGTCAGGCGTACGCCGAGCGTCGCGGGCGTTCCGCGAAGCGCCCGCGACGCTGGCACGGGCAGTGGCATCGGCAGGCATCAGCAGAACATCGGCAAAGCCGAGGGCCACCATGGGAGCCCCATGGTGGCCCTCGATCAGGTCCGCCTGGCCGACGTCCTGCGGCCTTACTCCTGCGGCGTGGTCTCGATGACCGGGAGCTCGGGCACCGAGGTCTTGGGGGTGCCGGTGAAGGTGAACCGGGCGTCCTTCCCCTCGCCCTCGACGTCGACGACCACGATCTGACCCGAGGTGAGCTCGCCGTAGAGCAGCTTCTCGGCCAGGGTGTCCTCGATCTCCCGCTGGATCGTCCGACGCAGCGGCCGCGCACCCATGACCGGGTCCCAGCCCCGCTTGGCCAGCAGCTGCTTGGCGGCCTGCGTGAGCTCGATGCCCATGTCCCTGTTACGCAGCCGCTCCTCGACCTCTGAGATCTGCAGGTCGACGATCTGCAGGATCTGCTCCTCGGTGAACGGCGGGAAGACGATGATCTCGTCGACCCGGTTGAGGAACTCCGGCCGGAAGTGCTGCTTGAGCTCCTCCTGAACCTTCGACTTCATCCGCTCATACGAGCTGGTGGTGTCCTTGGTCTGGCTGAAGCCGAGGTTCACGCCCTTGGCGATGTCCCGGGTTCCGAGGTTCGTGGTCATGATGATGACCGTGTTCTTGAAGTCGACGACCCGACCTTGGGCGTCGGTGAGGCGACCCTCCTCGAGGATCTGCAACAGCGAGTTGAAGATCTCGGGGTGGGCCTTCTCGATCTCGTCGAACAGCACGACGGAGAACGGGCGGCGGCGCACCTTCTCGGTCAGCTGACCGCCCTCGTCGTAGCCGACGTACCCCGGAGGCGAGCCGAACAGCCGCGACACGGTGTGCTTCTCGGAGTACTCGCTCATGTCGAGCTGGATCAGCGCCGACTCGTCGCCGAAGAGGAACTCCGCCAGGATCTTGGACAGGTACGTCTTACCGACACCGGACGGGCCGGCGAAGATGAACGACCCGCTGGGACGCTTGGGGTCCTTCAGGCCGGCGCGGGTACGCCGGATCGACTTCGCCAGCGCGTGGACGGCGTCCTCCTGGCCGATGTAGCGCTTGTGGAGCTCCTCCTCCATCCGGAGCAGACGCTGCGACTCCTCCTCGGTGAGGCGGAACACCGGGATACCCGTGGCGGTCGAGAGGACCTCCGCGATGAGCTCCTCGTCGACCTCGGCGACGACGTCCATGTCGCCGGCCTTCCACTGCTTCTCCCGCTCGGTCTTCTGCGCGATGAGCTTCTTCTCCTCGTCGCGCAGCGCGGCCGCACGCTCGAAGTCCTGCGCGTCGATCGCGGCTTCCTTCTCACGGCGGACCTTCGCGATCTTCTCCTCGAACTCGCGCAGGTCCGGCGGCGCGGTCATCCGGCGGATCCGCAGCCGCGAGCCGGCCTCGTCGATCAGGTCGATGGCCTTGTCAGGCAGGTACCGGTCGGAGATGTACCGGTCGGACAGCTGCGCCGCCGCCACGATCGCCTGGTCGGTGATCGTGACCCGGTGGTGCGCCTCGTAGCGGTCGCGCTGGCCCTTGAGCATCTCGATGGTGAGCGCGATCGACGGTTCCTGGACGTGGATCGGCTGGAACCGGCGCTCGAGCGCGGCGTCCTTCTCGAGGTACTTGCGGTACTCGTCGAGGGTCGTCGCGCCGATCGTCTGCAGCTCACCCCGAGCCAGCATCGGCTTGAGGATGCTCGCCGCGTCGATCGCACCCTCCGCGGCCCCGGCACCGACGAGAGTGTGCAGCTCGTCGATGAACAGGATGATGTCGCCACGGGTGCGGATCTCCTTCAGCACCTTCCGCAGGCGCTCCTCGAAGTCACCGCGGTAGCGCGAGCCCGCGACCAGGGCACCAAGGTCAAGGGTGTAAAGCTGCTTATCCTTGAGCGTTTCGGGCACCTCACCGCGGACGATCGCCTGGGCCAGGCCCTCCACGATGGCGGTCTTACCGACACCCGGCTCGCCGATCAGGACGGGGTTGTTCTTGGTCCGGCGGGACAGCACCTGCATGACCCGCTCGATCTCCTTCTCCCGTCCGATCACCGGGTCCAGCTTGCCCTCACGAGCGCCCTGAGTGAGGTTGCGCCCGAACTGGTCGAGGACCAGCGAACCCTGCGGAGTGCCCTCGCCTGTGCTCCCCGAGGCAGTGCCAGCGGTCTCCTTGCCCTGGTAACCCGAGAGCAGCTGGATGACCTGCTGGCGGACCCGGCCGAGATCAGCACCGAGCTTGACCAGCACCTGGGCCGCGACGCCCTCACCCTCGCGGATCAGGCCCAGCAGGATGTGCTCAGTACCGATGTAGTTGTGGCCGAGCTGGAGCGCCTCGCGCAGGGACAGCTCGAGCACCTTCTTGGCCCGTGGCGTGAACGGGATGTGCCCGCTCGGCGACTGCTGCCCCTGACCGATGATCTCCTCGACCTGCGCACGGACGGCCTCCAGGGAGATACCGAGGCTTTCGAGCGCCTTGGCAGCCACGCCCTCGCCCTCGTGGATGAGACCCAGGAGGATGTGCTCGGTGCCGATGTAGTTGTGGCTGAGCATCCGGGCCTCTTCCTGGGCCAGGACGACAACCCGCCTCGCGCGGTCGGTGAACCTCTCGAACATTGCTTCGCTCCCCGGGCTGGAGACGGCTCAGGGTCGGGCGAGCCCCGGCCCCTGCGTTTCATGCTAGTCGCCGCTCACGACCCACCCCGATCCCACTAGGTCTCAGGCTGAGATCAATGAGATGCGGTCAGTAAACAGTACGTGACGATGCAACTGCTGGGACTTCTACTCTGTTCCCGAAGCGGGCCGAGATCGAGGCGTTACGCCGCCAGCGAACGCCCGGAGCGCCTGGAGTACCCCTGATAATTCGGGACGAAAGTATCAAAACGGACACCATCTGGCTGTGGGTCCAACGCGAGACCCTCGAGCCTGACCCCGAGGACCGGTCACCGTGAGTGCATCGGACACGCAGCGTGGCCGCGAGCCCTGACCGCTCACGGACCGGCCGAGAGCGGCGCGGACGACCGTCCACGGCACGCTTCTCCGGCCTATCGTTCGCTCCGCACCGCCCACCCCACCGCCCCCGGCGAGCTGGCGAGTGTGGGCGAGCACCACCCGCTGTCTGCTGAGACCGGACGTCACCGCATCCGGGGTCTCGCTCACGCAGGGGTCGCGAACGTCGGAATCGCGCCGACCGCCCGGAACGTCCCCGCCGCGCTGACGTGGCGCGCGCCATGGCTGCTATCCCGGTCACGGCCCCTCGCCTCCCCACGAGGTCGGGCCCAGAACCGGGACGGGAGGCCGTGCTCACCTCGCCCGCTCCCAGTGGATCGTCGTCAACGGTGGCTTCCGCTCGGCGACACCTCGCACGAGACATTTCGTGAAGGTCGGTCGGAGCCGGGCACATTGCGACGAATTACAGATTTGGGCTCCCGGCGCCGAAGGGCACCGGGAGCCACACATCAGGAAGCGAGAGAGACCGCCACGGTTCGCGAGCGTCCGATCACCGACGTGCCTTCTTGTACGCCTCGATGATCTCGGACGGAATGCGACCACGGTCGCTCACGTCGTAACCCTGCTCCCGCGCCCAGGCGCGAATCTCAGCCGTCTCAGGCTTGCGGGACGCCGCACCACGCGCGGTCTTGGCGGCACGCCCACGAACCGCACGACCACCGACCCGCCGAGCCGCCTCGACGTAAGGCGCCAACGCGTTCCGCAGCTTGGTGGAATTCTTGCTCGACAGGTCGATTTCGTAAGACACACCATCCAGGGCGAACCTGATGGTCTCGTCAGCCTCAGAGCCATCGATGTCGTCGATGAGAACCACGGAGGTCTTCGTCGCCACTGCAAGTCCCCTTCTCACATATGAGGCGATGCCCACAACAATAGTGGCAATTCAAGCTTCTCGGCAAACATAGAATATCTGCTTGTACCCAAGCGATGCGGCACCAACCTCGGCTGGTCCGTCACTTTCGACGTGATGCCCACCACGTCACGTCCAACACCTAGACTGACGCGCTCGGCGCACGGCTCATCCCTCCGGCTTCACGAGCGGGAAGAGGATCGTCTCACGAATGGAGCGCACTCCGGTCAGGAGCATCACCAGTCGGTCGATTCCCAAACCCAAACCACCGGTCGGCGGCATGCCGTATTCCAACGCCCGGAGAAAGTCCTCGTCGAGCTGCATCGCCTCGGGATCGCCCCCGGCTGCCCGAACCGACTGCTGCACGAGCCTGGCCCGCTGGTCGACCGGGTCGGTGAGCTCGGAATAGGCCGGCGCCAGCTCCACACCGGCCACGATGAGATCGAAGGCCTCGGCGAGCCGAGGGTCCTTGCGGTGCCGCCGGGCCAAGGGGCGCACATCCACCGGATAGTCGCAGACAAATGTTGGCTCCACGATGGTGTGCTCGACGAGCTTCTCGAACAGCTCGAGGACGATCTCGCCAGCCGACCAGTCCGGCTTCAACGCCACCTCGAACCGCTCGGCGTACTCACGCAACCGCTCGGCGGGGGTATCGGGCGTGATCTCCTCGCCGAGCCGCGCCGAAACCGCTTCATGGACAGGCAGCCATCGCCACTCGCCCGCCAGGTCGACCTCACCACCGCGACCGTCGGGAATGACCGTCGATCCCAACGCCTGCGCCGCGTCGAGCACGAGCGCCCGAACCAGCTCGGCCATCGAGTGGTAGTCGCCGAAGGCTTGATAGGCCTCCAGCATGGTGAACTCCGGCGAGTGGGTGGAATCCACGCCCTCGTTCCGGAAATTCCGACCGATCTCGAAGACCCGGTGCACACCGCCGACGAGAAGCCGCTTGAGATAGAGCTCGACCGCGATGCGCAGGTAGTAGTCACGACCGAACGCGTGGAGGTGAGTGGTGAACGGCCGGGCCGCTGCCCCACCGTGGACGGCCTGGAGGATCGGGGTCTCCACCTCGACGAAGCCACGTGCGGTCAGCGTTTGGCGTAGGGAGTTGGTCACCGTCGACCGCGCGAGCAGGAGCCGTCTGGCCTCCGGTCGGTGAATGAGGTCGAGGTAGCGCTGGCGAACCCGTGACTCCTCCGAGAGCTCCTTGTGCTCCACCGGGAGTGGACGCAGCGCCTTGGAGACCATGAACCAGCGGGTGGCGGCGACGGACAACTCGCCCCGCCGGCTGGTGACGACCTCGCCTTCGACCCCGATGAGGTCTCCGATGTCAACGAACGACTTCCAGTCGGCGAGCGCCTCCTCACCCACCCGGTCGAGGGAGATCATCGCCTGGATCTCCGATCCGTCACCGTCGCGGAGGCGCGCAAAGCACAGCTTGCCGGTAATTCTGTTGAAGATGACACGCCCAACGATCGTCACCATCCGCCCGGTGGAGTAGTCGGGCGGAAGCTCACCGTAGGCGGCGCGAACCTCGGCGATGGAATGGGTCCGTGGGACCGAGACCGGATAGGGATCGATCCCCCGCTCGAGGAGGCGAGCGCGCTTCTCGTGCCTAATCCGCACCTGCTCGGGGAGATCATCGGTCACGGCGCGATCAGGCGGGGATGTCTCGGTCATGGCTCACCACATTATGGGATAGCTCGAACGGAACCCATATTGGGGGTCGAGCTCGAGAGCGAGAGCCCGTGCTGGAGTCGGACCGCCGGAGCAGCTCAGTCCGTGGTCGGCCAACCGGACCGCACCGCGCGTGCCCTGCGGATGAGAACGCTCCCGTTATGAGAGGGTCGTCACTGGTCGAAACGTACCGTCGTCTCGAAGAGGTAGGGCCACGTGACGTTTACGCTCGTCGGGCACCGCGGAGCCATGGGCTTGGAGCCCGAGAACACCCTCCGATCCTTTCGTCGAGCCGTCGAGGACGGCGCCGACGCCATCGAACTCGACCTGCGCCTCAGCGCGGACGGCCACCTGGTGATTCTTCACGAAGGTGACGTCGCGAGGACCACCAATGGACGCGGCGAGGTGGCGCGGACGACGCTCGCGGAGATTCGTGAGCTCGACGCCGGCGACGGTGAGCACGTCCCGACGTTTCACGAGGTCCTCGACGCGGTCGACGTCCCTATCCAGGCCGAGATCAAGGCACCGGAGGCCTTGCCTGTCGCCGTCGACGTGATTCGTGATCGACGCCTCCTCGACCGGGTGACGGTCACCTCCTTCTCCGTCGAGGTGATTCGGCAGGCGCTCACGCTGCTTCCCGGCCTTCGCACCGGCCTCATCTCCTCCAAAGCACCGCGGGAGTACGTCGACCTCGCCCGGTCGATGGGCGTCCAGGTGCTGTGCTTTGGCATCGGCGCACTTGACGCCGAGGTCGTCGATCTCGGACATCGATCCCACCTCCAGATCATGGGCTGGCCGGTCAACGACACCGAGCGGCTGCTCCACGCCCTTCGGTCCGGTGCGGACGGCGTCACCTCCGATGTCCCGGGCTTGCTGCGGAATGCCTGCGACCGCAACCCCGAGGTCAAAGCACTGCTTTCCGGGCGGCTGGCGAGGCAGGTCTGACCCTTCCAGATCTCCGGTCTTCGGACCGGGATCCAGGAGCATTTCGCCCTCTTGGCCTGGGCGGATTTCGGTGGTCAGCCTCAGGGTGAGCGAGCAGTCGCTCGACGCTCCATCGGTCCGGGGTAGGAACTCGTCCGACTCCAGCCACGTCGGCGGCAGCCCGCCATCGAGGAGGCGATCAGGGTGCGTGACGTCGAGGTGGTCGATCGGGGCAGTCACGAGATCGTGGTCTTCCTGCGTGGCGATATCGACGACGCCATGGAGCACGACCTGCGCGCGGCACTCCGCGAGATTGCGCTCCTCGAAGAGATCAACGACCTCGACCGCGTGGTCGTCGACGCCCGCGACGTCACCACGATGGGGCGAGCCGGGCTGTGCTTCCTCCTGAACCTCGAGCGCTACGGGGAGGGCCGGTTCGAGGTGGATCTGTCGGCGCTGAGCCGACCTGCCCTTCGAGCTCTCGAACGGTCACACTGGCACCATCTGCCGGTCGAGGCGTGAACGCCGGGAGCGCGCACTCACGAGCGCGTGGTCGCGTTGTTGCGTTCGTAGACCAGCCGCAACCCATGCAAGGTCAGCCACGGCTCGTGCCGGTCGATCGAGCGACACTCGTCGATCACCAGGGGTGCGAGCCCGCCGGTCGCGACCACGGTGACCGTGGACCGGTCCACCCCCAGCTCGGCGACCATTCGCTCAACCAGACCGTCGACTTGGCCGGCGAACCCGAAGATCGCCCCCGACTGCAAGGCCTCGACCGTGTTCTTGGCGATCACCGTCCGCGGTCGCAGCAGCTCGACCCGGCGGAGCTGGGCTCCCCGCTGGCCGAGTGCCTCCAGGGAGATCTCGATACCGGGCGCGATCGCCCCGCCGAGGTACTCCCCACGTGCGCTCACGACGTCGACCGTCGTCGCGGTGCCGAAGTCGACGACGATGCGCGTGCCATCGACCAGGTGGGTGACAGCGAGCGCGTTGACGATGCGGTCCGCTCCCACCTCGCGCGGGTTGTCCATGAGCACCGGAACGCCAGTCCGGACGCCCGGCTCCACGATGAGCCCGGGAACCCGGCCGTAGTAGCGACGCAGCATCTCCCGCATCTCGTGCAGAACGGCCGGCACCGTCGAGCAGACGGCGACGCCGCTCACGCCGGCGCGGCCACCGTGACCGGCGAGGAGACCGTCGAGCAAGACTGCGAGCTCGTCGGCGGTCCTGCGGTCGTCGGTGGCGACCCGCCAGTGCTGGACCAGAGTGGCGCCGTCGAACAGTCCCAGCGTCGAGTGCGTGTTGCCGACGTCGACCGCGAGAAGCACGCAGTGCCGCCTTTCCCTACCGGTGCCGGGCCCTGACGCCCGCCAATCCGGCATGTCAGCGTACTCGCGGGTCGCGCGTCGAACGGGTCCACACCCGTCGGGTCTCAGGCGGCCGGGACCGCGGATGACCAGCCGGGACACAATGGAACTCGCAGTCGGGCCATGCGCGACGTGGACGCCTCGAGTGTTCTCACCGCGGGGCGGACAAGAGGGGAGAAGCCGGTGACCAGCAACTGGCACTCGATGCGAGCGTCCAACGCCGATCGGGAGCGGACCGCGGACGTGCTCAAGGCCGCTCACGCCGAGGGTCGTCTGGACTGGGGGGAGTACCAGCGTCGGCTCGACCAGGCGCTGCGCGCGAAAACCTACGGCGAGCTGCAAGCGCTCGTGTCCGACCTGCCCTCCGGGCCGACCCCGTTGCCCGCTGCCTCTTCCCCCACGTCCGGGCCGGTGGTGCCGGCCGTCAACCCCTGGGCGACCTATCGACCCGTCCCGGTGCGGGAAACCGAACCGCTCGCGAAGGCGTCCCTCATCCTCGGCGCGCTGTCACCATTCCTGTGCTCCGTGACAAGCGTGCCGGCGATCATCACCGGCCACCTGGCCCTGGCCCGGATCGCGAAGTCCGGAGACGCGGGCCGGGGCATGGCGATCGCAGGCCTGATCTTCGGGTACGTGGTCACGGGCTTCTCCCTGCTCTGGCTCATGTTCGTCTTTCTCGCCGCCGCGCTCTAGCCGCCGACCAGCCGCCCGGCGGACAGGCCCCTTCTGACCCGTCTCCCTCCTACGGGACTTTCGGGACCTATCCCCCACATTCGCGGGGCGTTCCACGCCCGAGTCGCCGACCTCGACGTCGGGTATGTCCGACCACGAGAGTCTCCCGACGAGTGAGCCCACGCAGAGCCCGGCCGGACGTCGAGATGCCCTGCACAATGGCAGGAGAGGGCGTGTGGCGCTCCTCGCCGCGCGGCGGACCGGTTCACCCGCAGGGGGTGAGATGAGCACCGACTGGGAGTCCATGCGGGCGTCCGACGCTGATCGGGAGCGCGCCGCTGACGTACTCAAGGCCGCCGTCGCGGAGGGGCGACTGGACTGGAACGAACACCGCGAGCGGTTGGACGCAGTGATGCGCTCGCGTACGTACGGCGAGCTCCACGAGCTGATCGCCGACCTACCGGTCGGACCACTCCCCTTCCACACGCCCCCGGCGGGGCCGTCGCTCCCGATCCGCCCGCCCATCGCCCTGCCCGGCCAGACGTCGTGGCTGGACCGAACGCCGAGACTGGGCCAGACCTCGAGGCTGGACCAACCGTCGAGGCTGGACCAAACATCGAGCACCTCTCGTCTCGAGCCGCTCCGAACCCATCCGACACAGCCGATACGGCTCGGCGACGGGGGCATGGGAGCACCGCCCGCTCCCCTCACGAACCCCTGGTCGACCTACGTGCCCGCCCCCGTGCGCGCCACTGAGCCACTGGCGAAGGTCTCGATCGGCTGCGCTCTGCTCGGACTGTGCACCAGCGGGATGACCGCCGTGCCCGCGATCGTGACGGGACACCTGGCCCTCGGTCGGATCCGACGGACGAGTGGCGACGGCACGGGACTCGCCGTCACGGGTATGGTCCTCGGCTACCTGGAGCTGGCGTTCGTCGCTGTGTGGTTCGTCCTCGCGGCGATCTTCGGCTGATCCAGCCGTGGAACACACCACGGCCGCCACGTCCCCTCGGCGTGGCGGCCGTGGTGCGAGGTGCGACCCGTCACTCGTCCGCGAGCGCGGAGGCGGGTGGCACTCGTACCGCGCGTCGAGCCGGCAGCAGCGACGCGACGAGACCGGCGAGAAGGGCGACCACCGCCACGAGGAGCAGGCGCTCCACCGGGATCGCGTACTCGACGTTCTCGGTCGCGAGGTCCAGTAGCACCGTCGTCCCCGCGATTCCGTACCCGATCCCCAGCGCGAGACCGAGGACCACCGCGGCGCCGGCGATGAGCACGGCCTCCAGCGCCAGCATCCCGCGCAGCTGCCCACGGGTGAGTCCGAGAGCACGGAGCAACGCCTGCTCGCGCGTCCGCTCGATCACCGAGAGGCTCAAGGTGTTGCCCACGCCGACCAAGGCGATGAGGACCGCGATGCCCAGCAGACCCGTGGCGATCAGGAGCATGACGGTGAGTACCTGGTTGTAGAACGCTCGCTCTGGAGCACCTCCGAAGAGCTGGACGGTCTCGGCATCCGCGAGCGCGTCCTCGACCCGGGAGATCACGGTCTGCTCAGTCACACCGTCCGCGAGCCGGGCCCACACCATCGCGGTCGGTGCGTCGGGCGCGAGTCGCTCCAGGTCGCGAGCCGTGAGCAGGAGATCCGGCGTCGCATCCGACTTGACGATCCGCGCCTGGACTGTGACGGTCGCGTCGTTCTCGCCTCGGAGCTGGACGGTGTCCCCCTCCTCGACACCCAGCCCATCCGCGAAGCTCGGGCCCATGACGGCGACGCCGTCACGCAGGTCGCGGACCACGCTCGGCTCGCGGAGCACCGACGACGCGACCTCCGGATCGACCCCGAACGCCTCGCGGTCCACCGGTCCGGCCGGACCGTCGGTCTGGACCTGTGCCGCACGCAGGACCGCCACCTCCTGCACACCCTCGACGTCGCGGACCGCGTCGACCGTCTGGGCGGAGATCCCGGCCGAGCCACCGATCTCGGCGGCCAGGTCGAGCGGGTACTGATCGTCCAGCCAGGTGTTGATCGTGCGCTCGACCGACGCGGCACCCACGTTCATGAGGGAGATCAGGGTGACTCCCACGAGGAGGGCGCCCGCGGTCGCCGCCGTTCGTCCCGGGTTGCGGACCGCGTTGGCGACCGAGAGACGTCCCGGCACGCCTCGGCCGACGACCAGGCCGAGCAACCGGACCAGCACGGGAACCAGGAACCGCCCGCTGAGGAGGACGCCGAGGAAGGAGAGCGCACCTCCGGCGACCCCGAGCAGCATCCCGACCGTGATGTCCTCGGCCCCCAAACCCGCGGCGATCAACCCGACGCCGGCGAGGACCAGGAGCAGCGCCAAGCACAGCCGGAGAAGCCCACCCCGGGAGCGCACTCGAATCGCGAGCTCGGGTCGCAACGCGGCCAGGGGTGGCACGCGGGTGGCCCGTCGGGCCGGGACGAAGGCGGCGACCACCGTGGTGAGCAGGCCGACACCGATGGGAACCAGCACGGAGACCGGGTCGAGCTGGATTCCCATCACGACAGCGGTGTTGGTCCGCTCGAGCAGGACCACCGCGACGGCCGCCAGGCCGGCACCCACCGCCACACCGACCGCGGACGCGACGAGGCCGAGAACGGCCGACTCGCCGAGCACGGACCTGCGCACCTGACCGCGCTGCGCTCCCACGCAACGGAGCAGCGCGAGCTCGCGGGTGCGCTGGGCGAGCAGGATCGTGAACGTGTTGGCCACGACCAGGGTCGCGACGAAGACCGCGATCGCCGCGAAGCCGAGGAGGAACGCGCCAAGGACGTTGACGCCGCCGGTCAGCCCCTCGACCGTCGCGTCGACGTGTGCCTCGACGGTCCGCACGGTCGCGCCGGACCCGGCCACCGCGCGAACATCCGCGAGGAGCTGGGGCACGTCAGCACCGGGGGCGGCTTTGACCAGAACCTCGTTGTACTGCGCGCTGCCCCGCCAGCCGATGATCCAGTCCTCGGTCACCACGAGCGCGGCGCTCGGCGGGAGCGAGTCCCGGGCCACAATGCCGACCACTCGGAGCGTGGTCAGAGCCTGGTCGGCATCCCCCGATGGGCTGGCGCTCGACTCAGCGCGCAGGACGGAGCCTGGCCGAAGGTTCCGGTCCGCCGCGACCAGCTCCGAGACGGCGACCTCATCGGCGGTGCGCGGCAGGCGACCTTCGGTCAGCTTGTGCCAGCGCAGGTCGGGATCGACGGGAAGGCTCCGGGCGCCTACCCACGTCGGCTGCCTGGAGTCGGGATAGACGACACCGAGACCCGTCGCCGCGACGCCGGAGGCGGCCTCGACCGAGTCCAGGCCCCTGACCTGGCGAACCACGTCGGACGAAATGAAGCTGTCGCTGAGCAAGACCACGTCCGCCTGGTCGTACTGCGCCCCGACGGCCCGCGCCAAGGCGGCGCGCGTGGACCCCGACACGAGCATGGCCGCGGTGATGAACGCGACGCCCAGCACGATCGCGATTCCGCCCGCGACGTAGCGGGCGGTGTGCGACCGGAGGTTGGCGAGTGTCAGCTGCCCCGTCATCAGGCCCCCAGCTTCCGCATCGCGTCGAGGACCGAGTCCGGTGTCGGCTGGGCGATCTCGCCCACGACCTTCCCATCCGCGACGAGGACGACCCGCTCCGCGTACGAGGCGGCTACCGGATCGTGCGTCACCATGACGATGGTCTGGCCGAACTCACGGACCGACGTCCGCAGGAACGACAGCACCTCCGCCCCCGTCCGCGAGTCGAGGTTGCCCGTCGGTTCGTCGGCGAAGACGACTTCCGGTCGGGTCACGAGCGCTCGGGCGAGCGCCACCCGCTGCTGCTGCCCGCCCGACATCTCCGCGGGTCGGTGGTTCAGCCGGTCGGCCAGGCCGAGGACGTCGACGAGGGTGGTGAACCACGCCTGGTCGGGCTTGCGCCCCGCGAGCTCGAGCGGCAGCAGGATGTTCTGCTTGGCGGTCAACGTCGGCATCAGGTTGAACGCCTGGAACACGAAGCCCACTCGGTCCCGACGCAGCCGGGTGAGCTCGCGATCCGACAAGCTGCTGAGGTCTGTGTCGCCGATCCGCACCGTTCCCGAGGTCACGGAGTCCAGGCCAGCCAGGCAGTGCATGAGGGTCGACTTGCCTGAACCGGAGGGCCCCATGATCGCCGTGAACCGCGCGGCCTCGAATCCCACGGTCACCCCGTCGAGGGCGCGAACGGCGGTCGGCCCAGAGCCGTAGACCTTGACGAGGTCGACGGCGCTCGCCGCCATGCGTACAGAGGTGGCCGGTATGGCAGGCATGCTGCGCTCCTTACATCACGACGCGAAGGACAGTCGTCGGACTCGTCGGCGCGGTCGCTCCCGCGGCTCGCGGAGTCCACACCGTTGGGCAAGCACACCCTAGGAAGCGAGGACGGGAGGACGCGTCCGTCCAGCGGTGACTCTTCCTCACCCTCTGCTACCGCCAGGGTCGGCGTCCTCCGTCCGCCCCAGGGGGGACGGCGCCACTCCGTGGACCGACTCAGGGACGAGGACAGACTCAGGGGAGACTCAGGGATGTCACCGACGCGCCGACGGCTCCGCCACCACGGACGACGGTTGGAGGCGCGAGCGACCCGCCTCCCAGAGGATCAGCGCGAAGCGCGTACCAGGCCGCTCTCGTAGGCGAAGACCACCATCTGGACGCGGTCACGCAAGCCCAGCTTGGCGAGGATGCGGCCCACGTGGGTCTTGACCGTCGCCTCGGAGAGGTAGAGCCGTTCGGCGATCTCCTGGTTGGAGAACCCTCGCGCCACCTCGAGGAGGACCTGTCGCTCCCGCTCGGTGAGCATCTCGACCCGGCCGTCCGACGGCTCCTCGGAGAGGTGGGGGAGAAAGCGTTCCAGCAGCCGACGGGTGGTGCTGGGCGCCACCACGGCGTCACCACGGTACACGGAACGGATCGCTGAGAGCAGGTCGGTCGGCGGTGCGTCCTTGAGCAGGAACGCCGCCGCACCCGCGCGCAGGGCGGCGTAGGCGTACTCGTCCAAGTCGAACGTCGTCAACACCACGACGCGAGGCGCGTCCGCCCCGCTGGCCAGGATGCGCCGAGTGGCCTCGACGCCGTCCATGCGCGGCATGCGCACGTCCATGAGGACCACGTCCGCCCGGACCGCTGCCAGCTTCTCCACCGCCTCGACGCCGTCACCGGCCTCGCCGACGACCTCCATGTCGGCTTGGGCACCCACGACCATGGCGAATCCGGCACGGACGAGCTGCTGGTCGTCGGCCAGGAACACACGGATGCGATCCGACACCTACCCTCCCCCGTCGCTTGCCTCCCCGGCGCCGCTCGACTGCCCCGCGGTGGCGGCGTTCTCACCCAGCGGCAGCTCGGCGACGACCTGGAAACCTCCGCCAGCTCGCGGACCGACACTGAGGGTACCGCCGTAGACGGCGACCCTTTCCCGCATGCCGTGGATGCCCCGGCCCTGACCGTCGCTCGTCGCGGCGGCGCCCCGCCCGTCGTCGGACACGCAAACCCGCACGGTGTCCGCACCGTAGGTCACCTCGACCCGTGCGCGAGCGCCTGGGCCGGCGTGCCGGATCGTGTTCGTCAAGGCCTCCTGGACGATGCGGAAGACGACCAGCTCGGCACCGCTGCTGATCTCGAACTTCGGCTCCTCGAGGACCAGCTCGACAGGCAGTCCCGAGGCACGGACCTGGGCGACGAGCTCGGGAAGCTGCGCAAGGCCGGGTTGCGGCGCCAGGTCGGCCGCGTCGCCCCCGGAGTGCAGCACCCCGAGCAGTCGCCGCATCTCGGCGAGCGCCTGGCGACCGGTCACGCCGATGGTCGCCAGGGCAGAGCGAGCCGCGTTCGGATCCTTCTCCCCCGCGTAGAGGCCGCCGTCGGCTTGGGCCACCACGATCGAGAGGGAGTGCGCCACGACATCGTGCAGCTCGCGCGCGATGCGGGCCCGCTCGGCGGCTCGCGCGAGCCGCGCCTGCTGGTCGCGCTCCACCTCGAGACGCCGCGCGCGTTCTTCCAGCTCCGCGACGTAGGCACGCCGCGTACGCATGAGGTCACCCAACGTCCAGGTGAGAGCGACGAACGCGGCCAGGACGACGAAGAACCTGGCGAAGTACTCCGGATGGTCGAAGAGCTCGCTCCACGCCAGCCAGTCCAGCGGACCCAGCGCCGCGCCGAGGAAGCCGACCGCCAAGGCCGCGAGACGCACGCGACCATGCGCGTAGGCGCTGACGGCGTACAGGGCGAGCAGGAAGCCGGCGTTGGCGGGCAGCGGCACGTCGAGCAGGATCACCTGGGCCAGGCACACGAGGGAGACCACGGTGAAGACCCGCACCGGATGACGGCGCCGCCACACCAGCGGCACGAGCTGCGCGACACCCAGGACGGTGCCAGCAGGGCCGGGGTCCGCGCTCGCCGCCGCGGTCTCAGGCAGCAGGATCACCAGGAGCAGGGCGACGATCGCGCCGTCGACGATCAGCGGACGACGGCGCAACCACTCGTAGACCCTGCGCTGCGGCACGACATCAGAGGCTACGTCCGGTCCACGTCCGGGAGGAGACGCCCCGCACGCCCGGCCAGCCACGGCAGACATTGAGGTACGGCCGGAACTTCCTCCGCGGAGAGGGACATCTGGCTCCCGCGACACCAGCCGGCCCGGCCTACAGTCGCGCACATGGCACGCTGGCGAACCTGGCGCGAGGCGACCACCGAGGCGCTCTACGGGCCGGACGGCTTCTTCCGCACCCAGGCACCGGCGGAGCACTTCCGCACCTCGGTTCACGTGTCCACGCAGTTCGCGGCCGCTCTGCTCCGCCTGGCCCGGTCCACGGGGCTCACGACGGTGGTCGACGTCGGCGCCGGCCGGGGCGAGCTCCTGGCCGCGCTGCACGACCTGGCGCCTGATCTCACCCTCGTCGGCGTGGAGCTGGCCGACCGGCCCTCGACCGTCCCCGCGGCGGCGACCTGGACCGACACCGTGCCCCACGACGTCGACGCGCTGATCGTCGCCAACGAGTGGCTCGACAACGTCCCCGTCGACGTCGCCGAGGTCGATCCGCACGGTACCGCCCGGATCGTGGAGGTCGACGTCGCGACGGGGAACGAACGACTCGGGCCGCCGGTGACCGGACGTGACGCGGCCTGGCTGGACGAGTGGTGGCCGCTCGCCGACGCGCCTCCCGGGAGCCGAGGCGAGATCGGGTGGCCTCGTGACGACGCGTGGGCTGACGTCGTGCGCCGGCTCCGGCACGGTGTCGCCGTCGCCATCGACTACGGCCACCTGCGCGAGGAGCGGCCCTGGCGGGGGACCCTGACCGCGTACCGGTCCGGTCGCGTCGTCTCTCCCGTCCCGGACACGTCGTGCGACATCACCAGCCACGTCGCGGTGGACGCGGTGGCTCACGCGGGCGAGTGCGCGGGCGCCCAGTCCACCCTGGTCACCCGGCAGCGAGACGCGCTCCGCGCGCTCGGGGTGAGCGCCGCACGTCCGCCCCACGCCCTCGCGCACACCGACCCGCGTGGGTACCTCGCGGCGCTGGCCCGCAGCTGCGAGGCCTCGGAGCTGGTGGACGCCGGTGGGCTCGGCGGGTTCTGGTGGGTGCTCCAGGCCCGCGACGTCGACCCGCCGGCCGAGCTGTGCCGCGCCGCGCGTCGTCGTGTCCACCCTTCGAGCCCAGCCCGTCCCGGCGATAGGTGATCACGGCGAATCGGGCGGGCGCATCCAGCGTTCGGGCCCAGCGAGCTTCCGAGCGTGCCGGGCCAGCTCGGCCTGCGCCTCGGCGATGTGTCGCGCCTCGTCACTCGACCTGTGCAACGCGACCGCGTCGACGGGGCCGACGGGCGTGTCGACGTGGACGGTCGCCAAGCGCAGCGCGCGCTGGAGGGGTCCCTGGGTGATCCGGACGCTTTGCATCTTGGCGTGCGGAACGACCGCAATCCGCCGGGTGAGCCAGCCCACCTCGGAGACGAACACCTTCTCGTCGCTGCCGTACCGGAGGAAGCGCCAGCCGATCGGCCGCAGCCACCGGGCTCGCCGGGGCGCGGACACCCGTGGCACGCGGTCGACGTCGACGTCCGGTAACACCCGCTGGAGCAACGCCCGCGCCACCGGCCAGGGCGCCACGGGAAGCAAGGTGGACGACGTGGGGCCTTCGGTGTTCCGTCCGGCGTATCCGGCGACGTTGACCGTGAGCTTCACCCATCCCTTCGGCCGCCACAACAGCTGTTGCTCGATCTCGACCGCCTGGACCCGCCCCGGTGGGACGGTCTGTGCCCAGGTGTCGAGGAGGCCTTTGCGGATCCGGAGACCGTCGGGTGACTCGCTCACCGAGAAGCCGTACTCGCTGACGAACTGACGCCACACCACCCCCACCCCGCCCAGGGCCCACGGCACGAGGAGCGCCACCCCGGCGATCTGCTGAACGAAGCTCGTCGTCACGGCCACGACCACGAAGCCCAGCGCGGCCACGAGGAACGGCGCGCTGATGATCGTCGAGGCGAGCAGGGTGCTCGGTGGGACCGCGACGAGCTGGCGCTCCGGCGCCTCGGGGGTGTCGGCCGCGAGCCCGGCGGCTCGAGCGAGCAGCTCGGCCCGCAGACGCTGGGCGTGGTGCTCGGAGAGGTAGGCCAGCGGCGCCTCGGTCTGCGCGCCACCCGCCACCTCCAGGCGCAGCTCGGCGACACCCAGCAAGCGCGCGACGACGGGTCGAACGATGTCGACCGCTTGCAACCGATCGATCCGGACGCGCCGGGAACGTCGGAAGAGGATGCCGCTGTCGACGCGTAGGTCCTCGCCCTCGATCCGGTACTTGGTGAACCACCAGGAGCAGGCGCCCAGGACCAGCCCGAAGACGAGAACGCCGGCCAGCTCCGCGACCAGAACGCGGAGCGTGGTGCCTCGAAAGGACTGCTGGCCGACGATCGCCACGAGGACCGCGACGAACTTCCACCCCTTGAGGAACGGGGTGACCGGATGGAGCCGCCGCAGTTCGGTGGCGTCGGAGCCGAATCCGTGACCCGGCTCTCGGCCTTGGGGATCGTCGTCCCGACCAGGCTCCTGGTGGGGTTCTGGCCCCTGGGTTGGTCCCACCATCGCCGTCATAGACCCGCCGCCCGCGCCTCGCCCAACGCCGCCAAGCGGTCCCGCAGACCCGCGGCCTCCGCCGCCGTCAGCCCTGGGATGTCGGCCTCGGTGGCCGGCGTGGCGGTGTGCAACTGGACCTTGGCGATACCGAACCTGCGCTCCAGGGGTCCGGCGGTCACGTCGACGAACTGCATCCGCCCGTACGGGACGACGACGAGCCGCCGGAACAGCACGCCGTGCGTCACCAGGAGGTCGTCTCCGCGTTCGGCGTACCCCCAGGAACGCCAGTTGCGGTCGATCAGCCACCAGCCCCACGCGAAGACGACGACAGCCACCGCCAGGACCACGACCGCCAACCACCACGCGACGAGGACGCCAGCGAGAACCGCGGACAGCGGGCCGACGACCCCGAGCACCACCGAGAGGATCAGCCGCCGAAGCGCGCGAAGCTGGGGCGAGACGGTCTGCCACCGCTGGCCTGGTGGCGCGAACAAGCTGTCCATGAGCAGGGAGGCTATATCGAGTGACCCTGTGCGAGCATGGTCCACGTGACGTCGGAGCGGATCGTGAGTCTCGGGGCGGGCGCGGCGGGCCTCCCCCCGGTGTCCGACTCCTACGAGCGGGGCGGCGGCGAGGAGTTGGCCACCCAGGACGGCGAGGAGTTGGCCACCCAGGACATGGTGCTCAATATCGGACCGCAGCACCCCGCCACGCACGGCGTCCTGCGACTACGCCTCACGCTCGACGGCGAACGCATCGTCGCCTGCGAGCCGATCGTGGGCTACATGCACCGAGGCGCGGAGAAGCTCTTCGAGGTCCGCGACTACCGCCAGATCATCATGCTGGCCAACCGCCACGACTGGCTCTCCGCGTTCGCCAACGAGCTGGGCGTGGTCCTGGCCGTGGAGCGGATGCTCGGTCTGGAGGTGCCGGCGCGCGCCGTCTGGGCGCGGACGCTGCTGGCCGAGCTCAACCGTGTGCTCAATCACCTGATGTTCCTCGGCAGCTATCCGCTCGAGCTCGGCGCGATCACGCCGATGTTCTACGCCTTCCGCGAGCGGGAGACGCTCCAACAGGTCATGGAAGAGGTCTCCGGCGGGCGGATGCACTACATGTTCAACCGGGTGGGCGGCCTGAAGGAGGACCTGCCGGCCGGCTGGCTCGATCGCGTCTCGGCGGCGATCGCGGCCTGCCGACGGCGCCTACCCGAGCTGGAGGACCTGATCTTCGACAACGAGACGTTCCAGGCCAGGACACGCGGCGTCGGCGTGCTGTCTCCCGAGGTCATCCACGCCTACGGGGTCTCCGGCCCCATCGCTCGCGCGTCGGGCGTCGACATGGACCTGCGTCGAGACGAGCCCTACCTCGCCTACGGTGAGCTGTTCGCTCCCGGCCAGCCAGGTCGCGTGGTGACGCACACGGACGGCGACTGCTTCGCCCGATTCAGCGTCCTCCGCGAGCAGGTGCACGTCTCCTTGGACCTGGCCGAGGCGTGTGTCGACCGGCTCCGCTCCTTGCCCCCAGGCCCGGTCAACGTCCGGCTTCCCAAGATCCTCAAGGTGCCGGAAGGTCACACCTACTGCTGGACGGAGAGCCCGCTCGGGATCAACGGGTACTTCTTGGTGTCGCGTGGTGAGAAGACACCCTGGCGGCTCAAGCTGCGCTCGCCGTCGTTCAACAACATCGCCGTCCTGCCGAGGCTGGTGGCCGGCTGCGTCGTCGCCGACCTCGTGGCCATCCTCGGGTCGATGTTCTTCGTCGTCGGCGACATCGACAAGTAGGGCGACATCGACAAGTCAAGGCGTTCGAGACCTCGCGAGCGATCGACCCGCGACAGGTCGCTCGAGAAGCGGCGATCGAGCGCCTCACGCGCCGGCCGCGCTCGCGGGCGACTCGTTCGTCGGCTCCGCGCCGCCCGTGGACCGCGCCTGACGCTCCCGCTCCTCCTCGGCGGCGAGACGCGCACGCACCTCCCAGGCCATGAGGTCGACGACAGTGGGAGCGTCGAAGGTGTCCCAGAGGTCGGCCGCATCGTCGTCGTCCGCGGCGACGGGCATCCGGATCGGAATCGCCACGTGCTCGGTCTCGTCCTCGCGCCTGGCGACCGGCTCGGGATCGGTGTCCGGCACACCCACCTCGGCCGCGGACGTCGCCTCGGCTTCGACGAGACGCGGGTGGCTCGGCTCGACGAGGGTCGGTCGAGAGGTGGCCGCCTGGTCGGCCGGGTCGGCCTCCGACGGCCTACCGGTCGCCGCGTCCTCGGCCATGCCTGCGGTCGCCATCGCCAGGACCACCGGCTCCAGTTGGCTCGCGACGCTCGGGGAGGTGCTCTCCGTGGACGCCTCGGTCGTCGACTCGTCGGGCGACGCCTGCTCGCTCGCCTGCTCCTCCGCGGCCCGTCGCCGCTGCTCAGCGAGGGCGAAGCCCTCCGCCATCACGCGCACGTGCGCGGCGTACATCGCGGCGTAGGCCCGCGCCTGCGCCACCCGGTCGGCACCGTGGGCGCGCCGAGCCCGAATGAGCTCGATGTCGAAGACGACGACCGCGATGACACCAGCCGCGAGGGCACCCACCGCCGCGGTGATCAGGAGGGAGACCTCGCGTTCGTACACGGCGAAAGCGACCAGGGCGCCCGCCAGCATGAGGAGAGGCGTGGCCACCCAACGGGCAAGGTGACGGATCCGGTGATCGCCGCTACGAGCCATGCGCAGAGGCTATGGGCTGTTGTCCAGATTCCGCCAGACCTTCCGGTTCTTCGGAGAGTCGCTTACGCAGAGTACCGGCAGCGATACAAGAAGTTTGACCCAAGGTCGGACACAAACACCGGCGACACGCCGATCAGCACGGTGAGCGACCACGCCCCGGCGTGGAGGCGCTGCCATCGCTCCGGCCGCGGGAGGCTCAGGGTCCGGCGTCACCCGCCACACCGCTGTCGTCGTCCTCCGGCCCCCGGGGTACCTTGCAGGCCCGCTCCAGCAGCAGCCCCGCGGCCATGACGAGCAGTGCGGACCCCGCGGTGATCGCGGCTCGGATGATTCGGTCCCGGATGTGCGGGACGCCCGCGTCAGGTAGGAAGCGCAGCGCCACACCGGCGTAGACCCCAGCAACCAGGGAGCCCACCAAGGCGCTCGCCTTGGCGAGAGCGAGCAGGCGAACGGCGGTGAGACTGTCGACTCGGCGGCGCTTGCGGTGCACCCGGTCGTACATGTACCACGCGCCAGACCCGAGCAGCGCAGCGAAGAACACCAGACCGCCCGCGGCCGACCAGGGCGTCCGGCTGACCCCCAGACCGGCCGCCTGGAGGATGGCGGCGCCGCTCCAGCCGACCGCCGCCCCCAGGAGGAACAGGACGACGAGAGTCCTCGCTCGGGTCGTGCGCACCGGCCTCACTCGAGCCTGAGTTCGAGGTCGGCGACACGGGTGACCGAGGTGGTGTCGACCGAGCGGACCAAGTCCCCGACCCGGCCACGCCCCGGGATCACGCCATCAGGGTCGACCTGGGCCCACGGCACGAGCACGAACGCGCGCTCGTGCGCCCGGGGATGCGGCAGCACGAAATCGTCCTCGTGGATCACCTTGTCACCGACCACCAGAAGGTCGACGTCGAGCGTCCGTGGCGCGCCCGGCGTGGTACGCACCCGACCAAAGGCGTCCTCGATCGCGAGCGCACGCTCCAGCAGCGTCCGCGCGTGGAGTGTGGAGTCGGCGACGACCACGGCGTTGAGGAACTTGGGGGACCCCTCCGGAGCGTCGACTGGAGCGGTCTCGTAGACCGGCGACACACCCACGATGTCCACTCCGGGAGTGTCCGCGAGCGCGTTCAAAGCTCCTTGGAGGGTGGCCGCCCGATCGCCCAGGTTGCTGCCCAGCGCGATGACCACGCGCCTGATCGGGCGCAGACCGCCAGTCAAGGTGTCGGCGTCGATGATGTGCGGGTTGGGCGTCTCTGTCACGTACGGCTCCGGTGGATAGTGACGGCGACGTCGTCGAGCGGTACGCCGACTGGCGCCTGCGGTTTGTGGACAGTCACCTCGACCTCCGACACACCGGGCTGGTCGAGGCACAGATCGGCGACACGCTGTGCCACCGTCTCGATCAAGTTCACTGGGTCCTTGGCCACGGCCGCGACCACCTGGTCGACCAACGAGGAGTAATCGACGGTCGCGGCGAGATCGTCCGTCCGCGCGGCCTCGCGCGTGTCAGTGCCCACCACGAGGTCGACGACGAACGTCTGGCCAAGGGAACGTTCCTCCGGGTGGACGCCGTGGTGGCCGAACACCCGGAGCCCCCGAATCGTGATCCGGTCCGTCAACGGCGCCCTCCTTCCCTGACGTTCAACCCCTGCACGACAGTACCTGCGGCCTTGGGCGGGCCCGCAACCAAGGACCCCTTTACCGCCTGGGCGCAGGACTTCCCCCCTGTCCCCATCGCCCGTCTCACGCGGTCTTCAACAGGTTGGGCGCCACACCTTATTCGAGGCACCCGCGACCACGGGACCGCGTCGACAGGTTTCACCCACAGACCACGCCGGCTTGGCCGATTTGTCACCCGTCGACCTCAGCCTGGGCCGCGGCGCGCTCGGCCGCAGCGAACCGCGCCGCCACCTTGACCGCGTCGAGCGTGGGCCGGACCGCATGCGCGCGGATGCACCAGGCGCCGGCCCGAGCGGCCAGCGCGGCCAGCGCGGCCGAGGCGTCGTCGCGCTCGAGGGTGCGGCGAGGCTGGCCGGTCGCCGGGTCGGCCAGCAGAGTGCCGAGAAAGGTCTTACGGGACGCCGCGACGAGGACGGGATAGCCGAGCGCGGTGAACCGGTCGAGCGCACCGAGCAGCGCCCAGTTGTGCTCTCCCGTCTTGGCGAAACCCAGACCGGGATCGATCGCGATCCGATCCGGCGCGATCCCGGCCGCGAGGGCGGCCTCCACGCGCGCCTGAAGCTCGGCGAGCACCTCGGCCACCACGTCGGTGTACACCGCCCGCGACTGCATCTGGTCGGAATGCCCTCGCCAGTGCATGCAGATGTAGCCGACTCCAGCCGAGGCCACGAAAGGCAGCATCTCCGGGTCGGCGAGACCACCCGAGACGTCGTTGACCATGACCGCCCCCGCGTCGACCGCGGCACGTGCGACATTCGCCCGCATGGTGTCGATCGACACGAGCGCGCCGTCGGCCGCGAGGGCCCGGACCACGGGGAGGACGCGACGCAGCTCTTCCTCCTCCGACGGCCGCTGCGCACCCGGGCGCGTCGACTCACCACCGACGTCGACGAGGTCGGCCCCCTCCGCGAGCAGCTCGGCGCCGTGAGCGATCGCACGGTCCGGCTCGAACCACTGGCCGCCGTCGGAGAAGGAATCCGGTGTGACGTTGAGCACACCCATGACCAGCGCGCGTTCGGGCGTGGGAAACCCGGCGAGATACCGCGTCGGTACACCCTGCACAGTCCGATGTCCCTTCTCCCCAGGGCGGTTGCTCTGACCGGCGGTCCGCCTGTCCGCCGTCGCCGTGCCAGCGCCAGACCACGTGCTCCGTCGACCCCAGTCCCCTCTGGCCCGCTCCCCGGAGGTCCGGCCGATTCCGGATCCGTCGCGTCATCGGGCGGCCAACCGCCTTGACGCGCCACCGACGCTCGACGATCGTCACTGGCCACGAGGGCTGATCAGTGACCCAAGGCTGACCAGGAACGCCTTCCTCGCGTGCCAGCCTCCAGCCGCTAGCCCGTCGAGCGGCCCGTCGTCGTGCGCCACTCGACACCCGCGTGGGCGACGCTGACCCGCGGGGAGGCGGATCGTACCGGGACCGTCGGCACCGGAGGTTCGCATGCGCCGTGTCCGCGTCATCCGCCGCCTTCCGCGACATCACCCGACGGTCTCAGGCTCAACCCGCACCGGCGCCATTCTTTCATCCGGTGGTCTTTCGTTCGGTGGTCTTCCTGCCCGCGGGCGCCTCGTCGCCCCCGACCCTCCCAGCCCACCACGCCCAACCCCCCATCACCCGGCGGCAGCCGCCGTCGTCGCCGGGTCGCGGACCGCGACACGCGAACCCGCCTCACGGCGGAGCACCCTCGCCGTTGGGCTGCTGGTCCTCCTGCTCATCGCCGGCCTGCTGGGCGTGACGCAGCCCGCCCGCGCGGCCACGCCGCCGAGCGGCGAGCCGGCCGACGCGTCCCGCGTGGGCCGTGCCCGCGTGGTGGCGGAGGAATGGGTCGCGTCTCGCCAGCTCGACCTCACCATCCAGTCCCCCGCCCTCGGCACCACGGCCAAGGTCCGGCTGCTGATCCCAGACGGCTGGCGGGAACGCCGACCTGGCCAGCGCTGGCCCGTCCTCTACCTGCTGCACGGCTGCTGCGGCGACTACACCAGCTGGACCACCCTGGCGGACATCACCTCGATCCCCGCGTTGCGAGACGTCCTCGTCGTCATGCCAGAGGCGGGTAACGCCGGCTTCTACAGCGACTGGTGGAACGACGGGCACGGCGGCCCGCCGGCGTGGGAGACCTTCCACCTCCGCGAGGTGCGCTCGATCGTGGAGCGTCACTACGGCGCCAGCCACCGTCGTGTCGTCGCCGGCTTGTCGATGGGCGGGTTCGGAGCCCTGTCGTACGCCGCTCGCCACCCGGGCATGTTCCGCGCCGCGGCGTCCTACAGCGGCGTCGTGGACACAGTCCACACCCCCGGCGCCTCTGACCTCGTTCTCGACATCGCCAGCCGATACGTCGACGACCCACTGGCTCTCTGGGGCGATCCGATCGCTCAGGCCCATGTCTGGGCCGCCCACAACCCGGTCGACCTCGCCACGCGGCTCCGGACCATCCCGGTCTACCTCTCCTGCGGCAACGGCGACGCGGGCCCACTCGACCCACCTGACCGGACCAGCGCCCTGGAGACGCTCCTGGAGCAGGAGAACCTGCTGCTGGCCCAGCGGCTACGGGACCTGGGCGCGAAGCGTCTGGTGACGAACTTCTACGGGGCCGGAACCCACTCCTGGCCCTACTGGGAGCGGGAGTTCAAACGGTCGCTTCCGCTCCTGCTCTCGGCGCTCCGGTAGTGGATTCACCCCGAAACGACGCAGCTCCCGACGGTCGAGCGCGTGCCCCGGCACCACGGCTGGGCGGCGCACAGGGGCCTCATACGTTCGGCGAATTCTCGCCCACAGTTTTCCCAGAGTGCCGGCGAATGTGCCGTTACTGGCCGTAGCCTGCTGACTGGTGAACCGTTGAACCTGTGGGGATGGGTCATCAGCCCTCGACCGGCCGCCGGAGAGACCGTCGGCCTCGCACAGAAAGGAGTGTCATGGGCCCCGCTGCCGCCGACATCGCTCCAACCCCCGCCCACGATGTCGCGTCCCCCAAGCCCGTCACCCGAGTGGAAATCCTTGACGTTCTCGACGACGCCTTCGCCAACGGACCGGCGACCCGCCAGACGTTGGTCGCGACAGCCCGCGCGCAAGGCGCCCGTCCCGAAGTCATCGCGCTTCTGGAGCAGCTGCCGGAGCGCACCTACGTGCACCAGCGTCAACTCTGGGTTCACATGGCAGACGTGCCGGTCGGACTCTGACCCCGTGACAACCTGACGTCGTCTTCCTTCGCATCCGTCCTTTCGTCCACTCAGTCCTCGTCACGACGCCGTGGTGGCCTCCTGGTCGCCACGGCGCTGTGGTCTTCGGACCCGAACGCCTTCTCCGGACCAGAAGCTCGAGGCCTTCCCCCGGATCCCAGCGGCTGCCCCTCCGAGCCCAGGCGCTCCGGACGACTCAGGCGCCGATGATGAGGCTCATCGCCTCGGCACGCGTGGCCGGGTCGCGCAGCTGACCACGAACAGCGGAGGTCACGGTCTTGGCTCCCGGCTTCCGGACCCCGCGCATGGTCATGCACAAGTGCTCGCACTCAACGACGACGATGACACCGCGCGGCTTGAGGATGCGCACCAGCGCGTCGGCGATCTGCGTCGTCAGCCGCTCCTGCACCTGGGGCCGCTTGGCGAAGACGTCCACCAGCCGCGCGAGCTTGGACAGCCCGGTGATCTGGCCCTCGGTGTTCGGGATGTATCCGATGTGAGCAGCGCCGGTGAAGGGCACCAGGTGGTGCTCGCAAACCGACCAGACCTCGATGTCCTTGACGAGCACCATCTCGTCGTGGCCGAGATCGAAAGTGGTGGACAGCACCGCTTCCGGGCTCATCCGGAGCCCGGCGAACATCTCGGCGTACGCCCTGGCGACCCGGGCGGGCGTGTCCTTCAAGCCGGGCCGATCCGGGTCCTCTCCGATGGCATAGAGCAGCTCACGGATCGCCCGCTCGACGCGTTCAGAGTCGTACGGGCGTGCCTGGGTGGCCTCGAACAGGTCGGCCGATCCCGACGTCAACGCCTCGTCGACGTCGTCCACGTGGACGGAGCCGTTCGAGACCTGGCCCTCCCGGTGGGTGTCACCGTCGCAGGACATCTGTTCTTCGTACCGTCCTAGGCTCCTGGGGTGGTGCCTGGCGCGGGCCCTTGCTGGGAGCGGCCCTCCTGGACGTCCGACTCGCCCTCGGGAGCCGGCGCGATCACCAACCCCTCGGTGCCCTGGCCGTTCGGCGAGATCGCCGTCTTCGGCATCTCCACCGGCGGGATCTCCGACGGCCGCCGAGTCGGCGAGCCGGTCCACGCCGGCCGCGGCGGCCGACGCCGGATCGGCGCGAAGATCCGCTCGACCTCCTGCTTGTCCAGCGTCTCGTGCTCGAGCAGCTCGAGGACGAGGTTGTCCAGGACGTCGCGGTTCTCGACCAGGATGTCGAACGCCTCCTGGTGGGCGTTGTCGACCAGGCGGCGGACCTCTTCGTCGACGATCGCGGCGACTTCTTCGGAGTAGTTGCGCTGGTGGCCGAGGTCACGGCCCAGGAAGGGCTCGCCGCTGTTCTCACCGAAGCGGATCGCGCCCAACCGTTCCGTCATGCCGTACTGGGTGACCATGGCTCGAGCCAGGGCGGTGGCCTTCTCGATGTCGTTGGCCGCCCCGGTGGTCGGGTCGTGGAAGACCAGCTCCTCGGCCGCCCGACCGCCCATCATGTAGGCGAGCTTGTCGAGCATCTCCGACCGGGTGGTGGAGTACTTGTCCTCGTCCGGGAGGACCATCGTGTAGCCGAGAGCACGACCACGCGGCAGGATCGTGACCTTGTGCACCGGGTCGGTATTGGGCAGCGCCGCGGCGACGAGGGCGTGACCGGCCTCGTGGTAGGCGGTGATCTTCTTCTCCTTGTCGCTCATCAGCCGCGTGCGCTTCTGCGGCCCGGCGATGACCCGGTCGATCGCCTCGTCGAGCGCGTCGTTGTCGATGAGCTTCTTGTTCTGTCGGGCGGTGAGCAGCGCCGCCTCGTTGAGCACGTTCGCCAAGTCGGCGCCGCTGAAGCCGGGCGTTCGGCGGGCGACCGCCATGAGGTCGACGCCCTCCGCGACCGGCTTGCCGCGCGCGTGGACCTGGAGGATCTTGTACCGGCCGAGGAGGTCAGGCGCCTCGACGCTGATCTGCCGGTCGAACCGGCCCGGGCGCAGCAGCGCGGGGTCGAGGATGTCCGGCCGGTTGGTGGCGGCGATGAGGATGACCCCACCGCGCACGTCGAAGCCGTCCATCTCGACCAGCAGCTGGTTGAGGGTCTGCTCCCGCTCGTCGTGACCGCCACCGAGGCCCGCGCCACGGTGCCGACCCACGGCGTCGATCTCGTCGATGAAGACGATGGCGGGGGCGTTCGCCTTGGCCTGCTCGAACAGGTCGCGCACCCGCGAGGCGCCGACGCCGACGAACATCTCGACGAAGTCGGAGCCGGAGATCGAGTAGAAGGGGACGCCGGCCTCACCCGCCACGGCGCGTGCCAGCAGGGTCTTACCGGTGCCCGGCGGGCCGTACAGGAGCACGCCCTTGGGGATCTTGGCGCCGACCGCCTGGAACTTCGCGGGCTCCTGGAGGAACTCCTTGATCTCCTGCAGCTCCTCGACGGCCTCGTCGCAGCCGGCGACGTCAGCGAACGTCGTCTTGGGGGTGTCCTTGGTGATGAGCTTCGCCTTGGACTTGCCGAAGTTCATCACTCGGCCGCCGCCGCCCTGGAACTGGTTGATGAGGAAGAGGAACAGCAGACCGATCAGGACGAACGGCAAAAGTGTGGAGATGATGGACCCCAGCAGGCTGGGCTGGGCGATCTCCACGTTGTAGCCCTCGGGCAGCTTGCCTTGGTTCACCTTGGCCTGGAGCATGCGCTGCAGCTCCAGGTCCTGCCCGTCGACCCAGGCAGCCGACAGCTTCTGCCCGTCCTTGGTGGTGATCCGGATCTCCTGCTCGGTGCCACCGACGATGACGGCCGAGGCGACCTGGTCGTTGCGGATGTGGTTGACCACCTTGTAGGTGTCGGTGGGCTGGAATCCGCCGGACCTCGTCACCGCCTCGCTGACGAGCAGGATCATGATGATGAGTACGGCGATCCAGAAGATCGGCCCACGGAAGAAGCGCTTCAGGTCCATGCTCCCGGGACTTCGGCCCCGTCCCTCCTGCTCATCCACCCCGCCATCGCCAGCCACAGGCGTTACGGCTCACCAGGACAACGTCGGTTGCTCGAGCGATCACCGTGCCGCTCTCTCCCCACGACGTGGGGAGATTACGACGGTACACCGGACGTCCGGCCGGTGCGGCAGCGGCGTGCCTCGAGCCCACGTCTCTCAATAACGGAACGACGCGGCCCGACCGCGGTGTTCCCGCGGACGGAGTCGCCCGGATGCCCCCAGAGCGGGCGAGAGGACCGTGGCTCAGCCCGACGTCTGGTAGACGTGCGGCGCGAGCGTGCCCACACACCGTAGGTTGCGGTACTTCTCGGCGTAATCAAGGCCATATCCGACCACGAACTCGTCCGGGATGTCGAACCCGACGTACTTCACCGGTACGGACATGCGCGTGGCTTCGGGCTTACGGAGCAACGTGCAGATCTCGACCGACGCCGGACCGCGCGAGCGGAGGTTGGCCACCAGCCACGACAGGGTCAGGCCGGTGTCGACGATGTCCTCCACGATGAGGACGTGACGGTCGGTGATGTCGGTGTCGAGGTCTTTGAGGATGCGGACGACACCGGACGACCGCGTCCCTGAGCCGTAGGAGGAGTACGCGACCCAGTCCATCTCGACGTGGCGGTTCAGGGCGCGGGCGAAGTCCGCCATGACCATGATCGCGCCCTTGAGGACGCCGACCAGGAGCAGGTCGCGCCCTTCGTAGTCCTTCTCGACCTCGGCCGCGAGCTCGCGGATCTTCGCCTGGATCTGCTCCTCGGTGAGGAGGATGCTCTTCAGGTCGTGGCTGATCTGGTCGGGATTCACCGACGCTCCAGCGTGTCTCGGGTGGGCAGGACAGGCGACCGGACCCTGGCGACGACGGCGGCCAGTCGGCGAGGAGACCACGGCTCACCATCTGCGGCAAAGGCCGACCACGGGCCCGACGGCAGAGTCGTTCCTGACCCGACGTCTCGGGGAGGAACGGCTCCAAGCGTGCCACAAGCGACGTGGACGCGTTCGCCCACCCTGCCGAGCGAGCCCCCGCCCGGCTACCCGACCGCCTCGAAGGCGACGTCGCTGGAAGGCTCTATCACCAATCGGGGGTCACCGCTCGGGGGTCACCGCGAGTGGGGCGGCGAAGCACCGACGCCATCCCCGGAGGCCTCGCCGTTCCCGGTCACCCGGCCATCGGTCACGCGGGCGCTCATGACCTGGTCCTTGCTCGCGTCGTCGGCGGCCGTCGCCGTCCGGACGAACCACAGCCTGCCCTCGCGCCGGCCCACTCGGACTCGGCCTGGCAGGTCGATCCACGCCTGGCCACGCCAGTCGGTGACGAGCGCCTCGACCGCCGTGACGTGGTAGGCGAACAGGTCGGTCGCGGGGCTGCCGGCCCGTCGTGCCGCCCGACGCAGCACGCGGCGACGCACAGCGGCGGGGAGGGATGCGAGCCGGGCCACCTCGAGGACGACCCGGGTGCTGTCGGACTCCGGGCCGACGACGCACTCGGCGTACGCCTGGTCGGCCCAGAGGTCGAGCGCATCCGCGTCGGCCCGCAACAGGTCGGCCGTCCGCGCCAGCGCCGCCGCGACGCCCGGGCCGAGCTCCCGTTCGAGCACCGGGAGAACGCGCTGGCGAACCCGGACCCGCGTATAGGTGGGGTCGTCGTTGTGCGGGTCCTCCCAGACCGGCAGGCCCGCCGCGGCACAGGCCTCCCGGGTGACCGACCGGTCCAAGGTGAGCAGAGGACGGCGATACCGCCCGTCGGCGGACTGGGCGGGCATGCCCGCGAGGGAACGGGCGCCCGAGCCGCGGGCCAGGCCCAGCAGGACCGTCTCGGCCTGGTCGTCGCGGGTGTGTCCGAGCAGGATCGTCCGCGCGGCGTGGCGACTCGCCGCGGCGTCGAGCGCGGCGTACCGCGCCCGGCGCGCGGCGGCCTCAGGCCCGCCGGCCCCGCTCACCGAGACCGTCGCGATCTCGACCGGCGACAGGCCCAGCTCGCGCAGCAGCGCGGCGACTCGCTCCGCGTGCTCGGCCGAGCCGGGCTGGAGACCGTGGTCGACGGTGATGCCGCCGGCCTGCCATCCGCGCCGCCTGGCCTCGAAGGCGGTCGCGGCCGCGAGCGCCGTCGAGTCGGCGCCCCCGGAGCAGGCGACGAGGACCCGGTCACCAGGTTCCAAGTCAGCCAGCGCGGCCCGGACCGCGGCCCGGACCGCCGCCACCGCGGGATGTGGTCCCAGCTCCGTCACACCCCCTCGCCGGACCTCCTAGCCGCGCACCCGGCCTAGCCGTGCACCCGGCGCACCCAGGCGCGCGGGTTGGTGATCTCGCCCCGTGTCGGCAGATGGTCGGGCGAGGCCCAGACCTGATTGAACCCCTCCTGGCCGACGTCGGCGACCACCGCTCGCACGAAGGCCGCACCGTCGCGGTACTGGCGCAGCTTGGCGTCCAACCCCAGGATCCGCTTGAGGAACTGGTCGAGCCAGGATCCGCCGCCGCGGCGCCGCTGGAAGCGCTCCCGGATGGTCGCGACGCTCGGGACCACTTCAGGACCCACGCCGTCCATGACGACGTCGGCGTGTCCCTCGAGCAAGGACATCACGGCGGTGAGCCGGTCGAGGATCTCCCGCTGGGCAGGCGTCTGCAGCAGGTCGAGAATCGACACCTCCTCGTCGCCGCGACCGATGCGGCCGACCTGCTCCACCACCTGGCGGAGCTGGGACAGCATGACCGTCGGGTCGAGGTCGGTGTGGTTCAGGAAGCTCTCGATCTCACCGCGCAGGTGGTCCCGCAACCAGGGGACAGCGGTGAACTGCACTCGGTGGGTCTCCTCGTGAAGGCACACCCACAGCCGGAAGTCCCGGGGATTGACCTCCAGCTCACGCTCCACGTGGACGACGTTGGGGGCCACGAGGAGCAACCGACCCACCGCGCCAGGGCCGTTCACGGACGGGCCCGGCTCACCGGCCGACCCGCCGTCCAGCTCCGCGCTCGTCCGCGGACTCGGTACCGAGGCGGCGTCCGCCCAGAACGGATCGAACTGTCCCAGCACCTTGGTGGACAGGAACGCCAGGAGCGCACCGGCCTCCACCCCGGTGAGCCGAGGACCGACACTCGCCAGCGGGGACGAGACGGGGGCCCCACGCTTGGCCGCGAGCTTGGTCGTCAGCGGACGCAACACCCCGCGGAAGGCGTCCAGGTTGGCCTGGACCCAGCCCTTCCGGTCGACGACGAGGACAGGGGCCCGTCCGCCGGCGGCGTGCAGACCGGTGTAGGCCCGGACGTGCTCCTCCGCCTTCGTGGCGAACTCCCGGAGCTCGGCGACTGCTTCGCGGGCCTCCTCCACGGTGACGTCGGGACCCGGTCGTAGGAGCCGGAACGCGGTGGCGCGGGCGACGTCCCAGTCGACCATGACGTCGTCGCCGCCCTGGGCTGCGGCGGTTTCGCTCATGCCCCCACCGTACGCGGTCATACCGGTGGTGCTCCGACCGATGGGAACAGGCGGGCGCCCGGCCTTATCGGCCGCACCGGGCGAATCGGGCCAGGTCCACCCCGCAGGCCTGGCCCGTCACGCTGGTCGACGGCCCAAGGGCGCCGTGAGCGACAGCCCGTCAGCGGCAGCCGCACTCCGCGAGCGCCGCTGCGAGCTCGTCGAGTGGTGGGCGCGGGTCGCCGGTCGTGGCCTTGTCGGTCATGAGGGCGAAAGCCAGGACGGCGCCGTCCCTGGTCGTGACGACTCCGGCGAGCGACGACACACCGCTCAAGGTCCCGGTCTTGGCGCGCACGATGCCGACCCCGGGGTCGGACGGGTCGTGGTAGAAGCGCTTCTCCAGGCTTCCGTCGTACCCAGCCACCGGAAGACCGGTCAGCACGGCCCGCAGCTCGGGATGCTCCGGACTCGCGGCCACCACGATGGTCTCGGTGAGGACGTTGGCGCTGAGCCGACCGTCGCGGGACAGCCCGCTGCCGTCGTAGAGCTGGATCTCCTCGAGGCTTCGGACGCCGAGCCGACCCAGCACCGCCTTCACCGCGGCAGCGGCTCCCTCGAACGTCGCCGGCTTCCCCTCGGCGAGCGCGACGTGGTGCGCGAGCACCTCCGCCCCATCGTTGTCGCTGATGCGGATCACCCGCTCCACGATCGCGTCGAGTCGCGGCGACTGAATGGAGGCGATCACGCGGGCCTGGGCCGGCGCGCGTCCCCTGGCCGGCTCGCCCACGGTGGCGATACCGGCCTCCCGCAAGGCCTCGATGAAGGCGTCCGCCGCGTTGAGCGCGGGGTCCTTGGCCCGCGGCTGCCAGGACGGCCACGACAGCTTCGCCTCGTTCACCCACAGCGCGGACAGCGGCGACACCACACCGGTCGGGATGTACTGGCTCTCCCAGGTGGGGCTCGACCGGTCGCGGAAGAGGGTGTCGTCGACGAGGACCCGCACCCGCTTGGTGCCGGCGACGCGCAACTGCTTCGCGGTCTCGGCGGCGAGCTGCTCGATCGTGGCCGGGACAGGGTAGGCCTTGGAACCGGTGGCCCGCTTCCTCGCCGCCTCGGTGGCCAGGAAGGGGTCGCCGCCGCCGACGAGCACGATCTGGTCCGGTGCGCTGCCGGTGACGACCTTGGTCTCGAAGCGGTGGTCGGGTCCCAGGGCGGCCAAGGCCGCCACGCAGGTGAGGATCTTCGTCGTGGACGCCGGGATGTAGGCGCCGTGCGGGTCCTTGCCGTACAGGAGCCGGCCGGTCGCGACGTCGCGAACGGCCACCGAGACATGAGAGCCGAGGTCGGGTGAGGCGAGGATCGGCCCGAGGGCGGCGGCCAGGCCTTCCTTCGTGGGAAGCGTGGCCGCGTCGCGTACCGGCAGGACCGGACCGGCCAACCGCTCGACCGTGGGGGTCGGGGACGGCGTCGGGCGGGAGGTCGCCTTCGTCGGCGCGGTGGCCGCGGGCTCCTTGGCGGTTCTCTCGGCTCCCGCCAGGACCCCGTTGGTGAGGACGACGGCAGCGCCGAGGCCGACGACGGCGAAGGCCACGAGCAGCGCCAGCGCGACCGTGAGGCTCACCCTTCCGGCTTGTCGTCGCCCGGTTTGTCGTCGCCTGCTGAGCACTCGCCGCGGCCTCGTGAGGCGCCGGTGACCGGGCGGCCGGCGTCCCCCGTGGTGGTCCCGAGGGTGCTCGTCCCGGGGGTTCCGGCGACTCGCGTGAACGTGACCAGCGGACCGGTCATCCGCTCGTGTCCAGCCGACCTTCCGGTCATCGGACGTCCAGGCGTCGTCCCCCCGTAGACCTCGCGTCATCGTCAATCCCCCCGGAGTAAGCCGTACCCGGTGAGACGGGACCCTAAGGGGCCAGCGGGACGTCCCGCACCCCTCCTCCGTCACTGAACGGCCGCGCTACGCAGGGCACGCGCTCGGGTGCAGACTGGAGCGGTAGGCCGAGGAGAGGGGCGGCCGTGGACGTCGACGTCACGATCGAGATCCCCAAGGGGCAGCGCAACAAGTACGAGATGGACCACGCGACGGGCCGGATCCGGCTCGACCGCACGCTGTTCACCGCCACGCTCTACCCGGCCGACTACGGCTTCATCGAGGGCACGCTCGGCCAGGACGAGGACCCGCTGGACGCTCTCGTCCTCCTCGAGGAGCCCACGTTCCCCGGCTGCCTGGTCCGCGCCCGGGCGATCGGGATGTTCCGGATGCGCGACGAAAAGGGCCCCGACGACAAGGTGCTCTGCGTCCAGAGCACCGACGTGCGGATGAGCCACGTCCAGGATGTCGAGGACCTGCCGGAGTTCCAGCTCTTGGAGATCCGCCACTTCTTCGAGGTCTACAAGGTGCTCGAGCCCGGCAAGTCCGTCGAGGGTGCGCGCTGGGTCGGTCGGGCGGAAGCCGAGGCGGAGATCCTCGCCTCCCAGGAACGGTTCCGCGCGGCGCACCAGCCCGGCTGACCGGAGTACCCGGAAACCGCCGCGAGGTCAGCGCGCCTCCACCGGCCGCAGTGTCACCAGGTCGCCCGGCACCGCGCGCAGCCGTCGCGCCGCATCACCGTTGTTGACCGCGAGCGCGAGGCGGCCGTCGGAGTCCTGGTAGACGAGCAGTTCGCCGTCGGCGACGTCGCCGAAGGTGGACGCCACCGTCGCGTCGTCCTGGACCTCACCAGCCTCGACGCCGATCCGGCCCTGCCCGGCCCAGTCGCGGACCAGCTCGACCTCGCTCTCCCCGCCCGCCAGTTGCACGTTGCCGTACCGATCGACATAGGTGACCTCGCAGGTCACCGCGTCACCCGTCACCTGGCACAGCGGCGTCGGCAGCTGGGCGAGGCTGTCGACGTCGACCGGCTCGCCCACCTCCTTCAACGGGCCGCCACGCGCCAGGTACGCCGCGACCGGCGCGAAGACGTCCCGACCGTGGAAGGTCCGGTCGACGTCGGGCAGCCACAACGCGACGTTGGTGAGCGCGTACGCCTCGGTCACCCCGCCGAGCGCGCGCGCAGCGGGGATGAGCAGGCCGTTGTCCGGTCCGACCAAGAGACTGTGGCCGGCCCGCAGGGCGAGCCCGCGTCGCGCGGTCCCAACCCCTGGGTCGACCACGGCGAGGTAGATCGCGGGCGGGAAGTACGGCACCACCCGGGCGAGCACCCTGGCACCGTGCCGGACGTCTTGGGGTGGGACGTCGTGGCTGATGTCGATCACCCGGGCTTCCGGCGCGGCCTGGGCGATGACGCCGTGGCACACGGCCGCGAAGCCGTCGCGGGTGCCGTAGTCGGTGAGGAGCGCAATGAGATCCGGCATCGAGCCGATTGTCTCAAGGAGGCGGCGCGCCGGTCAGGGTCTCGCGACGGGCGGTCACGCGTGGCCGAGCGGAGGAGCGCGCCACGCGTGACCGCTGCCGTGTCTCACGTCGTCCGCGTGAGGAGCTCAGTCCAGCGGACGAGGGAAGGCCTCACCATCGAGCCGATCACCGGGCCGCAGACCGAGCGGGTCAGTCACGACGTGCGGCGCCCCGGAGTAGGTGGTGTCGGCGTCCATGTAGGCGATCACGAACGCCAGCCGGGCCATGCTCGTCGTATTGGGGAGGGCCATGTGGCCGGTGTAGCTGGAGTGGAAGGTGCAGTCACCCGCACGGAGCGGAATCGTCACCCGTGGGTGCCAACGCAACTCCGGGTTGACACGGAACAGGTCCTCCTCGTCGTGGAGGTCCTGAGGCCGGTACCCGGTGAGACCGTGGGTGCCCGGCAGGAACGACATGCAGCCGCGCTCGGGTGGGACGTCGACGAGCGCCACCCACGCCGACAGCGACAGCGTTTCACCCGTGTGCGGCCAGTACGGCCGGTCCTGGTGGAAGTGCGTGGCGACGTTGTTGTGCGGCTCCTTCACCAGCATGTGGTCGTGCCAGATCCGCAGGCGCACACCGGCCAGCTGCTCGGCCACCCGCGCCAGACGCGGGTGCAGGGTCAGCTCCCGGAGCACCTCGTCGTGCTGCCAGACGTTCACCAGCTGGGTGAACACCGAGTGACGTGAGTAGTCCTCCGCGCGGTGCGCCTCCAGGTAGGCCTGCGCCGCCTGACGGAAACGCTCCACCTCGTCGGGCTCGAGGATTCCGCGGACGCGGACGAACCCGTCCCTCCGATACGCCTCGACGAGCTCGTCCGGGATCGTCCCCGATGAGTCAACGTCGCGGCGCCACGTGACTGCCTCTGCCACCGTCATGGCGACTCCTTCCGCGTCAACGACTGTCCTTCCGCGTCGATGGGCTCCGCGTCAGCGATCTCGACCCACCTGACGCTGAGCCGCTCTGGGCGGGGCGAGCCTCGACGCTTCGAGAGTCGCGGCCAAGGCCGGCCGGGAGCTAGGGCGATGTCGACCGACGGTCGTACGATCCTGACATGGGCGTCGCGCCCGACGTGCCCGCCCCGGTCTACCGCGAGCACGACCTGTTCACGCTGGCGGCCCTCCCCATCCACGCCGGTGTCCACGAGCTCGACGGCGACAGCGAGATCCACGCGCACGACTTCGTCGAGATCGCCGTCGTGGGCGGCGGGTCGGGCGTCCACGTGTCCGCACAAGGTCGCATACCGCTTCGTCGTGGCACCGTGATCGTCCTTCGTCCAGGCGCCTGGCATGGCTTCGCGTCGTGTCGCCGACTCGTCGTCGCCAACACCTGCCTGTCGCCTGTCGCGTTGGGCACCGACCTCGCCATGCTGCGCGACGACCCCGGTCTACGAGAGCTCTTGGGAAGCGCGGGCAACGGACGTCAGGGCGTCTTCTGGACGTCGATCAGTGGCCGGGACGCCGACGAAGCAGTGACCGCGATCGACGTCCTGGGACGACGCCTGGCCGACGAGCCCCACCAGCGCGTTCTCCTCCTCGGCCACCTCCTCACCGTCCTCGGCCGGCTCGCTCGGACACCGGACAGTGCGCCGGCCAACGGGGCGCCGCGGCGTACTCCCCCGCATCCGGCGGTGTCGACGGTGGTGGCACGCTTCCAGGCCGCTCCAGCGCATCCGTGGACCCTGGAGGAGGCCGCGACCCTCGTCCATCTGGACCCGGCGTACCTCACCCGTCTCTTCCGTCGCCACCTCGGGCTGCCTCCGATCGCCTACCTCGCCCGGGTGCGCGCCGAGAAGGCGGCCGAGCTCTTGGCGGGGACGAGCCTTCCGGTCGCCCGCGTCGGCGCCCTCGTGGGCTGGCCCGACCCCACGTACTTCGCGCGACGCTTCCGCGCGCTCGTGGGACTGACCCCGACGGACTATCGGCAGCGTGTCGCCGGCTATCGGCAGCGTGCCGCCGGATCGGCCGCGCCGCCCGCGACAGGCAAGGTGGGGACGGTAGGCCCTAGAGTCGACGCGTGGACACGATCGAGCCTCACCTCGACGCGACCGGTGTAGCCGGAGGCGCTGACGAGTCCCCGTCGGGAGATGCCCCCACCCCGCCGACCATCCGACGCGTCAGTCGCGCGGAAGCGGCGACCACCGTCGAGCCGTTGCAGGCGTACGCCTTCGGCACGACGCCCACCGTCCCCACCAGCGACGAGCCAGCGGCACCCGCCGAGGAGGAGGACGACAAGGTACGGCTCGTCGCCTTCGACGGCGCCGAGCCGTCCGCCGTGGTCGTGGGCATCCCCATGCGGCAGAACGTCCGCGGCGTGATCCTCCCCATGATGGGGGTGAGCGGTGTGGCGACCCACCCCGCGGCGCGACGGCGTGGACACATTCGCACCCTGCTCACCCAGCTCCACGAGACGATGCGGGACGCCGGGCACGTGGTCAGCACGCTGTACCCGTTCCGACCGTCGTTCTACGAGCGGTTCGGCTACGTCGGCTTCCCCATGCCTCGCCGCATCCGGCTGTTCCCCGACGGGCTGGACCGGCTCCTTCGCTCCGACGCGATCCCCGGCGAGGTGACCCTCCACCGAATCGGCGAAGCGCTCGACGAGTTCCGCCAGGCGCTCGAGCACCTGCTGCTCGAGCGGCACGGCTTCTCGCTGTACTCCCCCGAGGCCATGGCGCGGTACCGGAGCAAGGACGACCGCTGGGTCGCCTTGGCCCGCCACGACGGCGAGGTCGTCGGCGTCCTGCTCTACCGCAGCCACGGCCTGGGCAAGGACTTCGAAGGGCACCAACTGCTCACACGTGGTCCGCTGGGCCGCATGCTGCTGCTGCGGTGGCTCGCCCGGCACCACGACCAACACGCGGCGTTCACCCTCGAGCTGCCGCCGGACGAGCGTCCGGACCTGTGGTACGTCGACATCCGCTACACCGACGAGACCAAGGTGGCGGGTCCGTTGCACTCCGCGCCCATGGGACGCGTGCTCTCGGTTCCAGGCCTGGCCGGCCTCCGCGTCGGCGCGGCCCGCGCCACGGTCGAGGTCGTCGACGACCCGTTCGTCGCGGGGACGTGGACGTTCGACGGCTCCACCGGTTCGTTGGAGGTCCGCTCAGGCGGAACGCCGACCGCGACGCTCACCTCTCACGGGTTGGCCGCCCTCGTGTACGGCGTCCTCGACCCGACCGAGATTCACCTCCGCGGTTACGGAACCATGGACGCCGCGACGGCTCAGACGCTGCGGACGCTCTTCCCGGCGGCCACGCCCTACCTGTACGCGAGCTTCTAGCCGAGCCGCCCGTTCCTCCCGAGCGCTCCGAAACGTCCGAGCCGGGCCGTTCGGTCGTCCCGCCGGCTCTCCCTCGCCCTGGACGTCGGTCGTCGCGTCCACGACCATCGAGGAATGAAGGGCGACCGGGTCGAGATCGTCATCGACGCGGGCGGCGAGACCCGCACCTATGACGTCGTCGCGACTCGACAGGGCCGGCGGGTCGAGATCACCACCGGACGGGGCATCGTCGAGGTCACCGAGGTGACCCGCGGCGGGACGCCGGTCCGCACGGCCCGCTTCATGGCCAACCGGGTGCTGGCCTTGGTGGAGCACCCGGCCTCTCGTGGCCGGCTTCCCGACGACGAGCCCACCGATGGAAGCCGCCGGGCGCGGGAAGCCTCACAGACACCGCAGGCCTCGGGCACGCCGCGAGCATCGGCGGACCGCCGCACCGGGCACGAGGAGGGTGGCTCGAGAACGGCGTGACCGCGGGCACCGACGAGGGGCCTCTCCGTGCCTCGACGCTTCCGTGCCTCGACGCTCAGGCGCTCCGCCTCCCTCCAACGGAGGCGCTTCGGCGCACCCGGACCGTCACGCCGTCGGGTGTTCCATACCCTCTATTGCCAGATGTCTGCGAGCTTCCCGCCCAACCCTGGACCGGAGGTTGAGCCTGGCCGTGCCCACGCCGTCGCCCACGGGGTCGAGCGCGGCGCCCCGCTGCCGCGTCGCCCCTCGCTGCACCCCACCACGCCCCGGGGGCAACTGATGCCGCCGCTCGACGTCCGCCTGCTGCACCGCGCTCGACCTGTTCGGGCCTATCTCGCGGCGGCGGCGGGCATCGGCCTGGTGCACGCCGGACTCGTCGTCGCCCAAGCGTGGCTGCTCGCGACCCTCCTCGTGGACGCGGTGAGAGCGCGGCTCGAGCTCGCCCCGGTCGTGGCGCTCGTCGGGGTTCTCGCGGGGCGCGCCGGCGTGTCGTGGGCCTCGGCGGTGGTCGCGCACCGAGCGTCGGCCGCGCTCAAGCGGCAGTGGAGACAGACGGTGCTGCGGAAGGTCGTCGCGCTCGGCCCGCGATGGCTGGCCAGCGAGCGCACGGGCGAACTCGCCACGCTCGTCACCAAGGGCGTCGACGCACTGGACGGCTACCTCTCCCGCTACCTGCCGCAGCTGCTGCTCGCCGCGCTGGTCCCGCTGGCCGTGGCAGTGACGCTGCTCCGCACCGATCCCCGCAGTGCGCTCGTGGTGGTCGTCACTGTCGTGCTCGTCCCGCTCGCCATGCTGCTCATCGGACGGGCGACTCGGCGTCGGATCGACCGGCAGTGGCGTACCCTCCAGGCCCTCTCCCACCACTTCCTCGATGTCGTGTCGGGGCTCGGAACGTTGAAGGCGTTCGGTCGCTCCCGTGAGCAGGTGGAGACCATCGCCCGGCTCGCCGACCAGCAACGCGCCGCGGGCCGGTCCACCATGCGGGTGGCGTTCCTGTCGTCGCTGGCGCTGGAGCTGTTGGCGGCCAGCTCGATCGCCGTGGTGGCGATCGAGCTGGCGCACGGCGTGCTCGCAGACACTCTCGACCTGCGGGCGGCGCTCGCCGCGCTGCTCCTCGTCCCCGAGGCGTACCACCCGATCCGTCAGGCCGCTGCCCACTACCACGCCAACGTCGAGGGCATGAGCGTCGCCGACCAGGTGTTCGCGATCCTCGACGAACCGACTCCGCTGGCGGTGGAGCATGGTGGCCGCCCCGTGCCCGACCCGAGGTCCGCCTCGATCCGCCTCGACGAGGTCACCGTCGCCGACCCTGACCGCTCGGTCCCCTTGCTCGACCGGCTGTCGCTGGAGCTGCCCGCCGGACGGGTGACCGGCATCGTCGCGCCCAGCGGCGCCGGGAAGTCGACCGTGCTGGCGCTCCTCATCGGCTTCGCTCGACCGGACGCCGGCCGCGTGCTCGTGGGTGACGTGGACCTCGCGACCGTGGACCCCGAACGCTGGCGCGAGCGAGTCGGCTGGCTGCCCCAGGATCCTGTGCTGTTCGCCGGAACGGTCGCCCAGAACATCACGCTGGACGACCCAACGGTCGACCCCGCCGCCGTCGTCGCCGCCGCCCGGGCGGCCGCGGTCGACGTGCCCCTGGAGCTGCAGGTCGGCGACCGCGGCATCGGCCTCTCCGCCGGCCAGCGACGCCGCATCGCCCTCGCCCGCGCCTTGCTCCGAGATGCCTCGCTGCTGCTCCTCGACGAACCCACCGAGGGAGTCGACCCGGAGACCGAGGCGGCGCTGCTTCGCGCGCTTCCTCCCCTGCTGGCTGGCCGGACCGTCGTGTTGGTGACCCACCGCCCGGGCCTGCTCCAGCTGTGCCACCACGTGGTTCGTCTCGACCAGTTGGCGGTGTCGACATGACGCACGACTCGACGACCACGCCGCGACCCGGCGGTAGTACCAGCAGCAACCCGAGCACCGGCCAGCCTGGTGCCCTCCAGTCGACCTCTCGCGGCCACGCGGGCTCCGGCGGCCAGGCCGGCCCCGTCGGTCCGTCCGGCTCGGGGGGTGGACACCGCGCGACCACCAAGGGGCCGAGCTCCCTCGCGTGGCTGCTGCGCACGGCCCGACCGGAGCTTCTCCGGGTGCTCGCCGGCGTCCTGCTCGGCTTCGCGGCGTCCTGCACCGCGGTCGCCCTGATCGCCACCGCCACCTGGCTGGTCGCCCGCGCGGCGGAAGGAGCGGCACTCGTCGCCCTCACGGCCGCGATCGTCGCGGTGCGGGTCCTCGGGGTGGGCCGAGGCGTCCTCCGGTACTGCGAACGGCTCGTCGGCCACGACGCCGCATTCCGGGTGATGGCGCGCACGCGCGTCCAGGTGTACATCGACCTCGAGCGGGCCGCACCCGCCGGGCTCGGCCGGGTCCACGGTGGTGACGTCCTCACCCGCGTGGTGAGCGACGTCGAAGCCATCCAAGACCTGCTGGTGCGGGCGTTCCTTCCGATCGGGGTCGCCGCCCTCACGAGCGTCGCCGCCACCGCGTGGCTCGCCACCGTGCTCCCATCCGCCGCGGTGATCTTGGCACTCGGCCTCTTCGTGGGCGGGGTCGTCGCGCCGTACGTGGGCAGGCTCACGGCTCGCTGGGCGGACCGCAGGATGGCCGGTGCTCGCGGCGCCCTCAACCGTTCGGTCGTCGAGGTGCTCCGCGGGCTGGCGGACCTGGCCGCCCACCGCGCGACGGGTCGGTGGCTGGACCGTCTCGAGCGGGAGGACCGCGAGCTCACCGAGATCGCCAGACGTACGGCGGCCAGCTCTGGCGCCGCGGCCGCGCTGGCGACGCTGGCGGCCGGTCTCACCGTCGTCGGCCAGCTGCTGATCGGTGCCGCCGCGGCGGACGACGGTCGCCTGTCCTCGACGATGGTGCCCGTCCTGGCCCTGGCCGCGCTCGCGGTGTTCGACGTGACGACGCCCCTCCCTGTGGCGGCGCACTATCTCGCGCACGGCATGCGCGCGGTGGCGCGCCTCCGCGCGCTGTCGGAGCTGCCGCGTCCGGCCCTGACCGAAGGACACCTTCCCGCCCCGATCGGCCCGCTGTCCTTGGAGGCCCGAGGGCTCACCGTCCAATGGCCGGGGAACACCGCTCCGACCTTGTACGACGTCGACCTGACGCTGCGCCCCGGTCAGCGGATCGCCGTCGTCGGCGAGAGCGGAGCCGGGAAGAGCACGCTGGTGGCCGCTCTGCTCGGCTTCCTGCCCCCGGCGTCGGGCAGCGTCGCGCTGGTGGGACGCGGTCACATGCGCGTCGACCTGGCCGACCTGGAGGACGACGAGCGACGCCGGGCCATCACAGCCTGCACCCAGGACGCTCACATGTTCGACACCACGATCCGGGCCAACCTGCTCCTCGGGCGACCCGACGCCACCGACGAGGAGCTGGAGGAGGCGTTGCGGAAGGTTCGGATGTGGGCGTGGGTGTGCCGCCTGCCGCACGGCCTGGACACTCCCGTGGGCGAGCGTGGCGTCCGGCTCTCCGGCGGGGAGCGCCAGCGGCTCGCTCTGGCCCGCGCGCTGCTCGCCGACCCGCCGATCCTGTTGCTGGACGAACCGACGGCTCACGTCGACGACGTCACCGCCACAGTGCTGATGCGGGACCTACTCGTCGCCACGCAGGGACGTACCACCCTGCTCGTCACGCACCGACTCGCCGGTCTGAGCGTCGTCGACGAGATCATCGTCCTGGCCGGCGGGCGGGTGGTCCAACGTGGCGCGCCTACCAAGCTGATCCAGTCCGAGGGCCCCTACCGTCGAATGTGGCTCCGGTCCGCCGCCAAGGACACCCCGAGTGAGAGCGCTCCCACGATGCAGATGTCGTTCCTCCAGCGCCAGACGCACTCGTCGCTGACGCCACCCTTCCCGACCACCGGGCAAGAATCACACCCCCACGAAGGGCGGTGAGACTGACCGCACCTCGTGGGGGTGTGTCTGGCGCGCCGCCTCGCGGCGCTCGTCCGCATCAGCTGTGGAGGTACATCTCGAAGGCCTCCCGCGCGAGCTGGGAGACCGTCTTGCCGTCCCGGGCGGCGCGCTCCTCCGCCGCGGCCCGCAGCGCAGGCGGCGCGCGGAAGGTCACCTGTGGCGAGCGACCCTGACCTCCGAGTGACGGACGCCCACGTCCCTGCTTGGTGACGCCGCCGCGGGACTGCGTCTCCACTCGCTGGACCGGGTCCACACGCTGGACAGGGATGACACCCGGCGCGCCGGCGGATTCGGGGCCAACCTCCACCCTCGGTGAAGCCGTCGGCGGGTACTGTTGATCCATCCGTTCCTCCCCGTGATTCGCCCTTGCCTCTGTATTGCCGCATTACCGCCGGTTGCAAACGACAAAGCACGTAAGATCCTGTTTCCCGACAACTTTCGGGGGTCCGACATGTCGCGTCGTTCGGGAAGCCGGGTGCACTGTCCAGCGGCGGATCCCCTTGCGTACAAGGCGTCATGAGCGGTCGCATGCGTGTCACCGGCCACAGAGCAAGAACACCTTGACGGAAGCCTGATCGCTGAGGCCCGCGCTGGCGCTCCGGCGCGCCCCGTCCCGTCAGCCGCTGCGGACTCGGCTCACCACCGCTCACCCCGAGCCGGCCACGACGCCACGGACTGACGGTGGGCTCTCGGTTCCGTCCGGCGCGTGCGCGCCACTACCGCTAGGCGAGTCTCAGGCGGGCACAGACAGCGCCAACGCTCCGGGCGAGAGTTAGCGCTGCTCCGGAACTCGACGCGTTCCGTACCGGTCCATCTCCAGCCTGGTGATCTCGGGGTGATGCATGTCGAAGGTGGGGCTGTCGGAGCGGATCAGCGGGATCGACGTGAAGTTGTGCCGGGGTGGCGGGCAGGAGGTGGCCCACTCCAGGGACCGGCCCCAACCCCACGGGTCGTCGACCCGCACGAGAGGACCGCGCCGCGCTTGGATGACGTTGAGCAGGAACGGCAGCGTCGACAGCCCCAGCAGGAACGCGCCCACGGTCGAGACCATGTTGAGCACCGTCCAGCCATCGGTGTGCAGGTAGTCGGCGTAGCGGCGGGGCATTCCCTCCGCGCCGAGGATGTGCTGGACGAAGAACGTGGTGTGGAAGCCGACGAACAGCGTCCAGAAGTGGATCTTGCCGAGGCGCTCGCTCAGCATTCGACCGGTCATCTTCGGCCACCAGAAGTAGAAGCCCGCGAACATCGCGAACACCACCGTGCCGAAGACGGTGTAGTGGAAGTGGCCGACGACGAAGTAGGTGTCGCTGACGTGGAAGTCCATGGGGGGCGACGCCAGGACGATACCGGTCAGCCCGCCGAAGAGGAAGGTCACGAGGAAGCCGAGCGCCCACAGCATGGGTGTCTCGAAGGTGAGCGATCCTCCCCACATGGTCCCGATCCAGTTGAAGAACTTGATGCCCGTGGGCACCGCGATCAGGAACGTCATGAGCGAGAAGAACGGCAGGTTGACGGCCCCGGTCACGAACATGTGGTGCGCCCACACGGCCATCGAGAGCAGCGCGATGGCGATGGTGGCCACCACCATGCCGACGTAGCCGAAGAGGGGCTTGCGACTGAAGACCGGGATGATCTCGGTGATGATGCCGAAGAAGGGCAGCGCGATGATGTAGACCTCGGGGTGGCCGAAGAACCAGAACAGGTGCTGATACAGGATGGGCCCGCCGTGCGCGGCGTCGTAGATGTGCGTGCCGAGCCGTCGGTCCGCCTCGAGCATGACCAAGGCGCCCGCGAGGATCGGGAACGCGAGCAGGACCATCACACTGGTGAGCAGCGTGTTCCAGGTGAAGATCGGCATCCGGAACATCGTCATGCCCGGCGCCCGCATGCAGAAGATCGTCGTGACGAAGTTGACACCGCCGAGGATCGTGCCGAGACCCGCCAGGTAGAGCCCCATGACCCACAGGTCCGCGCCGATGTAGGACGAGTGTCGCGCTTCGCTGAGCGTCGGGTACGCGGTCCAGCCGAAGGACGCCGGGCCGTGCGGCGTGAGGAAGCCACCCATCACGATGAGCCCGCCGAACAGGAACATCCAGTAGCTCAGCATGTTCAGGCGCGGGAACGCCACGTCCGGCGCGCCGATCTGCAACGGCATGATGACGTTCGCGAAGCCGACGAACAGCGGTGTCGCGAACAGGAGCAGCATGATCGTGCCGTGCATGGTGAACAGCTCGTTGTAGATCTCCGGCCCTCGGTCGGAGCCGAACAGCTGGAGGCCGGGAACCGCCAGCTCGGCGCGCATGAACATGGCCATCAAGCCGGCGAGCAGGAAGAAGACGAACGAGGTGGCGAGGTAGAGCTGGCCGATGAGCTTGTGGTCGGTCGTCGTTATCCACCGGACGATGGCCCGGCCTCGGGCGTGTCGCGGGCGTGGGCGCTCACCCGGCTGTGCCGCTGTCTCCGTGCGCAGTGTGGCCACCGAGGTCCCCCAACTGGTCGCCGACGGCATGCGCGGCCGTCGAGCACGCCGCTGTCGATGAGAGAAGACTCCCCGCGCCTCGCCGCACCAAACGCGGTGTCCGACAGGCTTGACGCACGCTCGGCACGACACAAACCCCGGGAAAGCTCGCCTCCGCCCCGCTGCGCATGACAGGCTGCACCCATGGTCGGCCAGGATCACGACACCCACGAGCCCAGCAGGACGGGCGGGCCTGAGACACCGGACGCCGCGCGCGGCGTGGAGGATGACGAGGTACGCCGCAAGTTCCTGGAGACTCTCCAACGTAAGCAGCGGCACCACCAGGCACGGCATCTCGCTGGCGGTGCCAGCTACGCCGAGCCGAAGCTGCGAGAAGGCGCCGGCCCGGCGCGCGCTCGCCGTGAGTTCCGACGCAAGAGGGGGAGCTGAGCGCCCGCCTCACCCAGGTGGCGGCTCCAGGGGCGGGTTCGCCCGCGCCGTCGCCCGGCCGAGCCCGCCGGTCAGGCCACGCCGCCACGGAACCACGCCTTCCATCTCGATCTGGAGCGAGAAGCTGAGCAGGGTCCGGATCACCACGACCAGCCCCAGGCCCGCCACGTTCTCGAGCGTCGGCGCGACGGCGACGGTCCTGATCAGGTCGGCCGCCACCAGGATCTCCACGGCGAGGAGAAGCACGCCACCGAAGGATTCCCGGAGCGCGTGATACCCCTGTCGGCCTTCCCCACTGCGCCGCCAGATGCGCGCCGCAAGCACGAGAGACCACACCAGACCGACGAGGAGGACGACGACTCCGAGCCCGTCGAAACCTCGGGCGGCCCAGCTCATCACCTCGGTGAACGTCACACGGTGCCCATTTCCCGCGTCTCGTCCCACCATCCGCCCGCGCCCGGTGGTCAGCTGGATGCGCTGTCCGCACTGACCGGGCCACTCGGCCGACCCGCGGCACCGTCACCCGACTGTGCCGCGTCGTGATGGGTGAAACCAGCGATGAACTCCTCCAGCGCCGCGTCCACGCCAGCACGGTCACCGGTGGCGAGCAGGTCGAGAAGGAGGCCGCGCACGACCGCCAGGCCGAGTCGGGCCCGGGCCGGCGCCGACTCCGCCGGGACGCCCAAGGTCCGGACGAGCTCGGTGAGCGGCGCCAGCCAGCTCTCGACGACACCGTCGAGGAGCGGTGCCGCCCCCGGGTCGCGCTGGAGCGCGTGGCCGTAGAGCTCGAAGAACAGTCGCTCGTACCGAGCCATGGCCGGATCGGCCAGCCGAGCCCAGAAGCGCCGGGTCAACTCGGCCGCCGCGGCGACACCGTCGACGTTGGCGTCGAGCTCTCGCTCGAGCTCCGCCAGCGCCTGGCGTTGCCGCCGTTCCACCTCCCGGACCACCTCGACGAGCAGGCCCTCTTTGGAGCCGAAGTGGTAGAGCAGCATGCGGTGGCTGGTGCCGAGCTCGGCGGCGAGCCGCCTCAGGGTGAGGTTGTTGACGCCGTTCTCCGCGACGTACTCGATCGCTCCTGCCAGCAGTCGCTGTCGCGCGTCACCCACCGTGTCTCCTCACGATCGCCTCTGTACCATCTGGTACATGTACCACATGGTTCACCCGCGGAGGGGGCAGTGAAACGGCAGCACATCGACGTCCGCGCGCACACCACCGCGCACCCCGACACCGTGTACGCCTTGCTTCGCGACGGCGCCAGCTGGCCTCAGTGGTCCCCCATCGGATCCTTCGAGCTGGAACAGCCCGCGGACGGCGAGGATCCGGAGGGGGTCGGCGCTATCCGGGTCTTCCGCAGCCGCTGGCGCGGGAGCAAGGTCACCAGCCGCGAACAGGTCGTGGAGCTCGTGCCCGGGCGCAGGTTCAGCTACGCCTTCCTCTCCGGGCTGCCGCTCCGCGACTACCGGGCCGACGTCGACCTCGAACCCACCGAGGGCGGCACGACCATCCACTGGCGCTCGTCCTTCCTGCCGAAGCTGCCTGGGACCGGCTGGCTCTACCGGCGGATCTTGACGGAGTTCATCGAGGCCTGTGCCTCAGGGCTGGCCGAGCACGCGGCGAGGCAGGACGCGCCGCGCCGCGGCTGACTCCGCACGGCAGCACCGCCAACCCTCACAGCGGACCGACCCGGCCATGATCGCCAGGCACGTCGTGACGAGCCGGCCCAGCCCCGAGCGCCCCGTGACCGGGCCAGCCGCACTCGCGCATTCCCCCCGAATCGACCCATAGTTCGTTACGATCCGTCGCGGGGTACTTTCCATCTGTCACTTCTTCCGCCAGGGCGTGAGCGGGGGGTTATGTGAGGGCAATCGGCCAGCCGCGGACCGCCACCCGCACGGCAGTCGCCGCGCGGGTGCGGCTCGGGGTCGTCATCCTCACGATGGGCGACCGACCTGCCGAGCTCACCGCGCTCCTCAAGTCCGTCCTGGCCCAGGCGGGCCCTCCGATGCGGATCGTCGTCGTCGGTAATGGCACGACGCTGCCGCAGCTGCCGGCAGGCGTCCAGGGCATCGTGATCCCGCGGAACATCGGCGTGGCGGGAGGCCGCAACGCCGCGTTGACGGCGCTTCGAGTCTCGAACGACGTGGACGTCGTCATGTTCCTCGACGACGACGGGTACCTGCCTGACCCCTATGCCGCGGAAAAGGTGCGCGCCGCGTTCGCCGCCGACCCCAAGCTCGGCATCATCAGCTTTCGCATCGTCGACGAGACCGGCGCCACACAGCGCCGTCACGTCCCGCGGCTTCGCGCGAGCGACCCGCTCCGGCCGTCACAGGTCACGACCTTCCTCGGTGGCGGGAGCGCGGTTCGTATGGCTGTGTTCGACCAGGCCGGTGACTGGCCAACGGACTACTTCTTCGCGCACGAGGAGACCGACGTCGCGTGGCGCGCGCTCGACGCGGGCTGGCGCATCGACTACCGCCCGGACATCGTGCTTCGCCACCCGCGGACCTCGCCAACCCGCCACGCGCTCTACTACCGGCTCAACGCGCGGAACCGGGTCTGGCTCGCACGACGCAACCTTCCCGCCGTCCTGGTGCCGATCTACCTCGGCATGTGGATCCTCATCACGCTCGTCCGTCGCCCGCCACTGGCCGGACTGCGCGCCTGGTTCGGCGGCTTCATCGAGGGCTGGACCTCACCCTGCGGACCGCGGCGCCCCCTGCGCTGGCGGACGGTGTGGCGGATGACCATGCTCGGGCGACCACCCATCGTCTGACGGCGTCTGCCTGACGACTGTCTGACGGCGTCTGCCTGACGGTCCCGTCTGACGGGGCCCGTCGAACGGTGTCTGTCCAACGGGGTCACCCCGCGTCACCGTCCGCGCCGAAGTTCGCACCTTGGTGGACGTGGCGTCGACGCCGGTTCGTCCACAGGAGCTCGCGGGTAGACGCTCGGCAGGTGCCCTCCGGGGCGCACATCACGCAAGGAGGAACGTCATGGGTGCCCGCGAGAAGGCGAAGCACAAGGCGGAGAAGGCCAAGGCCAAGGATCGTGCCGCACAAGAGCAGCAGATGCGGGACGACCAGGCCAGGTCCGGCATGAACGAGTCCGGCGCCCGCGACGCGGCCGACCGGGCTCGGGAGGCGATCAGCGAGTAACGTCTCGCCCTTCGCTCATCCCCTGCCTCGCTCGTGCCCCGGGCGAGGCAAGGGGCGTCTGTGACTCAGGATCCGTGGCTGCCCCGCCTCAGACGTTTCCTCCTTGCGGTTCACCGGCCTCGAACGGCCAGGCCGCCGGGGCACGCGCATCCGGGATGACACGCTCGGCTGTCTCGATGTGGATACCGGACGAGTCGATGACGAACGGCCGAACCGCCAGGTCGTGGTCTGAGCCGCGGACTTGCGGGATCGCGATCGACCGCTCGAGCCGCCCGTCCCACTCCCGGTAGTGGAGCAGGATGAGCACGTCGATGAGACTCGACAACCCGCTCGGTCCTGCCGCTCCGAACAGCGCGCCCGGTCGGAGCAGCGACGAGGTGAGCAACGACGTCACCGCGTGCTCGCGAAGAACGGTGGTCAGCGCCACCACGAGGTCGAGGGCGCTCTGCCGAGGAGCGATCCGGGCGAGCGCCGACAGCGGGTCCAGGACGAACCGGTCGGGACGAAACTCCTCGATGTCGCGCTTCAGCGTCAGGAAGTGCTCCTCGAGGGACTCGGCCTCCGGATAGGTCGCGCGCAACCGCAGCTGTCCGGTGCGCTCCATCGCGGGTATGTCCACGCCCCATCCGGCCGCGTCCCGAACGACCCGCGCCCGCGACTCGTCGAAGGTGACCAACAGGCAGCGCTCTCCCGTCCGGAACGCCGTGGCGAGGAAGTGGAACGCCAGCAGCGTCTTGCCGCTTCCCGCGGGACCGCGCACCAACGCGATGGCGTCCCGGAAGAGGCCGCCCCCGCACATGTCATCGAGCTCGGCGACACCGGTCGAGACCCGCTCGGTCGACGCCTGACCTCGCGACGACATGAAGGCGAGGGGAAGCACCGTGACGCCTCGCCGCGGGTCGATCGTGAACAACCACTCACCGGTGTGGTGGGGAGCGCCCCGGAACTTCACGACCTCGACCGTGCGACGCCGGCGTTCCTCGTCCAAGACGTTGCGCAGCACGAGGACGTTGTCGAGCACGAACTCCTCGACACCGTGGAGGGAAATCCCGTCGTACTCCTCCCTCCGTTCCGAGGTCATCATCGCCGTGACGCCCATGCGAGCCAGCGCTTGGGCAATGCGGACGAGCTCGACCCGCACGTACCGCTTGTCGGGAAGGGTGGCGAAGAGCGCACCCAAGGAATCGATGACGAGGCGTTTGGCGTGCGTGCGCTCGACCACGCGCTGGATGCGCGCGACGAGAGCTCCGAAGTCATACCTGCCGACGACCTCCACGCTGTCGGTGAGGTCCGTCGGCACCTCGAGAAACTCCCATCGTCCCTCGCGTTCCCACTCCTCGATCGGAAAGCCGAACTCAAGCAGGCACGCCCGGATCACCGGGGCGCTCTCCTCGAAAGTGACGAAGACGCCCGGCTCGCCGAACTCCGCGATCCCGTGCGCGAGAAACTCCATCGCGACCACGGTCTTCCCGCTCCCCGACGTCCCCGTGACGAGCGTGGTCCGCCCCGAGGGAAGACCCCCCATCATCACCTCGTCCAGGCCGCTGATCCCGGTCGGCGTCCGGTCGAGCTGAGCTTGTGCACTGATCATGTCCACCACAGCTCCCCATAGGGCTCGCCTACCGCCGGTAGGCCGAGCGCGGCGGCTGTGCGGGCGGAGTCCGAAAGGTCACCTATCACCCGACGCTGCGGGATGACCCCCTGGCGGACGACGGTCGGTGTGGCGACGATGCTCTCGGTCTCTGCCAGATCGGGACGCTCGGAGACATCGATGACCTCGATCTCGTACCTCCCGGGCACGTAGGTCTCGCACACCGCCGTGAGATTCGCGACCGCTGCCTCCGAGCGCTCGGTGTGGCCGGCGACATAAACCCGAAACTTGTACCTCATCACGACGGACCGCCACTTCCCTCCGATGGCCGGCCGAAGCTGACCACAACGGTCCCCGTCGCCTCGCGGCGTACTCCCCGCACAACGTCTCCACGCCCGCGAGACCTTCCCGGTCCCCATACCCACCAGACCGTGGTCCCACCCTGGCACTTCCTCTCGTCACGACCGGTCCTCGACAGAGCCAGCTCGACAACCAGCCACCCACGCCCGGGGCGCCCCGTGTCGTCGCGAGATCGTGACCAGCCGCAAGAGCCCACACCGGGCACCGGCGTGAAATTGGCGATAACGAGGAGACATCTCTGACGGAAAAATGGACAGGACGACCGACTGCCTCACGCGTCGACCCGGAAATTCGACGCCCTCCCGTGGGTCCACCAGCCGAAATCTCGAACGCCGTGTGTGGAACGGGGTCCGATTGAGGTCACGGGCTGGCCCGCTATCAGGCCGGGCGATACGCTCACGAGCGCCGACATCACCATCAGACTCCGGTCGGCGCCGCTCAGCGGCGTCGAGACACATCTGAATACGTCCGCCACGCCTGACGACAAGCTGAATCCGGGACAACGACACAGGGCTCGCACGGGAAGTCCTCAGGATTCACCGGCCCTCGGCCAGCTGCCTGATGTGCGGCCTCTTCGTGTCTTCGAGCGCTTGGAGGCTTCACGAGCATGGCGCAGATTAGCAGGAGGTCCGTTCTCAAGAAGGCTGCCGCGGTGGGAGCGAGCCTGGCGGGATCGTCTCTGCTCTCCGGCTGTGGCAGAGCCCCGAACTTCAACCGCGGAGCGAAGAAGAAGCTCAGCTTCTGGGCCTTCACGGACACGCGCATCGCCTGGCAACAGCGAGCGTTCGAGCTCTATAAGCGGCTCAAGAACCCCGACTTCGAGATCGAGTGGCTGATTCTGCCCTATCGGCAGATGCACGACCAGCTCCTGGTCACCGCACAGGCCCGCTCGGGCGGACCCGACATCGCTGACGTGGAGATCAGCCAGTTCGCCCGCTACATCAAAGGTGACGTCCTGTTCGTCGACCTCAAGCCCAAGCTGGTCGAGATGGGCGAGTGGGACAACCTCTACCACCCGTCGGCGACCGACCCCTGGACCTGGCAGGGAAAGGTTTATGGCATCGGGAACGAGCTCAACGCCTGTCTGCTGAGCTACCGCTGGGACATATGGGAAAAGGCCGGCGTCAACACCGAGATTCAGACCTGGGACGAGTTCGTCGAGGAGGCCAAGCGTTTCCACCGGGACACCGGCAACTACCTGATCGACCAGCAGTACCTGGACTGGGGCCAGTGGTGGCTCATGACGCTCCAGCAGGGCGGCGGCTTCTTCGACGAGAAGGGCCAACCGGTCCTCGACAGCGAGAGGAGTCTGCGCACTCTCACCTGGATGCAGCAAGCCCTCAAGGATGGTTGGTCGACCCACCGCCCCCAAGGACACAGCTACAACATCGCGCTGGAGGAGGGACGCATCGCCTCCCTGCTGGGTCCCTCGTGGCAGTTCAGTGGCTTCATCCAACAGAACATCCCCAAGACCAAAGGCAAGTGGCACCTCATGCCGTTCCCGCGCTGGAGCGAGGGCGGCTCGCGAACGGCGACCCAGGGAGGCACCGGCGTCGCCGTCTTGAACACCAGTGAGTTCATCGAGGAGGCGCTGGACTTCGTGCTCTTCGAGCACACCAACGTCGAGGCGTTGCTGGGGGACTTCGAGCTGCGCCAGGTCTGGCCGACCTACCGACCGGCCTTCGACGCCCCCGTGCTGACCCAGCCGATGGAGTTCTTCGACGGTCAGCGAGTCGGCAGCCTCATCAACGAGGTGTCACCGGAGATCAACACGACCTATGTCTCGCCGTTCTGGCCCGAGACCACCAGTGTCTTCGTGCGTCACGGACTGACGCCTCCTCTCCAGGACCTCGACATGTCGCCGAAGGACGCACTGGCACGGGCCCAACAGAAGGCGCTCGACGCCATCGAGTTCGCCACGGCCTAGCGGGAAAGGACCACGCCCATGTCAGCCTCGACACTCGCGTCCACTCTCGGCCGGCCCTTCCAGCCGGCCCGGGAGTGGTGGTGGCGTCGCCAGCGTCAGATCGCTCCGTACCTCTTCATCTCCCCCTTCTTCATTCTCTTTCTCATCTTCGGCTTGTACCCGATCCTCTATTCCTTCTGGCTCAGCTTCACCAAGGGCTTCGGGTTCGAGGAACGGTCGTTCGCCGGACTCACCAACTACCTGCACCTGTTCAGCGACGAGCGCTTCGCCCTCGCGATGCGGAACACCACGTTCTACGCCATCGGCAGCATCGTCCTCATCGGCGGCTTGTCGCTTCTGCTGGCGTTGGCGATCAACTCCCGGTGGGTGCGGTGGAAGACCTTCTTTCGCACCGCGTTCTTCTTCCCCGTCCTCACCTCCGAGGTGGTCATCGCCGTCATCGCCGCCCGCGTTTTCGACGAGCAGTACGGCCTGCTCAACTTCGGCCTCAACAGGATCGGGCTCGACTCGGTCGCCTGGCTGACCGACCGCGGCATCGTGATGTTCACCATCGTCCTGATGGGGCTGTGGACGTGGACGGGCATCAACGCGCTGTACTGGATGGCCGGGCTCAACGGCATTGACAACGATCTCTACGAGGCCGCGGCGATCGACGGAGCAGGACGCTGGCAGTCGTTCCGGTACATCACGATGCCGTTGCTCCGTCCCATCGCGCTCTTCGTGGTGCTCCAGGCGATCATCGGCTCGTACAACCTCTTCGCGCTGCCGTTGCTGCTGACCGACGGCGGCGGTCCGGCCGACGCCTCGCTCACCGTGACGCTCTACATCTACAACCAGGGCTTCCAGTTCTTCAACGTCGGCTACGCCAGCGCGATCGCCTACGTGATGACGTTCTTCTTGCTGATCGTCTCGGCCATCAACATCAAGCTTTTCGGCGGCTGGGCGTCACCCGGCGACTAGCGGACGCACTGGCTCGGACACGGAGAGGACGCCACGGACATGGCGGTAGTGGACAAGGAAGTACAGGCGTCGAGGCGACACTACGCGGTTCGAGTGCGACGCGACCGGCCGCCACGTTGGTGGCTGACGCTCGCCGGCATCGTCGTCCTGCACCTCGTGCTGCTCGCCGGCGTCACGGTCGAGGTTGTGCCCTACCTCTACATGGCGTTCGGAGCGTTCAAGCCCCAGGAGGAGATCTTCTCGTCCGACCTCACCCTGCTCCCCCGGGTGTGGACGCTGTCGAACATGGAGGCGCTGGTCACCGGCTTCCCCGTGCTGCGATGGATCTTCAACACGGCCGTCGTCGCGGTGAGCGGGACGGTCCTGGCCGTCCTGCTCGCCTCGCTCGCCGGGTTCGCCTTCGCCAAGCATGACTTCCGGTTCAAGAACGTGCTGCTCGTCATCATGCTGACGACGATCCTGCTGCCCACGCAGGTGCTGCTCGTCCCGCAGTTCGAGATCATGCGGACGTTCGGCTGGTTCAACACCTACGAAGGGCTCATCGTTCCGCGAGCGGTCACCGCGTTCGGCATCATCCTCATGCGGCAGTACACCCTGGCGGTTCCCAACGAGCTGCTGGACGCCGCCCGCGTCGACGGAGCGACGGAGTTCCGCATCTGGTGGCGGATCGTCCTGCCGCTGGTGCGTCCCGGCCTGGCGGTCCTCGGCATCTTGACGTTCCTCACCTTGTGGAACGACTTCTTCTGGCCCTTGGTGATCACCACGGACCCGGACATGTTCGTCCTCAACCTGGGGATCTCGTCGCTCGTCGGCCCCTACGACTACCGGTACGGCATGCTGCTTTCGGGAGCCTTGGTGGCCTCGCTGCCGGTGATCCTCGTGTTCATCTTCTTCCAGCGGCAGTTCGTCGCCGGCTTGACCCGTGGTGCCCTCAAGTAGGCCGAGCGTGGTCACGACGCCGGCCAGACCGCGAGCTCGCCGGGCGAGCGCGACCCGGATGCCGAGGCGCTAGAACGTCGTGGTGAGCTCGACGGTCTGGCCCGTCGCGGCAGACCGGTAGGCGGACTCGATGATGTCGATGACGTGGCGGGCGTGCTCGGCGGTGACCACGGTCGGGATGTCGTCGCGAACCCAGTCGACGAGCTGCATGATGTCTTCGAACACGTGCTGCTCGTCGATGTGCCGATGAGGCCCCACGACGTGTGGCAGCAGCCACTGCAGGCCGAGGACTCCAGGAGCCTGGCGGGCGATCTCGTGGCCGGGGAACTCCAACGGACGGCCGTTCATCTCCAGCCCGAGGATCGCACCCTTCGTCCCGAAGTAGTTGCCGGTGAAGCCACGGTTGATCGTGCCGGCCGCCGTGCCGTAGGCGAACGCGAACAACCCGTCGCCGAAGTCGAGCAGCATGACCGTGTTGTCGTCGGCGTCGCACGGGACCGTCGTGCCGTGGAACGTGCGCTCTCGGATGCGTGTCGCGGACATCGCGCTGACCCGTCGCACCGGCCCCAGGATGGAGGTCAGACCGTGCAGACTGTAGACCGTCATGTCGTACAGCGGGCCGCCTCCGGGTTTGCGGAAGTACCACGACGGGTCGATGGGGGTACCCTGCGCGAGGCGCTCGGGTTCGTCCTCGTGGTAGGTGCCGAACGCCGCTCCACACGTCGCCCAGCACAGGGTGCCGATCGCGCCGTCGGCGAGAAGCTCCTTGATGTAGGTGTTGTGCGGCCGTAGGGCCTCGCCCGGTGAGGCGACGATCTTCAAACCGCGATCGCGTGCCCGCTCGATGAGGTCGGTCGCCTCAGCCACCGTCGTCGTCATGGTCTTGTTGACGTGGACGTGCTTGCCCGCGTCGAGCGCCATCCGGCACTGCTCGTAGTGCAGACCGATCGGGGAGGCGATGGTGACGATGTCCACGTCCCCGTGCTCCAGCAGCTCCTCGTAGCTCTCGTACGCGCGGGGGACACCGAACCTCGCGGCGACCTCCGCCGCGCGTCCGGGCACCGGGTCGCACACCGCCTGCGGGCGAACCCGATCGTGCACGTCCTCCTGGCTCAAGTGCGGGAGGATGCCGCGTTGCACGAGCGTGCCCGCGCCGACGACACCGATCCGCAACGGCTCCGTCACAGCGCCACCCTTCTTCTCGACACTGGTCTTCTCGACACTCGGCTTCTCGACACTGCTCTTTTCGACACTGAACTTCTCGACACAGACTCGACGCCCCTGGGCTCAGGGCGCCGAGCGCGCGCTCACCAGTTCGTGAACGACCCGTCCGCGCGGCGGAACAGCGGGAGACGCGCACTGCCGTCGAACCGCCGCGCCAGCGCGGCGTCACGGTCCAGCTCGACACCGAGTCCCGGCGCGTCACCGGGCACCAGCGCGCCGTCGCGGAACTCGAACGCCTGCACCGGGAAGACCTCGGCGTCAACGCCTGGTCGATAGGGCTGCTCTTGGACGCCGAACGGGGTGAGCGCGAGATTGAAGTGGAGGCACGCGGCGGTGCTCACGACACCGAGCGGATTGTGCACCGCGACCCGGATGTCGTGCGCCTCGCACATGGCCGCCACCTTGAGCGCCTCGGTGATACCGCCGACGTTGCACAGGTCGATCCGGGCGTAGTCGATGAGCTCCTCTTCGAGGAGCGGCCGGAACGCGGTCTTGGAGTCGAGTTGCTCGCCGGCCGCGAGCGGCACCCGTGACGCCTGGCGCAGGCGGCGGTAGCCCTCCAGGTACTCCGAGCGGAGCGCGTCCTCGACAAAGTAGGGCCGCTGGTCAGCGATCGCGTCACAGAACCACACCGCCTCCGGCAGGCCGAAACGCGTGTGGACGTCGACGAGGAGCTCGACGTCATCCCCGAGCGCGTCGCGCAGCGCCTCCATGCGCCGGGCCGCGCGGCGAGCCGACCGGCCGGGCTCCAGAACGCCGTCCTCGTCGTCCGGGCTGAACCGCAGGTACCGCCAGCCCTCCGCGACCGCCGCCCGCGCCGCCTCCACCGCGTCGTGGTGACCCTCTGGATCGTCGTGCGTGCGGCGGCCTCCTCGCAGGTGGGTGTAGCACGGCACCTGGTCGCGCACTCGCCCGCCGAGCAGGTTGTACAGCGGCTGGCCGAGCGCCTTCCCCTTGATGTCCCAGAGCGCGATGTCGATCGCGGAGACGACGGAGGCCAGCACACCTCGTGCGGGGAAGAAGGTCCCGCGGGTCATGACCTGCCACAGGTGCTCGGTGCGGAACGGGTCCTGCCCCAGGACGAGCTCCCGCAGTTGCTGGCACGCTCCGATTTCGGCCTGCTCATGGCCGGACAGGCCGGCCTCGCCGACCCCGGTGATGCCCTCGTCGGTGTCGACGGCGACCAGCAGGTACGGACGTCGCTCACCCTGGACCGGATACGCCGTCACATCGGTGATCTTCATGCGAGGCCTTCCACGACGCGGTCCCACGGTTCCTGTGCGTGGACGCTAGCAACGGGGGACAGAGCGTGACCCGGTCCGAGTCCGTCATAGGACACGCACGCTGCCGAGACGACATCCCCGCGCGCTGGCGCGATGCGGCAGAGTAGGTCGAAGTCCAGACCGGAAGGAGTCAGATGTCAGACGCCTCCACGACCGTCGCCCCCTCACTTCCCCGGCGTCACATCCACCTCGACTTCCACACCGGACCAGGCATCCCTGACGTCGGCACCGACTTCGACCCCTCCACGTTCGCCGAGCCCTTCGTCGAGGCCGGGGTCGACGCCGTCACGCTCTTCGCCAAGTGCCATCACGGCCACCTCTACTTCGACACCGACCATCCGGCGCGACACCCTGGGCTGCCGGCCGGCCTGGACCTGCTCGCTGAGCAGCGGGAGGCGCTGCGGGCGGTCGGCATCAAGACCCCGATCTACCTGAGCGTGCAGTGCGACGAGTACGCCGCCAACACGCACCCGGAGTGGGTCGCCCTCGGCCCGGACCTGCGACAGGTCAAGCGGGCTTCCTCCGCCTTCGAGGCGGGCTGGCAGATCCTGGACATGTCCAGCCCGTACCAGGACTACTTCGCCGACCAGCTCGACGAGGTGCTGCGCCGGTTCGCGCCGGTCGACGGCATCTTCCTCGACATGTGCTGGGACCAGCCGAGCGTGAGCCGCTGGGCCGTGGACGGCATGCGCAAGGCCGGTCTGGACCCGACCGACCCAGAGCACCGGAGCCGCTACGCGCGCATGGTGGCGCACCGCTACATGGCGCGGTACCGGGACATGGTGCGCGCGGCGAACGCCCGGAGCCAGCCCGCCACGATCTTCTTCAACTCCAGGCCCCGGACCCTCGCCCCGCACGAGCGTGAGTTCGCCACCCACGTGGAGATCGAGGCCCTCCCCACCGGGGGCTGGGGCTACAGCTATACGCCGTTCATCGGGCGGTTCGTGCGCGCGTGCGGGCTACCGGCGTTCGGCATGACCGGGCGCTTCCACCGCAGCTGGGGCGACAACGCCGGCTACAAGCCGGCCGCCGCCTTGAAGTACGAGGCGTGCCAACTGCTCTCCCTCGGGTTCGGGGTGAGCGTGGGGGACGTGCTCCATCCCCGGGGTGCTCCCGACCGGGCGGCGTACCGACTGATCGGTGACGTCTACCGACACCTGCGCGCCTGCGAGCCGTTCGTGGTCGACGGCGAGATCCGCACGGAGGTCGCGATCCTGGTGAGCCAGGGACCGGAGCTGGACCACGCGCCCGACGACGCGCAGATCGGCGCGGTGCGAGCGCTCCAGCAGCTCCGTCACCAGTTCGACGTCACGACGCCGGACGCGCGGCTCGATCGCTACCGGGTCCTCGTCGTCCCGGAGTCCACCCGCCTCGACGCTGCCGGCCGCCGAGCCCTCGCCGACTACCTCCACGCCGGTGGGAGCGCGCTCGTCGTCGGGGCGGCCTGTGCCGATGGGACCGCGCCGATCCTGCCGGAGCTGGGTGTGGAGGCGCTCGAGGAGTCGCCGTACACCCACACGTTCCTTCGCCTGACCGACCCGCTCCGCGACCTCGCGGGGTCCGTCTCCGACCGGGACACGGTGGTGTACGAGCGCGGCCTGCGCCTGCGGCCGTCCGCCACCGCCACGACGTTGGCGACGGTGGTCGAGCCGTACTTCGAGCGTTCCTACGACAACTTCTGTGGGCACAGCTACACCCCGCCCGACCGCGAGACCGACCACGCGGCGATCGTGGAGAACGCGGTGGGCCGGGGCCGGGTCATCACCGTCGCGGAGCCGCTGCTGTACGCGTTCGCCCGCCACGGCTACGTCGCCTACCGCGAGGTGCTCGGCGCGTGCCTCCGGCGCCTCCTGCCGGACCCGCTGCTTCGCGCCGGTGGACCAGCCCACCTGGAGACCTCCGTGGTCGACCGGGGCGACACCCGGGTCGTCCACCTGCTGAGCTTCCTGCCGTCTCGCCAAGGTGACCGGCTCGACCTGGTGACCGATCCCTTCCCGCTCGTCGACTGTGAGCTCGCCATCCGGTGGGACGGCCCCACCCCGCGGGTGACTCTGCAGCCGCACGGGCAGGAGCTGCCGGCGTCGTGGGAGGACGGCTACGTGCGCACCACCGTCACGCTGGTCGACGGCCACGGCCTGGTCGTCGTCTCCCCGCGGTGACGACGGCCGGCGTAGAGCCACGATTGCCACAGGGTTTCACGAGGAGCGCCCGATGCTGAGCCAGATCGGGCCGTCGAGGAGGGCCGAGCGGTGAGTCCACTCCGGACCGGGGTCATCGGCCTCGGCGAAGTCGCGCAGATCATCCACCTGCCGATCCTGCGCTCGCTCCCCGAGCTCTACGACCTTCGCGCAGTCTGCGACATCTCTCCGACACTGCTGAAGACGGTCGGCGACCGATATGGCGTCCACGCCAGGTACACCGACGCGACGACCATGCTGCGCGAGCAAGAGCTCGACTGTGTCCTCGTCCTCACCAGCGACGAGTACCACACCCAGTACGTCGTCGAGGCCCTGCGGCAAGGCGCGCACGTGCTGGTGGAGAAGCCGATGTGCCTGAGCCGTCGTGAGGCCGACGAGGTGATCGACACCCGCGACCGGACCGGACTCACCGTCATGGTCGGTTACATGCGACGCTTCGCTCCGGCGTTCGAGGAGGCCAAGGCGAAGGTCGCCAGCCTCGGTCGGGTCAACTACGCGAGGGTGCGCGACATCATCGGCCGGAACCGGCTCATCATCGAGCAGACCACCCCCGTCGTCCGGCCACCTGATGTTCCCTCCGACGCCATCGCCGAGCGTCGCGCGCGGGGCCGACGTCTGGTCCGGGACGCGATCGGGGACGTGCCGGACGACCTCGTCGCCGCCTACCGGCTCCTGTGCGGCCTGGGCTGCCACGACCTGTCTGCCCTGCGGGAGCTACTCGGACGACCCCGCGGGGTCGCGGCCGCCCGGCACTGGCAAGGCGGCGGCTTCCTCGCGGCCTTGCTCGACTACGACGACTTCGTCGTCACCTACGAGACCGGCGTCGACGAGCAGCGTCGCTTCGACGCGCACATCGAGGTCTACGGCGAGACGTCCTCCGTGCGGGTCCAGTACGACACCCCCTATGTCCGGCACTTCCCGACGCTCCTGGTGATCGAGGAGACCTCCGGCGACGCGTTCACCCGGACCGTGACCCGGCCGCATCTGAAGGACCCGTACACCCACGAGCTGGAGTACTTCCACCGGGCCGTCACCGAGGGCTTCCCGCCCAAGACCAGCCCGGAGGACTTCGTGGCCGACCTCGATCTGTTCGCCGAGATCATCCGGGTGCTCGCCGGTCGCTGACGACGCCGGCGAGCGAGCGCGCGGGATGGAGGCGCCCGGGGCGCCTGTGCCCCGGGCGCGGTGCTATCTCACTCGCCGACGCTCACGCCGTAGGGCCCAGAGCACCAGACGTACTGGTGGCGGAACGTGAACTCGTCGTGCGCGTAGACCGGATGCGCGGGGTCGGAACCGGTGGGGAGTGGGTGGACGTCCGCCGCGCGGGCGACCCCCAGACACAGCTCGACCTCGTGGATCGTCGCCGGCACGGGCGGTTGGCCGCCGACCCCCTGGTACGGATACCGGGTTGTCGTCGGCACATCGGTCTCGGCGTGCGCTTCCACGGAGCGGCCGGGTGGGACCACCGTGCCGTGCAGCACGTGCCGCGCGTGGACCGCCACCCCGGGCGGTGTCGGGAACACCTGCTTGGTGAGACGTGCGCCGAAGGAGCCGGTCCCGATCGCGTAGAACGCCTCCGCTACGGGTTCGGCCGGGTTCGGGCTGTCCCGCGCGGGCACCCCGTCGAACACCACGATCGGCTCGTCACCACCGTTGGCGACCTGGTAGTCGATCGCGAGGCGGCTGTCGCCGAGCTGGGTGACCTGCGCGGAGATGCGAACACCGGGCGGTGGGGTCCTCGCCGGTGTCGGGTCGCGCGTCGGTTCGCGCGTGGGCGTGGGTTCGGTCGTGGGCGGGGGATCGGGCTCCCGGCTCGGCGCGGTCCACGGCTCGGGCGACGAGCCGGCGCCACAGCCCGTGAGCGATCCGACGACCAGAGCCGACACGAGGACACCGACACGCCACCGACTGACCCCACTCCACGCCATGTCGTCGGCTCCTCCCATCCCCGGTGTCATGGACGCGTCTCCACCAGCCACCCCGTCACCGTGTGGGCATAACCCTGGACGCCCGCCGGACGCTTCGGGTTGCCTCGTGATGTCCCTCGCGGCGAGGCATCCGCGGAACCTCGGGCTCATGCCGTCACGCCGGCGGGCGAACTGGGGACATGCGGAGCCACGGCGGTTCGGCCGGCGCGAACGGCACGGTGCCGGCTCGGGCACATGGGTGTCAGCGCTGGACGCTCGACAGGACCGACGAGGCGTCGATGAGCCACTGACCACCCTGGTTCACCAGCGTGTAGAGGTGACGCTCGACGAAGACCCGGCCGTCCTTCCGCACGTACGTGACCTGGGCCGTGACCCGGTTCCCTCCGGCGTCGCGGACGTTGGTGACCGACACGCTCGCCATCTGGTTCCAGAAGCTCTGGTAGCCACCGAAGCCTCGCGCGGTCCTCTGCTGATACCTCGGGGTCAAGCGCGCCCAACCGACCTCGAGCTGGTGAGGCATCAGGGCGTAGTACTCGGTGATGGCGGCGACCTTGCTCGCTGGCGCAGGCGGTTGCGCAGGCGGTGACGAGGGCGGTGGCACGGTCACCGTCACCGTCACCGTCGGTGCTGCCGTCGGACTCGCCGACGGCGACGGGGTGGGCGTCGGTGTGGACGACGGTGGCGCCGACGCGACCGAGCTCACCTGTGGCGAGGGTTTGCTCGCGTCGTCGAGCTGCCGACTCGTGTCCCGGTCGCCGAACGCCGCCCATGCCGCCGCGACGACGGCACCGATGAGGGCGAGGAGCAGCACGACGACCACGACCACGGGCACCCAGCGGCGACCGGTGCGGTCGGTCCAGAGCTCATCCTGGCCCGGGAGCCACGTGGTGGCGAGCGGCGCGCCCTGGGGAACAGGCGTGAGCGCCTCCGTGGGTCCGGGCGACACGAGGTCACCCGACCTGCCGTCCGCTGACCTGACGTCCCCTGCGTCGCTCTCACCTCGCGCGGCGCCACCCGGTGTGGTGTCACCCGGGGTCGTGTCACCCGGTGTGGTGTCGCCCAGCGGCGCGGAGTCCTGCACCCCCGCCGACTCGGTGACCGGCTGGCTCAGGGCGAGTGTGGGAGCGGCCACGGCGTCAAGCCGATGTGTCACCGCCGCTGTGGCGTCAGGCTCGGCCCGCTCGGACACCTCGCCGTTGCCGAGAGCCGCCGCGGCGGAGGCCGGCGACTCGGAAGCCGAGCTGACCGTGGGCGCCTGAGCGTCCGCCGGCTCGGTTGTCGGAACCTCGGTGCTCGAGGGCTCGGTCCTTGAGAGCTCGGCGGCCGCGTCCTCGTCCGTGGCCGCCTCCGAGTCGACGGCCTGGTCGGCGTTCGCGTCCTCGTCCGTGGCCCGCCCGACCGCGGCGCCATCCCCAGCCGGGTCGGCCGCCTCCTGGTCCGTCGTCGGCTGTGCCGTGCCGTCGACCGCTTCGTGGTCGGTTGTCCCTGGACCGGTCGCTGCCTCGTCAGCGGTCTCGATCCCGTCCGTCGTCGAGCTGTCCCCGACCGCGGGCCGCGACAGCCGGCTCGTCTGAGGTACGCGGGCCTCGTCGATCGCGGACGTCTGGGCGTCGTCAGGCCGCCTCGCCGTGTCCCCGCCGAGGTCTTCGTCGAGCTGCGGTGGGGTGACAGTCACGGCCGGCGCGTCCGTCGAACCCGGCGCGGACGGCTCGGCCGCCCGCGCTGTCGGAACCGGCTCGGAGTCGACCGGCGCCCGGCGCCCGGCGCGGCGGACGCGCAAAGCGTCCAGGAGTCCACTCCCCCGGCGTGTGGTCACCCGAGGTGACGCGGCGCCGCCTGACGCGGCGAGCGGCTCGGCTGCGGGCACGGCCACGGTCGACGAGCCGACGGCCGTGTTCCCCACGCTTCCGACGGCCTGGGCCTTCGCGGTCGGGGCCTCGGCGACCTTGGCCTCGCCCGACGTGCTCTCCGGCCGCAGGACCGCCGTCTGCGCGTGAGACGCTCGCGACTCCGCCGCGGGCCGCAACGCACGCGTCTCGACGGCCTCCTGGTCTGTCTCGGCGGCGCTCGTCTCCGTCGCCGCGAGCGCGGCCAACCGCTGGGTCGGCGCGAATCCCGCTACCACGTTCGCGAGCGCGACCGCCGCCTGGGCCATGGTCGGCCGCTGCTCGGGGCGAACGTGGAGGAGACGCAGCAAGACGCCGGTCAACGGTCCGGCCCGGCGCGGCGGTCGGATGACGCCGGACGCCACCTTGTGGAGCAGCGCAATGGCGTTCTCGTCCCGGCCGAAGGGCGGCTCGCCCTCGACCGCGGCGTACAAGGTCGAGCCCAAGGAGAACACGTCGGACGCGAAGGTGGCGTCCCCTCCTCTCGCGACCTCGGGCGCCAGGTAAGCGGGCGTGCCGGAGATCAGCCCGGTCGCGGTCAAGGTCACATCACCGACGGCCCGGGCGATCCCGAAGTCCACGAGCTTGGCCATGCCGTCGACGCCCAGGAGCACGTTCGCCGGCTTGATGTCTCGGTGCACGACGCCGGCCGCGTGGGCGGACGCCAGTGCCTGCGCCATCTGGACACCGATCCGGGCGACCTCGGCCGGGGTGAGACTGCCCCGTTCGGCGAGCACCTCCGCCAAGCTGCGTGACTGGACGTACTCCATGACGAGGCAGGGGTGCCCGTCGTCCTCGACCACGTCGTAGATGGCGACGACGTTCGGGTGCTGGATGCGCGCCGCGATGCGACTCTCCCGCATCGCGCGCAGCTTGGCCTGTTCAGCCTCCGGTCCCGTCAGGTACGAGGGCACGAAGAGTCGCTTCACCGCGACGGGGCGGTTGAGGCGCTCGTCGCGCGCCTGCCACACCACCCCCATGCCCCCGCTTCCGAGCCGAGCGGTCAGCCGGTAGCGCCCGGCGATCAGCCGCCCGTCATCGGTCATCGCAGCTCCCCCAAACCCGCGGTCCCCCACGGCGCAGGTGCTCGTGGGACACGCCTTGGACCAGAACTTGACATGGTGCCATGGCCGTGGCGGACCCCGCGGACGACGCGAGACGACCGCCCGTGATGCCAGGAGGCTGACTCACCTGCGCGACGCCACCCCCTCCTACACCCATCATCCGACAGGCGTGTCAACTCGTGGGCGCAGCTCGTCAGGTTTGGTGGTGAGACACCTCAGGCAGCTCGGGTGGCGGGCGCGGTTACGACCCGCCGAGGTGACCGACGAACCAAGACGCCGCCAGCCCGGCGACCTGCTCCAGAGCGCCGGGCTCCTCGAACAGATGCGAAGCGCCCGGGACGACCTCCAGCCGCTTCTCGCCTGGCAGGAGTTCGAGCGCCGCCTCGTTGAGCTCGAGGACTGTGGTGTCGGCGCCGCCGACGATGAGCAGTGTGGGCTGGCGCACGATGCGAAGGAACTCGCCGGCGAGGTCGGGTCGACCGCCTCGGGAGACCACCGCCGTGACCACCTCGGGTCGCGCGGCTGCCGCGATGAGCGCGGCGGCGGCGCCCGTGCTCGCGCCGAACAGGCCCACCGGCAGATCCGCGGTCGGCTCGTAGGTCGTCACCCAGTCGGTGAGCGCCGCGACGCGGACGGCCAGCATGTCGATGGCGAACCGCAGCTCACCGGTGCGGCGGTCGATCTCCTCTTCCCGTGGGGTCAGGAGGTCAGCGAGTACCGTGCAGAGACCCGCGGTCCGGAGCTCGTCGGCGACGTAGCGGTTCCGTGGGCTGAAGCGGCTGCTGCCGCTCCCGTGCGCGAAGACCACGACACCGCGCGCGTGGTCGGGAACGCCGAGATCGGCGTGCAGCTCGACGCCCGCGACGGGAACCCGTTGGGACTCGTGAACCTGGACGACCATGGCGTCCCCCTCCCTCGCGGGGAGCCCGGCGACGGGTACGTTTCGAGCCTACTCGTCACTGGCGACCTCATGTCCGAAGGATCGAGGTGGCCGGTTTCAGGTCACAGGCCTCGAGTCCACGTGACCGCCGGGTCGAGAGTCACCGTCCGGATCCGCGGCGCCGCCCTGGCGACGGCCGGGCTTAGTCCCAGGCTCAAGCCGAGGAACGTCCCGAGCGTGGACGTTTCGGCCACCCACGGCGTCGCGTCCCGACAGCGCCCTCGCGACGTCGGCGTGGTCCCCGACGTGAGGGTCAGGGCTCGGCTCGACCCCGACGTCGGCCCGCGCGTAGGCGACGAAAGCCTCTCGGGCCTGCTGAGCGGCCGTTGGGCCCGCGTCGAGCGCCTCGAGCCAGCGGTCGGCCAAGGGCTGGATCCCGGTCGGCCCCAAGAGCCGGACCACCTCGCGCGCCTGGCACAGGTCGGTCCACACGCGGGCCTGCCGCTCGGACGCCTCGAGGATGATGTCGGAGGTGTTCCCGATCCACTCCAGGCCGGTCCACTCCGCCCCGGACCGATCGATCGCGCGACGTGAGCCTCGCCGTGCCGCCACGACCTCGGCGGTGGCCCGCTCGTACTCCCGCACCAGGCACATGAAGCGCGCGTAGGCGTCTCGACGCTCCGTCCTTCGAGCGTCTTCCAAGCGCTGCGCCGTCTGCACCGCCTCGAGGTGCTCGCCGCGCAGCCGATCCCGTCGCCGGCCCTCCGAGTCCTCGTCGCTACGCACCCACCAGCGCGGTCGCGACCGCCGACCGAGCCCTCGAACGGACTCGTGGACCGCACGTACCACACGCGACCGCGCGGCCACGGTCGTGACCGCCGCGACGAGCATCCCAGAGAGCAGGATGACTCGGCACAATCGTCGACCCCACGTGGTCCATCCGCTCATGGCACCTCCTAGGTCCCTACGGACGGTACTCGCGTTACCACACATGGTCATCAATCGCGACGAGAGTCGCGCAGACGATCACGCACCGCACTCGGCTGATCGGCTCCCCTCGACGAGCCACCCGGCCGGCGAGCCATCGACCGCGACCGTCGACTCACACCCGACCTTGGTGCTCGATGAGGCGAAGCGGGTCACACGCGTCGCGACACCCGGAGGGCAAGGGCTCCGACGCCGACGTGATCACCGAGCGCGATCGTCAATGTCTCGTTGACACCAACGGCGTGGTCGGCCGCAGGCGTTGGCCAGCTCGCGTCGAAAGACCGTGGAACCAGGAGCTCGCTTGGCGCGTCAAAAGCCCTTTGGGACAGCGGCAAGATCACACGCGAAAAAACGGATATACCGGACCACTGTGTTGCGCGGTCCGGTCAAGCGCTGGTAGCAATGCCCTGTCTAAAGGGGAGGGAGACTCAATGCGGGATAGCGCCAGCAGCGGGACTGACGCCCCCATCACCAACACTCCAAGTGATTACGAGCGCATCGGCGGCGCTCCAGCTGTCCGTCACGTCGTCCAACGCTTCTACGAACTCATCCTCGCTGACCCCCAGCTCGCACCCTTCTTCGACGGCGTCGACATGCCGCGTCTCAAGCGACACCAAGTCCTGCTCATTTCCCAGGTCCTCGGCGGACCCGCCGAATACGACGGCCGAGACCTGCACGACGCTCACGCGCATTTGCGCATCGGCAGCGACGACTTCGCTCGCGTCGTGATGCATCTCGTCACCGCGTTGCGCGAGGCCGACGTCGCCCCCGACATCATCGACCGGGTCGGAAGCACGCTGGTCGCCCACGAAAAAGACATCGTCACCGCTGGGACGCTCTGAATTCATGGACACCGAAGCTCTCAAGAATAGCTGGGAGCTCGTGATAAAGAACGGCGACGAGGTGCCGCTGTTCTTCTACTCCCACCTGTTCCTGAGCAATCCCGAGCTGCGCGAGATGTTCCCGGTCTCGATGGCCGCGCAGCGGGACAAGCTCGTGAGCGCGCTTGGCCACATTGTCAGCTACGTCGACCACCTCGACGAGGTCACCGCCTTCGTCGAGCAGCTCGGCCGTGACCATCGACGATTCGGCGTCATCGCCGAGCACTACCACAGCGTGGGCGCGTCATTGCTCGCCACCCTACGGCACTTCCTCGGGCCCGCCTGGACCGACGAGCTCGCCGCCGACTGGGCCTCCGCCTACGGCATCATCGCGAGGATCATGGTGCAGGCCGCGGAAGCCGCCGCCGCGTCGGAGCCCGCCTGGTGGGAAGCCGACATCGTCGCGGTCGAGCGGCGCACTCTCGACATCGCCATCCTGCAGGTCAAGCCACGTGAGCCGTACACCTTCCGGCCAGGCCAGTCCTTGGCGGTGGAGGTACCCCAGCGGCCACGGCGTTGGCGCTACTACAGTCCCGCCAACGCTCCCCGAGAGGACGGCACGCTCGAGTTCCACGTCCAGCTCGTCGACGGTGGACAGGTGAGCACCGCGATCGTCCAGTCCAGCCGGGTCGGTGACACGGTACGCATCGCGGCCCCGATCGGCGAGCAGCTGACCCGCGAGCCCGGCGACACCCGTGACCTCTTCCTCGTCGCGGGTGGCACCGGCCTGGCACCCCTGCGCGCGGTCCTCGAACAGATCGACCGAGAGTGGCTCGCCCAAGGCAGCGCACCCAACGTCCACCTCTTCCACGGAGCGCGCGTGCCGTGGAACCTCTACGAACGCGAACGACTCACGCAGTTGGCCAGCCGTCCCTGGTTCACCTACACCGAGGTGGTCTCCGACGACCCGACGTTCCCCGGGCCGCGGGGCCTGGTCGGGACCGTCGCCGCGCAGAGCGGGCAGTGGCGGGGCAGGGTCGCGATGGTCTGCGGGTCCCCGCAGATGGTCGCTCACACCGTGTCGGAGCTGACCAAGGCGGGCATGCCCCGTCAGGACATCCGAGCCGAGGACTTCGCCTTCGAGCAACGACCCACAGCGTCAGGCAGCAGGTCAGGTGACGACCGATGACAGAGCTCTCCCCGCGGACCACACGCCACATGTCCCCTCGGGCCATCCGCAACGCCACCTTCAGCCACCGGATGCGAGGCCTGGACGAACAGGAGGTTCGCGCCTTCCTCGAGACGCTCGCGACCCAGATCGAGGAAGCCGACGCCGAGCGCGCCAAGCTGCGCGCCGAGGTCGAACGCCTGCGCGCCGAACGCGACGCGAGAACCGAGAGCACGGGCGAGATCAACGCGCACGCGGTCGCGCTGTTCAGCCAAGCTCAGCAGGTCGCCGATCGGCTCGTCGCGGAAGCCGTCCAGCACGCGCGTGACCTCATGGCGAACGCCCGCCGGCAGCAGCGAGAAATCCTGCAACGCGCACACGAGGCGGCGCAGAAGGCCGCACAGCGCAGCGATGCGGCAGCGGAGAAGGTCGAGGCCGGTGGCTACCAGCGCCCGATCCCGGAGATCGAGTACGTCCGCACGTTCGCCCGCGTGGCGCAGGTCCAGCTCAAGTCCGTCCTGGACGCCCTGGCCGAGGAAGTCGAGAAGCTCGGCGACCTGCCCCGAATGCCCGCCCCGCAACAGCAGCAGCCCTCGCCACCGCCACAGCAGCAGCTCGCCCAGATCTCAGACGTCTCCTGGTCGGTCTCCGTTGGCGCGTCCGCGACCACGGCGACGACGACGTCGCCGTTCGACCCGCGCTAGGCCGGCTCGTCAACGAGCTCCCGAGGCGGGTCGACGCCGAGGTCTCGGCGGGCGTGCGCGAGAAACTCGTTGCGAGCTCGCGTCGCGGCCGCGAGGTCGCCGCGTAGCAACTCGACGAACCACCGGTCCATCGCCTGCCGGACCGGGCTCGGGGCGAGCAGCCGCACCATCTCCCGCGCCTGCGCCAGGTCGTCGCGAAGGTGTTCCTGAGTCGACGTCAGTGCGGCGAGCGTCGGGTCGCCGGTCGTCGCGGGCTGGTCGGCGGGGCCGAGGCCCAAGCCTCCAGAGGCGTGGCGCTGAGTCGGCTCCTCCGCGTCCCGACGGGCGCGGCGCAGGTCGAGAGTCGTGTGCTCGTACCGCCACGCAGCGGCGAGCAAGGTGGCGTAGGCGTGCTGACGCTCTCGCAGCATCACCAGCTCCCGGCGGTCGCGTAGCTCGGCCTCCCAGCGGGCGCGCTCGGCGGAGCTGTGGCGCTCGAGCAACCTGAGGACGCCTCGCGTGCCGCGACGGGCGCCCACCGGTGTCGCGACCATCGCCACGAGCGCTCCCGCCAACGCGGCGGCCGCGAGGAGGAGGTAGCGCTGGACGTCCGCGTCGAGCCCGTTCCACCAGTCCATCTCGCCCACCAGCCCTCTCTCGATACGCCACGACGCGGCGCCGCCCGTCACGCACCGTCCGGACGTGAGGAGTGGGACATCCGCGACGGCAGGGACGCCGATGCGCGACACCGGGCGCGCAGTGGCTCAGGCGATGAAGGCGGCACGTCCCTGGCCGTTCCGTCCCTACCCGGCTGCCCTACCCGAGTGGGTGGTCCGCTATGCCCGCATGCGAATCGAATGGGACACCTGGCCGTCCCGCCCTGGGCAAGCGCGAGTTGGCATGGCGAGTCACCGAATGCTTCGCTGGCTAGCAGGGCCCCAGTCCTGCGAGGTCGCCTGGCGCGACGCACGTCCACCAGGAGAGGGCCACCGACGAGGGGGAGGAGAAGGCGATGGCCGCTCACACGTCATCCTCGAAGGCCCCAGAGCTGCCGACCGCACGTACGAACCCGTTCGACCCGCCAGAGGAGCTCGCTCGGCTCCGGGAGCAGGAGCCGATCAGTCCGCTTGCGTACCCGGAGGGACACCAGGGCTGGCTCGTGACGAGTTACGACCTGGCCCGACGGATCCTGGCCGATCGACGCTTCAGCCGGCGCCGGGAGCTCCAGCGGGTTCCGCTGCCGTTCACCGTGAGCATGCGTCCGGAGCCCGCCGAGCCGGGCATGTTCCTCGGCATGGACCCGCCCGAGCACACCCGGTACCGTCGGCTGCTCACGCGGCACTTCAGCCAGCGGCGGGTGAGCGAGCTCGCGCCTCGGGTCGCGCAGATCACGACCCAGGTCGTGGACGACGTCGAGCGGCACGGCCCGCCGGTGGACCTCGTTCCGACGTTCGCGTTTCCTATTCCCTCCCTCGTCATCTGCGAGCTGTTGGGTGTCCCGTATGCCGACCGGGCGGAGTTCCAGGGACACACCAAGGTCTTGATGAGCCTCCGCTCGAACACCGAGCAGGTCATGTCCGCGTTCGTCGCCGTGCGCCGCTACCTCGGCGACCTCGTCGCGGCGAAGCGGGCTCACCCGGCCGATGACCTGCTGAGCGCCCTGGCCAGGGACGGCTCCCTCACCGACGAGGAGCTGACCGGCATCGCCCAGCTGCTCCTCGTCGCCGGCCACGAGACCACCGCCAACATGCTGGGGATCGGGGTCTACGCGTTGCTTCGCCACCCCGACCAGCTCGCCGCGCTCCGCGCCGCCCCTGAGCTGATCGACGACGCGGTCGAGGAACTGCTCCGCTACCTCACGATCATCCACGTGGGGCCGACCCGCGCCGCGCTGGAGGACGTGGAGCTCGACGGCACGCTGGTCCGCGCCGGTGACGTGGTGACGCTCTCGCTCCCCGTCGCCAACCGGGACCCGGCGTTGCTCGACGACGGCGACCGCCTCGACGTCACCCGACCGTCGACGTCCCACCTCACCTTCGGCCACGGCATCCACCAGTGCCTGGGCCAGCAGCTGGCGCGGCTGGAGCTGCGGACCGGGTACGCGGCGCTGCTGGACAGGTTCCCCCGCCTGCGCCTGGCCGTCCCGCCGGAGCAGATCCGGATGCGCACCGACATGGTGATCTACGGGGTCCACAACCTCCCGGTCACCTGGTAGCCGGTTCTCGGCCCGGCCCTGACAGGCCTCTCCGAACGAGCCGCTCTGGACGGGCCGTTCTCTGGACGGACCTATGCCGTCCGGCCTCAGCGGCTGCCTGTCTGCTCGTCCGCCCCACCGTCCGACGTGCCCGGTGACCCGTTGCCGGTCGCGACCCGGCCGTCGTGGCCGTCCCCGTCGAAGCTCTCCCCGTCGACGTTTTCCCCGTCGAGGGACGCCGCGTCCGTCGGCGTGCCGGTGACTCGGATGGCAGCGTCGGGGGTCGCCTGATCCGACGAGCCGTCGCCGTCGGCGCCTTCGCCGGTGAGACCGCCGCGACCCGCGAGCCAGGCCGGCTGGGTGCGCACCACACCGCCGTCCTCGGCCATGAGGAGTCGCAGCCGGTCAGGAGGCACCGGCGGGATGTCGAGGTAGCCGGCGTCGATCGCCTGGCGGAACGCCGCGCGAGCCCGGGCGAAGTCCTTCTGCTCCCGGAGCAGGACGCCGAGATTCACCGCGGCCACCGGTACCACGTCGGTGTGCCCGGAGTCGACCGCCCGCTGGTAAGCCCGCCGCGCGCCAGCGACGTCGCCGTGGGCGTCGAGCAGCATGCCGAGGTTGAGCGCGGCGCGGGGGGCGGCGTCCTCGTGGCCAGACTCGACGGCCAGCTCGTACGCCCGTCGCGCGCCCTCCACGTCGTTGTGCTGGGCCAACAGGACGCCGAGGTTGTTCGCGGCGAGCGGCGCAACGTCCGGGTGCCCGGAGTCGACCGCCCGCTCGTACGCCGCTCGGGCGGCGCGGTCGTCGTTCTGCTGCGCCAACAGCACACCAAGGTTGTTGGCCGCGCGCGGCGCCACGTCACGATGGCCGGACTCCATCGCCCGCCGGTACGCCACCTGGGCCCCGGCCAGGTCCCCTCGCTGCTTGAGCAGCGATCCCCGCTGCATCGCGGCCATGGGCACGACGTCCTCGTCCTCGGAGTCCATCGCTTTCTCGTACGCCTTCTCCGCCCCGGAGAGGTCGCCCTGCTCCATGAGCAACGTGCCAAGCTGCAGCGCGGCCTTCGGCGTCACCTGCGGGTCGTCGGCGTCGACAGCCGCTTGGAGCGCGACCCGCGCGCCGGTGAGATCTCCCTGCTCCCGCAGGAGAGACCCCAGCCGCATCGCCGCGACCCCCGCGACGTCCTCCCGGCCGGACTCGAACGCCCGTCGGTACGCCGTCTCCGCGCCGGCACGGTCACCGCGGTCCTCCAGCAGCGACCCCAGCCGCAACGCCGCCTCGGGCACGACGTCCGGATGGCGGGAGTCCACCGCCCGCCGGAACGCCGCCTCCGCGCCCGCGGCGTCACCACGCTCGAGCAACAGCGAGCCCAGGTTCAGCGCGGCTCGCGGCACGACAGCGGGGTGGCCGGACTCCACCGCCCGCTGGTACGCCGACCGAGCGCCGGCGACGTCCCCGAGCTGGTGCAGGAGCGTGCCGAGGTGGTCCGCGGCGATCGGCACGACGTCCGGATGGCCCGAGTCCATCGCCTCCTGGTAAGCGGCACGCGCACCGCTGACGTCGTCGACCTGCAGCAGCAGCGTGCCGAGGTGGTCGGCGGCGCGAGGGGCCTGGTCAGCGTCACGCGACTCCATCGCCTGCCGGAACGCCGACCGAGCACCGGCGATGTCGCCCTGCTCCCACAGAAGCAAGCCGAGGTTGACCGCCGCCTGCGGCGCCGGTCCCGCGTGGTCCTCCTCGATCACCTTGCGGAACGCCGCCTCCGCCGCGGCACTGTTGTCACGCAAGCAGGCTCCCACACCGATCGCGAAGGCGTCCCGCGCGGGAACCGCCGCGATCAGCTCCTGCCACATGGCGTCGAACACTGGACGCGCCTCGCGGCCGTCGGCGCCCTCCTCCATCGCGACCACGTAGTCGATCGCCTCCAGGCCGGGCGTGCCGTTCCGGCTGACGAGCAGACCGACGCCGGAGGAGACCGGCTCCTTCGCCCAGGCCAGGCCCTCCTCGAACAGCCGCGTGGTCGGGTCGAGGTCCATCCGGACTCGGCGCAGGTAGAGCGGGTAGAGCCCACGCAGCTCGGCCTCGGTCAACGGTCGACCAAGACCCGCCCGACGCGCGTCCACGGCCGCTTGAACGATGGAGTAGCCCGCCGGCGACGACTCCCGACCGCTGTGGAACCTCGCGATCAGTTGCTCGCCGGCGATGAGCGCCTCACCGATGCTGGATGTCACCTGGATGTGTGGGTACATCCGCTCGGCTTCGTTCTTCTCCGACGCGGTCAGACGAGAGTCGAGCCACACCTTCGTCGCCCGCCGGAGCGCCTCTCGCGCGGGTGCCACCACCTCGCCTCGACTCGCCATCACCCGGTCCCACTCCAGGTCGGTCATGGTGGCGACGATGACGCCACGCTCCAGGGCCGCGTCGAGGACGTCGTTCGACAGGTGCATCAGATCCGCCGCGCGCAGGTCGTCCAGCCAGATCAGCCACGGCTGGGAACCCGTGCCCCACTCGCTGGACCGCTGTCCGGGGATGCGCTGACTGACCGTCTCGCGGCGAGCGGCCGCGAGCTTTTGCGCGGTCTTCGACACCTGCCGCCGCGTCGGCTCCTGGCCAGCGCTCCGGTCCGGCGGGCGGCCGGTTCCCCGGCCGGTGTCACGACCACGCCGAGGCTCAGCGCGCTGGCGGGCCCGCGCGACCTCGCGGTGCTCACGGACGACCTCCGCCAGCTCCCCACCGGTCCGAGGCGCGAAGACGGGCGGGTTCTTCGCCCCGAGCGCCGCGCGGACCGCCTCGATCGCGGTGCGGGTCTTCCCCGCCTTCGCGGCGCCCACCACGACGACGAACGGGTACGGCGCGCCGCTGGTGCCCACCAGCGTCGCGAGCCGTCCGTCGACCGCCGGTCGGCGCACGTAGGGGGCCTGCCCCCGTGCGGTGAACTGGGTGGCCGTCGCACCGAGCGCGACATCGGTGAGGTCGGACAGCCGAGGAAGCTGCCGTTCCGGGGCCTCCCGCACCGGCTCGCGTGCCTCCCGAGCGCGGTGTCGTGGCGTCGTGCGAGCAGGACTCGCCCCAGTGCGCTCCGCCTGGGCCCGCGTCCCGCCGCTGGTCACGCCTTCTGGACCACCTGGTGCCCGCTCGACGTCGTCCTCGACCGCGGCGTCCGTGTCCTCCACGTCCTCCTCGTCGACGGCGTCCTCGACGTGCTCCTCGACCGGTGTCGATGGCTCGGTGAGCTTCCCCACACCGGCCACCGCGAACGCCGCCACCGCGAGCAGGATCAGCGCCCCGGTCAACGGCCGCAACGCGCCCGCCGTCACCGTCTCCGCCAAGGCCGCCAGCGCCAGCAGGAAGAGTCCCACCATCGCCAACGTGCGAACCCAGGGACGTGCCCCCTGCGCGTTCTGCCGGGCGTCATCCTGTCGTTCCACCACGAGCCCACTCCCCCGAGTTCGCTCCGCCGTGCTCACGTTCGCGGTGGCGGGTGTCACCGGTCACCGCTGTCGTGGGCACCCGCCCGCGGAACGTCGCGCCTGTCCGCGAACGTGTCGTCATCCGTGGAGCGATCTCGTACCAGTGCGTGTCGCCTCCGCCACGTTCAGCTGTTCTGTGCGGAAGGCCTGTTCGGGCCGTTCCTCGCACCTGACACGCGGGCGCCGACCGTGCCGGCGACCGACCGTGCCGGTGACGAGCATGCGAGACACCCAGGCGGCGTCTCCTTACCTCAGTCTGCGCAAGAAGTGGACCCGTGAAGGCAAAACGCGGGAACAAGCGCGTCTATCCGTCGGGCGGGAACGGTCGTACCAGCGGGAACGCCGCGGTTCCGGACAGATGCTCCTGCTTCGTCCTTTCCGCGCTAGGGCGAGGTCCGGGCGGAGACGTCACGACGCTGAACGTCCTGGTGACACGGCCTCGTAGTGGCAAGGAGACAGAGTGACAGGAGACGAAGTGACAAGGAGGTATTGACAACGTGGGGTGGTGTCCGGGACGTGACCTCGCGACCCCGCCTCCTCGGCGTCGTCGGGGTTGGCGTCGTAGCCACGCGACGTCTCACCAATCGAGACGAGGGGACGCGTTGTCGAGGCGCGCCGAGGTCCCGGCAGACTTGGACCGTGAAATCCGACTCCCCCACACCATCCGACATGCCCCCACGTGATGAGCGCACCGACCCACGACTGGATCTCGTGGCGGGGTCGATCGAGCTACACCGGGGGAGCATTCGGTTCGTACATCCGCGCGATCCAGCCGCGTTGCTGTATGAGGAGGACGTCGACGAGTCCTACCCGCCGTACTGGGCCGAGCTGTGGCCGAGCGGCATCGAGCTCGCCTACGCGCTGTCAGCGCATGATTGGCAGGGCGTCTCCACACTCGAGCTCGGCTGCGGCTTGGGTCTGCCGTCGATCGCCGCGGCACTGTCTGGCGCGCGTGTGCTGGCGACCGACCGCTCCGAGGACGCGACGGTGTTCGCGGCGGTGAACGCCGAGCAGAACGGCGTCGACGTCGAGACCTGTGTGTGCTCGTGGGACGATCCGACTCCGTTGCTCCCCAGAGCACCGTGGAGCTTGGTCTTGGCCTCCGATGTGCTCTACGGTCAACGCAACGTTGACGAGCTGCTCGACCTGCTCCCTCGACTGGTCGCGCCCGATGGACAGGTGTGGATCGCCGACCCGGATCGCCCCCTGGCCGGGGACTTCCTCACTGCGGCACGGCGACGTTGGCGCGTGGTCGAGACGCTTCCCACCCGACTGCCCCACGTGTGGATCCACCGGCTGACCGGCCTCTAGCCACCACGGGGACACGCCTGGACGACCGTGCCCTGACGCGAACCTCGACGTCCGTGCGGGTCAGGACTGACCGGTCCCGTCCGCCACGAGCGCGGGAAGCTCCGTCAGGCTGGAGATCCTGACGAGTCGGGAGCCGTCGTGAGCAGCGGGGTGTCGCGCGCCACTGAGCTGGCCACCGCGGTCAAGCCACACGCCGAGCAGCCCAGCGGCGCGTGCGCCGTCGGCGTCGACGTCCAGCCGGTCCCCGACCATGACCGCGTCCTCAACCGGCACGCCGGCGCGCTCGCACGCCGCGCGGTAGATCCTCGGATCCGGCTTGGCGCAGCCCACCTCCTCGGCGGTGACCACCACGTCCATGGCGTCGAGCAGCCCGAGTCGGGCGAGCTTGGCCCGTTGGCCTCTGGCGTCGCCGTTCGTCACGACCCCGAGCCGAACGTCCGCGCGCGTCCGAAGCTCGGCGAAACAGGCCTCCACGTCAGGAAACGCCACCCACGACGCTTGGTAGTGGGAGAAGTACGTGGCGAACACGGCATCGGCCTCGGCGTCGTCGAGCTCCCGACCGACCTCGGCGGCCAGCCCGCGAACTCGCGCCCGTCGCTGCTCGAGGAAGGACAGCTCGCCCGCCAGGTAGCGGTCGAAGAAGTGTCGCTCCAGGGCGAACCACGACTCGATCGCCTCGGCGGGGTTCGGATGCCCGAGTTCCTTCGCCAACGCGGCCGCGCCGACACGGACCGCGGACGTGTGGTCGAGCAACGTCTCGTCCAGATCGAAGAACACCGCGCGCACCCCGGGATCCTCCCACCTGTCCACGTCGTGAGCTCACGAGCCCACCTCCGTACGCACGAGCCGTACCAGGGCGGCGGCCTCCGCCGCCGCTACGGCACGATGAGGCTTGTCATGACATCGCCGCTGCAGCCGCTGGACATCGCCGAACCCGACGCGGACTCGCTCTTCGACGCCTTCACCCGGTGGACAGCCGACCAAGGGCTCACGCTCTACCCCCACCAGGAGGAGGCGCTCATCGAGCTCATGTCCGGCGCCAACGTCATCCTCAACACCCCCACCGGCTCCGGGAAGAGCCTGGTGGCGACCGGCGCGCACTTCAGCGCGATGGCACAGGGACAGCGCACCTTCTACACCGCGCCCATCAAAGCCCTGGTCTCGGAGAAGTTCTTCTCGCTCTGCGAGACGTTCGGGCCGGCGAACGTCGGCATGATGACCGGCGACGCGAGCGTCAACCCGCAAGCGCCCCTCATCTGCTGCACCGCGGAGATCCTGGCCAACATCGCGCTTCGCGAAGGCGAGGACGCCGACATCGGCCAGGTGGTCATGGACGAGTTCCACTTCTACGCCGACCCCGACCGTGGCTGGGCCTGGCAGGTCCCGCTGCTCGAGCTGCGGAAAGCGCAGTTCCTCCTGATGTCGGCGACCTTGGGTGACGTCACCCGTTTCGAGACGGACCTCACCCGCCGGACCGGCCGACCCACGGCGGTCATCCGCTCCGCGCACCGACCGGTACCGCTGGTGTACTCCTACGTCACCACACCCCTGCACGAGACGCTCGAGGAGCTCATCAGCACCCGCGAGACGCCGATCTACGTCGTCCACTTCACCCAGGCGGCGGCGGTGGAGCGTGCCCAAGCGCTCACCAGCCTGAAGGTCTGCACCCGGGCGGAGAAGGACGCGATCGCCCGCGCGATCGGCGACTTCCGCTTCACCGCGGGCTTCGGCCGCACCTTGTCCCGGCTGGTGCGCCACGGCATCGGGGTCCACCACGCGGGAATGCTGCCGAGGTACCGCCGGCTGGTCGAGACCCTCGCCCAGGCCGGGCTTCTGAAGGTGATCTGCGGAACCGACACCCTCGGCGTGGGGATCAACGTGCCCATCCGCACCGTCGTCTTCACCGGGTTGACGAAGTTCGACGGCCAGAAGGTGCGCCTCCTCAACGCCCGCGAGTTCCACCAGATCGCCGGGCGCGCCGGCCGGGCCGGCTTCGACACGATGGGCCGGGTCGTCGTGCAAGCACCCGAGCACGTCGTCGAGAACGAGAAGGCGCTGGCCAAGGCGGGCGACGACCCGAAGAAGCGGCGCAAGGTGGTCCGCAAGAAGCCACCGGAGGGGTGGGTCGGCTGGGGCCGTCCCACCTTCGACCGTCTCGTGGCGGCCGATCCGGAGCCGCTGACGTCGAGCTTCAAGGTCACCCACGCGATGCTGCTCAACGTCATCGCCCGACCCGGCGACGCCTTCGAGGCGATGCGACGCCTGCTCACCGACAACCACGAGGACCCGGCGGCGCGGCGCCGCCACATCCGTCGCGCCATCGCCATCTACCGTGCCTTGCTCGCGGCGGGCGTGGTCGAGCGGCTCGACGAGCCGGACGAGACGGGGCGCCGCGTGCGGCTCACCGTCGACCTGCAGTTCGACTTCGCGCTCAACCAGCCCTTGTCGCCGTTCGCCCTCGCGGCGCTGGAGTTGCTCGACCGCGAGTCTCCGACGTACGCCCTCGACGTGCTCTCCGTCCTAGAGGCCACCCTCGAGGACCCCCGCCCGGTGTTGGACGCGCAGCGGACCAACGCGCGCGCTGAGGCGGTGGCGGCCATGAAGGCGGAAGGGCTCGACTACGACACCCGCATGGAGCTGCTGGAGGAGGTCACCCACCCCCGACCGCTGGCCGACCTGCTCGAGACGGCGTACGAGATCTACCGGCGGGGGCATCCGTGGGTCGCCGACCACGAGCTGTCGCCGAAGTCGGTTGCCCGCGACATGTACGAGCGGGGGATGACGTTCACCGAGTTCATCAGCTACTACGGGCTGGCCCGCTCCGAAGGCCTCGTCCTGCGCTACCTTGCCGACGCCTACAAGGCGCTGCGGCAGACCGTGCCGGAGGAGGCGCGGACGGAGGAGCTCGTCGACCTCACCGAATGGTTGGGTGAGCTGGTCCGGCAGGTCGACTCCAGCCTGATCGACGAGTGGGAGCGGCTCACGAACCCGGTCGAGGAGTCGACGTCGCGCCCGACCGAGCCCGATCGCCCGGCACCCGTCACCGCCAACACCCGCGCGTTCCGGGTCCTGGTCCGCAACGCGATGTTCCGCCGGGTCGAGCTGGCCGCGCTACGTCGCTACGACGAGCTCGGGGCGCTGGACGCCGAGTCGGGCTGGGACGCCGACGCCTGGGCGGAGGCGATCGAGGCGTACTTCCGCGAGTACGACGAGCTCGGCACGGGTCCGAACGCGCGCGGACCCCACCTGTTCCTCGTCGAGACCGAACCGGACCGGTGGAAGGTCCGCCAGATCTTCGACGACCCGAACGGCGACCACGACTGGGGCATCAGCGCCGAGGTCGACCTGCCGGCCTCGGACGAGGCCGGCCACGCCGTCATCCGAGTCGTCTCGGTCGGGCCGTCGCACGCGTTCGCCCCGTGAGCTCTCACCTCAGCTCGGGGCGGACGTCACCGTGGTTCGGGGTCACGTCACCGTCGCCCGGGGTCACCGCAGCTCGGCGAGCATTTGGTGCACCTTGGCCAGGCTCGGGTAGAGCTCGCGGTAGATCTGGTAGCGACGGCGATAGGCCGCGTGCCGCGCGGGATCCGGCTCGTAGCGCTCGCCGACGGCGTACCGGGCACGGGCCACCTCCACCAGGTCGGTGAGGAGCCCGACGCCGGCCGCGGCGACGAGCGCGGTCCCCACCGGAGCCCCCAGCGACTCGGCCGGCACCTCCACGGGCACGCCGGTCACGTCGGCCTTGATCTGGTTCCAGGTGCGTCCCCGAGACCCGCCGCCCACGACGCGGAGCGTGCTGGGACGCAGGTTGAGCGCCGTCATCTCGTCGAGGTTGTGGGCCAGCCCGTAGGCGGTGCCCTCGAGGATCGCGCGCACCAAGTCCGCTCGGCTCGTGGACAGCGAGAGCCCGACGAAGGCGCCGCGAGCGTCACTGTCCCAGATCGGGGAGCGCTCACCGAGGAAGTACGGCAGCATGACCAGCCCTCCACTGCCGAGCGGCGCGGTGCCGGCGAGCGCGTCGAGGGCCGCGTACGTGTCACCTGTCGAGTCCTCGGTGAGCTCGTCGCGGAACCACCGCAGGATGCCGCCCGTGGCGACCATCGCGCCGAAGACCAGGTGGTGCCCTGGGATCGGGTACGGCATGACGCTGAGCGCCCCGGTCGAGGCCCGCGCCGCGGCCACCTCCACCGCGGCGTTGACCACCGTCGACTGGCCGGTCATCTCGCACACGTCGCCGTGCGCGACCACCCCGGCCTCGACGCTGGCGGCCGCGCCGTCGACCAGCCCGGCGATCACCGGGGTCCCGGCCGCGAGCCCGGTCACGCTCGCCGCCTCCGGACGCACCGTCCCCACCACAGCGGTCGGCTCCCACACCGGCGGCAGCCAGCGCCGGGGAACGCCCCAGAGCTCGGCCAGCTCCGTCGACCAGTCACCGGCGTCCAAGTCGTTGAGCAGGGAGAGCCCGGTGTGGGTGGTGTCCGCCGACACCACGCCGGTGAGCCGGTGCACGACGTAGCCGTTCGCCATCACCATGGCGGCGGCCCGGGTGGCGAGCCCGGGATTCTCCCGCAGCAACCAGGCCAGCTTCGGCGCGGCGTAGTAGGAGTCGGGACGGTTGCCGGTCAGCTCGACGATCCGGTCGGTGTCACCGGCGCGACGCGCACACTCGGACTGGCCGCGCCGGTCCAGCCAGACCAGCGCCGGCCCGAGGGGCCTGCCGTCGGAGTCCAGGAGCACCACGGTCGGCGCCTGGCTGGAGACACCGACCGCCGCCACGTCACTCGACGCGACGCCCGCGTCTGACAACGCCGCGGACACGCACGAGGCGGTGGCGCGCCACCAGTCGTCCGGGTCCTGCTCCGCGCCGGTAGCGCCGACGTACCGGGTCGGGTACTCCTCGCCGGCCTGGCCACGCACGTGCCAGGTGTCGTCGACCACCACCGCCTTCACCGAGGTGGTGCCGACGTCGACCCCGACGACGACCGGTCGGCTCACTCGCCCTCCCCGGCGCGGACTGCGTGGCGGACCCGCACCGCCTCGGCGTCGGTGAGCGCCTCGGTCGCCCGTCGGTCGGCCTCCCGCTCCACGCGGTAGCGCTCGACCTCCTCCTTGCGCCGAAGCTCATCCCACCCGAGCACCTCACCGACCACCGTCGCCGCGAACGGCGCCGCCTCCAGACCGTGGTCGGGCGTCTCCATGAAGATCCGGGTACGGCGGACCAGCACGTCCTCCAGGTGGAGCGCTCCCTCGTGGCTCGCCGCGTAGTGGAGCTCGGCGGCCAGGTAGCCGGGCGCCCCTGGCACCGGCTGCCCCAGCGATGGTTGGTCGGCGATGAGGTCCAGCAGGTCGGTCGTCGCGGTGCCGTAGCGGCCGAGCAGGTGGACGATCCACCGCTCGTCGAGACCGGACTCGGCGGCCAACGCCCGACGCTGGTGGTACATCGCCTCGTAGCCGACCGCGCCATGGATCGGCAGCCGCTCGGTCCGTGACGGCGGCACCTCGCGCCCCAGCCGGGTGGCGGCGGCGTTCACCGCATCCCGCGCCATGATCCGGTAGGTGGTGTACTTGCCGCCGACGACGGTGAACATCCCGCGAGGTCCCTCCACCACCGCGTGGTCCCGGGACAGCGCCGCGGTTGTCCCGGCGCTCCCCTTCCCACTCACCAGTGGCCGCAGCCCCGCGTACACCCCGACCACGTCGGAATGCGCGAGCGGTGTGCGCAACAGGCGGTTCGCCTGGGTGAGCAGGTAGTCGACGTCGGCCTTGGTGGCGGCGGGGTCGTCCCGCTCGTGGTCCCACTCCGTGTCCGTGGTGCCCATGAGCCAGTAGTCGAACCACCGCCGGATGATGAACACGCTGTCGTGCGTCTTGACGATGAGCCCGGTCTTGGAGTCGATGCGGTCGCCCGGCACGACCAAGTGGATGCCCTTGGCGGCGGTGACGTCGATGGAGCGCTGTCCCGCCAGGTCCTGCACCTCCGCGGCCCAGACGCCGGTGGCGTTGACGACCGTGCGTCCCCGGACGGTGACCTCCTCACCGCTCTCCTCGTCTCGGGCCCGTACACCGGTGACCCGGTCGCCCTCCCGCAGCACGTCGACCACCCGAGCCCGGGTGGCGATCTGGGCGCCCAGCGCCGCCGCGGTCCTGGCGACCGTCATGGTGTGGCGGGCGTCGTCGACGCGGACGTCGTAGTACTGCACACCGCCGGTGACGTTGGGCTTGAGCGCCGGCGCCTCCCGCAGCACACCGGCCCGGGTGAGGTGCCGGTGCCCCTTCACACTGCGCGTGCCGGTGAGCCGGAGCAGGTCGTAAAGCAGGACGCCGGCCCCGACGTAAGGACGCTCCCACCGCCGGGTGAACGGGAACAGGAACTTCTCCGGCGACACGAGGTGCGGGCAGAGCCGGTCCACCATCAGGTCGCGCTCGGTGAGCGCTTCCTTGACCAGCTTGAAGTTGAGCTGCTCCAGGTACCGCAGCCCGCCGTGGAACACCTTCCCGGAGCGCGACGACGTTCCGCTGGCCAGGTCGTCCGCCTCCAGCAGCGCCACCGACAGGCCACGGGAGACCGCGTCCAGCGCGGTGCCGACGCCGGTGACCCCACCTCCGATGACGACGACGTCGAAGGTGTCGTGCGCCATGCGTCGCAACGCATCGGCACGCTGGTCGCGGTTCAGCGTCGACTTCATGAGGTCTCCTCCGGCGGTTGTTGACCGTATCCGACGACCCTCGCGGCGACGTTCGCGATCTCCTCGGGCGGCAGCAGCCGTGGCTCGCCGACGCTCTTCGCGCGCAGCCACACCTCGCACAGCCACTCCAGGGTCTGGCTCAGCGTGTACGCCTTGGCCAGACTGTCGGCCACGGTGACCGTGCCGTGGTTGCCGAGGATGCAGCCGGTGCGCCCCTCCAGGGCTTTCAGCATGTTCTCGGCGAGCTGCTGGGTGCCGAACGTGGCGTACGGCGACACCCGGACCGGCCCGCCGAAGAACGCCATGACGTAGTGGACGGGCGGGAGCTCGTCGACCAGCGTGGACACCACGGTGGCGGCCGTCGAGTGCGTGTGGACGACCGCGGTGTGCTCGGTGTGGTGGTACACCGCGAGGTGCATCGGCATCTCGCTGGTCGGCTTGAGCGGGCCGTCCACCTGCTTGCCGGCCAGGTCGCACACGCACACCAGCTCAGGCGTGAGCTTGTCGTAGTCCAAGCCGCTGGGGGTCACCGCGAGGAGGTCCCCCGCCCGCACGCTGATGTTGCCGGCCGTGCCCACGACCAGGCGATCGGGGACCAGGCGACGGGCGTACTCGACGACCTCGACGCGCGCCTCCTCGATCAGCATGGCGAGCCCTCCGCCAGTCGGCGCCGCCGCAGCGCCTCGTCCGGTCTCGTGTCGATCCGGTCGGCCTGCGCCTCGGTCAGGTAGCGGGGACGTCCGATGGCGAGCACCCCGGAGAGCACCCGCGCCGTCTTCACCGTCATCTCAGTGACCGCCAACGCCTCAGCGGTGCTGCCGGCGAGGACGAAGATCCCGTGATTGGCGAGGTAGACCACCTTCGGCGGCCGGCCGTGTTCGGCGACGAACCGCTCGAGCTCGGCGTTCACCGCGCGCGCGAGCGCGAGACCGGGATCGGCGTACGGAACGAGCACCGCGTGCCGGCCCATCACGACGACCTGGTCGGGGAACAGCGTGCCGTCCACCAGTCGCTCGGCTTGGTCGGAGCAGAGGATCGCGTTCACCGCGACCGGATGGGTGTGGGCGACGACGTCAACCCCCGATTGACGAAGGCACACCGCGTGGACGAGCGCCTCCATCGAGGGCCGCGGTCGCTCCTGGCCGCCGCGCGCGGCGCGCATCGCCGCGTCGACCAGACTGTCGTCGGTCTCGGCGGAGTCGATCAGCTCCAGCAGTGGCTTGGTCTCCACCTCGACGAAGTCGTCGCGACTCGCGCTACCGAGCCGCGATCCGCTCGTCTTCACCACCATCCGACCCTCGTCGACCCGCACGGAGGTGTTGCCCTCCGCGAGCACGACGAGGTCTCGGTGCGGCTCGCCGAGCGTGCGTGACAACGCGACCAGCTCGTCGATCGGATCGCTCACTCGTCTCCCTTCCATCGCTCGCGCGCGGCGTCCACGCGGGCGCGAAAGCCGGCGTAGGCCTCGGCGTAGTACGTCGCGTCTGGTCCCGGCTCCACCACCCCGTCGGGGGCCGTCCAGGTGGCCAGGTCGACCTGGTGACCGAGCGCGTCGAGCGCGGCGAGCACCGCGCCCCGGGCTCCCGTCTCCGGCTGCGGCGCGATCCGCACCGGTCGGCCGAGCACATCGGCGAAGATCTGCAGCCACGTCGCGCTGCGGGTGCCTCCCCCGCACGCCGCCACCTCACCGGACAGGCCCGCCGCCTCGAAGCAGTGTCGGGCGGCGAACGCCACCGCCTCGCAGGCGGCGCGCACCACGTCGGCCTTGGTCGTCTGCACGGTGAGCCCGTCGAAGCTGGCTCGGGCGGCCGGCTCCAGGAACGGCGCCCGCTCCCCGGCCGGGGAGAAGTACGGCAGGCACGTGACCCCACGAGCGCCGCGCGGCGCCTGGGCGAGCAGCCCCTCCAGCGCCTCGTGCGACTCCCCGACCAGGTCGAGCACCCAGTCGATCGCGGCCGTGCCGACCATGGCCGGCATCGCCCGGAGCCACCTGCCCTGGGTCGCCGTGGCCAGGGTCATCCCCGCCACCTCGCCGGAGGTGTCCACGCGGTCGACGAGGACCTGGCAGGCCAGCGTGGTCCCGATGATGACGTGCCCCTCGCCAGGTCGCCCGACGCCCGACCCCAGGGCGCAGGCCGGCAGGTCGAAGGGCCCGGCGGCGACCGGTGTGCCGGCCGGCAGGCCGAGCAGGTCGGCCGCCTCGGCGGTGAGCGTCCCGGTCGGGCGCGGGGTCACGATCGGCGCGAGCAGGTGCGCCCACGCCGACAGGCCCGTCCAGGCGAGCACGTCGTCGTCGTAGCGACGGCTGTGCGGGTTCAGGAACGGCAGCGACGCGTCGGAGGAGTCCGTGGCCCGAACCCCGGTGAGCCGCTGCATGACGACGTCCTTGCAGTAGCCGGCGGTGGCGGCACGGGCCAAGGTGTCAGGCTCGTGCTGGGCCAGCCACGCGAGGATCGGGGCAGCCGAGCCGGGGAACATGGTGTTGCCGGTGGTGCGGAACACCTTCTCCACCACCTCGTCGGCCACCCAGCGCCGCAGGATGGCGACGGCGCGGCCGTCCATCCAGGAGATCGCCGGACGCACCGGGCGGCCGTCGGCGTCGACCAGCCACACCCCGTCTCCCTGGCCGGTGAGCCCCACCACGGTCGGCGGAGTGCCGACCGTGGTCACCACAGCGCGGACGACGGCGGCGACCGACTCCAGCACCTCGTCCGGATCCTGCTCGAACCAGCCGTCCGTAGGGCTGTCGAGCCGAGTCCGACGCGCCTCGACCGCCCGCAGCCGCCCGTCGGCGTCGAAGACGGCGGCCTTGGTCACCGAGGTGCCGATGTCGATCCCGAGGTACATGGCTACCCCTCCAGCACCACAGGATTGGCGCAGTTGCGCAACGGTTCCCCGCGCAGCCACCGGCCGACCTCGGCGGCGCAGATGCGCGCCGCCCGCTCCGCCACCTCGCGGCTGCATCCCGCGATGTGGGGCGCCAGGACGACATTCCGGGTGCGCAGCAGACGCGAGTCGGGCGGAAGCGGCTCGGTGGCGTAGACGTCCAGACCGGCCGCGGCGAGGTGGCCGCTGTCCAGCGCGTCGCAGAGCGCGTCGTAGTCGAGCACCGCGCCGCGGGCGGTGTTGATGAGCACCGCGCCCCGCCGCATGCGCGCGATCTCGGCCGCGCCGATCTGACCGCGCGTCTCCGGCGTGACGCGCTGGTGCAGGCTGACGATGTCGGAGGCCGCCAACAGCTCGCTCAGGTCCTCGACCTTCGTGACGCCCGGCTCCATGTCGGCGACGTAGGGGTCGTAGGCCAGCACGCGCGCACCGAACGCCGTGAACAGCCGACCCACGAGACGGCCGACGGCGCCGTACCCGACGAGTCCGACGGTGGAGCCCGCGATCTCGAAGCCCGCGTGGGCGTACTGGTAGAAGTGGCCCGGCCAGGAGCCCGTGGCGAGACCGCTGTGCCCGGCCACCAGGTTGCGGCAGGTCGCGATGGTGAGGCCGATGGTGAACTCCGCGACCGCGTTGGCGTTCCGCCCGGGCGCGTAGCAGACGGCGACACCGCGCTCGGTCGCCGCGTCCAGGTTCACGTTGACCGGCCCGCCTCGGGACACCACGACCAGACGCAGCGTGGGGGCGTTGGCGAACACCTTCGCGGTGAACGGCGCCAGGTGCGTCACCGCGATCTCCACCCCGTCGAGCGCGGCGATGACCTCTTCCTCGGTCCCGGACGCCTCGTCCACCTCCGCCACGGGGCCGAACGGGGTCGACGGCCACGGCAACGCCAGCTCGCGCACCTCGTGGCCGGAGCCCACCTCCTCGACGAGGGCGCCTCGCAAGGACTCCGGCAGCACGAACTCGTCGCCGGCGACGAGGATCGTCCGTGGCTCGGTCATCGAACACGCTCCCCTGTGCGCTTGTCGAACACGTACGTGCGCTCTCGCTGCAACGCCAGCGGCGTCTCGTCGCCCGGGTGGAGCGACATCCCCGGCGGAGTCTGAGCGACGACGCGCTGCTCGACGCCCGGCAGCGCGATCGTGGCCAGGCCGTACTCCAGCAGGTCCTCGTAGACGACGAGAACACCGGTGACGTCCGCCTTCTCCGGCTCGGTGATGAGGACGTCCTCGGGGCGGACGCCGAGCACGACCTCTCCCTTCGCCCGCTCGACCGGGACCGGCACGACCACCTCGGCTGACAAGCGAACCTTGCCGCCGTCGGCGACACCGTCGACGAGGTTCATGGCCGGCTCACCGACGAACTGGGCGACGAACAGGTTCGCCGGGTCGTCGTACACCTCGTCCGGGGTGCCCACCTGCTGCACCACGCCGTCGTTCATCACCACGACCCGGTCGGCGAGGCTGAGCGCCTCCTCTTGGTCGTGGGTGACGAGGATCGTGGTGTAGTTCAGCTCCTGCTGCAGGTGGCGTAGCTCTCGACGGGTCGTGTCCCGCTCGGCCGCGTCCAGGTGGGACAGCGGCTCGTCGAGCAACAGGACGTCGGGCTCCCGAACGACGGCCCGCGCCAGCGCCACGCGCTGCTTCTGCCCCGAGGACAGTCCCGCCGGCATGGCGTCGAGGATGTCGGTGAGCCCGATCCGCTCGGCGACCGCGGCGACCTTGGCGTCCCGGTCCCGGACCCCCCGAGCCTCGAGCCCGAAGGCGATGTTCTCCCGGACCGTGAGCGGCGGGTAGAGCGCGTAGTTCTCGAACGCGACACCGATGTTGCGCCGCTGGGGCGGCAACCCCACCACCGACCTGCCGCCGACGAGGATGTCACCGCTCGTGACGTCCTCCAGGCCGGCGATCATCCGCAGCGTGGTGGACTTGCCGCAGCCGGAGGGCCCGAGCAGACCCACCAGCTCGCCGCTGCGCACGGTCAGGGTCATGCCGCGGACCGCCTCCACCTCCGGCCGTCCCTTCGTGCGGTAGACCTTCCGCACGTTCTGGAGCGTGAGGTCGCTCATCCGGCCACCTCCGGCAGGGACACCTCGACGGCTGCGCGAGCCTCGAGAAACGTCGGCGGGGTCATGTGCCTCTCCTCTGCTCGTAGGCGGTGATCACGCCGACCTTCGCCTGCGACGGCGAGGAGGGGTCGAAGACGTACCCGAGCCACTCGTGGACCAGTCGTCGGGCCAGCTCCAGCCCGATCACCCGCTGCCCGAACGTGATGATCTGGCAGTTGTTCGACAGCACCGACCGCTCGCACGAGTAGCTGTCCTGGATCGTGGTGGCTCGGACGCCGGGGACCTTGTTGGCGCTGATCGCCATGCCGATCCCGGTGCCGCACACGAGCACCCCGCGGTCCACCTCGCCACGGGCGACCGCCTCCGCCACCGCCAGACCCACCTCGGGGTACGCCACGACCTCGCCGGCCTTGACGCCGAAGTCGCGGACCAGCTCCACGCGCGGATCCTTCTCGAGGTCCTGCCGGATCGCCTCCTTGTACTCGTAACCGGCCTCGTCGGACCCGACAGCCACCCGCCACGTGATCGTCATGCCTGCTCACCTCCGCTCAGCACCTCACCCACGGCGGTCAGGCAGAGCGCCAGCGACACCGCTCCCGGGTCCGGGTTGCCCACGCTCTTGTCCGCGAGCGGGCGGGCCCGCCCCACCTTCGGCACGAGCTCACGGGTGCGCTCCGCGGCCGCGGTGGCCTCCTCGGCGGCGCGTCGCCAGGCGGCACCCAAAGCCTCACCAGCGGCGACGCGCTCGTCGAGAGTCGTGACGAACGGGACGAGCGCGTCGAGGAGGGTCTTGTCGCCGACGTTGGCGCCACCCAGCCGGGTGACGGCGTCCGTGGCCTCGCGCAGCGCCGCCACCACGGTGCGGGCGTCCGGGACCTCCTGGTCGCCGATCACGCGGCCGATCGCCTGGAGCAGCGCGCCCCACAGCACGCCGGACGAGCCGCCGCCGCTGTCGGCCCAGGCCTCGCCGGCGGCCCGCAGCGTCTGCCCGGCACCCAACGTGGAGTTGTTCGCCGCCCCGCACGCCGCGGTCAGCCCGCGCACCATGCCTCGTCCGTGGTCGCCGTCACCGGCGATGGCGTCGATCTCACCGAGCCTGGCCTCGTTCTCGCGGATCACCTCGAGCATGCGGTCGAGCGCGCGCCGGACCGTCGCGGCGACCTCGCGCGACTGCGGGCTCGCCTCCTCCACGCGACGCTCAGCCTGGCGCTCACGCGCGGCCCGCACCGCGGCCGTCGACGTCGCCGATCCTGTCGACGCCCCAGCGCCCGTCGAGAACGCGGACGACACCGAGCCACGACGGAACGCCGGCGTGTCGGCGGGAGCCTCCCACAGCGGGGTGAGCTCGTCGTCGAGCCAGCAGATCGTGAGCGAGCAGCCGGCCATGTCGAGGCTGGTGACCAGCTCGCCCACCTCGGGCAGGATCAGCTCGACGCCTGCCTCACGCAGCCGCGGCACGACGTCCTTCCAGAGGACGAACAGCTCCTCGTACTTGGTGGCGCCGAGCCCGTTGAGGATCACCGCGGCGCGGCCGTCGGCACCGTCCGGTCGCTCCGCCAACAGCGCGGACACCAGCTCCCCGGCCAGCTCCGCCGCGCTCAGCCGGTCGGTGGTCCGCACCCCCGGCTCGCCGTGGATGCCCAGGCCGAGCTCCATCTTCGTCGGGTCGACCCGGAACAGCGGCTCGTCCTTGCCCGGGAACGTGCAGCCAGCGAACGCGACGCCGATGGTGCGGGTCAGGTCGTTCGCCTTGCGCGCCAGCCGCTCCACCTCGTCGATGGAGTCCCCTCGCTCGGCCGCCGCGCCCGCGACCTTGAAGACCACGAAGTCGCCCGCGATGCCCCGGCGCTTCTCCGGCTTGTCCGAAGGAGCCGAGGCGATGTCGTCGGTGACGAGCACGGTGCGGCAGTCGATGCCCTCATCGCGCAGCCGCTGCTCGGCCAGCCCGAAGTTCATCACGTCGCCGGCGTAGTTGCCGTAGCTGAACAGCACGCCGGCGCCTCCGTCGAGCGCCTTTCCCACCCGGTAGGCCTGTTGGGTGGACGGGGAGGTGAAGATGTCGCCGATGACCGCGCCGTCGGCGAGGCCCGGCCCGACCAGACCGCAGAAGGCCGGGTAGTGGCCCGAGCCACCACCGACGATCACGCTCACCTTGCCCGGCCTGGGTCCTCCCGCGCGCATCACCCCGGAGGTGTCGGGAACCCGCTCCACATACCTGGAGTACGCGGCGAGGAAGCCCTCCACCATGTCGTCCTTGAACCTCGCGGGATCGTTGTACAGGCGAGTCACGGCGGCCTCCGTCAACGCAGTCGGGACAGCAGGTAGTCGAGCGCGTCGCCATGGTCGCTGGCGACGTACGTCGCGAGGGCGAGTGCCTCCGGCTTGGGTGGGTACTGCTGGTTGGGAATCGCGACCACGGTCAGCCCAGCGGCGTGCGCGGCGCGGATTCCGTTGCTGGAGTCCTCGACCGCGATCCCGGTGTCGGGGGTGATCCCGATCCGGCGCGCGGCCTCGGCGTAGACGTCGGGGTTCGGCTTCCCGCGCGGGACCTCCTCACTCGACACCGTCGCGGTGAACCGGTCGGCGATGCCGTGCTGCTCGAGCACCGCGTCGATGACGCGGCGGGCGGCTGACGACGCCAGACCCAGCGGAACCTGGGCGCTCACCTTGAGGACGAGGTCGTCGGCGCGGTCGAGCAGCGGGGCTTGCCCGGCGTGGATGGCCTCGACGACGTAGTCGACGCACTCGGCCTGGATGGCCTCCGCCTCGTCGGGCGTGCCGACCTTCTCGGCGAGGTAGCGAGCCCACTCCGGCGCGCTCATCCCCTGGCAGGTGGTGGTGTCCTCGTGGGTCCAGGTGCCGCCTCGACTCTCGCAGCAGTCGATCCAGCTGCGCTCCCACAGGTGCTCGCTGTCGACGATCACGCCGTCGAGGTCGAGGATCACGCCTTTGACGCAGGTCATGAGGCCACCTCGTACGCGACGTTGTTCCGCTCCAGGTCCGCGAGGACCTCCGCGGGCGCGCCCGCGTCCACGATCACCAGGTCGAACGCCGAGAGCGGGACGAGCTTGTGCAATGCCACCTTGCCGAGCTTGCTGTGGTCCATGAGCAGGTAACGCTTGGCCGCGACCTCGAGCATCTTGCGCTTGACGGCGACGATGCGGTCCTCCTGGTGGTAGGCGTACTTCCCGGAGAGCGCGGAGGTGGAGACGAACACCGCGTCCACCCGTAACGCGTCGATGCACTCCAGGCACGTCGTGCCGAGGAACGAGTCGTGCAGCGGGTCGTAGTCACCGCCGAGCGCCATGAGGCCGATGCCCTTGATCTGGCTGAGCTGACGCATCGCCTCCAGGTAGTTCGTGGCCACCCGCAGCGGCGTCAGCTCGGCGAGGAACGGAATCATCTGCGCCGTTGTGGTGGCGTCGTCGAGCATGATCGACGTGCCGGGTTCGACGTGGCGAACCGCCTGGCGGGCGATGGCGCGCTTCTGCTCCCGCATCGCCTTCTGCCGGTAGGCCACATTGGACTCGAAGACCCCCGACGGCTGCGCGGTGACGCCACCGCGGAACTTGCGGACGACCCCCTGACGCTCCAGCTCGTCCAAGTCGCGATGGACGGTCATGACGCTGACCCCGAACATGGCGGCCAGCTCCTGCGCGGAGATGCTGCCGCGTTCTGCCACCACGTCGGTGATCTGCCGCTGACGTTCCTCTGGCGAACGTACGCGGCCGCCCCGGCCGTTGTGCTGCTCGGTCACCGTGAAACTCGCTTCCCTTCATCCCCCGCGAGGAAGACGTGCGTCGTCGTGGGATCGACGAGGATGCCCACCTTGTCGTCCTGCCGCAGAGACCGCGCCACGCTCCGTGACGCGACCAGCGACACGAGGTTCTCCCCGATCTGGACGGTCACCTCCGTCTGCCGACCGAGGTGCTCCAGGACGTAGACCACGCCGTCCAGCCGCACGCGGCCTGGTGGCGGGTCCCCCGCACCGAGGTGCAGCGTCACGTCCCGGGGCCGGATCCCCAACTGGACCGCCTCCCCCGGCTGAGCGTCCACCGCCGGCGTCGGCACCTCGACGGCACCGTCCCGGCTGACGAAGCGTACGCCGTCGTCGCGGGCCACCAGCGTGCCCTGGAGAATGTTCATCCGCGGCTTGCCGAACGCCAGCGCAACGAACGCGTTCACCGGCTTGGCCCACACCTCGGTGGGCGTGCCGACCTGAAGGATACGGCCATGGCGGATCACGCCGATGCGGTCGGCGAGGGACAGCGCCTCGACGTAGTCGTGGGTGACGTAGATGGTCGTGGTCCGGCCGGCGTCGGCCGTTCCGTCGCCTCGGCTGATCGCCTTGAGCTCCGCGCGCATGGTGGAGCGCAGCTTGGCGTCCAGGTGGGCGAGCGGCTCGTCCAGCAGGTAGGCGTGGGCCGGGCGGACCAACACCCGCCCCAGCGCGACCCGCTGCCGCTGGCCGTTGGAGAGCTGGGTGATCGAGCGATCCAGGAGCTGGTCGATGCCGAGCAGCTCGGCGACCCGGCTGACCCGCTGCCTGACCTCCGCCTCCGGCAGCCGCATGCGCGGGGACCGCAACGGCGAGGCCATGTTGTCGAAGACGTTGTACTGCGGGTAGAGCGCGTAGCTCTCGAAGCACATCGCGAGGTGGCGATGCGTCGGCTCCACGTCGGCGACGTCCACCCCGTCGATGCGCACCGTCCCGCCGTCCGGCTCGACCAGGCCGGCGACGCACTTGAGGGTCGTGGTCTTCCCGGCGCCAGACGGCCCGAGCAGGCAGAAGAACTCACCGTCGTTCACCGTGAACGACACGTCGGTGAGCGCGGTGACCTTGCCGAACCGCTTCGTGAGACCTTCGAGCTCGATCGTCGCCATCAGCCCTTCACCGCCCCGAACGACAGGCCACGAACCAGGTATCGCTGGATGGCGAGCGCGAGGATGAGCGGAGGCAGCGCCGCCATCACCGCGCCGGCGGCGACGAGGTTGAAGCGCACCTGGTTCCCGCCCAGGAACGCCAACGAGCTCACGGTCACCGTCTGCGCGTTACTGGAGGTGAGTGTGAACGGGAAGATGAAGTTGTTCCAGGCGAAGATGAAGGCGAGCAGGCACACCGCCGCGATGCCGGGCCGCACCAGCGGCAGCACCTGCTTCAGGAACGCCTGGCGACGGGAGTAGCCGTCCAGCAACGCCGCCTGCTCCAGCTCGGCCGGGATCTCCCGGAAGAACGACCGCAGGATCCACACCACGAGCGGCATGGTGACCAGCTGGAGCACCCAGATCATCCCGACGAACGTGTCGTAGAGGCCAAGCTGCTGGTAGATCACGCTGAGCGGGATGATGACGATCAGCTCAGGCGCGAAGCGGAAGCTGAGCAGCGTGAACATGAGGTTCTCACTGCCTTTGAACTGGTAGCGGGCGGCCGCGTACGCCGCCGGGATTCCGATCACCAGCGAGACCAGCACGGCGCCGACCGAGGTGACCAGGCTGGCCAGGAAGAACCGCACGTAGGACGACCCGCCGCCTTCGAGACCGAGCACCCGTGCGTAGTTCTCCAGCGTCGGCGTGAAGAACAGGTACGTCGAGGTCTGCTCGGCGTTGGTCTTCAGGCTGAGCGCGACGATGAACGCGACCGGGACGAGCGAGAACGCGAAGTACAGCAGCAGCGCCAGATTGGCGAGCGTGGAGGTCACCATCCTGCGCATCGGTCACACCCCCGCGGCCCGAGACTGAATCCTGTTGAGGTAGCGCACCAAGACCATCGAGATCAGGTACACGGCGATCCACAGGATGAACATGAAGGTGACGCCCCTGCTGTACCGGGCGTAGCTGATCGCCTCCAGGTACGCGTTGATCTGCAGCGTCGTGGTGGCGTCGCCGGGGCCGCCGGTGGTCAGGCCGTAGATGATGTCGAAGACCTTCAGGCAGTCCATCAGCCGGAAGATCACCGCGACCAGCACGTACGGCCACAGCATCGGCAGGGTGAGCCGGCGGAACGTCAACCACCAGCCGGCGCCGTCGACCGCCGCCGCCTCGAACGGCGAGGCCGGCAGCGACCGCAAGCCCGCCAACGCGAGGATGGCGACGAACGGCGTGTAGATCCACGCGTCGACCACGACAGACCAGAAGAACGCCCACACCGGCGAGTCGGTGCCGCGGTAGCCGGTCACGCCGACGGCCTCCAAGACGGGACGGACCCAGCCCACCTCGGGCAGCAGGAGGAGCTTCCACATGATCGCGGCGATGATCGGCGCCACCATGAGCGGCACGATGAGCACTCGCTCGAAGATGCGGCCGATCAGCGAGCTCCGGTTGAGCAGGAGCGCGACCCCGACCCCCAGCACGGTCTCGACCGTCGTGGCCACCGCGGCGAAGAGCACCGTGACCCGGACGGAGTTCCAGAACGAGCCGCTGGTGAAGATCTCGACGTAGTTCCTCAGGCCGACGAAGCTGGGCTGCGGGTTGGCGTCGGAGAAGTTGAAGAACGTGTACGCCACCGCGAGGAAGAACGGGTACAGGATGCCCACGCACAGCAGCACCGCGGGCACCGCGAGCAGGTAGGGCCGCAGCGCCCGGCGACGCCGGGACACAGCGGGCGCGGTGTCCACTCGCGGCGGCGCGTCGGTGACCACGCCGCCGGCGCGGCGTCGGCCGGGCGCTTCGGTCGCCGTCATTAGGCGTTCACCCTCTCCTCAAGGTCCGAGGCGAGCTTGTCGAGCGTGGTCTTGGCGTCAGCGCCACCGTAGATCTGCTGCAGCGCCGCCGCCCAGGAGGTGGTCGCGTCGAAGAAGTTGCGCTGCGGTGTGAACTGGATCTTGGTGTGGTCGATGACCTCCTCGAAGGTCTCGATGAAGTTGGTGGCCTGCGACAGCCGGTCCTTGTACTCCGCCGACGACGCCACCGACTGCCGGACCGCGTCGATGTGCTGCTGCTGGGTCGCGGCGTACTGCAGGTGTTCCTTGGAGGTCGCCCACTGCAGGAACCACCAGGCCGCCTCCTTGTTCTTCGAGGCGGAGTTCATCCCGAGCGACCAGATCCACATGTTCGTGGCGAGCGAGCCGTCCGGGCCCTTCGGGCCGGGGTGCCAGGCGAGCTTGCCGGCGGCCGGCGTGTCGACGTTCTGGAAGTAGGCCGCGATGTCGGCGTCGAACAGCATCGCCGCCTTGCCGGCGCCCAGGTCGCTGGAGGCCTGGTACCAGGTGTAGGAGGTCCACCCGGCCGGCCCGGCGTCGCGGACCATCTTCGCCCACTTCTCGGTGAACTCGACCGCCTCGGGCGTGTTCATCCTCGGGACCAGCCGGTCACCCTCGACCTCGAAGTCCTTCAGGCCGAGCCGCGAGTACATCGTCATGAAGCCCGGGTGGATGGTGGCCCACTCCTTCGAGCCGCGCACGGAGATGCCGTACATCCCGTCGAAGCCCGCGGCCGGCGCCTCCTTCTTCAGCATGGTGGCGAGCTCGATGAGTTCGTCGAACGTCTCCGCCGGCTGGACCTTGAGCGTGTCGAAGACGTCCTTGCGGTAGCAGATGGTGTTGGTCTCGAAGCCCCACGGCAGCATCCACTGCTTGTCTCCGCCGAGGGGGTCACCGTTCTTGAAGCTCCACTGACCCGCGGTCAGCAGGTTGGGGAAGAAGTCGTCGGGGTCGAACTCCGCGTGGGTGGCGGAGGAGTTCTGGATCCAGGGGTTGAGATCCTCGAGGTAGCCCGGCGGGCCGTACTGCCAGACCATGTAGGCGCCGAGCATGAAGACGTCGTAGTTGCCCTGCTTGGAGCGCAGCTCGAGGGTGACCTTGTCGAAGTAGTTGGACTCCGGGAACTCGTCGATCTCGACCTTGATCCCGGTCTTCTCCGTGAACGCGCCGAGGTTGGCCTTGAGCGCGTCGGTGTACGGGTGCTTGTTCATGAGCAGCCGGACGGTCTTGCCGTCGTGCTTCTTCCAGTCGAAGCTCCCGGTCACCTCGTTCGCCTCGGAGTCCTGGCTCTGGCCCGTCCCGCCGAAACCGCAGGCCTGGAGGACCGGGGCTCCGGCGGCCAGGGCGGCACCGAGGCCCATGGCCCGCAAGACGTGACGGCGGCTGAAGGAGCTCCCCGCACCTGGCGCGCCGGGGGCGCCGCTTCCGTGGAAACGCGTGTCGTGCATCTCGATCCTGGACCTCCGGAAAGACGGCGCGAAACGCGCCTGTCCTTGTGACGGTGGGCCCCGAGGCGGGCCGCACCGGATGTTGACACACAAGGTTGAGGCCTAGTTCACACGGAAGTCAAGAGTCTTTAACAAGAAGAGCCGTTATCTCGGCACGTCCATCACGTATGAGCAAGTGATCATCAGGCATTCTTCACGCCCGTCCCACCGTCTCGTCACGTGGCGTCGGTGAATGCGTCACGAGACGTAGTCGATTGGGTGTGCAACGAGGGGTTGAACTCCACCAGCTCCCAGCCCTCGTCGTGGCGCAGCACCGCGCCGCTGGTGTTGGCCACGCGAGGGAACAGCTCCCGGTAACGGGACGGGTCGAGTCCGACCAGCTCGCAGGTCACCAGTCGGAGGAGCGTGCTGTGGCAGACGACGAGGACCGTGCCCCGCGGGTGGGCGGCGACGATCTCGTCGAGCGCCTCACAGCCGCGCGCGATCGCCGCCTTCGGGTCCTCACCGCCAGGGAGCGGGTTCGCCACGGGATCCCGCTCGAACGCCGCCCGCTGCTCCGGCCAGCGCTCGCGCATCTCGGCGGAGGTGAGGCCCTCGGCCAGGCCGAAGTCGAGCTCCACCAGACGCTCGTCCACCTGGTGCGGGACACCGGCGGCGGCCGCCGCGGGAGCCGCGGTGTCCCTCGCCCGCCGCAACGTCGAGCTGTAGACCGCGGCGAGGCCGGCCGTGGCGGCCCACGAGGCCAGCTCCTCGGCCTGCCGGCGGCCGCGCTCCGTCAGCGGCAGGTCAGTCCGGCCGCAGTACCGGTTCTCCGCGTGCCACGGCGTCTCTCCGTGGCGGACCAGATACACGAGCGTCACGTCGCTCCTCCCGTCATGGGGTCACGGCGCCGGCACGAGCGGCGTCGGCCAGGCTGTCGCCGATCCATCCCCGCCGAGCCAGCTCGTCGACCCAGGCGACGTACGGCTCGTCGAAGACGTCGGCGTGCGTGCGTGGCTGGAACACGCGCGCGGGTCGAACCATGCGCTGGGCGGCCGTCGCCAGCCCGGTCTCGGTGGCCGCCGCGAGGAGCGCCATGCCCAGCGCGCCTTCCGCGTGCTCGGGCACCGCGACCTCGCGCCGCAGGACGTCGGCCTGGAGCTGGGTCCAGTAGGCGCTGCGGGTCGCGCCCCCGGTCACGACGACACGCTCCCCCACCTGGGCGCCCAACGCGCGTACGTGGTCCAGGCACAGCCGCGCGACGAACGCCACGCCCTGCAAAATCGCGGCGAAGCGGTCGACCTCGTCGTCGGCCGGCGCGCCGACGAGGAACGACTCCGCCTCCGGCTGCCGGAAGGGGAACCGCTCGCCTGTGCCCACCAGCGGATACGCCAGGCACCGAGCGGGCTCACGCTCCGCCGCGAGCCGCTCCAGCCGGGGGAAGTCGTCGAGGTCGAACGCCGCGCTCAGGGCACCCGCGCCCGCGTTCGAGGCGCCGCCGGGCCACCACAGGTCGTCCGGTGAGCGGTGCGAGTACAGCGCGCCGGTCGGGTCGTGGAGCAGCCGGTCGGACACCCCCTTGAGCACCGTCGTCGTGCCCAGCACGAAGCTCCACTCGCCCAGGCGCAGCACCCCCGCCGCGAGCTGGGCGGCGCAACCGTCGGTCATCCCGGCGACCACCGGGACACCGACCGCCAGGCCGGTCCGTTCCGCCGCGGCCGGGCACACCGTGCCGAGGATGGTGCCGGGCCGCACGAGGTCAGGGAGCAGGGCCGGGTCGAGCCCGAGCCGCCGCAGGTCCTCGGCCGGCCAGCGGACGTCCACCGGGTCCGCGCCGGTCTTCAGGGCGTGGCTGGTGTCGACCGCGGTGGGCCGTCCGACCAGGCGCGAGGTGATCAGGTCGACCTGGTGAGCCAGCCGCATCCGGGGGCGGGGCGGCGTGCGGCGAAGCATCCACAGCGCCTTCGCCAAGGCCCACGACCGCTGAGGGCGCAGCGCTCGCTCCGCCCACACGGGCGCCGGCTCCTCCTCGATGCGGCGACCCTCCTCGACCGCCCGGCCGTCGTCGTACATCAGCCCGGGCGTGAGAGGTCGGGCGGGGTCGGTGGGCGTCTCCTCCACGAGGAGCACGGTCCCGGACGTGGCACAGCACGCCAGACCGGCGACCTCGACCGGTCCGGCCGCGGCCAGCGCCTCCTGGCAGGCCTCCGCGAACCCGTTCCACCAGGTCTCGGGATCCTGCTCGTGACGGCCGTCGTCGAAGCGTCGGCTCGGAAGAGGCACGCTGCCGCGGCCGAGGACGGCGCCGCTCTCGTCGACGAGGAGGACGCGCACACTCTGGGTGCCGATGTCGACACCCATCCATGCCCGCCGACTCGTCGGCCGGGCCTCCCGCATCCGACCCCTCCACGATCACGCCGTTGTGAAATTCGGTTGTGAAGATAACAGCACGTGATGCGGGGCTTCAAGGCACGGCCTGACGCCCGCAGCCCACCCGCGTCCGCGTCTTCACACCGACTCTCACACTCCCACGCGGACGGCCGTCGATGCCGTGGCCACGAGAGGGGGATGCGGCGCCCACGAGAGGGGGATGCGGTGCCCAGGAGATGGACAACGCCGGTCGGGACCTCTCACCGCGGAGCGAAGGTGAGCTCGACGAACCGCGGGCGGTAGATGCTGGCGTCGTTCCAGACGTCGTCCGGGTTCAGGCTGTTGACGTCGTAGGAGACGACGAGCGTGTTGCCTCGACGGAACTGCGGGTGCTCGTGCGGGCCGTACATGATCACGTTGGGGTTCCCGTACGTCCCGTCCGGGCCGGTCTCCGGTGTCCGGTAGAGCACCGTGCGCTCACCGAAGGGGCCAGTCGGCGTCGGCGCGAAGTAGCCGACGATCTCGTTGCTGAACGGGAAGGACGTGTCTTGAGTGATGAGCAGGTAGCCGCCGTTGATCGGCGTGACACTGTAGCTGTTGCTCACGTCCGCGAGCACGCGAGTCGACTCGGCCTCGACCGACGACCAGCCGTCACCGGTGAAGAACTCCCACCGGCCGAGGAGGTCGTCGCCCCGGACGCGGGCGATCCGCATGTACTTCTTCTGGCCGAGATCCTCGACCCCGTAGATGTACGTGTACGGACCCACGCGGAGCAGCCAGGGGTTCCACTCGAGGTTCTCCACCGAGGACGGGAGCTCGTGCACGCTGAGGACCTCGAGCGTCTCGAGGTGGAACCGGGCGAGGACGGTGCGCCGCCAGACGAAGTCGAACATGCCGCTGCCGGTCCTGGCGAACTCGAGGTAGATGACGTTGAGCGTTCCGCCGGCGATGTTGTTGGCGTTGACCCAGTACCACGCATTCGGGTCCTCCGGCGCCAGGACCGCGGCCGGGTTCTCGCGGGTGCCACCGTGGATGGTGCGAAGCTCGCCGTCTTCCTGGACGACGATCGAGTTGTTGATGAACGCCGCGTCAGGTCGTGACCCGTCAGGCTCGACCGGCCCGAGGAACGTGTCCGAGAACATCCAGATCCGCCGTCCGTCCGGCAGCTTCGCCGAGTAGGTGCCGTCACCGCCGCTCCATGTGTTGGCGTCGGCCGCGTCGCCGTAGCGGGTGAACATGTCCTCCAGCCAGCTCGCGCGGCGGACCGAACGCAGGACCGGCATCCGCGGACCGTCGGTCGAGCGTGGCGGCCTCCCCTCTGCCGAGGCGACACGGGCACCGGTGACGGCGAGCCCTCCCGCCGCGAGTCCCGCCGACACCAGCCCTCGCCGGGTCAGGCGGCGACCAGGCAGTGCACCGGCTGTGCTCATCGTGACCATTCCTTTTCCGTCAGGTCCTGTCGGGTCCTCCCATCAGGTCCTCTGGGGTGACGTCACCGCGTGACACCGGTCAGGGCGATGCCTTCGACGATGTACCGCTGGCCGAGGACGAAGACGACCAGGACGGGCACCACCGCGATCGACGCGGCCGCCATCATCAACGGGAAGTCGGTGGTGTACTGACCCTTGAACTGCGCGACGAGCAGCGGCACGGTGAACTTCTCCGGCGTGCTCAAGAAGATCAGCGGTCCGAAGAAGTTGTTCCACTGGGCGAGGAAGCTGAAGATCCCCAGGGCTGCGAGCGGGGCACGCAGCAGCGGCAGCACGATGTGCCAGAACACGGTCCACCGGCTCGCGCCGTCCACGATCGCGGCCTCCTCGAGCGCCACCGGGATCCCCTTGATGAACTGCCGGAGCATGAAGACGCCGAACGCGTTGAACAGCGCGGCCGGCACGATGATCGCCCAGTGGGTGTCGAGCCAGCCGATCCACTTCATGATGAGGTAGAGCGGGATCACGGTGAGCTGGCTCGGCACCATGAGCGTGGCGAGGAAGAGCACGAACAGCCCGCCGCGGAACGGGAACCGGATCCTGGCGAACGCGTAGGCGGCCATCGCGCAGGTGAGCAACTGCATGACGACGATCGTCACGGTGATGTAGGCGCTGTTGAGGTACGCCCGAGCGAACGGCAAGGCGTTCCAGGCGTTGGCGAGGTTCTCCGGATGCGCAGGGCTGGGCCACCACGTGGGTGGCACGACGAAGACCTGCGAGATGTCCTTGAACGAGCTCAGGACCATCCAGATGAACGGCAGCGCCATGAGAAGCGCCCCCGTGGCGAGGAACAGGTGCAGCGCCACCCGCCACACCAAGGCCGCGGGTCTGGGTCTCGCCATGGTGGTGTGGCTCCTTCCTGAGCGACGGCTATTCCTCGTAGTAGACCCAGCGTCGCTGTGCCCACAGCTGGGCGAGCGTGAGGACGAGCAGGATCACGAACAGCACCACCGCAGAGGCGGCGCTCGCGCCGAACTCGAAGTCGACGAACGCCAGGTCGTAGATGTGGAAGACCAGCGTGCGGCTCGCGTCGCCGGGGCCGCCGTTGGTCATGACGTAGGCCAGGTCGAAGACCTGGAACGACCCGATCATCGAGGTGATGGTGAGGAAGAGGATGGTCGGCGACAGCATCGGCAGCGTGACGTGCCAGAACGTGCGCAGCGCGCCGGCTCCGTCGATCTCCGCCGCCTCGACGAGCGTCCTGGGTATCCCCTGCAAGCCGGCGAGGAAGATCACCATGGTGAAGCCGATGCCCCGCCAGAGGCTCACGAGCGCGATCGCAGGGATGACCCAGGCCGGATCGACGATCCAGTTGGGCGGCTCGATGCCGAACCAGTCCCTGAGGTAGCTGTTGACGGGCCCGAACTCGCCGTTCAGCAGCCACAGCCAGACGACCGAGACGGCGACCGAGCTCGTCACCACCGGCATGAAGAAGAAGAGCCGGTAGAGGACCTTCCCTCGGACGTTGTTGACCGCGAGCGCCACGAGGAGCGAGCAGATCAGGTCGCTCGGCAGGAGCAGCGCCGTGAAGTACGCCGTGTTGCGGAGCGAGACCCAGAAGGTCTCGTCCCGCGCCTGCTGGGCGAAGTTCTCCAGGCCCACGAACTCCCGCGTGCCGAAGCCGTCCCACGTCATCAAGCTCAAGGCGATCGCGAACACGAGCGGGCCGAGGACGAACACCACGAGGCCGACGAGCTGCGGCCCGACGAAGGCGAAGCCCCAGGCCGCCTCCCCGAGGCGGCGGCGGGCAGCCGAGCTCGCACGAGGACCAGGCCGCCCGCCCTCCGCGGCTCGCTCCGGGCTCGCCGTCGGTGGCGCGACGGTGCTCGCTCGCCCCTCCGACGACGTCCAGGGCGTCTTCACCCGCATCACCCGTTCGCGGCCTTCTCGATCATCCGGTTCGCGACGGCGCCGATCTCGGCGAGCGCGGCGCGAGCGTCACCGCCACGGGTCCAGACCACGTCGATGCGCTTGCTGATCTCCTGGCGGAGTCCCGGTGTCCGCGACTCCTCGATCGGTGGCGCGTAGCCCTTCTCCCGAAGGTCCAACCAGATCCGCGCGTGCTCGGGGATACCGCCCTCGAGCACGACCTGGTCAGGGCCCTTGATGCTCGGAACGGCGTTGCCGGCGTCGGCCAGGCGGAACTCCTGCCCTTCTCGGGAGACGAACTGCGTCAAGAAGGTGAAGGCCGCGTCAGGGTCCCTCGCCTTCGTGTTGATGACCATGGAAGCGGTCGCGACGGGCGTCACGGGAAGCGCGCCGTCGTGCGAGGGGTACGGCACGATGTCGTACTCGAGCGCGGAGTTCTGCTTGAACAACGGAAGGACCCACCGACCCACGCCCATGGCGAAGGCGATGTTGTTCGACATGAACAGCGCCTCCTGGCCCTGCCCTTCCGGGAGGCTGCCGGCGTAGACGAAGGCCCCCTGGTCGAGCATCCGGCGCAACCACACGAACGCGTCGACGGACTTGGGGTCCTCGTGGGCCACGAACCTCCCGTTCTCGTAGACCTTCCCCCCGTTCGCGGTCATCCAGCTGTAGACCGACATCCAGTCGCTGCCGAGCGCGCCGACCCGCCTGCCGCTCGCCTTCACCTTGCCGGCGATCTCCTCGAAGGCCTCGCGGGTCCACTCCCCGGCCTCGAAGCGCTCCGTAGGCAACGTCGTCACGCCCGCGTCGGCGAGCACCTTCGTGTTGAACCACAAGACGACGGGGTTGCAGTCGACCGTCACGCCGTAGATCTCGCCGCTGGGGTCCTTCGCGTTACCCCAGAGCCCTTCGAAGAAGTCCTCGGGCGGTGACTCGCTCTGCTCGCTCTCGAGCCGCTCCTTGAGCGGCAGGATGCTGTTGTTCTTGACGAGCCGCGCGAGGAGCGTGTCGCCCGCGTAGAAGACGTCCGGCGCGGTGTTGCCGCCGAGCTGGGTCAGAAGCTTGGTCTCGTACTGGTCGGTCGGCACCGGGATGAGCTTCGCCTCGATGCCCGGGTTGCGCTCGTTGAAGTCGTCGGTGAACTCCTGGAGCCGCTTGACCTCGCCGGGGTTTCCCCAGACCGACCAGCTGACGAGCGCCTTGCCACCGCCACCGCCACCACCGTCAGAGCCACAGGACGTGAGCGCGCCAAGTGCCGCGAGACCAAGGACAGCTGAGGACCCCGTCAAGAACGACCTGCGCGGGAGTGAGACGTCTCCCGACCGGATGGAGTTCGTGCGTCCAGGCATGGTCCGTTGCCTTTCACGAGATCGCTGTGCTGTCTCGCTACCCGCGCGCCACCGTCTCTTCACGCTCCGTGAAGCAGCGTGGCCGCGACTGGCCACGGGACGGTGTCCTGCCCTGGGCAGTCCCTCCTGGGCCCGGGCGGCCGGCTTGGTCCTCTCGGCCGCTGGGTCCTTCACGTACCCGCCCGCCCGCTCGACAATGGTGCGCGCGTCGCATCTGTCGGCCGACCGCCCGCGAGACCTGTGAACGCGTCCGGACAGCGACGCGATGACGTTCCGGGGAAGGGGACCTGACCACCGTGACGCGTTCCAGGAGGTGAGGGAACGACCGATGGCGAAGGCTGCCCAGAACCCGTTGGACCTGTCCGGCCGAAGGATTCTCATCTCCGGGGGCGCCGGTGCGCTCGGCCGCGCGATGGTCTCCCGGTTTCTCGACTTCGGGGCCGCGGTGGTCGTCAACGACATCCTTCCCGACGACGCGGCGGCCAAGGCACTGCCCGCCCACGACCGCCTGAGCTACGTCCGCGCCGACACCACGGATGAGGCCGAGGTCGAGCGGCTGCTGGACGCGGCCTCCGACCTGCTCGACGGGCTTCCGGACACGGTCTGCTGCCACGCGGGCGTCGTCGAGGCGCACCCGGTGCAGCGGTTCCCCGTCCAGGCGTTCGACCGGATCATGAACGTCAACGTGCGCGCGGCGTTCCTCCTCGCGAGAGCGGCCAGCCAGCGCTGGATCGACCGGGGCGAGGAGGGGCAGCTCGTCTTCACCACGTCCTGGGTGCAGGACGTGCCGTGGCCGGAGATCGCGCCGTACAACGCGAGCAAGGCGGCGCTCAAGTCGCTCACCCGCAGCTTCGCGCGGGAGCTCGCGCCGTACCGCATCCGCGCCAACGCGGTGGCGCCCGGGATCGTGGGCGCCGGCATGGCGAAACGACAGTGGGATACCGAACCCGAGTACCGGGCGAGGGCGCAGCGGGCGATCCCGCTCGGATACCTCCAGCCGCCGGAAGCGGTGGCCGACGTCTTCCTGTTCATGGTGAGCCCGCTCGCCAGCTACCTCACAGGCAGCGTCCTCGTCGCCGACGGCGGCGCGAGCCTGTACCCCATGGACGAGGACACGGTGGAGTAGGCGGATGAAGATCATCGCCCTCGAGACCCTGCGGCTCGGCATCCAGCCGAACACGCTGATCCTCAGGCTGCACACGGACGAGGGGCTCGTGGGCGTCGGGGAGGCGTTCTTCGGCGCCGGGGCGGTCGAGGCGTACCTGCACGAGACCATCGCGCCCGCGCTCCTCGGCGTCGAGGACCCGACGCCGGAGGCCATGGCGCGGCACCTCGCGCCGTACGTCGGCTACCAGGGCGGTGGCGCGGAGGTCCGGGCGCTCGGCGCGGTCGACCTGGCGCTGTGGGACCTGCTCGGCAAGCGCGCCGGTCTTCCCGTCGCCGACCTGCTCGGCGGCTCGCTGCGAGACCGGGTACCGATCTACAACACCTGCGCCGGCCCTGGGTACGTGGGCAGCAGCTCCCGCCAGGAGTCCGCGAACTGGGGGCTTCAGGCGGCCAACCGGTACGAAGACCTGCACGCGTTCCTGCACCGGCCCGGTGAGCTCGCCCGCGAGCTGTACGCCGAAGGCATCCGGGGCATGAAGGTCTGGCCGTTCGACCTCGCCGCCGAGGAGACCGGGGGCACCGACATCACGCCCCAGCAGCTCGCCCGGGGCATCGCGGTGGTGGAGAGCATTCGCGAAGCCGTCGGCATGGAGATGGAGATCCTGGTCGAGCTGCACGGTCTCTGGTATCGACGCGGAGCCGAGAAGATCTGCGAGGCGCTCGCACCCTTCAAGCCCTTCTGGGTCGAGGACCCGCTTCGGGCCGACGCTCAGGATTCGATCCACCACCTCGCCAGCGCGGTCGACGTCCCGATCGCGCTCGGCGAGACCTGCGTCGGTCGACGCGGCTTCCTGCCGCTGCTGCGCGACGGAGCGATCGACGTCGCCATCATCGACCCGGGGTGGACCGGAGGTCTCACCGAGGCGCGGAAGATCGCAAGCCTCGCCGACACGTTCGGCCTTCCGATCGCGCCCCACGACTGCTCCGGCCCCATCGCGTTCGCGGCGTGCGTTCATCTGGTCGCGAGCCAACCCAACGGCCTCATCCAGGAGACCGTTCGGGCGTTCCTGCGCACGTGGTACGCCGAGCTGGTGGACGGCCTACCCGAGGTCTCCGACGGACACGTGCGTGTGCCCCGCGCGCCGGGACTCGGGGTGGAGCTCCGTCCTGGGCTCGCGGACCGTCCAGACGCGACCCGACGACAGTCCACTCTCTGAACTCATCCGTCGTCGTTGTCGTGTCTCCGCGTCAATGTCGGGCCTGGCAGCGCCGTCTCAACGCGGCGTGACCGGCGGGGTACGCTCAGACGGCACGCCGACTCCGGCGATGGAGGTGGCCGCCACGGTGAACTCGTAGGAGCTCCCCGGACTCAGGTCACGCACCACGACCCGGTACGCGTCGGCGTCCGCGGTCACCGGTTCCAGCGGGGTCCCATCCCGATACGGCGTCACGAGGTAGCCGGTCAGTGGCGCACCTCCGTCGAACTCCGACGGCACCCAGGTGACGGTCACCGATCCATTGCCGGGGGTGGCGGTCACGTCCGTGGGAGCGTCCGGCGGGGACGCGAGTGCGAACACCTCCAACTCGCGCAAGCCGACATTCGGTCCCGAGCCGCCCTCGACCTGGAAACGCACCCATGTGAAGGTCTTCGGCTCGAAGCTCACCGTCGCCGGCTCACCGGTGGTCGGCACGTCGCGCACCTCGATGGTGCTTCCGTCGCTGAAGCTCAGCGTTCCGCCGTGGACGTCGTCGATACCGGGCCGGTCGTAGAGGACGATTCGGTCCGCCTGGATGGGCCGGTCCCAGGTGAGCTGGATCCACGGATTCTGCTCACCCCGCGAGGCCCACTCGCCGGAGCCGGCGCCGAAGCCGTCGTGAACCTTCGCCGGTCCGTGGTCGTCGTTGTACTGCGACGACGCGGTCGCGGTCACGCCAGGCCACCGGGCTGCGTTGTCGCGGTAGAGCGAGGGGTCGAGGTCGAGCACGACAGTCCGGGTACCGCTGACCCCACTGCCGTCGGTCGCGGTGGCGGTGACCACCACCGCACCCTCGCGATGGTTGACGGTGAGGACGCCGTCCGCGTCGATCTCCGCCTTCTGGGTCGGCGACCCGTCCGGCTCGGTCACCGTCCACGTGACACGGGTCGTGGTGGCATCGTCGGGCTCCACCTTGGCCTCATAGCGCGCGGAGCCATAGGGCACCCGCACGACGTCCGGCCCGACGACCTCGATCCGGGCCGCCAGGACCGGCTCGTGCGCCTCCGGCCCGGTCCCGAGGAGGTTCGTGGCCGCCACCGTGAATGCGTAATCCGCGTCGACGTCGAGCCCTGTCACGACGGTCTGAGTGGTGCTCTCGTCGACGGTCGTCGGCTCCTGCGCCACTCCATCCCGGTACGGCGTCACCACGTACCCAAGGACGGGGGCACCACCGTCGAACACGGGAGGCCGCCAGGAGACCGTGGCCTCACCGTCGTGCCGTTTCACAGACACGTCGGTCGGCGGGCCAGGGACGGAGGGGATGGCGTACACCTCGATCTCGGACATGCCGGGATTGAGACCCGTGCCGCCCTCGATCTGGAAGCGCATCCACGTGAACGTTTTCAAGGGGAACGTCACCGTCTTCGGTCCACCGTTCCGGGGCAGGTCGGTCACCTCGACCGTGCTGCCGTCGCTGAAGTGCAGCGTCCCGCCATTGGCGTCGTCGTCGCCCGGCCGGTCATAGAGGACGACCCGGTCGGCCTGGATCGGGTTCTCCCAGTCGAGCTGGACCCACGGCTCGCGCTCTCCCCGCGACGCCCAGTCTCCGGCGTCCTTGGAGCCGATGACGCCGTCGTGCACCTTGTCCGCCCGGTAGCCGTCGCTGTACTCCGACGACGCGGTCGCCGTCACGCCGGGCCAGCGGGCGGCGTTGCCGCGCAGCAGGCCGACGTCCAGGTCCAGCGTGACGAGCTTCCTCGCCGTCACGCGCGGTCCGCTGTCTGAGTTGATGGCGGTGACCAGTACCTGGCCGTCGCGACGGTTGACGGTGAGGTTGCCGTCGTCGTCGATGATCGCCTTGTCGGTTGGCGATCCATCCGGTTCGGTCACCGACCAGAACGCCCGCTGCCACGTCGTCGACGCGGGATCGAACCGCGCCTCGAAGCGGACAGTGCTGTACGGCTCGGCCACACGGTCGGGCCCGACGATCTCCAGATCCGTCGCGTAGACGGGCTCCTTCCTCTCCGACGGTGACTCCGACGGCGGCAGCGGCGACACGCCCCACCTGGTGTTGGGCTCCGGTCCGAGCCACAGCTCCAACGTGCCGCCGTCGACGAGCTGGTCGTGGTGGAACCACGCTTGCCGCCAGAGACGCCCGTCGAGTTTGGCGCGCTGGATGTACATGTTCTCCGCGGAGTTGTCGTGCGTGACGATCCGGAACGTCCCACCCTTGTAGTAGTTCGGGTGCAGCTTGATCGTGATCTCATCGAAGACCGGTGAGGTGATGTCGTACACCGGACGGCTGTGACCACCACCTGTCACCTCGAACAGCCCGATCGCCATCAGCGCGCTGATCGCGCCCATCTGGCCTTGGTCTTCGTCGTGGTGTCCGTAGCCGTCGGTCGTGGAGATCGACCCGTACGTCTTGTCCTTGACCTGCCGCACCCAGTACTGCGTCAACCACGGGTAGCCGACGTAGTTGAACAGGTGCGCAACCTGGAGTCCCGGCTGGTTGCCGTAGCTGACGTAGCCCTGGCCGTAGGCGCCGATGAAGTTCGACTTCTCGGCACGTCGGAAGGCGTAGTTGAGCTTGTCCGCGTACGCCGCCTCACCTCCCATGAGGTTGGCCAGCCCCATGACGTCGTGGGAGGTGAACCACGTCGCCTGCCACGAGTTGGCCTCGACGAAGTCGCTTGGGCTGAGTGGGTCGAAGTCCTCCAACCAGGTGCCGTCGGCGGCTCGTGGTCGGATGAACCCCGTCGACAGGTCGTAGAGGTTGCGCCAGTTCCGCGACCGCTCGAGCAGGTACTCGCCGAGGTCGGTGTCGTCCCAAACTTCGATTTCGTCGAGGCCCACGTCCGTGCCGCTGCCACCGGTCACCTCGAACCGGACCCACGTGATCGCCTTCTTCGTGCCCACGTCGACGACCTTGTTCGTCCCATCGACGGGGATGTCGGTCACCAGGACCGAGCTGCCGTCGCTGAACGTCAGACGGCCCGCGTTGACGTTGCTGTCGGGGTCCGGGCGGTCGGACAGGACGACCTTCCGCACGGTCCGCGGCTCGTCCCAGCGCAGCTCGATCCAGGGATGACGCTCACCGTCGGACCTCCATTCGGTGCTCTCGTTCGGATCTACCGCCGAGCGCATGGGGCGCCCGTCGATCGCGCGCTCCCCCACCGATGGTCCAGCCGCTTGCGACGACACAGTGACCTCGGCGAACTGGGTGATATTGAGGCCCTTCTTGCCGAGCTGCTTGGCGAGCTGCGCGAGCGTCCAGTCTTGGAAGGCGTACTCCAGCGTCTGACCGGCACCGCCGTTGAGCCCAGCGCCGGGCCGGTAACCGACCCATCCGTTGTCGAGATAGTCCCGGATGCCGCCAGCCCCGGTCCACGTTCGGTACTCCAGGGCACCCTTGTCGAACAGGCCACCCACCGAGTGGGCGTCGAGCATCGCCTCGAAGGCGAGGTCGATGTCGAAGTCCCGAATGCCCTTGTTCCACGCGCCGACGATGAAGGACGTGACCGGCGATCCGGTCATGATGAGCGAGTAGTTGCCGGCGACCGGACCACGCGGCAGCAGACCGCCGTCCTTGTACATCTGCAGCTGGGACTTCACGAAGCTGCTGTAGATCTCCGGGTACGCCAGCCCCAGGATCGAGTTGAGGTTCCACTGGGTGAGCCACAGCGCGTCGTAGTTGTACATCGCGAACGTCGGCTCACCGTTCTCATCGAGTGGTATCTGACGGACACGGCCGGCGTTCCAGGTGTCGTCCAGGTACTTTCCGTCGACGTCACTCACCACGCTCCGGCCGCACAACACATGGAACAGGTCGGTGTAGAACTTGATCTGCTGCTGCTCGGTCCCGCCACGAACGTCGATGCGGCCGAGCATCTCGTTCCAGCGGGCCCGGGACGCCGCGCGCACGTCGTCGAACGACCAGCCCGGGAGCTCCGCCAGAAGGTTCTTGCGGGCGCCGTCGGTTCCAGTCAGCGAGAGACCCACCTTCATCTGGACGACCTCGCCCGCGTCGAGGTGCCCGTAACGGACGTACACACCCATGTTGTCGCCGGCGAGCTCCTCGATCGGAGCGCCACCCCGTGCCAGTCGGCCGTCGGACCACCCGTGGAGGGAGTCGAAGGGCTTGTCGAAACGAATGTTGAAGAACAGTCGGGTATCGAAGTCGGGGTAGGCGGCACCCCGTTGGTTGACGTACCCTTCCAGCTCCGTGTCACTCACCTTGGTGACGTAGGCGTCCTTCATGATCGCCTCGCCGAGCTGTCCACCGAGATTGATGATGATCTCGCTGGGACCCGCGGTGCCGTAGGTGTAGCGGTGCATGCCGACCCGGTCAGTCACGGTCAGCTCGGCGGTGATGTCGTAGCGGTCCAAATGAAGCTTGTGGTAGCCGGGCTCCACCACCTCGGACTCGTCGTGCTTGGTGTAGGAGTGCCACCCCGAGTCGCCTTGGGTCTTCGGGACGCTCTTCCCACTCGTCGGCATCACCTGCACGCCGGAGAAGTTCCACTCGTGGATGTGGCTGAAGCCCTTCACGTAGTGCTCGGTGGTCCGGTAACCGGTCCCGCCGCTGGAGTGGGTGCCCGTGTCAGGCCGGAGCTTGACGAATCCGAACGGGTTGCTCGCCGACTGGAAGAAGAACCACCGCGCGATGTCGGCCTCCACCCACGGGTTGACCAGGCTCACGTAGTCGCGCGTCTGTTCCTTGGCCTCGACCTGCGTCGCCGAAGCGCCGACGTTGCCAACGAGCAGGAGGGCCACCCCCGCGACGAACGTCACGACGAGGCGGGCCAGGTGTCGCACGCGTTCCGGACTCATGCCTCGCCCCTTCGCCAGCGTTGTCGACCGCATCGCGTCACCTCGGTTCGCCACCCGGTCAGACGGCCGTCTCGCGGTCATGCAGGTAGCCCCGAACGAGCGGTCATACTCGGCTTAGCTGGCCAGCCTCTCGTCGTCCAGCCGCACGCCCAGTCTTGGCCCGACGGGAGGGGCGCCCAGGCCCTCGACTCGCCGCAGACGTCAGTTCGATGGCGTCCCGAGGAGCGCGGCGACGAGCGCGGAGTATGCGGGTCCGTGCGGCTCGCCCACCTCGTCGTGGTCGGCGTCCACCTCGACCAGCTCGATCCACGGGTGCCGCGCCACCAACCCCCGGGCGAGGTCGATCGGCACGATGCCGTCCCGGGTGCCGTGCAGCACCGTGATCGCGGTCGCGGGCCGCCTGTCGAGCAGCCGCATCGGGTCAACCGCGTCCACGTCGATCTCACCGAAGAAGGCTCGAGCGGTGTCGCTGCCCAGCCCACGCCGGACCACCTCGCGTAGATCGCACACGGGAGCCAGCGCGACCACCCGGTCGAGCGGAGCGGCGGTCGCCAGCCACAGCGCCAGGTGACCGGCGGCGGAGTGCCCGACCACGTCGATCCATACCGGTCTCAGCCCGATCTCGCCGAGCAGGCCAGGCAGCGCGGTGATCGCGTTCACGACGTCCTGACCGGTTCTCCGCCAGCTTCCGCCCTCGCCCGGGCCGACCCGCCGGTACCCCGGGCTCGCCACGACGAACCCGTCCCGCGCCAGCGCGCGTGCCAGCGGGCGGACGTGCTCGCGGTGAGCCGGGGTCGTCCAGAAGCCGCTGTACAGCAACACCACCACTCGGGTGGCGTCGCTCGCCGTCGGCACGTGGAGGTCCACCACCCCGTCGGCGTGCGCGGCGTAGTGCAGGGTGAGGTCGGGCAGGTCGGTCGGCTCGGGGTCCGTCGGCACGCGCTGACGCTACCGTGACCGCCCGAACGCGCGGCGTCGGTTCGTCGTCGGCGTACCTGCCAAGCAGGTCGCGCCTGACGTCGACGTCGTCACCACGTCAAGGTGTCCGGTTGCGGCGCCGTGGGGTCCGCCCACCGATCGTTGGGGATGAGGGGATACCAGCCCGGGCGGCCTGGGTCCCGGTCATAGGGGTAGCCGCCGACCTCGCGGTAGTACTCGGCGTAACGCGCGACCTTCTCGTAGTCCAGCCGTACGCCCAGCCCTGGCCCCTCCGGAACGGCGATCGCGCCGTCGACGTACTCGAACGGGCCGCCGACGATGATGTCGTCGACGAGGTGGTGGTAGTGGGCGTCGGCGGCATGGTCGAGGTTGGGCAGGACGGCGCCCAGGTGCAGCATCGTGGCGAGCTGGATGCCGAGTTCCCCTGAGGAGTGGACCGCGACCCCCAGCTGGAAGGTCTCGCACACCGCGGCCGCTTTGACACAGGCCCGGATCCCACCCCAGAAGGTCGTGTCGAGCAGGATCACGTCGACGGCCGGGTTCAGGACGTTCGCGGCGAGCTGCTCGGGGTTGATGACCACCGTGTTGGTGGCGAGCGGCAACCCGAGGCCGCGGAGCTGCCGCAGCCCGTTCAATCCCCACGTCGGGTCCTCGTAGTAGTCGTTCGGCAAGTCCTGGATGGCCTTGCCGAACCGCAGCGCTTCGCTCACCGAGAGAGCGGCGTTGGGGTCGTACCGCAGCAGGTCTCCGTCGGTCGCGGCGGCGAGAGCGCGGTAGCACTCCAGCTCGTAGTCGGGAGGGAAGACGCCGCCCTTGAGCTTGTGGACGCGGAAGCCGTACCGCCGCTTCAGTCGCAACGCCTCCGCGACGAGCTGGTCAGGGTCTCGGATCTCCCCCTCGCCGGTGCGCGGGTCGGCGTACCGGAAGAACAGGTACGACGCGAACGGCACGCGGTCACGCAGCCGCCCACCAAGCAGCTCCGACACGGAGACACCGAGGTCTTGGCCCACCAGGTCGAGACAGGCGAACTCGATCGCCGCGAGGAGCTGAGTGCGGTTGTTGTACAGGCTCGCCGTGGGATTGGCGATCATGAACGGTAGAGCGTTGAGCTGACGTGGGTCGTGTCCGACGAGGTACCGCTTGAGCGCGACGATGGCGGCCTCCGCGCTCTCGCCACCGCCACCCAACTCGCCCAGACCGACGAGTCCGTTGTCGGTCTCGACCTCGACGATCGTGCGAACGAACCGACCCCAATGCGCGCCGTTGGAGTGCAGCAGCGGAGCGTGCAGGGGAACGGCGACGGTCGTGGCTCGGATGTCGGTGATCTTCATCGGTTCCTACTCGGTGCGACGAACGTGGCAGGAGGACCTGGGACCAAGCAAGGTTGGACTTCCACCGCTTCCTCAGCCCACTGGCTTGAGACTGGACACGAAGAAGCGCTGGAAAGCGAGGAACAGGACGACGGTGGGCACGGAGACGGCCAGTGCGGCGGCGAGGACGACGGGCGGGCCGAGGCTCGCGTAGCCGTCGTTCAGCTCGGCGAGTGCCGCCATGACCGGTCGAATGTTGGGGCTCGTCGACAAGGTGATGCCGAACAGCAGGTCGTTCCACACCCAGGTGAACTGGAAGATGAACGCCGCCAGCAACGACGATCGAGCGAGCGGCAGGTGGATCAGCCAGAACAAGCGGAACCAACCCGCCCCGTCCAGCTGCGCCGCCTCGGTGATCTCGACCGGAACGGTCGTCAGGTAGTTGCGGACGACGAAGAAGGCGAACGGCACACACACCGCCGAGTAGATGAGCACCAGCCCGATCTGCGTGTCGTAGATCTGGACGCCGACGTAGGCCTTGAACAAGGGCGCGAGGAAGATCTGGAGCGGGAGCAGCGTGCCGGTGTAGATGAGCCAGAACCACAGGCCCCGCCGGCGAATCGGCATGACGACGACGGCGAACGACGCCAGCGCCGCGGCGAGCACCGCGATCGCCGCCGACATCGTGGCGTAGAGCAGGCTGTTGGCGATGCCGAGGCCGAGGTCAGCGGACGCCCACGCCTCGGCCAGGTTGTCGACGAAACCGAATCCGACAGGGATCCACACCGGGCTGCCCGTGTACTCCTCGGCAGGTGTCAGCGCGTTGACGACCAGCAAGTACGTCGGGATGAGCCACACGAGGGCGAGGGCGACGAGGACGACGTTGCGCAGGAGCCGAGTCATGGCCAACCTCTAGGGGTGCTTGGGCATCTGCCGGCGAAGGTACGCCCAGGACGCGGCGACCACGATCACGGCGAGCACCACCGCCACGGCGGCGCCGAACCCGTAGTCGCTCGTGACGAAGGTCTGGCGGTACATCGTGACCGCGAGGGTCTCCGACACCTGTCCCGGACCGCCTCCCGTCAGCAGCCAGATCAGGTCGAAGACACGCAGGCTGTTGGTGATCGAGATGCCGACGACCACGACGGTCACCGGCCGAAGTTGAGGGAAGACGATGGCGCGGAAGAGCCGGAAGCCGGTGGCGCCGTCGAGCGTGCCGGCCTCGACCGTCTCCGGCGGCACTGTCTGCAGACCGACGAGGAAGAGGATGACCGCCACGCCCACCGCCTGCCAGGTGTTGGCCACGATCATCACGATCGTGTTCGTCGGCCACGACAGCAGCCAGGACGTCTGCAGACTCTCGAGACCGAGGAAGCCCAACGCCTGGTTGAGCGCGCCGTCACTGCGGAGGACGAAGCCCCAGATCACCGCCGTGGCGGTCCCCGAGATGGCGTACGGCAGGACGAACGCGTAACGCACCCAGGACGGCCAACCTGTGGTGTTGGTGAGGACGGCGATGAGCAGCCCGAGCACCACGGGGAGCACGAGCGTGCCGACCGTCCACATGAGCGTGTTGAGCAACGACCGCAGGAACGCCGGGTCGTTGACGAGCGCGACGTAGTTGTTGAGTCCGACGAACCGCGCCGTCCCCACACCGTCGTCGTCGGTGAGGCTCTGGTACACCGTCGCGAGGAAGGGGACGAGGAGCAGCACTCCCACCAGCGTCACTGCTGGAGAGAGGAACAACACGCCAGCTGCCCGGGCCGCTCCGTCCCGGCTCACCGAACGCCGGCGCGGAGCGGGTGCCCGCCCGCCCCGCGCCGACCCGGTCACCGGCTCCGGGTGAACCGTTGTCGGTGCCGGCATCTGCCTACTCCCGGCTCTTCCACTTCGCCCACTCGGCCTCGGCACGCTGCTGCATCTTCGCCAGCGTCGCGTCGATGTTCGCGGGCTTGGGGTCCGCCATGAAGGCGGCCAAGTCCTGAACGTTGCCTTCGATGAGGTCGGGCGGACTGGCCTCCCAGTAGCGCTCCAGCTCGATCGGCTTGAGCTGCTCGACCTGCTCGAGCACCGACGTCAAGACAGGGTTGGCGGTGGTGACCTCGGGGTTGGCGGACAGGTCGTTGAGGTAGCTCACCCAGACCTTCTGGACCGTCGGGTTGAGCCACTCCCCCAACGCCTTCTTGGCCGCCTCCTTGTTCGGTGCCTTCGACGGCACCGCGAAGACGCCGCTCTCGACGATGACCGACGGCTTGGTGCCCTCCTTCACCACCGGCATGATGAACGCGCCGTAGTCGTCCTGGGTCATCCCGTTCTCGACGAAGATCGCGTTCCGCCAGGTGCCCATCGGAACCATGGCGACCTTGCCCTGCTGGAACAGCGCCGGCTCGTTGTCCCACGCGGTGTCCGGCGGGGTGAAGTAGCCCTTGGCGTACATGTCGGCCCAGATCCGCATCGCCTCACGGACGGTGGGGTCGGTGTAGCTGGCCTCACCGTTCATGAGCTTGACGTAGAAGTCCGGGTCGAGCTTGCTCAGGATCTCACCGAACCAGATGAACGACGTCCAGCCGGCTTCCTGGGTGGCGAAGAACGGCGTGACGCCAGCCGCCTTGATCTTCTCAGCGTTGCCGAGCAACTCCTCCCACGTCGTGGGCACTTTGAGGGTGAGGTCCGCGAAGACCTTCTTGCTGTAGTAGAGCACCCAGTACGACTTGTACATGGGCATGCCGTAGACCTTGCCGTCGTAGGAGAAGCTCGGCCGGGTGTCGGGGTTCACCCAGCCGTTCTCCACGGCCTTGTCCCACTGGGCGGTGAGGTCTTCCAGACCGCCGGTCTGGGCGAGGTCTTGCAGCCGGTATCCGCTCCACCACTTGATGATGTCGGTGGTGCTGCTCGACCGCAGGGACGAACGGATGACCTGCTGGTAGTTCTCCGTGGTGGGCACGTTGCGGGCCTTGATGTCGTAGCCCGTGATCTTGGCCAGCTCCTTGCCCGCCGCCTCGTAGCCTTCGACGAAGTCGGCCCGGTCCCCATTCAGCGTCAGGGTGGTGTTGTCAGTCGCGTCGTTGCCGCTGGTCTCGGTGCCCCGAGCGCATCCGGCCAGCGCGACGGCGCCGGCCAGGGCCGACGCCAAGAACGTCCGTCGGTACATCATGGTCGTACTCTCCGGGCTGTGTGGAGGTCAGTCCGTCTCTTTGTCATGACGGAGCGTGGCGCTGACGACCGCGAGCACTCCCTCGAGATGCCGGCGCATCAGGTCGTGTGCCGTCGTGGCGTCCTTGCGAACGAGGGCGTCGTAGATGTCGCGGTGTTCGTTGTGGTCTCGCCAGGGATCGGCGTAGATCTGCCCGATGACGCTCTGCTGCGGCTCGTACAGCTCGACCACCGATTGGAGCGCCTCCGTCAGGACTTGGTTGCCCGCGGCTCGGGCGATCGCGACGTGGAAGCGCATGTTCAGTGAGGTGAGGCTCTTCTCGTCGCCGTCCTCGATCGCCTGACGAGCCTCGTCGAGAAGGCCCCCAATGGCGGCCAGCTGCTCGTGGGTCGCGCGTTCGGCGGCACGTCGGGCGAGCTCAGGCTCGATGAGCAGTCGGGTGTCGAGCACATCGAGCGTCGTCTGGTCGCCCAGCTCGGTCCGCGCCGGGTTGGCGATGACCAAGCGGCGACTGTCACCGGTCACGAAGATGCCGGACCCGTGCCGAAAGGTGATGGTGCCGGCCGCCTCCAGCCGCCGGGCCGCCTCCCGCAATGTCGGCGTGGCGACACCGAAGTGCGCCGCCAGAGCCGACATCGACGGCAGTCGATCACCGATCTGGTAGCCCTCCTCCTCGATGAGCGCCACCAGACCGGCCGTGAGCTCGTCCAGCAGGGTGCGCCGCGTCAGGCGGGTCCGCCCCCTGGTGTCACTCACCCCGCGGCCGTTCCTCACGTTCCGACGTCCTCCGGCTCATCCGTGCGGGGCTACGGCCCGGATGGCATGCCCGCACTAGTCATCTAATGACTTGCTGATCTGGCGGCTCATCCTGATGACGCGAGGAATCGGCTGTCAATCGGTCGTCACGGGACCGGTCCGCTTCCGGCCGCCCGACACCCCGTCGTGGACAGCGTCGATGGACGGCCTGGGGAGCATTTGGCTCCCGGCTGGGCGACTCGACGACGCGGTGACGGCGGTCGACACCGCGAGCATGCCGGGCACTCGCCGAAACTGTGTCACGCCGGCTGCTGGACGGCCGAACCACGAGTGGCCCACGAGTCTGAGCGGACCTGGGTGGTCGCCCAGTACAGAGCCGTCCTGATGAGGAGCAGCTGGAATAGGGAGAGGGCTGGGGTCAGCAGCGCCCAGCTGAGCACTCGTTCCACGAGAGGTACACCCGGCCGACCCGTGATGTACACCGCGGTCTGGAGGTAGAGCAGGATCAGCCAGTAGACGAGTGAGGACAGGTCTACGCTGCCTCCGGTCAGAGGCGTGATCACCATCGCGTGAGCGATGAGGATCGGATAGAGGACGAACATGCTCGTGTTCCAGAGCCGGAACGCCAGAGGTGCGCCCCTGAGGTGGCGCACCTCCCAGGGCAAGAACTTGAGCGCCCCTTTGAACCAGCGGGTCCGCTGCCGGAAGACTCCACGTGGTGTCGTAGGCATGTGCGTCTCGACGATCGCCTCATCGACGCTGACGACCCAGCCACGGGCCAAGGCGTAGTGGGTGAGGCGACGGTCATCCGAGTACGTGCCCGAGGTGAGATAGTCCTGCACGTTGTCATAGAAGACGCCGGCCCGGTACGCGGAGAACGCCCCAGAGGTTGGACAGACAGCGCCGACGGCGCTCCGAGCGCCGCGCATCACCCGACAGGAGTAGACCATCTCCATGTCGGTGACCCGCGTGATGAGGTTGTGGGTCCGGTTACGCAGGACTGGCAGACCCGTGGCGGCGTAGACCCGCGGGTCAGAGAACGCTCGTAGCAGTCTCTCGACGCCATCGGGCGCGACAACAGAGTCAGAGTCGACGGTGACGATGAAATCGGCTCGATCGGCCTCGCTGATCAGCCCCGCGGCCTGCGCGCGGCGCTTCCCGCCGTTGCGCACCCTTTTCCAGTGCACTCGTGGGTGCCGATACACCGGCGCCGGCGTCGGACTTCCATCGTCGACGACGTAGATGGCATCCAGTGGATGGGTTTGGTTGACCAGGCTGTCCAGGCAGGCCCGTAGCAGCTCGGGTTCCTCGTTGAACACGGGCACCACGGCGACGACTCTGCCCTCAGGCACGGGTAGGTGGCTGAAGTCATGCTGCCGACCGGCCATCCAGAGGATAAACAGCAGGAAGCCTGCCACGCAGACGAAGATGAACGTGGACGCGGTGAGTGACGCCTCTCGGTGCCAGTAGAGCATCACGCCGAGGGCCGCGACGGCGACGAGGCGTAAGGTCCATCGACGAGCCACCACCTCCCACCGAGGGGTGGCTCTATGACGCGGCCGACGCCGCGAAAGCGTCAATGAAATGGACACAACTCTCCCCCGAGATGACACATGAGTGCTCGAATAGCGGGTGGCACGTAGGCGTGTTCGAACGCGTCGACAGGTCCACGCCACGGCGACGCTGATTTGCCAGATGGACGAGCGGCCGGATGGCTCAGCTAGCCCCGACGGTAGAGGCCGCGCCATTCCAAGCCGACTTCAGTAGGTCATCGCTGACGTGCTCGACGCTGAACACACTCGTGCAATTCCGATTTCCTCGGTACCAGTTGACCGCCGACAATGAGCGAACCCGGAAAGACCTGCGCTGATCTCAGCGGCGAGGCGCGGTGCCCTGGTGCACGTGTTCGTCGCTCATGTGGCGGAGGTAGCCGGCGTCGACCGTGACAAGTCCTCGCCTCCACGGACGACACGGCTACCTCCGCCACCTCCCCCCGGGCGTCACCCCTGGGCGCCATTCCCCCGGGCGACAGCCGTCGACGGCCTACCGCGGCTGTTCACGAATCACTGGAGCTTCCAGGACCCGAGTGCGCGCAGTCCAGGCGCGTACACGAGCTCGAGCGACCCGGACGCGGGAGCGTCGAAGACGATCCGGCCGGTCGCCTGCTCGCCGGGATTGAGGGTGGTCGCGTCCAGCTCCTTGCCCTCGATGGCCCCGATCGCGTTGCCGTCTCCGTACTCGAATCGAGTGCCGTCGCTGTCTCTGATGTAGAAGTCGAACGGGTTGATGTCGAAGGTGCTGGTGCCAATCGCCCGGGCCTTGATGGTCACGATCCAGAACCGCCCGTTCTTCGGCAGGTCACCGAAGTTCGTTGCGGGTTGAGCGGCCTGGTCGACCTTGGTGACGGTGATCGCGCCGATGTCCGCGCCCCCTTCGGACACGGTGCCGGTATCGCCGATGCCGAACACCTCGGGTTGATCAGGTGTCGGCGTGAGCTGCGGGTCGGCCGGGGTGTCCGTGTCGTTGTCGGACGTCGACGGGGCGGCCAACGACGGCTCCTGGCTCGCGTTCAGTTCCTCGTCGAGGGCGTCGACGAACGCCCCGGAGATCGCGATGGCGGCGACGATGGCCACCAGTGCGAGAGCGCCACCGACCAGCGTTGCCACGGTGTTTGTCGCGCGCCGCCGCCGCAACTGGACGAGGCCGACGAGGGTCAGGCTGAGCCCGACGAGGCCAAGCACGATGGCCACGGCATTGATGACAGGAATCCAGCTCAACGCGATCGCGACGATGCCGACGATGAGCGCGGCGAGGCCGAACCCATTCTTCGGCGGTGGCGGGACCGGAGGCTGCGGGCCAACGAAGGCTGGCCGCGGCGGAAAGGACGCCTGATGGTGCTGGCCGAGGTGCTGGTGCGCCATGCTTCCCCCCTCCTGCCGCCTGACGTGCGGCAGACATGATCACGATTTGACACACTCGACTCGGGACAAACAGGCCGAGTTCTCGTGAGCTGCGTACCAAGGAAAGCAGATGTGAACTCAGCACACAAGACCTAATGCGACAGTCTCGACATGTGGGTCCTTTCGCCTACGCTCCGGAACCCTCAGGTGACGCCGCGGAAGGGAGCGTGAGCACAACGCTTCGGCTGGTTCGCTCGGTACCGTTTGTGAGGGCGCAAGCGACGGACGACGGACGGTCAGCCGCGACGGCCTCAGGTCGATGACCTGGTGAACGGAGCGTGGCGCGCTAGAGGCGCGACGAGCCGGAGCCGCGAAGCCGTGTCATCGCGCGCTCGCGGGGCTCACTGCGCGCCGGACGACTCGACCTCGACCGGCGTGCCGCCAGTGAGTCGGATGAGCTCGTCGAATGACGTGGGGAAGACGGTGTGCGGATGACCCGCCGCGGCCCAGACCACCTCGTGCTTGCTGAGCCAGACGTCGACCAACGTGCGAATCGGCGCTGGATGCCCCACGGGCGCCACGCCACCGATCGGCTGCCCGGTCGCCTCCCGGACGAACTCCGGACTCGCCCGCCGAACCTTTCGCGCTCCGATCGTGCGCGCGACGTGGTCGACGTCGACCCGGTGCGCACCGCTGGTCAGGACGAGCAGCGGGGCACCGTCGGCGTCGAACACGAGGCTGTTGGCGATCGCCGCCACCTCACAGCCGAGCTGCGCCGCCGCTGCCGCCGCCGTCGGAGCGGGCTCGGGGAGGACGATGACCTCGCCCTTGGCGCCGAGCCGCCGCAGCTCGTCGGCGACCCGCTGCGCGTTCGGGTGCAGCTTCTCGGGCATGACGGTCACTCTACTGACGGGCGGCGATCACGACGCCACGAGCGTCGCTCGTCGAGCGTGATCACGACGAGGGGCGCTCGCGCCTGAGCATTCCTCAGCACGGCCCAGGCCCGACGGCGGTAGGTCACCCAGCCTTGACATCGAACGATGGCGGGTAGCCGAACTGCTCCAGCCGGCGACGCGCCACCTCGATCTCCTCGTCGTCGAAAAGCTCCGCGAACTCTGGTTGGATGACGAGCGCCTCGACCGTCAGGTCAAGCCGGCCGCGCTCCCAGAGAGCGGCGAACCCATCGGAGACCGTCGGTGTGCGCAACAGCTTCCGCGCTGTCGCCAACCCGCCATACTCGGCCAGCATGCCGAGGAAATACGTCGCGTTGTAGCCGGCCTCGTCACGCGCCCGCTCGTACACGGCACGCATGGCCCGCTCGAACGCATCCCGTGTCGAGACGTCCGCCGAGCCTCGGTTCGACGACGCGGACGACGTGTCCACCGCCTGCTCCCCGGCGGTCGTCCCCGCCATCGCCTCGTTCCGTCTCCTGACATAGCCGAGGAGAGCGTCGACCGAGGTGAATACCTCGTAGCCCAGCTCCTCGAGCCGAGCGAGGTCCGCGACGTCCGGATCCAGCTCGAGGACGACGGGCTTGCCCTGGCCGGGCTGCAGGCCGTGCGGCCAGAACGCCTCGGCGACCGCGAGCTCCCGTCCCGTGACGGGATCCGCGATGCCGCTGTCGAGCTCCGGCTCGACACATCCCATCCGGGTCAGCTCGTCCACCAGGGCCTTGACCTGAGCGGTACGGGCGTCATCGGGGTCGTCGGCGACCACGTGCACGGGTCGTAGCTCGGTCACGGTCGCGGACGCGGCACCGCTGGAGAGTTCGGCGAGGAAGGAGCGGGCGGCTTCGGCCAAAAGCTCCCGCCGTGCGGCCAGGAAGTCCAGGTACCGGTCGGGTGACCACAGGGCGGGATCGGTGGGGATCCACTGGGAGGCCAGGACACCGGGATGCTTCTCCTCGGCCTCGGCGAGGTACTCCGCGGGCAGCCGCTTCCCGATCGCCAGGTTGGTCTCCTGGGTCAGGAAGCAGAAGTTCGCGATCGCGTTGACCTGGGAGCGCTCGTATCCGTGCCGGTAGAGCACGGCCTTCGGGAAGATGTGGTGCAGCTGGAGCGACGCCAGACGCCCGAGAAGCTCGGCCCGGAGCTCCAGTCCAGTGCCCAGGTCGCGCGAGCCGTTGACCCGCGTGAGCATGTAGAGCAACGGATAGAAGCGCGATCCCGTGGTCGCCCCCTCGAAGTCGTGCGGCTGCACGTCCAAGGCGCTGCCACGCCAGCGCTCGAGGGAGCTGAGAAGGCCCTCCACTCCGTCTCGTTCGAGCACCTCGTAGTCGTGGGCCAGCATGGTCTCTGTCGAACCGGTGTACCGACCACGGAGCGCGGCGTGCACGTACCAGAACAGCACTAGGTCGCGCTCAGCCGCGTCCCGGAAGGTTCCGCCGTTGAGGTGCAGGAAACGGGAGACCACCGGGAAGGCGTAGCGGCCCATGAGCACACGGTCGTGGTCAAGCCCCAGCCGGCCCGCGACGGCGTTGAGGAACCGGTCGATGTAATCCACGGAGGATCGAAGGGCCTTCTGGAACGTCTCGGCGGAGACGCCATCGAGCGCCGCGAAAGGAGCGCGCCCGGTCGCCACGGCGGTGGCGTTGCGCAACAACCACTCGAGGGAGAAGCTGAAGCCCGCCTTCTTCCACCTCCGCAGCTCGGCGCGCATGGCCTGACGGGCCTCAGGCCACTGCGCGCACAGCTTGGCCAGAGCGAGGTCACCCTTCGACAGCTCGGTTCCGCCGGAGTTGACCCGGTTGAAGATCTCCACGACGACATCGACGGTCATGTCCCGACCGGTGATCTTCTCCTCGTGGAAGTTGCGGTTGAGGATTCCGGTGAGCTTGGAAAGCCGCTCCAGGTAGAGGCCGAGCTTCTCAGGCTCCACGTTGAGCCTCGGGACCAACGGGGCGATCCCCTCGGTGAAGAGCCTCGTGACGTCGATCCACGTGGGATCATCGCGCATCCGCATGGGCGCGTAGAACTCGAAGACCTCCCGCTCGACGTTGAAGTGCAGGCCGGTGAAAGCTCCCGCGTCACCTTCGAAGAAGACGGGTGGACGTCCGCGGATGACGCCATAGAGCGAGGTGATCCGCTGTTGCCCGTCGAGCAACAGCAGGCGCACACCGCCGCTCGTCTCGCCCCGCACACTTCCCGGATCGACGTCGGTCTCCCACAGCAGCAGCCCGCCGACGGGAAAGCCTTGGTAGAGCGACCTCATCAGCCCTCGGACCTGGTCGCGGTTCCAGACGTATCCGCGCTGGAACTCAGGGAGTAGGAGCGTGCCCGAGTCGATCTGGTCGAGGAGCACCGAGAGCTTCGCCATGCCTGACCTCCGGTGGTCGTCGTGGTGTGTGGGACTCGTCCCACGATGAGATGGTTGGTGAGCGGCGTCTCCCTCGCGGTCAATCCCGTCGTGAGGGGAGGAACGGAGAGGGCGTGCCGTGCCACGAGACGTAGAGCTGTTCCCGAGCACGCGTGCAGGCCACGAAGAGCAGACAGCGCTCCCGCAGGAGATCCTGCTCGTGCGCCGAACGGTCTTCGTCGGCTGGTGTGACGGCGTTGGGCGCGGGAATCTGGTACGCGGTGACACCGACGACGCCCATGCAGCGGAACTCCAGACCTTTCATCCGGTGCATGGTCCCGACCGCGACGGCGTCGTCGTCCTGCCCAGCCCTTCTCATCGAGCGCGCGGGGATCGAGCGCTTCGTCAGTGCCGCGACCACGTCGTCGACGAGCATGTTCGACCGGGCCGCGATGCCGATCTCGGCTGGTCTCACGCCGGCGTCCAACCACTCGCTCACTCGCTCGGCCAGCGCGCGAAGCTCGTCGTTCTTGGTGGGAAAGCCTTTCGACACCGGCGGTGAGCCGTGGACCTCCGACCGGTAACCCGCGACCGTCTCGAGCCCACCGTCCATGTCGTCGATCCGCTCCCCGCGGAGCATGGCGAGGCTCCAGGCGAGGATCTCGGCGGTGGTCCGGTAGTTGACCGTCAGCCGGCTGGATCGCCCGGTGACATTGACGCCGACGTCACGAAGGCTCACCCGGTTGTTGTAGATGCGCTGGTGTGGGTCGCCGGCGATGAACAGGTCGTCGTCCGCACGTGGTACGGCGGCTCGCAACAGCCGCCATTGCATCGGGCTGAGGTCCTGGGCCTCGTCCACGACGATGTGCCGATAAGGAGGCGTGTCCATCTCTCGGAGCAACCGTGTCGCCTCCACGCACACCGTCTCGTGCGTCCACGCCCTCTGACGGTGAAGCTCCTCCTGGAACGCGTGGATCGCCTGCCACACCTGCGCTCGCTGGCGGCTGCCGAGACGGCGACCACGGCCTTGTCGCGTCGCGGCGAGGTACCCGTCGGCATGCGTGATGCCCTGCGCCAAGACCACCTGTCGCCACTCCTCGGCGAGAAAGCCTTCCTTGAAGGGCAGCTTCAACCGTGAGATGACCCGCCGCCAAAGAAGCCGTTGCTCCTCCTCGTTGAGGAGGGTCGGGTGACCGTGTCGTGTGCGGAAGACCTTGTGCGCGAGCTGATCCACGTGCGTGACGGTGATTCGGTCACGAACTTCGTCCGAGTCGGCGAGGAGATTGAGGCTCGCCTCGAGAGACGCGGCGAGGTTCGACGTGAACGTCGTGAGCAGGACGGGCCCTTCACCGCGTTTCGCGAGCTGCCACGCCCGGTGCACCGCGACGACCGTCTTGCCGGTTCCCGGCCCGCCGGTGACCCGCGCGGGTCCTCGGTACCGCGCGTGGACCGCCTGGTACTGCACCGGGTGGAGGTAGATCCGCCACAGGTCGAACGGGCGCCGGAAGATCTCCATGAGCTCGTCGGGTCCGTCGACGAGGACGACCCGCTCGCGGCTGCGTTCGAGGGCGGCCTCGACGTCCTCGGTGTCGTACCGCTCCGCGGCCGCCGACGCGCCCACCTCTTTCCAGACCTCCTCCGGCGTCATGCCAGCGGCCAGCCCATACAGCGCCTCCCATTGCGCCTGAGGCAGGAAGCTCTTCGCCGCCTCGAGCTGGACCACGTCGGTGAGCGCTCGAGCGAACTCGAGCACCTGCTCGTCGATGCCGAGCCCTCGCATGTCGGAGTCGCTGACGTGGTCGAACAGCCTGGTCGGTACTCGTTCCGCGTGAGTGACCAGGCCGGGCAGCGTCTCGCCGATCGCCACGACGTCACGGATCTCGATGCCTCCGGTCGCGGCGTTCACCGAGACCTGGTGGCGCTCCGCCCACCGGTACGCCTCGTCATGCGGAAGTACTTTCAGCAGCGTGTAGATGTCGCCTCTCTCGGGCGCGAGCACGATGCCCCGCCAGAACTGGTCGACCCGGATCGAGCGGAGTCGGTCGTCCCGCGCGTTGCGGATCTTCTCCAAGTGGACGCCCGCGTGGGTGGCGTTCTGGAACTTCGCGAACGTCTCGCTGACCTTCGCCAGCAGCCCTGGCTCGAGTCGTCGCAGGTCGTGGAAGAAGTCCTTGGCGATGGCGAGTCGGGCCATGCTCACGCCCTCCTAGTCCCAGGACCGTCGAGAAGCTCGCGAATCTGCGCCACGGGCGGATGGTCTGGACCGTGCAGCCGCACCATGTCGTCGAGCAGCTCACGTAGGGTGGCGTGAGCCTCCTCCCGCCGTCCGGCCCCGAGCTGGAGGAGGCCGATCTGCCACCGAATCTCCAGCGGAGCGGGATCGTCGGGGCCATAGAAGGCGAGCTCGTCGTCCAACAGGCTTCGCAGCTGGCGCAGCGCGAGGCTCGTCCGGCCGAGCAGGGCGTGACACGTGGCTTCCTGGAGACGGCAGCGGAAGGCCAGCTCCACGTTGGCGCTGTCGCGTAGGTCGTTGGCGAGCTGGTGGTAGATCGGCGCGGCGCGGCGGTAGTCGGCGCCTTCGAACATCACCGTCGCCAACTCCATCCGCACGCTGATCACGTCTGGATCCGTCGGTCCCAGGACGCGGCTCGCGGGCCCGACCACCTCGGCGAGGATCTCGGCGGCTTGGCTGTAGCGAGACTCGCGGACGAGTGAGTTCGCCTCCTTCCGAGCGCGTTCCAGGTCACTTCGGCTGAACGCCTCGGTTGATTCGTCGACCTTCCTTTGGGCCGAGAGGTCGTCGGATGCCGCCCGCTCGGCCACGTCGTCGGACGTGCCGACCCTTCCCTGGCCCGCCACACCCGATGTCGTGGTCGCGGCGGTTGATGCGGCGGGCGGTCCATCTGCGGCGACACCTGCCCGCTGTCCAGCGCGCCCGTCCACGTGGACGCGGCTCACGACGTCGGCGTACATCCGCATCGCGTTCGGCGCGGACGGCGGGTCGAGCGCTCCCGGCAGCGGCGTCAACTCGCGCACGAACGGCAGCAGGCGGGCGAACACCTCGTCCGCGTCGCGCGGCCGGTCCTCGGGCCGTTTCTCCAACAGCTCGCTAACGAGACGGTCCAGCTCAGGGGGAACCTCGGGCCGTCGCTCCCGCACAGGCCTCGGCCGATGCTCCACAGCCAGCCGCATGAGCATGTACGGCGTGGAGCCGGAGAAGACCTGGTGCCCGGTCAGCATCTCGTAGAGCGTGCAGCCGAGCCCATACAGGTCCGTGCGCGGCGTGCTGAGGTTGGCCTCGATCTGCTCGGGCGCCATGTAGGCCGGCGTGCCAAGAGCGACGCCCGTGTGGGTGATCTGGGAGAAGTCGGGCCGGTCGAGAGCGACCGCGAGCCCGAAGTCGAGCACCTTGAGCGTCCCATCCGGGCAGAGCATGAGGTTGGACGGCTTGAGGTCACGGTGGACCAGCGACTCCCGGTGGGCCACCGACAGCACCGAGCAGGCCTGCGCGGCGATCGCCGCGGCCCAGCCGATGGGGAGTGGACCCTGCTCCGCGACGAGGTCCGAGACGCTGATGCCACGGACCCGTTGCATGACGAGGTAGGGCCGGTCCTCGTGGGTTCCGACGTCGTAGACCGCGGGGACGCCGGGGTGCTCCAGGCGAGCCGTGATCCGAGACTCACGGACGAAACGGCGCACCAGCTCCGGATCGGGCCGGTTGTCTGGGAACCGGACGAACTTGACCGCGACTTCCCGCTCGAGCTTGATGTCGCGACCGACGTAGACCTCCGCCATGCCGCCCCGACCGAGCGGAGGCTCCTCTAGTTCGTACCGGCCACCGATCACCTTCTTCCGCGCCACCGTCGTTCCCCCACGCGCTGTCCGATCCCCCAGCCGACTCAGATCCTGGAACCACGACGAGAGGCCTCGTCAACGCGTCCCGCCTCGGCACTCCCAGAATCTGTACGCGTCACACGCTGGTGCCCCGCCCAACAGCTCCACTGCACCATGCCCTCACCCACCAGGCCGCAGGCTTCCATCAGCGAGTCCTGCACCGGCCAGCCGGATTAGCTGCTCGCCGAGCTCGACGGACTCCCGCAAGGCCGCGCGGAACGCGAGGAGCCGTCGGAAGGCCTCGCCGTACTCGCGCTGCTCGGCCAGGGGCAGCCGCGGAACGATCGCGCGACGCGGGTCGACGCGTGAGGAGGTCGACGAGGCGAGCGCGGCTCCGGACGACGCCGCCACCTGTAGGCACCCGGCGAGGAAGTGCGGGTCGAGCCACTCCGGGTCCGCCCGGAACAGCAGGAGCTGCGGTCCCAGCAGCGCTCCCTCCTCCTCGGTGACGACGTGGACCGTAGGCTCACGCATGAGCATCGAGAGGACGACGTCGTCGCGCTGGAGGACGACGTGACCAGGCTCAAGCGTGGACCGGCCGGTCGGGCCTCGACCCTTGCGAATGTCCGCCAGGGTGAGAACCGGCTGATCCCCGGCATCCGTCCTCATCCGCACCGGCGCCTGGTGGACGACGACCATGCCGGCCTTGACCAGCTCGCCGACCGTCGTCATCGGGACGTCCCGCTCGCGCGAGGACAGCGATGGCAGCAAGGTCGGCAAGGACGTCGCCACCTCATGCCAACGGTCCCTGACCGAGGGAAACTCTTCCCCTGCCCCGCCCCACGAGCCGAGGGCCAACCAGCGCGTCGGCGCCACGTCCACCTCGTCGTCGAGCAGGTCGACGAGGCGAACCGAGCGACTGCGGCCCGGCAGGTCCTCGGACTCGGGCTCGGCGAGGTACGCGCGCCAGGCCGGCTCGACCTGGCTGAGATCCTTGGCCTCGACGAGGAGGAGATGGGTGGGCGCCGGATCGTCGTCCCTCGGACGACGCAAAACCCACAAGTCTTTGACCGATCCAGGAGCGGTCGCGCCCTGGGGCAGACTCACGACCGCCCGAAGGGCGCCCGCGCGCAACAGGTTGGCCCGGATCTGCTTGCCCGACCGACGACTCGCGACCGCGGCGGGCATGGTCATGACGACGTGACCACCCGGACGCACCCGCGCAAGGCAGTGTTGCACCCAGGCCAGCTCCGGTTCACCGCGCGGTGGGAGGCCGAACTCCCAGCGGGTGTCCTGGGCGAGCTCGTCGTAGCCCCACTCCCGCTCACCGTGCGGGGTATTGCACACGACGGCGTCGACGCTCTCCTCGCGGAACGCGTCCTCCCGCAACGCGGAGCCGGCCGCGACCGTCGCGTTGGCCCGCCCCAGCAGCAGCCGGCAGGCGGCGATCCTCGCCGTGGTGTCGTTGGCGTCCTGTCCACACAACCGCGTCGAACCGGCGGCCTGCGACGCCAGGAGCAGCTCACCGAGTCCACACGCGGGGTCGAGCGCCGTCCCACCGGACACCTCGGCCAGGCGGACCATGAGCGCGGCCAGCTCCGCTGGGACGACCGACAGCCGGCGTGAGTTCGCCTCCAGGTAGCGCTCGCAGAGGACGCTGAACGTCTCGGCGTACCCCTCCTTGACGGCCAGGTCGGCGATCGCCCGTAGGACAGCGACCCACTCGGGTTCGAAGCGGTCGGGGAGCTGTCCTGGGAGCTCCGGCACTTCTGCGGTGAGCGCCGACACGAGCGCTCGACCGAGGCGACGGTCGGTGAGGCCGGCGAGCCGCGTCCACTCCTCGGGCTCGCGTTGGGCGAGGACGAGGAGCGCCCCGGCGTACCCGACCAGGTCGCCCAGGCGCAGGTCATCCACGAGCGTCCGCGCCCACTGCCAGACGCGGTCGACCGGCGCGATCTCGACCCGCTTGCCGTGTCGCCGCAGCCAGGCCTCGACCTCGGCGAGCGAGAAGACCGGATTGCTCGAAGTGCCCCCGACCGGATCCGGAAAGTCCTGGTAGCGGCGGCGCCAGTTGCTGACCGCCGCCTTGCCGACGCCCGCCAGGCGCGCGATGTCACCCGCGGCCAGCGTGCCGTCACCAGGCCTTTGATCGCTCATCGTCATGATCCCTTCACTGACGTCGAGGACTCGGCGGGGACGCGTCATGGTGGCCCATCCCACGCGCGTCCCCCCCAGCTCCCCACCGCGAGTCGGGTCAGGACGCCTTTCCGCCGCAGCTCCGCGACATGCTCCGCGGCGCGGATCGGCGCCGAGCCGCCCCGCACCAGCAGACCGGCCTCGATGTTGGTGTCGACGCCGGACTGGGTGAGGTTGGCGCTGGAGACGAGCAGGGCCCGCCGGTCGACGACCGCCACCTTGGCGTGCATCTTGGCGCTCGGCTGCTCCCGCTGGCCAACCGGCCAGTGCCAGAGCCGAACGCCGGGGACGCTGGCGAAGGCGGCGGCCGGCTCGGGACCGGCGAGAGCCCCTCGAGCCCCGCCCAGAGTCTCCACGACGACGTCCACCGTGACCCCGCGCGCCACGGCCGCCGCGAGCTTGTCGAGGAGTGGAGGGTACGGCTTGGCCGAGTAGGTCATGAGGACCAGCTCGTCCATGGCCTCCGCGACCAGGTCGACGAGCACCCGCGCCGTGGACCGTACGGGGACCTCGTGGGTGTTCGGACCGCTCCAGACCGACTCCACCCGGACCGCCCGGGCTTGGCTCGCGTGGCCCGCCGCCAGACCCCGCAGATACGCGGCGGCCTGGACGTCGGACAGGCCGGCGGCGCGCTGCGCGGAGAGCAAGCGGCGGGCTACGGACAGGAACTCCGGGACCGGGACGGCTCGCAGGAGCGCGTGCTCGGGCCAGCCGGCTTCGAGGCGGTCGGCGAACGTGCGGAGCGGCACCGCGCCGAGCCGCTCCACCGCGTCCTCGGCCGCCGCCTCGAAGTCCGGTCGCCACGTCATGGTCGGGACGTCATGGCAGGGTCGGGTAGATCGCCAGGTCCGGGTCGTCGATCGGGACGACGAAGCGGCGGTCGAGGAACCGGTTGCCGCGCTCGCAGGTCGTCTCGGAGAGGAACAGGCAGACGTGGCAGGCCGCGCCGTGCAGGAAGTCGTCCGGGTCGGACGGCAGCCGCTCCGCGCACAGCGGGTCCGACGAGCAGTGCCGGGCGTCGGCGAGCGCCCGGCGGGTGAGCCGGAGCAGGGAGTCCGGTTCGGCCAGGGACACCAGCCCGCCGAGGGTGCCGTCGGCGTCCGGGACCGCCGTGTAGATGAGGATGCCGGCCTGGGGGTCGTCCCCTCCATCGCGGGCGTAGATTCGCTCGGCGAGGCTGGCCGCGCTGTAGCCGCACTCGAGGGCGATGGCGCGGATCAGCAGGTGTGACAGGGTGTGGAGCGCGTAGTAGCGGGCGCCTGGCCAGTGCTGCATGGGATCGAACGGCCCGGCGATCCGGTCCGAGTAGCGGTTCTGGCGGAAGCGGGCGTAGGCCTCCTGGTGCGCTAGGAGGGCGTGCGAGCTCGCGACCCGTCGCTCCCAGTCCCGCAGCAGGTCCTCCGACAGCCGGAGGAAGATGCCCTCGCCTCGTACCTCGCTGGCGGGCACCCAGTCGTGTTTGCCACGGGTCAGCGGGGCACGTTTCACCAGGTCGGGATCCTCCGGGTCCGGGGCGTCCAGCCGCGTGAAGCCGACGAGCGCGCGCACCTCCCGCACCCGCTCGACCTGCACGATGTCGGCGACGTGCTCCTTGAGCTCGGCGGGGACGCCGTTCGGGTCTCGCCGGAGGGCGAAGTCGTCGGTCGGCTCCGGAAGTTCGGGCGCGGAGAAGACCTGCCACTCCGGCGTGTGGAGGTCCGGGTAGCCGCCCTTGCCCTGCTCGGTGTCGTGGGACCTGGCGCGGTGGCGCTCGATGGCTGCCCACAGCTCGTCGTCACTCCATTTCTCGAACTCCCGCAGGGCGGGGACGTTCTGCCGCGCGTAGGGGAGCATGGCGGCGGGCAGTGCCTCCAGCGCCGCCCAGTGCTGCTCCACCTTGGCCTGGAGCTCATTGGCGCCGGCGCGTGGAACGGCCAGGGTGGACAGCGTCTGCGGGAACCACTGGTTGGAGGCCCCGACCACGAGCAGCGTCGGCTGCTCCGCGCAGCCCTTGGGCTCGAAGTCCCCCAGGTGGGCGCGGCGACCTCGGCAGCGTGGCAGCTTCTCCTTGCCCCGCTGTCCGAAGGCCTCCCGCATGTTGCGGCGCGCCTCACACTTCAGACAGCGAATCTCGACGTTCGCGGCGAGGTTGCCGCCCCGGTCCTCCATCCGCAGCCGAGGGTGGGTCGCGTCGGGGCAGCCCGCACCCTGGTGAACGAACTGCAGGTAGGGGAACTCGTCCAGGTGCCCCGCGGGACAGGCGAGCACGAACCGAGCGGCCACCGCGAGTGGCTTGCGCCCGGACTTCTTGCGTGGGCAGTCCTTGTGGACGAACCGGGCCTCGTGCGGCTTGCGTGGCCGGGAGTTCTCGAACTCGAAGATCTTCGACTCGAGCGGCGCCAGCTCGTTGCAGACGGTGCACCGGAGCCAGGCGGGGAAGGGTGTCACGGGGACGCCGACCTTCCCGGCCGGCCCCGAGGGGTCGTCACCGGGGAGCCACGGCGCCGGACGCAGCTCCTTCACGTCCCGCTCATGGAGGAGCTTGCGCACCGCCTCGAGCAGGCGTGGCTCGACGATGGGCTCCCAGTCGGGAACACCGTGGTAGCTCCACTCGTCCAGCCCACGGACCAGGACGGAGAAGCTCGGCAGGTCGACCAGTGAGCCGACGCCGGTGGTGAACATCAGGTGGCTGGGTCGAACGCTGCCGACCCGGCGGATGTACGTGGCGACCATCAGCGGACCTCTCCCAGTGTCGACTCGCCCAGCTCGTCGCCGTCGGGCAGCTCCTCCTCGGTGGGCTCGCCCGCGTCCTCCTCGGTGGGCTCCGCGCTCGGCGGCTCGAACGACCACTCCGGCGCCCCATAGATCGGGTTGAAGATCTCGCCGGCGGGTGGCACGAGCAGGTTGATCTCGTTCTCGGTCTCTCGCATCGACATGCCGACCGTCACGTCGTCCCAGCGTTGGCCGGCGGCACGGTGCAAGAGTCCGACCAGGTGCTGCTTGTTCGAGGTGCCGTCGGTGTAGCCGAGGCGCGCCGAGCCGGTCTTCGCCTCCCGCCAACGGTCCTTGATCCGGTCGAGCCGCTCCGCCAGGTAATCCCGCGCCCGCTCACCGCCGATGGTCTCCGCCCGGGCGAGCAGGCGGTCGCTGACGAGTCCGACCTCGTCCCCCTCGAGGGGCACGTCGTGGGCGTCCACGTTGCGCGAGAACTCCTCGGCGGCGTGCCGGACGGCGGCGACGAACGTCGCGGCGGTGCCCCGGTCCAGCGCCCGCCTGGTATAGGGCGTGACCGAGAGCGCCTCCACCTGGCGGTAGAACGTCGCGTGGTAGTACTCGAAGTCCTCGAAGTGCGCGAGGTCTCTCGGCCTGGTCCAGTTGTAGAGGGTGACGACCAGGCCGGGCCGGCGCGGGTCCCGACCCACCCGGGACGACGCCTGGATGTACTCGGCCGTGTTCTTCGGCTGGCCGACCACCATCATGAGGCCGAAGCGCGACACGTCAACGCCGACTTGCAGCATCGACGTGGCCAGGACCACGTCCACGGGCACCCGGTCCTCGTCGATGCGCTCCCGGTACCGGTCGGAGAGGGGATGCGTCGACAACCTCGGGTTCGATCGGGTTCTCGCCCGGAACGCCCGCGCGATGTCGTCGAGGATCCACCGTCGCCGTGTCGTCGTGTCGAGCTCGGGATCGAAGGGGACCTCCAAGCGCTTGAGCACCTCGCTGATGTCCGCTGAGGAGATCCGCGACGTCAGCTCCTGCACGGCGAGCAGCTGGGTGGCGCCGACGAGCCGATCCGAGAGACCTTTGCGCCGGCCGTGGGTGCGCACCCTGGTCGCGACGTCGTCGTCGAGGTAGCGACGCATGCCCGCCAGCTCCCGGGTGGCGTTGAAGTAGCCGACGAGCGTCATGTAGGGGTCGGCCGGCTCGCCGTACTGGTCGAAGAGGTGCTGCCCGGCGAGGAGCAGGATCTCGGCCACGCGGATCTCGGCCGCCTTGAGGCGAACGCCGTGCGCGCAGATCCCCATGTAGCGCCGGCCAGGGTTATCGGGCGTCACCGGCACCTGACGGCTGAAGAAGGTGTCGGCCACGTCGAGGACCGGCGGCGGGAAGATCGCGAGCTTGCGGCCGAAGATCCCGTGCACCTGCTGGTGCGCCCGCTTCGTGGTCGCCGTCGACGCGACGATCTTCGGTCCGGCGTCCGTGCCCGCCGGTGTCCGCCACGTGCAGAGCTGGTCGACGGCCGCCTCGAACAGTCCGACCGTCGTGCCGAGCGCGCCGGAGATGAGGTGCAGCTCGTCTTGGATGATGAGGTCGGGCGGACGCAGCCGGACGACCGGCAGGGAGCGGGTGGCTGGCAAGTTCCCCTTGGCGATGTGCTTGTCGCGGCAGCCGGTGCGCTGGTCCAGGTCGTCGTGCCGGTAGCCGTGCCTCGGGCACCGCTCGCGGACGCGGCCGAAGAGGATGCCCGCGTAGCCCCGCCACGGGAGCTGGGCGAGCTTGTCGACGGTGGCGATGACGAGGCTCGGCGCGTACCGGTAGATCTCCTCGTCCACCGTGAGGATCGGCAGCCCTTCGGACGACCGGATGCGCGAGAACGGGCAGGCGTCGGGACCTTCGTCATTCGAGCAGTAGAGGAAGACCCGACGCTGGGTCTCGTCGAACTCGAGATTCGCGTGTGCCTCGAGCTTCGTCCCGCACCACGGACACGACAGGATCTGCAGGACGCTCGCGCGTCGGCCTTCACCGGCCTCCTTGGCCTCCGCGACCTGCTGGGCGGCCTCGTCGTACCAGTTCGGCGACACCCCGCCGCCGACCCACAGGCCGATGCGGAAGGGCTCGAGCCCCCAGGTGCCCTCGTCCCTCCGGCGGAGCATCTCCGCGGCGCAGACCAGGGCGGCGGCGCGCTGGAACTGCTGGGCGGTGAGCAGCCGCAACGTGTAGCGCATGAGGACGGCGACGCCGGCCGCGCCGCTGCGCGCGTCCGCACCCGTGCCGAGGGTGCCCTGGAGCCGACGGATGGCGAAGGTGTAGGCGGTCAGGCCTAGGTAAGCCTCGGTCTTGCCACCACCGGTCGGGAAGAACAGCAGGTCGACGACCGCGTCGGCGTTGGCGGCCCGCTCCGGATGCGCCGGGTCGGTCAAGGCGGGCAGGTTGAGCAGGACGAACGCGAGCTGGAACGGCCGCCAGGACGCGGCACTGGCGCCTCGCTCCTCAACCTTCGCCTTCGCGTCGGCGTAGGAGAGTCCCTGCGCCTCGCGCAGCCGGGCGATCTCGGTGTGGCGGCGCTGCAAGGCCATCGCCTCGTTGGCGAAGCGGAACGCCGCCAGCGCGTCGGCGTGGTAGGGCAGCTCAGGGTTGGTGAGCAGGTCGATGCCGGCACGGATCCGAGCGGCGATGTGCCGGGCGTCGAAGACGGTGGACTCGGCGACCGTCCGCATGTGCTCCGGCAGGTCGGGGATCCGCGCCTCCTGCTCATCCAGCCACCGCTCGTAGCCGTCGGCGAGCGGAGCCAGACCAGCCCGCAGCTCATCGATGTCGGCCTTGGCGAGCGCGTCCATGGACAGCTCGACGCCGCTCGGCCCGCTCACCCCATCGGTCTGCGCGACCGTGGCCGGGACGTCGTAGGTGGGAATCCACGTCGTCTCGAGCTTGTGGGCGCGCCGCTCGCCGTCGCGCACGTGCGGGTGCACGGCGACATTGCGACCGGACGCGTAGCGGCGGTGCGCTCGATAGAGGAGGCGGAGCTGGGCTTCCTCGACGTCCTCACTGGTGGGGTCGTCAAGCCGATCCTGCGCCCGCTCGTCCAGGGGATCGTCGACGGGCAGGAAGATCGCGCTAGCCCCATCGAGAGCCGTGACCACGAGTCGGCTTTGGAAGAGCCACGCGGTGTCGGCGTTGGAGCTCGGCTCGTGCTGGGTGTTGACCAGCGCGAGCTGGACGACGCGTCGGTCCCCGCGAGGTCGGACGTCGACCGCGAGGTGCACGCCGGGCTCGTCGGGGTCCGAGACCGTGAGCGGAACCCGGTACGACGGCTCACCGTCGAGGCGGACCTCCGTGGTGTAGGAGACGGGCTCTCGCACCCACACGCTCCGCTTGTGGCCCTCGTCGTCCTGTGTCTGGCGCTTGTCGTAGCGGCCCCACTCCGCCGTCACGACGAGGACGTCGACGTCGGCCGGCGCGGCGAACGACAGACCCATCGAGGAGGCCCACATCTTGCCGAGGCTCTGCGGCGTGATGACCTCCGGCAGGTCCGCTTCCGTGGTGTCGCCCTGGACACTCGCGTCGACGTCCTGCACGTCCTCGGCGCGCCCGGATCGCGCTCGCGGCCGGGGCCCGAGCATGCCCACCAGGTAGCGCTCGCGCGGCCCCATCGCCCGGGGTGGGAACTCCTCGCGCTCGCCGTCCCAGGGCCCGAGCAGGTCACGGCGGATCAGGTCCACCAGCTCCTCGCGCACCTGGTAAGAGGTGGCCTCCTTGAACGACTGGGGTTGGTCCAGCGCTGGCAGCACCGACTCGTCTGGCGTTACCACCGTCTCCTCCAGGCCTGTGTGGGCGGAGACGCCGAGCTCTCCGCCGCCGTCCATTCCGTCGACATCGCTTCCGTCACCACCGCTCGTGGGCTCGTCGCCACAGTGGTCATCCGACGACCTGCCGAATGAGCTCGCCGAGACCGACGAAGACGACACCGAGGACCATGGCGGCCGCCGCGCAGCCGCTCCCCTGTGGCTGTTGTCGCCTTCGCCCGCCGACCACGATGGTGATCTCGCGGACGTCGTCGTCCTCGTCCCAGTCGCGCCGTCGCCGCACGAACAGGTCCTGGTACTCGGCTGGGCTGAGCTCTCGGGGACGCCAGAACTCGTGCCACTCCGGACGCGCCGGCCGAGGATCGGCGTGCTCGGCGGCGAGCCGTTGGGCGATCTCCTCGCCTTTCGGATCAGCGAACAGCCCGCCCTGCCGCCGTCTGGCGATCTCCTCCTCGAGGATGCGCCGCGCCTTGTCCGGCGACACGACGTCAATGCCGTCCGCGCGAGCCTTCCGGATCCTCGGATCGTCCTCGGTCGCGCCGTCGCTGACGACCATGCGGACCGTCTTGGTCACGTTGACGGCGACCTTGGCTCCGTGCTCGACGGCGAAGTCGACCAGCTCGGTCAAGCTGGACGACTCGCCGACCGGCAGGATGCGCCAGCCTTTGAGCGGACCGTTGCTCCTGGCGCGGTTGGCCGCGGCGGCCTCCTCCAGGTCGCTGATCAGGTGGGACGCCGCCAGCTCCTTCGCGGCGCGTTGCAGCTCCCTCAGCTCCGTCGAGGTGACCACGCCGTCCGCTTCGGCGCGGGCGCGCGCCTCGGCGAGGAACTCCTCGTGCACCTGCCGCGCGGTGGTCTGGGTGAGCCCGGCTCGTGCCGCGAGGATGGCGAGCTGGTGGGCCTCCTCGCCGACGATCCGACCGTCGGAGAGCGCGTGCGCGAGCAGCGCGCGGTACTCACGGACCCCGTCGGGCCGTGGCGCGGGCGGGTGCGCCATCGCTGGCAGGCGCGCCGTCAGCGTGGCGAGCCAGCCGTCCGTGCCCTTGCGGAGCCCGACAGCTCGGGACGTGATGACGCCGGAGCGGGGCAAGGCGGGCAGTGGTCCCGGCATCGGCCCCGACCACCACAGCGGCTGGGGCGCTTCGGCGATGAGCTTCGCCAGCATCGCGGCGGCGGCTCTCGCGTCGCCGAGCGCCGAGTGCGACGCGGACGGCCACTCTCCGGTGATGAGGTTGACGAGATACTCCAGCTTGTAGCCGAACCGGTCGAGGTGGATCCGGGAGTTGACGAGCGTGCAGAGCCCGGGCACCTTCCTGAGCCGAACGCCGACCCGGCGCATCTCGGCGGCCAGGAACTTCTCCTCGTACTCGAGGTTGTGGCTCACCACGATCGCGCCGCTGAGGTAGGCGAGCACGTCACCCGCGACCTGGTCGAACGTCGGCGCGTCCCGCACGTCGGCGTCCGTGATGCCGTGGTACTCGTCGTTGGTGATCGGCACCTTCGGGTTGACGAGCGTGGAGTACTCGTCCAGGACGACGCCGTCGCCGCGCATCCGGACGATCCCCACCTCGCACACCCGGGCGCCGTGCTGTGGATCGAGGCCCGTGGTCTCGACGTCGAGGACGGCGAACGTCAACGTCCTCGGATCAACGCCGGCGCGGCGGGTGAGGTGACCATAGGAGAACACGGCGACAGCCTCCGGCGGGTGACGTCAGAACAGGGAGGTCTGGACGGCGGCCTTCCTGCCACGCTTCGTGGCGCCTTTCTCGTGCAGGCCAGCGGCGACCTCGGCGGCGTAGCGCTCGTGGTTGAGCTCCAACAGCCGGTCGAGGATCTCCTGCTTGACGGCCGGCCCGATCGTGTAGCGGGTGTAGGCGCCCGCTTTGTGGAAGCCGTGGTCGAGACCCTGCTCCACGAGGTCGTCCCAGCCGTAGGCGCGGCAGACCGCCTCGTCGATCTCGCGGTGAATGCGCCGCAGCTCCACGATGTCCTCGTCCCGACATTCCGGATCGAAGACCATGTTGTACGTCGCCGTCAGCCCCGCCTGCCGGCTCAGCATCACATCTCGCCGGTAGGTGTCGAGCCGGTCGCCGAGCTGCCGCATTTCCGCCGTCAACTCCGGCAGCGGGAAGGTCTCGAAGACATCCGACGGCGTGTATCGAAGATCCGTTCTCATGGACGACGCGCGACTTACCGCCCACCAGTAGTGCAGCGAGCTCGACAGCAGTACAAGCATCGCCGTGTCGTCTGTCGCGAAGACCCCGAGCGCATGCGAGAAGACCTGCCCGGTCGGCACCATCACCGGCATGACGGTCTTGCTCACGAGCGTGATCACAATGACCCGCTCCAACCCCGCAATCGCCTTCAGCATTTCCGGACGCCGACGCTCGAAACGCCACCATAGATCACGTAACGTAGGATTGTTGTTCTTGTATCTTTCCGGTTTTACCCTCTCTAAGACTATACTAAAGCAATCCGGATATGTTTCCGCTCTTTCGCGCGGCCAGTCTCGGAAATCAATTACCCAACGACTCGCAGAGGAGTCCGGCCGTGAGTTCAAATCCTCACCAGTGAGGTAAGGAAACAGGATCTCTGAGTTTCGATGGTCCTTACGAATAAGTGCATGCGCCTCGTCAGGGGTTAAGAGGAATCCCAAGCCTGTGACCTTGGTCGCGTTGAACGCTATGCCTTGACTCGCTCTCAGACGCTTCGGGTTTCCGGTGACTCGAGCTAGCGGATCCAACGCAGGTGATATGCCGGCTACCGCGACGCCGTCCGCTAGGCGAGTCGCATCACTCCCAAGGCGGGCCAAGCTCATCCACACTGCACAGTACTCGAGTGCTGCGCTCTTTGAGGGCCAAGGAGCACTCTTGATCGACATGCGGATTGTCGCTCCGCGGGCAACAAGCCGATCAAGACCGACCTCACGCGTGTCGCCCTGGGCAAGCGTATTGGTGGCAATCAATCCAAGCTGACCCGAGCCTCTCAAAATACTATGCGCACGGAGTGCAAAGTAAGCCACAAGATCAGCATTTCCTCTTGCACCTTCAGCTACTGCATTCACCAAGTGTTCACGATAAGCCGAACCGCTTGACCCACTGATCTTAGAACCGCCAAGAAATGGCGGATTGCAAATGATGGCGTCGAAGCCGCCTCTCTCGAAAACCTCGGGAAAGACCAAGGGCCAGTGCAAGGGATGACGATCAAAGGTACCGGCCACATGGTCCGTAGCTAGCCACTTCTCACGCTGTTCTTTGGTTTCCGACGTGGTGATCTGACCAGTCGCAACCTTGTCGACAAGCCGCGCCGCTTCGACGGACGCTGTGTCGAGACCACTCTGGCCACGCTTGGCGTTCGCCAACGCGGCACCGACCAGCAGGTCGGCGAAGAGGCGAAGCCGCTCGGTCTTGGCGGTCGCAGTGGCGAGTAGCTCACGTTTCTTGGCGAGCGCAGCCATCCCATCCTCGGTTACCCCGATGTTGCTGATCGCGCGACGGTCCTCAGCGACCTCAGCGACCAAGGACCGCACACCGGCGGTCCAGTCCCAGATAGCACCCTCGTGCAGTTCGCGACCCCGCTTCGGGTCGAGGTGCATGTACTCGAGCTGGTCAAGCGACGTGATGCCGAGCAGGGAGTCGCCGCAGACCAGGCGGTCGTCGAGGAAGGTGAAGGGGCGCTGTGGGTCCATCGAGATGAGCCACAGCGACAGCTTGGCCATCTCGACGGCCATCGGGTTGATGTCCACCCCGTAGAGGCAGTGCTCGATGACCTGCCGCCGCGCCTCGATGACCAGCGGGTCCACATCGGCGTCGAGCACCTGGTCACCGGTGGCACGCGCCCGGTAGGCGCGTGCCCGCTCGTCGCCCTCCTTCTCCCACGCCTCGATGAGCCGCTTAGCGAGGTAGCGCGCCGCTGCGACGAGAAACGCCGCGGAGCCCATCGCGATGTCTGCGACCTTGAGCGAGAGAATCTCCCGGCTGGACTTGAGCTTCCACTGGGACTTGTCGGCCGTCTGCAGGGGCCCCGGCTCGTACACCAGCGGCTCCAGCGCGCCCTCGACCACCTGCTCGGCGAGGAACCGCGGGGTGTAGTGGGTGCCGGTGTTCTTGCGCAGTCGGGACTCGGTGACGTAGAGCGCGCCTGGGAGGATGACCATCGGCAGGCCACGCAGGTCCATCCGAAGCAGGCCATAGAACGGCAGCAGTCGCTCGGCCAGCCGGAGGTCGCCGTCGGTCACCGCCAACAGCTTCTTGCGCGCTTCCTCCTGCTCGGTGGCCTCCATCGGGGCCAACTTCTTCGCCAGCGCGGCCGGCGAGCCGATGCCCGACTCCTTGTACTTCGTGGCGATCAGCGCCGCCCGCTCGCCGACATCCGGAGCCTGCGCGGCCAGCGCCTCCAGGTCGGTGAGGGCGACCTCCTCCTCCAGCCCTTCCTTGCCGATGAGGCCGACCGTGACGTCCTCGGCTCGGAAGCCGTCGAAGGACAGCAGGCCCTCGTAGACGTACCCGATCTGCTCGACGTCGAGCGAGCGGAAGCTGAGCGTGCGGCGCTCGCGCGAGCGACCCGTGCCCACCCACACGTACCGCACGGCACGCAGCATGTGCAGCACGGTCTGATCGTCGATGGTGAGCGGCAGCCACGGGAAGGCGTTCGGGTCGAACAGCGACCCGTCGTGGGCGTGCAGCCTCAAGCGCGGGTGATCGATGCCGTAGTAGACCGCGTTGCAGACGGCGAGCAGCCGGTGCCAGGCGGCGAAGCTGTGCTCGAGGTCCTCCTCGCTGCCCTCGATGACCCGCTGCTCCAGCTCCGCGCAGAGCCGACCCACCGAGTACGTCGAGGCGTACAACTCCTCGTCCGCGGGGAGCAGCTTGCGCTCCTCCGCGAAGAGCAGGAAGACGATCCGCATCATGACCGCGACCGCGCCACGGTAGACGTCGTGCGCCGGGACGTCCTGGAGCCCGCGGCCGCCGCGCTCCCGCTCGCGCACGTCCGCCCGACCGATCGCGGCGACGAGCAGCTCGACCGCCTTACGGACCTGGACACCCAGCGCCTCGGTGATCTCCTCCTGGTTGTCCAGGCTCTTGCGCAGCAGCGGGACCAGCCGCTCCTCGTCCGGCACCCCGAAGAAGCGACGGCGGCACAGCAGCGAGACAAACGCCCGGACCACGACCCGCTCCGCCGCCTCGTTCCACGCGACCGCGTCGAAGGTGACCGTGGTGGTGACCCCACCGCGCGGCGCCCACACGAGCACCCAGTGTCGGCCGTCGGTCGCCAGGCCCAGCTCGACACCGTGGTGCCGGCACAGGTGCGCCAGCCGGTCCACCGGGGTCGCCGACCAGGTCGAGCCGGGGATCCGGGCGGTCGGCTGCTGGCCGGGTGGGCAGATCACCCCGAGCAGCCGCGTCGAGTCGGGCTTGACGTCCTCCCCTGGCTCGACGAGCGCGAACGACGGCTCGATCCGGGTGTCGTACTCCGACACCTCGGCGGCGAGGACGTCCAGCCCGTCCTCGCGCAGCGCGTCGCCCCAGCCGAGCAGGTCCGCCAGGACGTACCGGATCCAGCTCACGTGCCCGCCGACGGGATCGTCCTGCCACTCGGCGTGCCGGACCCGCAGCTCTTCCCGGGTGCGCTTGTCGAGCGCGTCGAGGCTCGGCCACGTGGCGCGCAGCACCGGCAGGCTCAGGAACGGCCCGGACACCTCCACGAGGCTGAGCCACTCGCGGTGCTGCTGGGCGCTGTCGGGCGCGGTGGAACGACGTCGGAACCCGCGGCTCATCGAACTGCCTCCCCCCTGGGCACGACGAAGACGACGGCGACCGGGAACCGGTGCGGTTTGGGATCGCGGTAGCGGTCGGCGATGGCCGTCAGCTCGCGGTTCCGTTCCTCCTCCAGCCGGGACAGGCGCTCCTCCCACGACTGGCGGTCCCGGCGGTACTGCGCAAGCTCCTCCTTGCTCTTCTGCAGGATGGCCATCTCCGCCACGCTGAACAGCGCGTCCTCGCCGTCGTCCTCCGACGCCGCGAGCGCTTGGCGCAGAGTCGCGGCGAACTGCTCGAAGTTCGCGATGACGCGCTCCCGCTCGGCCTCCTGGCGCTGGGCGAGCTTGCGCTCCAAGGACTCCTGGCGGGTGCGAGTCCGCCAGTCGATCGCGGCCAGCAAGCCGTCGGCGACCCGTGGCCACCGGTCCGCGAGACGAGCCTGTACTACCGGCGAGGCCGGCGTTCCCGAGTCGAACGCCCGGTCGAGGATGCCGCCGAGGACGGTGAGGTTCTCCAACCGGCGGAACCGACCCTGCGCGGGCGCCCACCCGCCGGCGTAGAGGACCTCCTCGTGCAGCCGCACACCGTCGGTGCCGACGAGGACGAACCTCGAGTACGCCGCGACCAGCACGTCCTCCAGCGCCGGGTCGTCGCTCACCAGCGCGGTGACCCGGTTGAGCCCGACGGACGGATTGGAGACCGCCGCCCGCAGCAGCCGGATCGACATCGCGACGAGCGGATGGTTCAGGTGGGCGAGCACCACGTCTCGGCCCGCCTCGGCCATCTCCCGCGCGACGCGCTGGTCGAACGTGATCGGCAGCTGGCGGGGCGGCTCCCCCTCCCGGTGCAGCTTCTCGGTCAGGCCGACGGTCGCCCGTTGCCAGGAGCCGGTGAGCGGCGGCACCTCGAACAACCCGTCGACGGGATGCTTCTCGTCGACGTAGCGCCGCAGCGGCTGCTGTCGGGCCAGCTCCAGCGCGGTGTCGACCACCCGCTTGACCGCGACCGGCGTGATGCCGAGCTCCCGGACCGTCTCGTCCAGGTCGGCGCGCAGCTTCCGCACCTGCTCCCGGACGCGCGACTCGGCCGGGAGGCTGTCGGTCTTCCGGTCCTTTCCGGCGCTCTCGACGTCGACGTCGACCTTCTCCCCCAGCATGCGCCGCTGCACCGCGTCCGCGAGCACCGCGTTGACCGAGCCCAGGTCCTCCTCCATCCGGGCCACCTTCGTGGCCACCCGGGACAGGAACTCCAGGTCCGCCTCGAACGCGTCCACCGCCTTGCCGAACCCGGTGCCGACGAAGTGTCGGACGTCCGGCGTCTTGCGCTGCCCGTACCGGTCGATGCGGCCAATGCGCTGCTCGAGCTTGTTCGGGTTGAAGGGGATGTCGTAGTTGACGAGCCGGTGGCAGTGGTTCTGCAGGTCGATCCCCTCGCTCGCCGCGTCGGTGGCGAGCAGGATCCGGACCGGGTGCTCGGTCGGATCAGCCTGGAACGCCAGGCGGAGCTGCTCGCGCTCCTCGGAGGTCATGCCGCCGTGCAGGAGGGCGAGGGCGTCACCGCCAAGCCCTTCCTGACGGAGCAGGCCGGCCAGCCACAGCTGGGTGTCGCGGTACTCGGTGAAGACGACGACCCGCTCGTTCGTCCAGTGCGTCCCGTCCGGCTTGCACACCGCCTTCAGGTACGCGATGAGCTCGCGCGCCTTGGCGTCGGGCTGGGCCTCGTGCGCGAGCGCCCACCGCTCCATCTTCTCCAGCAGCGCGATCTCCTCGGCGCTGGCGTCGGGCTGCATGGGACGGGCGCGGGTGAGCGCGTCGTCCTCGGCCTCGGCGAGCTGCTCGTCGTCGTACGTGGCGACGTCGTCGAAGAAATCCTCCAGCCACTCCGGCACGTCGTCCCCGACCTGCTGCTGCGCCGAGGACGTCCGGCTGCGCAAGGTGTCCAGGTAGACGGCGACGGTGTGCGCGAACGCCGCCGGGCTGGAGAACAGCCGCTTCTTCAGCAGGAGCGTGACCAGGTCCGTGGCCTTGCGGCCGCGCCGCGAGGTCAGCGTGCGCCTGCGCAGTCGAGCGAACTCCTCCAGTAGTCCATGGATGCGTCGCTCGCTCTCCGGGTAGTGCACCGGGATCGCGCTTGGTTTGCGCTCGACGAAGCGCGGCGTCCCGTCGGGGTCGACGATGTCCCGCTTGAGCCGGCGGACGACGACCTCCCGCACCGCGTCCTTGTCCGGCGTGACACCCCGCGCGAACCGCTGGTCGTCGAGGATCTCCAGCAGCGCCGTGAACGACTCCTGGTAGCCGTTGTGGGGGGTGGCGGACAGGAAGAGGCGGTGCGTGAAGTGCGGCGCCAGCCGACGGATCAGCTTCGTCTGCTGGGAGTCGACCGCGTAGACCTGCTTGGGCGCCGCCGGGGCCACGTGGTGCGCCTCGTCGAGGATGAGCAAGTCGAACGTACGCGGGTACGACGGGCCATCGGCCGGAAGCACCTCGTCAAGGAGCCGTTGCGCCTTGGCGCTGCGCAGCCAGGGCAAGCTGACGATGCAGAGCGGGAAGACATTGAACGGGTTGGCGGCCGACCCATGGGTGCGCCGCACCTCGGCGCAGCACCGGCTGTCGATGATGGTGAAGCTGAGGCCGAACTTCTCGGCCATCTCGTCGCGCCACTTCACCGTCAGGCCCGCGGGGCAGACGATCATGATGCGGCGGGCGCGGTGCCGCAGCAGCAGCTCCTGGGCGACGAGCCCGGCCTCGATGGTCTTGCCGAGGCCGACGTCGTCCGCCAACAGGAGGTTGACGCGGGGCGCGTCGACCGCCCGCGCGACCGGCTCGAGCTGGTAGTCCTCGATGGCGACGCCGGAGCGAAAGGGGGCCTGAAGGGTCTTCACCTCCGCCGAGGTCACCGCGGACCACCGAACCGCGTCGAGGAACGCCGCGAGCCGCTGCGGCGGGTCGAAGCCGCCTTCCTCGACCTGCGGCAGCGAACCGCTCGGGAGGACCTGCCGGCCTGGCTCGACCTCCCAGATGACCTGGAGCGTCTCGCCGTAGCGGCCGTCCTCGACACTCTGCAGGCTCACGAGGTGGCTGCGCTCACCAGCCTCGACGTCGCTGATCACCCACCGCTGACCCCGCACCGACACCAACACGCCGATGCTGAGCTCGTCCGTCGCCGTGCCCGACACGATGTCTCCCCCCACGTACGAACCCCACCAGGCCGACGACGCCGACCCCTCCTGGCGGCACGCCGGTTGTCGCCAGATCGCCGTCCCTGGAGCTCGGGAAACGGAGTGACCTAGCCACCGGCCACCGTCGCCTGACGGGAATGCCCCGTAGCCCGAATATGGCGCAACACTACCGACGCGAGGTGTGTCAGGTCTAGACCCATAGTCATCTTGTGTACTGAGTTTACATATACGTCTGACTGACAACGAGGCCACCGCTCGGTCACCAGCACCACCCATTCCCCTTCGCGATGACAGCCGGCCCGGAGAGCGCGGGACCGACCCCTGGGCATGCCTCCGAGTCGGGTCTGAGAGTGCCGAAGGACACAGTCCGAAGTGGCCCGATTTCACACTTGATGTGAGGTTTGAACGATGGCAGGGTGAGCACAACTCGTAGTGCTGCACGTGCAGTTCGTGACGTCGATCTCGGTCCGAACCACGAAGGAGCTGGGATGGATGCGGTGGCAGCGGCGGCGGAGCGGTGGCTGACCAAGCGACGCGCGACCGGTCACCACCACGCGACCGCGCTCGAGCAACGTCTCGTTCGCGAGGGGTATCGGGTCGAGTCGTTCGAGGAGGCCGGCCGGGGCTGGGCAGTCAAGGTCTATGACCCTCGCGACGCGCGACTCTGGATGACCCTCTGGTGCGTCATCGCAGACGGACGTGCGGCATGGGAGTGGGTCTCCACCCTCCCACGTCTACCCGCCGATGACCTCGACGGCGTTCTCTCCTTCATTCAGCGCTGGATCGGAGCGGCGTAAGCACGCGCTTCCCGCGGGGTGGTGACCACCCTGACCGCACACCACGAGTTCGTTTCGTCCGACAGAAAGGGTCACGATGCGCAACTGGCGGAAGTCGAGTTACAGCTGCGCCAACGGGTCGTGTGTCGAGGTCGGCACCGACGGCGCCCGCGTTGGCGTCCGTGACACGAAGCTCGGTGAGGCGTCGCCGGTGCTCGTGTTCAGCATGGCCGCGTGGCGGGAATTCTTGGCCGCCGTGACGACCGGACGGCTGTAACTCGTCCGTGATGAGACCAGCGCCCGCCCTCCTCGACAGCGTGGTCGGAGGGCGGGCGTCCTCGCGTGACCAGCGCGTCGGTCGGCGCTCCGCCGGTTGACTATCGAAGCTGGTCGCGGCGGCGGGTCAGGTAGGCGACTTCGGCCGTGTTGCCCGCGAGCTCGATCGCCTTGTCGTACGCCGCGCGGGCCTCCTGGCCGCGGCCCAGCCGGCGCAGCAGTTCGGCGCGGGTCACGTGGTAGGCGTGATAGCCGGCCAACGTGGCGTCGAGCCGGTCGACAATCGCCAGCGCCACCTCCGGGCCGTCGAGCTCGGCGACCGCGACAGCCCGGTTGAGGGCGACGATCGGCGAGGGGTCGAGACGGAGTAGCTGGTCATAGAGAGCGACGATCCGCGACCAGTCGGTGTCGCGCACGTCGCGGGCGGAGGTGTGCACGGCGTTGACGGCCGCGAGGATCTGGTAGCGCCCCGGAGCCACGCCGGTGGCCAGGCGCTCACGCACCAGCCGATGGCCCTCGGCGATCAGCTCCGCGTCCCAGGCCCCACGGTCCTGTTCGCCGAGGGGAACCAGCTCGCCGGTCGCCGAGACCCGGGCGGGGCGGCGTGCCTCGGTGAGGAGCATGAGCGCCAGCAACCCGGCCACTTCACCGTCGTCCGGCATGAGGGCATGGACCAGACGAGTGAGCCGGATGGCTTCGGCGGTCAGGTCGGGACGCACGGGGTCGGTGTCGGAGCCGGTCGCCAGGTAGCCCTCGTTGAAGATGAGGAAAAGCACAGAGAGGACGCCGGAGACGCGTGCCGGCAGGTCCCCCGCCGACGGCACCCGATAGGGGATGCGAGCCGCCTTGATCTTGGCCTTCGCACGGGTGATCCGCTGCCCCATGGCGGCTTCCCGCACCAGGAAGGCGCGGGCGATCTGGGGCACGGTCAGGCCGCCGACCATACGCAGCGTCAAGGCGACCCGGCTCTCCATCGCGAGCGCGGGGTGACAGCAGGTGAAGATCAGCCGGAGCCGCTCATCGTCGATGGCGCCGAGAGGCTCAGGCGGATTCGCGTCGTACAACATCTGAGCCTCCTTCTGCTTGTCCTCGCGTTTGCTCTCCCGCCGGATCCGGTCGATGGCCTTGCGGGTGGCGGTCGTGGTCAGCCAAGCGCCGGGGTTCGGGGGCAGGCCATCGGCCGGCCACCGCTCGACGGCGGTCGCGAACGCCTCGGCCGCCGCCTCCTCAGCGATGTCCAGATCGCCGAAGCGCCTGGTCAGGGTGGCGACCACCCGCGCCCACTCCTCGTGGTGGGCTCGGGTGATCGCCGCCTGGACGTCACCGGAGCTCACAGCGCGACCTGCTTCCAGGCGTCCGGCCGCTCGAGATGACGGCTTCGGCTCACAGGAACGGCCGCACCTCGACCTTCCGGTTGCAGGCCTTCGACCCCTCGGCGGCCAGCTTGAGCGCCACGTCGAGGTCAGGGGCCTCGGTGATCCAGAAGCCCGCGAGGTATTCCTTCGTCTCCACGAAGGGTCCGTCGCTGATGATCGCCTCGCCAGTTCGGTTGTCGACGACGGTCGCGTTGCTGGGTGAGGCGAGACCACCGGCGAAGACCCAGTGTCCATTCGCCCTGAGCTGCTCGTTGAACGCGTCGATAGCGGCCATCTCGTCCGAGGTGGCGAGGCCCTGCTGGTCGTGGATCACGGACACGAGGTACCGCATCTGAACCATCTCCTGTGTGTCGGGGACGCCCGTGGGCGCTCTCACCTCTGCGACGAACAGCTCCGCTCCGATCCGACACCGCCTCCCGGATTTCGTTCAAGCCTTCCGTACGCCGGCGCTAGGCCTTGGCCCAGGGTCAGGCTTCCGCCGCTGTGGTTAGCTCAGCAGGTCACGCAGATGTGGAATCAGCAGTCGGTCGGGCCGCAACCAGTCAAGGGTGGCTAGCTCGTCCGTGGCGATCCAGCGCACGGTGCGGTGCTCCCGGGGAGTCGGCTCGATGCGGTCGTCCGCCAGGGTCGCCGCGTAGACCCGCAGGACGGCGCCCACGTCTGGCAGCGGTACGTCCGGTCCGACCCGGTCACCGACGCGAACCCGGACACCCAGCTCCTCCACGCACTCTCGAACGAGCGCGTCGACCTCGGTCTCGCCGGGCTCCACCCGCCCACCGGGAAGCTCCCACTGGCCGGCGAGGTGATCGGGGTAGCCGCGCTGCTGGGCGAGAAGACGCCCGGCTCGAACGATGGCCGCCCCCACCACGACCTGACGTGACGACACCTCAACCACGCCGTCAGGTATACCAGCACTGAGAAAGCCCTCGTCGATGCACTGAAATGAGGTCTGGCCTGGCCGAGGCTGCCACCATCGATTGGCGAGAAGATTACTCCAGTCTCAGCTACCGCGTCACTACTGTCCCACGCCCTGTGGAAGCGGCGGTCACTGAGTTCATGCGATATTTCGGCTTGGCGTTCGGTGCGTTCGACTTCGTTGTCACCCCGTCCGGAGAGTGGCGGTTCCTTGAATGCAACCCCAACGGCCAATGGGCATGGCTTGAGCGTTACGCGGATGTGCCGATCTCCCAGGCCATCGCAGATCTCTTGCGGAGGGGAAAGATGACTCGATGATGAACGACAGGGTGCCTGGCCTGCTCGCCTCGCTGGCGGCCGAGCTGGAACGTGCGGGAGCGCTGCGCTCGGCGGAGTGGCGGGCGGCGCTCCTGGCCGTGCCCCGACACGTCTTCCTGCCTCGCTTCTACATCGACGAGATCGGGCCCCACGGCGTGACCGTCTTCCGCCCCGTCAGCGCGGACTCCAGCGAGGACGACTGGCTGGCGCTGACGTACGAGGACCGGACGCTGGCGACCCAGCTCGACGGCTCGACGACACCGCCAGCGTGCGGGGCGCCTGTCGAGGGTGTGCCGACGAGCTCCTCCACCCGGCCGAGCACGGTCGTTCGCATGCTCGAAGACCTGGAGGTCTTTCCGGGCGCTCGGGTCCTGGAGCTCGGCACGGGCACCGGCTACTCGACCGCCCTGCTCTGCGAGCGGCTGGGCAGCGACCACGTGACGAGCGTCGAGTACGACGCCGAGCTCTCGAACGTGGCCGGCGAGCGCCTCGCCAGCTTGGGATACCACCCTCATCTCGTCGTCGGCGATGGCGCCCAGGGCCATCCGGACGGCGCCCCGTACGATCGCGTGATCGCCGCGTACTCGCCATCGCGGGTGCCTCCCGCGTGGATCGAGCAGGCGGCCGACGACGCGCTGATCCTCGTGTCGATCGTCGGCGACCTCGACGTCTACGCCTACACGCGACTGCGGAAGGTCGGGCCTGACCGCGCGACAGGCCGGCTCGTCGACGCGGACGTGTCGTTCATGCGCACCCGGACGGTCACGAGACGGCCCGCTCAGCTCCGGGCCGCGATGGCCGCTCGCGCCCACGCGGAGCCGGTCACACCGAGGATGGACGTCAGCCTCCTCATCGATCAGGACTACCTGTGGGCGGCGCAGCTGGCCCTGCCGGGTGTGCGGCGGCTGTGGGTCGGTGACGACCACTGGTTCCTGCACCCAGACGGCTCCTGGGCGGTGCTCGAAGCTGGGGACGATCCCCGCGCCTACGAAGGGGGCGAGCGACGACTGTGGACGGAGCTGGAGGACGTCGCGACTCGCTGGTCGGAGGCCGGGCGGCCCGATCGTGAGCGGTACGGCGTCACCGCGGACCGATCGGCGACCGTCGTCTGGCTGGACGAGCCGGACAACCAGGTCGGCGTGCTGTCGTGACCACACATCGGGCTCGAGACCCGACAAAGCCATCAAACGGCCACCGCTCGCCTCGACGACCATCGACGTCTCAGCTCAGCAGGCTGGTGAACAGCTCAGGCCGTCGCGAACGCGACGTCACGCCACGCCCGTCGGAAGCCGCGCCAGGATGAAGGTGACAGCTAAGGCACCGACCGACGAGGGAGGGCCACATGAGCGGTCCTGACGCGCCTGACCCAGGCCCGGACATCCCAGAGCCGGACTTCCGCCCACCCGACAACGGCGGACCCGACCTGCCCGACTCCGAGATCCCCGAGACGCCGGAGACACAGACACCAGGTACTGACGACCTAGGACCGGACATCATTCTGGAGCCGGACATCGACCAGGCCATCGACCAGATGGACGTTCACGAGGGCGAAGAGCTCTACACCGACGAGCTGCTACCGGAGTCGGAGTCGGTGGAGTGGGAGCCGCCAGACGAGCCGAGCCCACTCAGCCGAGAGGAGAGCGGCTCTCAAGAAGACCTTGACGACCCGGCGTTTCGGGACTCGGCAACCGAAAGCCTTGACGAAGGAGACCTGGGCGAGGCGTACACCGACGAGGAGAACGAGGACGAGGAGCTCGGGAACGAGGTGCTCGAACCGGACGACCGGGACGTGGACGACGCCTGAGTCGGGGTGGCTGGCCAGCGACGGTCAAACGATTGACCAAACACGGTCTCCTTGTTACCCAGAGGTCCCCACCGCGGCACGACCCCCCGAATGGAGGTGAGCCATGCCCCGATCGCGTCCTCACCACGTCACCAGGAGGGACCTCCTGCTCGCCAGCGGCCTCGCCCTCATGGCCAGCGGTGCCATGACCGGCTGCGAGCTCCTCTCGACCGAGCCCGCGGGGAGGCCATCGTCACGCGCGCCACGCGGTCCCAAAGGCAAAGAAGCCCCCATGCTGGCCGCCAAGGTCAAGGCCGGCGAGCTGCCCCCAGTCGAGGAGCGAGTGCCCAAGGACCCCTACGTCGTCCAGCCCAACGAGACGGTCGGCGTCTACGGCGGCGCACTGCGTCTTCGTCTCCCCGGCGATGCCTACAGCAACGCCGCAGCCATCTACTCCACCGCCGGCTACGAGCACTTGGTCCGCTGGGACGTGGAGTTCAAGGAGATCATCCCGAACCTAGCCCGAGAGTACCGGGCCAGCGCCGACAGCACCGAGTACACGTTCGTGCTGCGCGAGGGCATCCGGTGGTCCGACGGAGAGCCGTTCACGGCCGAGGACATCGTCTTCGCCGTCGAGGACGTCATGATGAACGAGGAGCTCCACCCGTCACCACCGTTCGGGAGGATGCGTGCCGAGGCACCCGACGAGCACACGGTGGTCCTCACCTTCGCCGAACCATACGGACTCTTCCTCCACTACCTCGCCACCCGCCAAGGCTCCTGGTTCACCGACTACCCGAAGCACTACCTGTCGCGCTTCCACCCCCGCTACAACCCTGACCACGCGACGGCGGCTCGGGAGGCCGGCTTCGACGAGTGGACGGCCGTCTTTCACGACATCAGCAGCTCCTGGAGCTTCGGGCGGACGGTCGGCAAGCCGACACTCAACCCGTGGCTGCTTACCACCGCCTCGGACAACGCCACCCGCGTGGTCCTCGAACGCAACCCGTACTACTGGAAGGTTGACCCGGAAGGGAGCCAACTGCCCTACGTCGACCGCCTCGACTACGAGGTCATCAAGGAGGACGAAGCGGCGCTGCTCAAGATCCTCAACGGCGAGATTGACTGGGCCACTCACCAGCTGAAGGACAAGCCCGTCGTGGCCCGGAACCGTGAACGCGGCGACTATCGGCTGTTCGACGTCGTTCCGGAGGCCATGAACGTCGTGTGCATCTACCCCAATCTCACGCACGAGGACCCGGTCAAGCGGCGGATTCTGTCCAACAGAAATGTCCGCATCGGCCTGTCGCACGCCATCAACCGCCAAGAGATCATTGACGCGGTGTTCCAGCGCCAAGGTCAAGCCTGGCAGGTCGCGCCCCGCCGCGAGTCGACGTTCTTCGACGAGGAGATGGCCACCCAGTACGTCGAGTATGACGTCGACCGGGCGAACGAGTTCCTCGACCGCGCCTTCCCCGACAAGGACAGGGACGGCATCCGGCTGGGTCCGGACGGCAAGCCCATCTCCTTGATCATCGACGTCGCCAACATCATCCCCACGTGGCCGGACATCATGAGTCTGGTCGCGCGGTACTGGCGTGCCGTCGGGATCGACGCCAGGCTCAACACGGCCAATCCGGAGCTGATCGTCGAACGTGGCCAGGCCAACAAGCACGACGTGTCGGTCTGGGCGGGCGAGGGTGGCCTGGACGCCGTCATCCTGCTCAATCCCTACAACTACCTGCCGCTTCTCAACCCCTACTCCTACTTCGCCGTGCGGTGGGTCGAGTGGTACCAGAGCGACGGAAAGGAGGGAGAGACCCCACCCCCTCCGGTACGCAGGCAGATGGAGCTGTACGACCAGGTGCGCGCCACCGCCGACTCCGAGACCCAGGTCCGGTTGATGAAGGAGGTCCTGCGGATCGCCAAGGAGCAGTTCCACGCGATCGGTGTCAGCATTCTGCAGGACGAATACGGCACGGTGACGAACAGAATCGGAAACTGGCCGAAGTTCACGACGCAAGGCGCCTGGGTCTACTGCCCAGTCGCTCCGACGAACCCCTGCCAGTACTTCATCAAGGACTAGGACGCGACACACCGTTGACAGCGGGTGCCCTGTGCGACGTACGGTTGTTTCGATTACGCAAAGCGGCGTCCGCACCTCGAGTGTGTGTCTAACCTCCGAATCGTCGGAGGAAGCCCCACTCACTTCGGATCGCCACGGTGGGGTCGCTCGGGCGCCTGGCCTCCGCACCCTCCGCGCACCCGAGCGACCCACCCGCCGTTTCCCCGACCGTCGAGCGGAGAAACCGCCAAGGACGCGTTGCGCTCTTGTGTCATGCACGAGCCCTCCGGACTGGCCCGCGGCGCCCGCTCGCGTGCCCCTTGGTCCGTACGCGTCCGGTGTCAGTCAGCCGGCCCGGGACGTGGCTTTCGGTCTGTCAGCGCGCCACCTCGAACACCCCATGCGCGCCGCGTTCCGCGTCAACCATCACGTGGGAGACGAACGGATAGTGGCCGGGCTCGGGGAAGATCAGCTCGACGACGCCGCCCTGCGCTGGCGCGAGCGCCAGACTCTGGCTTCCTCCGTCGCTCGGCGAGCGCAGCAGGTAGGCACCCTCGGCGTAGACCGTGTCGAACTGCCCGCCGACGACGTGGAACGACGTCGCCCGGTTCGGACCGGCGTCGAGGACCCACACGCGGACTCTCTCGCCCGCTCGGACGCGCAGCGGCCGCGCGTCGTACTGGTTGACGTAGCCGTTGAAGACGACCGCGTCCGGGCGCTCCGCGCGCAGCTTCGCCACGTCCACCTCACCGCCGGGCGGGCCGAGGTAGAGCTCGGACTGGACGAGCAGGAAGCTCCGGTCGACCGGAGGGAGGTCGTCCGGCTCGATGACGACCGCCCCGAAGAGTCCGTTCGCGATGTGGGCGGACATCGGCATGGTCGCGCAGTGATACATCCACACCCCGGCCTTCGTCGCCCGGAACCGGTAGACGAGGGACTCCCCAGGCGGGATCGTCCGCATGGGCTTGTCGGGCGCGAGCGAGCCGGCGTGGAAGTCGATCGAGTGCCCGATCGTGCCATCGTTGACGAGCGTGATCTCGAAGACGTCTCCCACCTTTCCGTGCAGGACGGGCCCCGGCATCCGGCCGTTGAAGGTCCACAGCCGCTGGGTGACTCCCGGCGCCACCTCGCGCTCGATCTCGCGGACCCGGAACGTGTGCCGGTGGACCCGTCGCTCGCTCACCGCCGGCAGCACCGGGTCGTACGGCACGAAGTCGCGTCCGGGGCGAGCGGTGAAGTCCAGTCGCTCCGCGGCGTCCTCGACGTGCGTGGACGAACCGGTCGTCGACGTGCCGTGATGATCGCCGTGAACTGGAGCCCCCGGGTCGTCGGTCACTCGAATGCGCAGCACCATGCCCATCTGCCGGTGCCCCAGGACGGAGCACCAGCCGTCGATGCTCCGCTCGACCACGCCGACGTCGAGCCGGGTCGACTCTCCGGGCGACAGCCGACCACTGTCCTGCCCCGTGTCGAGGACCAGGTCGTGGACGGTGTCGTCGTCGGCGTTGACGAGCCGAATCACCAGCCGGTCGCCGGCCGCGACCTTGAGGGTGGACGGCGAGAAGCGCATGTCTCTCGCCACCACGGTGGCGGTGACGGTCCGCCCGGTGGCGGGGACCTGGCTCCGGTCCTCCGTCGCCGAGCGCGCCGTGGCGACAGCCCCGGGGTCGACCGCGACACCAGCCGCGACCGCGAGGACGACCGCGGCGAGCCCGGCCACGGCCAGTCCCGACGCCGACCGTCGCGGTTCCTCAAGGCGCGCCCGCGCCGACGCGGCCTCGCCCGGCGCGGTCGCCTCCACCGGCGTGTCGGACACGTGCCGCCGCACCTGACGCGACCGTCGGATCGCGACGACCAGCAGCGGGAGGAACGCCGCCATCCCGCCGAAGGCGAGCATGGAGCACAGCACACGCACCACGCTGGGCACTGGGAGGACCGCCACCAGCAAACCGGCGTTGACGAGCACGACGCGGAACGCGGCGGCGCGGTCGAGCGCGGTCGTCGCCGCGCGCACCGCGCCCGGCCCGCCACCCAGGGCGACCGGCACAAGGTACGACAGCGCGCCGAGCAGCACCTGGGCCCCGAAGCCAGCCGACAGGAGCGGGGTGAGCGCGCTGAACCGATCGTCGACCACTCGCCACGAGGGCGATGCCACCACCGTGACCGCGAGCGAGGCGAGGGAGCAGACGAGCCACACCATGCCCGCGAGAACCGACCACGTGGCGTACGAGGACGGCGGCTTTCCCCGAGCGGCCTTCACCATCGGAAGGGCGACCACGCCCAGCCCGGCGAGGTAGCCGGCGAGGCCGAGCGCGACGAGCACCCGGGTCCCGACGACCGCGCCACCCGCCGCGACGAGGACGCTTCCCGCGAGCAGCGGGAGCGCTCGCCTCGTCGCCTGTTCTGCGCCGTCCGGCAGACGGGTCCGCAACATCGTCGGCCACAACGTGAGCAGCGTGCCGACCACGGTGAGGCCGACCCAGCCCAGGAGGTTCACCATGGCGTGCGCGAGCTTCACCCGCTCGTGCCACAGGTCAGGCAACCCCCGGGCCAGGAGGGTTCCCAGCAGCGCGCCGACCGGGAGGAAGCACGCGGCCGTCACGTAGGACCGCACGGTGACGTCGAACCGCGACGGCAGAGCTTTGCGGAGCGCGACGACGAGCGCGGCGCCGTGCCAGAGCACGGCGGTGACGACGGCGGTGGCGCCGGCGACGGTGAGCGGCCAGCGCTCGGTCACGACCCCGAGGACGACGAGGACCGCGCCGGCGTTGAGCGACCCGAGCCGGATCGACTCAGCCGTGCGGTCGGCCGACACCGTCCGCAGGAGAGTCTCGGCGAAGTGCCGGCTCCACACCAGGATCGCGTGGCTCACCGCGCCGAGGAGAAGGAGATGGACCATGAGCCATCTCGGCGCCGGCAGGAACGGGTGCGCGACGACGACCACGACGAGCGCCCCGAGCCAACCGACGACGGGGAGGTCGCGCAGCGGCCGGAAGCCTCGGGCCGGCCCCGGCTGGCGGCTTGGGTGGCTCATCGCGCGCTCCTCTTCGACTGACTCGACTGGCTGGTGGTCACGGCCGACCAGGCCATGAGGACGGCGAACGCGAGCACCGCGACGATGTTGAGCGCACCCCCGACCCGCCACGCCGCGGTCACGTGGAGCGCGTCGCCCACCCACAGCCGCAGGACGAGGGAGAGGTGCAGCAGCGCGGCGGGCGCCGCGAGCACTGGGTGAAACGTCAGCGGTATCCGGAGCACAGCCGGAAGAACCATCGGTGCGTGCGCCATGATCATCGAGATCGTGAAGCCCAGGAACACCGCGTGCACCACCGCGTCGTACCGCTCGCCGTCGAAGACCGGCCCGCCGACCAGCCAGCTGACCGCGGCGACCGCCAGCCAGGCGTAGGCCGCCAGCACACACCCCGCCGTGAACCTCGCGAGCCCGTGGCCACGTAGCGTCCGGCGGGCGACGTCGTGGCTGGCGAGCCAACCAGTGAGGCCGAGAACCGCGAGCCCGAGGGCGGGATAGCCGACGCGGGGCCAGAGCAGTGCCGCGACGGTCGCGACGGTCACCGCGCCGGAGGCGAGCAGGACGCCGCGTTCGGTGCTCGCCGGGACGGCGATGCGGGCGAGCTCCACCCGTTCGGCGGCGACGGTGAGGACGACGAAGCCGGCGAGCCACGGGATGAGGTGGGGAACGGGCACACCACCCAGCCACAGCGTGGCCGCGCCGGCGGCGAGCACGGCACCCAGGATCTGGACGAGGACGACGTCCCCGCGTTGCCGCCGCCAAAGCGGGACATAGACGGCGACGAGCGCCAGCGTGCCGAGCAGCAGCGCCGTGCCGCCGAGCGTGCCAGGGAGCGGCGTGACGAGCGCCACCGCACCCAGTCCGAGGAGGCCGGGCGCGACGAATCCTGGTGCGGCTCTGAGCGCCACGGCGCGCTCGAGGGCGACGACGCAGCCCACGAAGCCGAGGACGAGCAGCACGCCATGGACGTCACGCAGACGCGCGGCGGTCACTGGCGCCGGGAGGTCGAGGAGCAGGAGAGCGGCGTCCAGGCCGGCGAGTAGCGCGACCGCTCCCGGCAGGGCGAGGAGCGCGGACGCTCGCGAGGACCTCCGCTGAGGTCGAGCCGCGTTCGCCCGCCTCACGGTGTCGGCGGTGTCGATTCGCGGCGCGCTGGTCATGGTTCGTCCCGATCGGCTCGGACCCGACGTGATGGGAGCGGAAGGTCGAGCCGGCAGGCACCGGGCTCGGAGAACGGTTGGAGGTCGGAGCCCGTGGGGTCGCCGCCGTACTCCTCGATCGCCCCTCGGACGATGCCGAGGTGGACGCCGCACACGACGTCCGGGTAACGCTTGGCGGTGTCGAGCAGCGGGCAGCGGGTGAGCCGGACGACACCGCGACGGTCGTCGGTCTCCGGCGCGAAGCCGAGCTGCCGGAACAGCTCCACGACTCGGCGTACTGCGGCGGCCTGACGCTCCGCTCCCCGCCTCCTTCGATCGACGGCCGGTCGCTTCTTGGCCAACTCGCGGCCCCACGTCGTGCCAGCGCGGATCGCGTCGTCGCGCGGCGAGGTGCTGGTGCGCTGGATCACGGTGGCGAGGGCGGCCGCGAGCCCGCCATAGGTGGACTCCGGTTCGTCCGGGCCGTCCACTGCTTCGTAGAGCCAGGCGGGCCGGCCACGCCCGCTCGGCTCGGCCCGCCGACGCTCGACCAGGCCCACCTCGATCAGCGCGTCGATGTGCTCACGGAGCGTGTTGACATGCAGGCCCGTCGCGTCAGAGAGGTCGGCGAGCGTGATCGGTCCAGGCTGACGGCGGAGCGCCGCGAGGACCGTGGCACGAGCCGGCGACAGCGCTGGCCTTGGCCGAGTCGGCAGTGGCCCATAGCCCGCTCGTGGTGCTCCTGTCGGCGAGCGATTTTTCACGGCTATGAGTGTAATAAAATCGTCGGCGTCAGGCTCCGCGGAGCAGCGTCTCGTGAAGGACCTCACATGAACCACGTCGTTCTCGCCTCGGACCAGGCCGACGCGCGTGCCGCCGCCCAGGTCGAGGAGCACCATCGACACCTCGCGGCCGCCTTGTCGGCTTTGACGGACACGCTCGTCCGCGCGGCCGCGCGCGGCCAGGAGACCGAAGCACACACGACCAAGGACGAGCTGGTCGCCTGGTCTCGCCAGGAGCTCCTTCCGCACGCCGTCGCCGAGGAGAAGGCCCTCTATCCCGTGGCCCACGCCAAGACCGAGGGCCGGCTCCTCGTCGAAGGGATGCTCGGCGAGCACAAGGTCATCGCGAGCCTGGTCGACGCGGTCGCCACCGCCACCAGTCCGGTGCACGCGGCCACGGCGGCCGCGGCTTTGCGCGTCACCGTCGAGAACCACCTGACCAAGGAGAACGAGCTGCTCGTGCCGTTGCTCGTCGGCGACCCCGACGTCTCCCTCGCGGAGCTGCTTCAGGGCATGCACGAGCTCATCGGCGGACACGAGCACCCCGAACCGGAGGACTCCAGCGACCCGAGTCGCGACAACGGCGAGCGTCCGGACGCCCACGACGACCAGCCGGCCGCGGCACGTTCGACCGCCCACCGCTGCGCCTGCGGCGAGCATGACGAACTCGACGATCCT